>Ga0209671_1003601_pt1 | contig 14971 bp, 10 predicted proteins | sample WorMetHERISLAND2_2_FD_187401 | JGI IMG/M metagenome (GOLD analysis project Ga0209671, IMG submission 187401) | Marine gutless worms symbiont microbial communities from Max Planck institute for Marine Microbiology, Germany - Olavius geniculatus... | ecosystem: Host-associated > Annelida >... | reverse complement strand
CAACGAGAAAATCTGCTGACTTTTTGTATACCAGTCAACAAATTGCGTTTACTTCACCATGATGATTGTTTACAATAAAAGATAAATATTTATTTTAATTATTTACTTTGTTTTTTAGTCTATAATATTTATTTACGTTCATTAGATGGTGAAAAAAATAATTTTGAGATTGGCTGTCGTGTATTCGTAAAGCAGACATCATATGTAATTGCAGACAATTTTACCAGCTGTGTGTCAAAATTGAACAATTTTATTGGCTGATTTTCTGGGGCAACTAAACCACGCCAACAAAAGTTGGCTGATAAAATTCATCATATAAGGTCTACTTCACAGAATACAACCTCACACATGCACATGCTACAAGTGTTTCTTCATCTTTATTTAATAACATTATTCAACATATCAGGTATTCTTATTAAATTTCCGGCCATAGCATCTATACCAAATGATACTCTCAAGAAAGATCTTAACACACCATTTAACTTTATCAAGCTGTCATACTATGCTTTTTGACGTTTTGTGTTGCACTTCAGCATGACTGAAATAAAGATGTTGTATTTTATCCCAAATTCCCGCAAATCTAACTCAAACAGTAATAGAAATTTTTGTTGTACGACTTCATTATATTGTGAGCGCAATAATTTATTATTTAGTATATTTCTGATACACAGTATTTGGTGAAACGGCTTGCATATCCTACAGCGTAATTTGTGACATTTTGCTCGATGGTGTTGCCACATTGGGAATTGGTTTACAACGCCCAGCACTAACTAACGCTGATTGATTGCATTGATTGACTTGTTATATTTTTACGCGCGAAAGCAGCTACTGCTTTCATCGCGTCTTAGCCATCGCAGTTCTGTCCATCCGTCCGTCACACGGGTGGAATGAGATAGGGCCTAGGTTACTATTAATCACTGACAGAAAGTCGTACACTGGCTCTCGATTGGCACCAAAATCAATGACATTGAATGACCCTGAACGCCAAAATAGGGGGTTTTATGGATTTTTTATGAGATTTCGGGCTGCGACACAAGTCTATATCATTCACAAGGTGGCGCCACACTACTATCGTTATGCGATCCAGATAGATAATTTGGTATCTGTATATTAACTTAATGTAAACACCCCAATTTTCAGCTAAACTACTGAAACAGAACTGCTATAGGCTTTCGCGCGTCTCGTGAGCATTAGCTCAAATTTCTTGTTTTATTGAATACGCAAATTTCGTAAGCTGCGACTAAGCCTTCTTTTTGTCTTCTGTACACAATGTCAGGGATTAAAAGATCTTGAAGGAAAAAAAGAGAAACATCGTGTCTAGTGTCTACCTTTGTAACGCTTAAAACACCAACATTGTCTCGGAAAGACGATAAACCGGTGCCGGCTCCTATCATCGAAGCTACCAGACTACAGAAACCTTCCACGAGTATCCCTACAAGCAACAGTGCACATGATAACCATCACTCCATATAATATGACATAATGCGCTTCCATCACTAACCAGAGCTGCCTGCCGCACAGCCACTGTGTGCAGCCTGCAGACACAGGCTGGCGCAGCGACCGGCTAGGCAACCCCAGTCAGCTGTACCAAGGTCCTCACCTTCCGTAACCCATGTAAATGAGTTACTACTCATTTTATCGTTCCACGGAGGGTAGAAGGCTGAGTCGACCTAGCTGGCAGACTTCGCACCGAGATGATTTACCTGCCCGCGTGCAGTGACTCATCGCAGTATTAACCAGGCCCAGCGTAGAGTAACTTCGTTTCAGCCAAAACGCGTTACCAACTATGCCACGCCACCAACCAACAATATGAGTTGACAATAAATCTACTACACATCTCTATTACTACTCTACTATTATTACTACTACTACACAGCACACATCTCACACACTGTAGCAAAACCTGACTAATGATGCTACTTTTGAATTTTTCGCAATATTCAGCATTCAAATTTGTACTAACCAATTAATAACCAAATTTTCTGACACCAACAATCGTTAGGTTGACCATCATTTAACAGTCAAACAATTTAATCAACTATGATTACGATTAATCAAAAGTTGCATGATCTGACAAAGCCGAGCTGTCTCGCGTTGTACTGACCTCTGTTGACGGCATGTTCTGGGGGCAGTGGGATACCAGTTAGCCGTGCACAGGCACAGTAATCATCGACGGACAGGACGATGCTAGCCAACATTGCTAGCACCATGCTCAGAATGCCAGGAGTACTGAACGTCGGCAGACCCCACTGGACTGTCAGATCACACCACATCACACGACACACATCAGGTTAATATTTTACCATTTGCCGAATTCATTATGCTAAATAGTTTACATCTGCCGGAAAAGTAGAACATATATTCAAGCTTTTTTGTCAATACGTTATATTACCTGAACACTTACGAAATGGTAAACTAATGCGACCCAAATGCCCCATTGTTTATATCTCTCTTACAGCTCTGCAATTTCAAGGTCAGTGCTCATCTCTGTTTAAGTGGCCCTAAGCCAAGTATGAGTGCAACAACAACACTCAGCTATATGGGCTTCTATGAAAATCTTGAAAAAGGTAAGCTGTGATGTGAGCATTACGGAGGGGACCAAGTAATCAGATGTTGGTGAAAATCTGGATCAGAAAATACTTTAACCAAATGCACTGCCACTACGTTTGTAGTACTTGCTAGCCAGAATTCAGTTAGTTCCTTTTCTGCGCAATGTTTCTGTTTTGGCTGCATGCATTAAGACTAAACACCACACAGCAGAGTGAAACGATACTTTTGCCAAATTCACTATGCTAAACAGCTCACACCGCTGAAAAAGTAAGACACATATTTAGGCAGTGTAACAGTCAAGATGTTGGACTTGTGAAAGAGAGGTCGTTGGTTCAACTCCCAGTCAAAACGACACGAAGTGGTTAGTACTTGGATCGGTGACTGTGGAATGTGTACAGGTAAACCATCGCAGTGTATGACTAACATCAACGATGTCAACTCAGCCTTCTATCCCTCCATTGTAGGTAATCAAGTACCAGCATCTGTCAGGGGTTACGGTGTAATGCATTCACCTGTGTCAGGTGGCAGGTGTGATCCCATAGTACCATACGCCAGGTGACGCAGTGACGCTCCGTAGCTCTCGAGATGGGTTTCCCATAAAAAGCTATACCATTTAACCAGCAAGAAAAGATTATAGAGAGTGCATGTGAGCCAAGCTTCAACTGACACGGGTAAGGCACACGAAAGACGGCAGCCGAATGCAGTCCGGAGATCTTTGTATCAACTCGCGCCCAGTATGACCAATGGCTCTGGTCCGGCGGCACAGAGTCCGATACCGTCAGCAGAATTCCCGCCACCAGACCGCCGGTTATCGCCAACGCAATCTAACATTATCAACAGGCAGCAAACAATCACAACCAACATTGTCCAGCGTATAACTCTTTAGTCCTGCCAATAGTCTTTTTATTTATAATATGTGCGCCTATTTTAATTCATATATATATATATATATATCTTTTATTTGGCATTAATCGGTAGTTAGTTCTGTTAACTTTTTGCATTCATTTTATGTACTGGAGAACTTCCCGCCTTATGGGCAGCTGGGTCCACTACGTTACCGGCAACCCAACCCCCTGCCCTCGAGCTCCGCGTGAGAGAAAAGAAGAAGGCAAAGTGGAGCGCACGTACTAAGGTCCAAGGACTCGAACGCCGCGGTGAGGGTCCGCAACTGTGCAACACAGAAGGCACCAGAAGGGCATGACAGACAGACAAACTTTCCATGCATTATAGTAAGAATTTGTTTTATCTTAGCGTGTGTTAATTCTAAAGTGTAATGCCATCTGCACGCTGAAAATGCTACAAGTCAGAATGCTAACAGAAGTCAAGTCGGGCAGAACTGTTAACCAACTAAATGCCGAGTGTCATTAGACGTGTGCTAGACATGCCTGGAAATCACCTCAGTAAAAACGGGCCGGACTGAACAGAGCAAATTTGCAAAACGGACAAAAATTATCAAATTCGCCAAAAAAGTGCATCACATTAAAATCAACGGCCGTTTAGTCACTTCATATAATGTCAGTTTCGTCTGTGAGCTGACGAATTCTTAATCCTGAAGAAATGTCGATGAACATTCAACTGGTGCAATAACTGCAGAGATATATGGGTAGTCAGGTTGGTCGTGTAAATGTGACTGTTCAATAACAAACGACGCCCATAGACCAAACGCACGATCGGCATTCAGTAACAAATGCCTGATTCTACGCTGTTTGCACTGACACACTCCAAATCATGTCTGTTCTGTTTGTGACGTCATAAATTACGACTACGTCACATCCTCCGCAACAAGCTCATAAACGTGTTCGTAGAAAAAGTGCGTGCGTGAGTTTTACTGATATATAGAATGTGAAAGAACACATCAATTCTCACCGTAGATGTAAAAACGTGTATTACATTAATTATTCTTGTCATATTTTTTAACGTTTTTTTTGTTTTCTGAACATTTTAATTATTTTTAAACGTTCGTTACAATTTTACCAATAACTTCCAGAAGCACGTATGAAACCAGAAAAACAAAAATTTGTGGTAGTTTACTTAGTTGGTCTGGCTGAATTGAAATTGAACAAAGTTTATTCTGTTTTTAGTTCCAGATATACTGCGCCTACAGCGTTAGGCAAATTAAGGCTAATGTTTTTCATTCAACGTTTTTAGCCGACCGTACTTTAGGTCCAGCTGCTGTCACGGTTGTCGTCCGTCCGTCCGTCGTCCGTCACTTTTGCGGCTAAACGGTGCAAGATAGGGCCAAGGTTACTATTACTCACCAATAGGAAGTGGAATACGCCCTTTCAGATTAGATGAAAATCACTGACCTTGGATGACCTTGAAGGTCAGTGACGGCCAGTACGATCGGCTATCCTAGCGACAGCTGGGCCTCTTGTTAAACGTTTTTTTCTGGAACGGTTTTTTTTACATCTGCGATTCTCACTACCTATTGAACGCCGGTGGTCCGGTCGTAGGCTACGTGACCTTCAGAGGCTCATCAGCATACGCCGCCAGCACGTACAGACACGCAGACAGACGCATAGACAAGACAAGACAAGAGGCCCAGCTGATCGGTCTGAGTTCTGGGAGGGCTTACACCGCACGCCCAGGCCTAGGCAGCAGCAGTAACATAAAGCCCGATCTCCATCAACGCAACAAGCACGCAACGTAACAGTCGTAGGCTCATCACTTAAGAGACTGGTATTCTGATTGCGCAACTTATTTCAGACCCCTAGTTTTGTTGCCCATTTCTCAATGCAACGTCTGGAGTGTTACATCTCACTCCACTCAAGCGTGACGACCCATCATTCTCAGGCAGAACTCACCGTCGATCAAGGTCATAAAAAAGTACGTTTCAACACGGTCCACAGTGTATACATAGTCTAAAGTGAGCTACACCTGAATAATACACTCTAGACTGCGTTGAAACCTATTATTACGTCACTACTCTGCTGTGCTCATACTTTATAATAACTTTGTTATTTTTTTTTCACGTTTATATAATGCTTTCCAAAGCATAAGCGTCTAACGAAAGTTCATTTTACTATCCTTGCATGCTGGCTGCTGCGTTGCATCCGTCTCTGTTTAACGCAACGTATACACAGTGAACGCGAGAAAGCGCGTACCAAACGCAGCGGGCAGAACGCACAACTGCAGAAGCGCTCGTTGCGTCCGTTACGTCAGCTGCGTTACGTCCGTCGCGACGCGTACGCTGCGCTGGACATAAACCACGCTTTATCTTCCGCCGTCTGCATGAAAACGTACGCAAAGAGCTTGCATTTGCATCCGCTGGATGTCAGCCTGGCTTAGCCAATCTCTAGATGTGTGACAAAATTTCGCGTGCCACAAAAACATCATGGCGAGGCTGCATACAGTGCGGCTGTCAATCACCCGTGCGCTGGCGCTGCCAAACCCGAGTTGGCTAGACAGCTGCACCGTACGTAGCACCGCCGTGCTGTGTCGCACGCGAGGCTTTGTCACACATGTAGTGACCCCCTTAGCCCAGCACTGCGCGGCTGGGCGGCATGACGTGAAACGTGGGTGGGCTTGGGACCGGGTGAGATGACTTACCGCGAAGACGCCGAAGAACGGGAACCCTCTCTCCTCCCAGCGGCCCTCCGTTCGCACGCAGAAGTTCACCTGCAGACGCCGCAGGAACTGAGAGAACACCACCACCAGAATGATCGTCCTACAAACAGGTCACCATCATCATAATCATCATATACAGCAGCTCCATCGTAACCAGGGACATCGAGAGCCACAGCCGGGAACGGGGAAACAGAGCCCATCTGAAAATTTATGAATTTTTCTTTCAAAATGGCGCATTCTGGTGCGAAGGCCGGGCCCCCAAACGTCGCGGAACCCGAGGTAACTTACCCCCTACCTCCCCCCCGCCCTCTGGACGGGACTGAGCGTAACATGTATCACTAACACAAGCTGTACGCAAAACCCAACTTTTGGGTTTTATTGTGTTTTAGGATCTTTAAAGGCCCAACTTAAACCTCAGATGAAAAGTCGGTTGGTTGATTCGTCTGAGTTTTTATTTGTTCCCCAGAGCATAGGACAATTTACAAGTTCACATACGGCAGGTTTACACGTTTCAAAAACTTAACAGTAAATTAAATATATCATATTTCACTATTAGCAAACTGTGGTATAAGACAAGAGTGGCTGGTGTACTCACAGGAAGGCAATCCACCAGTTCTTGGAGCAGTAACCGGCGGCGACGTTGAACAACGGCAGGGCCACCAGTGTGATGACCGGCGCAATCGTCAGTGGACCAATATATCTCAGCAACACACTGGCCAGACCGGTTGCACCAATCACCATCTGAACCAGTGACGCCGCCAGCAGCCCGCCCTGCAGCTCGCGCATGCGCAGCCGCCACTCAGCCTCCTCTCCCTCGGAGGATGGACTCGTGACGTCGTCGTCTCCGCTGTAGTTCGCCGGAGACGACATGTTGGAACTGTTCATCTGTGGAACTGCTGCAGTCGTGGACCCTGTATACGGCATCATGTCACACAGGCCAACATGCCAGCCCCGGTACGTGACATTTGGGCGCGACCGTTTGGGCGCCTGGACGTTTAGGCGCTGGGACGTTTGGGTGCCGCCGTTTAGGCGCCGGACGTTTCGGCGCTGTGCTGCTTAAGTGCCGTCTCCATCTTTCTATCTTATCTTGACACAACGTCGTCAGCCATAGTAACAGTCGGTGAAAAATAATGAGGGTGGTGGGTCGATGGGTTTTATACTCCAATCTCATCTATACTGTACCTACACTTAGGGCGTGGCATTTAGGGACCAGTAGTAAGGCCATCCGTTAACGTTTGTTTCAGCGGCTGCATGCCATTAGCTGGCATTGGTCAGTGTGTCTCGGTAGTCAGCCTGCTCTAATTGACACGACTGGTTGCGACTCGTTTCCAGGGATGTGTGACATAGTCCCCATTGTGTGGACATGCGGCTAGGTCTCCTTCAAAGACTGCACAGCACAGTAGGCTTATGCTGCTACGGCAGACGACATGCCAATTTACGATAGCCCGCATTGCCGCCTTCGTGTTTAAACTTTACAGCCTCTCTACACACACGTTTGATGTTAAGTTGTTAATTGGTGTGAACGTGCTGCATGCTGATTGCTAGTTATAAATCTGCTATTTGCAATCACATACTTGCATAGATGTTTATGCACTTGCAGTATTTTACGCAAAACGACCGTTCGTATACACAACGTTTCCCATTTCCATACAGGCACAACACACACATAATAAACTAATAACTAGTTCATTATATGTTAACGGCAACAACGCAACACAGCGCCGACACGGCGGCGCCCAAACGTCTCAGCGCCCAAAGGGTAAGCGCCAAAACGTTCGCGCCCAAATGTCCTGCTCCGTGCCAGCCCATTGACAACATGACATGCGGTCGTCCGCCTAACTACCATTTTGGTGTATAACCAACACCAAGGTCAACTCACCTTCCATCCCTCTGGGGTGGGTAGGTAAATCGAGTACCAGCCTGTTTGGCTGGGGTTAAGGCAGGGCGTGTTCACCTGTGTCGGGTGGCAAGTAACACTGTGATCCCATATGGCAGGTGACGCTCAACAGCTCTGTGAGGGATTTCCTATTAAGAGCTATACACCACCTTTACCTTTACAGTTTTCGTCCACAGCACTGTATTAAAATTAAAGTTCTAAGATGTCGGCAGGAACAGTGGTATGCGGCCTTGACCTCGACGACTTGGCTTTTAGTCACTCGCATAAGAATATGCTCTGTGCAGTGAAAACTGGTACGACATTTAACTCGGAGCAGGACATTTGGGCGCCAATACATCACATTGCCATTAATAAAGTTCGAAAATTACGCATGATATTGGCCAGAGTAGAACGTGCAAATTATGCGAAATTCACCCGCGCATTTACTGAGAAAACAATGGTCTGGTTTATCACTCTTGACGACGACGCACAACAAAGAAATGCGACAACGCACGACGACGACGTACAATGACGTCATGCAACGACGACGACGATCGACAACGATGACTACTAAGTGCAGCAGAAAGGTATTACTACAGAGCCAATAAAAATCGAACTTGCCGGCGTACTTATGATTTGTAAGATTTTAACTCCAATGATATGCAAATTAATTTTAATAACGCGCCAGTAACAAAGCATGGCGTCTAAACGTCCGGCGCCGAAACGTGGCGCTTAAATGTCACGTACCCCATTTAACTGATGACTAGTATCACAGGCAACACTGAAACTCTTTGTTTGTCGTAGCATTTTTATCGTTTGTTATGGTTTGAATACTTACTATGCTTACTTACTTACTTAGCTTTGCAAATTCTGGCCTCAAAAACATCAATTGCGTTACAGGTTTTAAATTTAACGCAAGCAGTTCAGTACAACATCTGGAAAAAAGCCTTCCAACCAATCGCACGGCACCATCATATTTCATGAATACGCATTAACTGTGGACACTAATATCCTACAATTACACATCAATTAATCAACACCACTCATCTGAATTGCTTTAAAACTGAATGTGAATAACCTGCATAATATGAATACATTGTCACAAAAAAACTTAATTACAACAGCGAAGAGAAAAAGTGGCGAAAAGTATGCACGCACAAGAACTCGAACCCGAGCCTTTCGCGCAGCAGATGTGTACAATGCCAGTGGACTGCAAGGGGACCTCAGCAAAGCTGCTTCAATAGCACTGCCCGATAGCCGTGCTATATATAGCCCGCTAGCCGTACTACTGCCGCGTGATTGGTTGGAAAGATATTTTCCAGACGCTGTACAGAACCGCTTTTAACTTAACAATATGACCTATATAAATTTACATTTTACTTACTCACTTACTTACATCGCTAGCGACGCTAGCCAATAGCTGTGACGATGACACCATGCAAACAGCCCGCTGCACAATGTAGTAGCCATAAGCATTATCAGCAGACTGTATAGTACACACGTGTTTAGTAAACATAAACAAAATTATGCCACACATGTGGACATGTGGACCTAACTGAAAAGACTGTGTGAGCAATGACATCAGTTGAATCACTACACTTTATCCCAAAAGCTGCCATTCATTTGTCATTTTTTAGCACCTTTGTCCATGAAACTCCGACCAATTTTATCAAGAAATCTGAGCTAATGCTCATGAGACGCGCGAGAGCTTATAGCAGATCCTGTTCGCAAGTAATCTTGGTCTAAATCTTATCCATTTTGTCACAATTCACTTTTTGCAGCCAAAAATTGCCAAAATCACTAAAAACCAATATTTTTAGGGTTAAATGTCATTTAAGGTCATCGATGTTGACATTTCTAAGAAGCTCGTCACTAGTGCTTGTTATCATAAGCAGCATGTCTGTGCATATATGCAATTATTTTCATGCTAGACAAGCCAACAACGGATAAATAACCACTTCTAAGAAGGGTACCACTCTTTGATACCCGCTTGCGCAACCCTCCTTGAACGTAGAGGGTTCGGATTTGGACTGCTAAAATCTACATTCAATGCTGAAAATTTCATACGCAGGTTGTTTTGGTCTATCTCCAGTCATTTTGGCGCAATTCATTCTTGAAATGCGTGTCGCAGGGCGAAATCATGAAACATTCACTAAAACCCGCTATTTTGGGGGTTCAAGGTCATTCAAGGTCATCGATGTTGATATTTCTAAGAAGCTCGACGCAGATAAGCAGCATGTCTGTGCCTATCTGCAACCATTTTCACATTAGACGAGCCCATAGCGGTAAAATAACGTCTTTTTAGGGGGGGGAGGTGCACCTCTTTCGCCTTTTCATTTGTGGGGACCCCCATCACCCAGTGGCATAAAATTTTGTCACAAAATACTAGATACTGTAAGTATCAATTACATGGTGAAACCCCTAACTCTCTATCTCACCTAGGCTTGAATTGGTACTGGGTCGTGATGGACAGACGGACAGACAGACAGAATTATCATAGCTAATATGCGCTATGAGCATGCTAGCTCTCGGGCACAATAATTTCTGGTGTGCACAACAACATCGTGAAGATACTTAACACAAATGGCTGCATTTTTGCCCACTTTACTTTAATACTGTTGCTACACTACCTTGTGAAATGTAGAAGTGTACATACCGCCACTGACATGTGACGCTGCTGCAGCTGGCACGGGATGACATTGGTCCTGTGCAAACAGCGCTATAGCAGGAACTAAAAAACAGATGGCAGAACCTTGCACGATCGGCAGCCTGCATAATGCATCGTTGCATACACCACCAAATGCATGGCACACTGTACATAAACATGGACTCGTATTGTAACACATACAAAATTTTAACAAAAAGACAGGATGAGAATATAAACATATACTGAAAAAGCCACCTTGATCCAAGAACAACAGGGAATAGCATGAAATTAGCTACTTCCAAATGTCATCATGATTTATGGAAAGTATCATTTAGTGTCAAGTTGTAAGTTTATGGAACAGCTTATCCGACAAAATTGTCTCAGCAGAATTGGTTAATACATTCAAAAGTAGATTCTAGCAAAGTAAAGATGTTCTATTTAATTATAAGGCCTGCATAGAAAGATCTTCAAGCAGAAGTGCATTATTTAATGATGCTATTCCATTCACTTAAAATTTTAAAGTTCTGTGATTACGAACAGGTCATCGGGTAAAATTCTGTTTCAGTATTCTCTAGAGCCTGCTAATAAAATAGCAAAAAAATACTTTTCGACACACACCGTATGATGACTACATCTGGTACTAAGCTACATACCGACAGCCGACAAGACACTGTAGCAGTGTGGCAATGCCAGTGATAAACAGTATTGTGCCCATGATTTCACTCATAGCGACCCAGTCATGACCAATACACAGGACCGACGATACCACCACCGGAAACACCACCATGCTGCTCAACACCGTTATGTAATGCTGGCAGACACACAGGCACATACGGCATTGATGTTACCCGGTCGGCCGGCCAAATTAGTACATTTACAGAACGTATGACAACAAAAGTGGATGTAGGCCCTTTGCTTTCCCAACTGGGTCAGGGCAAAACCACAGTATCTAATGAGGTTATGGACGGAAAAGCCACTGAAATGTGGTTCTTACAGGCCTTTGATCCTCACCACCCACTACAAGGTAATAAAATCAAAAAATGCACCATGTGTCATTTAATCTACAACTGTATTGTGCTACAATGCAAAACAACCACAAACTAGCTTATCTTTTACGACAGCCTACTCAACTCAGTTCAACAAAATGCCTAATGCCTATACTAGGGATCGTGGAATTATGCGATTATGCACGCGCATAATTTTGTGCATAATTGGTGACCTTCCGCATAATTGGGCAGATCCCGCATAATGCAACTAGCTCCGCATAATCTGTCTCATTTATGAATATCGTTTTGTTATACATCAGTAATTTTGCTTATAGTAATGAATGTACGCTATATTCTAACAACAAATACTGTTTCCCGCAAAATTCATCGAATATTCCCTGTTGTTGACTTATTTTTCTTACTTACTACTTGCGACACAACCCCAAAATCGTGACAATATAAATGGCAAGCCTGGGGGCGCCGTGCGTTATCTTGCCTCCGGGCGCTGAAGACGAAGTTACGTCACTGTCAGAAAGTGCTGAGACCGCATAATCTGTCTCATTTATGAATGTCGTTTTGCCAATTGTGTGTAATACAAAGCCGAAAAGGTGTGCATAATGTGCGCATAATTGGCAAAAAGTGCGCGCATAATCTTTAAAATTGTTGCGCATAATTTGCAAAATTTCGGTGCATAATTCCACGTACCCTAGCCTATACGGTATATCACATCTGCATCAGTTTAAAGATCCATGGCCACGGTTAAACTCACTCGCGCAATTTCTGTAGATTTAAATTAGACATTTAACCTTGCATATATAATATGTCGATTTGAGCTTCATAAATATATGAAATTAATGCGTGAATTCAAATGAAATGCAGCATTACGTTACGTTATGCAAAATATTCTAATCTATCAGTGCCCGCAGTGACGTCATGACCCTAGCCCACATAGATCATGAATATTAATGGCTACCCGACAACGTCATCATTCTAGGCTAGGCCATAGCCTATAGTAACGTCACGAATATTAATTTTGGTGACCACGGACCTTTAATGAATGTACAACATTGACATACTGTGAAGATGACACCAGTATTATTTTTCGAAATCGGCCAATTTTATGGAACAGAGTAGAATGCGTTCTATTAAAAATAATAAAATCGGCAGATTTTGCATGACAAATGCCAGATTTTTGTCAGCCGATTTTGTCAGATCACAGTACGGTACAGAAATGACCATAACAGTATAGCAGCAAAATGCAATGAATCAAAAAATGCGCAATCTAAAACATTATGCTACCACTATGATAAGCTCAATAAACATCAGTGCTGCTCCATATGTGAAATTCAAATCCATGACACTGAGGCCAAATGAGACGAACCTGAAATCCGAGCACCACGGAGAGAATCCAAGACGGTGAATCATCGACTCCGTACAGCAGCTCCGAGCGTTCTGATTCCTCGCTCTCTTCTGTGCCTTTGAACGACTCTGTCTCATGAGATCTTGCTTCCTCATCCTCCGGAGATGGGCTACAAACAACATGCACACAGTCGGTGAACAATTCGATATACCAACCTTTTTCACAACTATCTGACACTACCATTAACAACGGACTGGTATAATCTTATTTGTCATCATTTCAAGTTTATCAGGTCAGGTTTTTATTTGTAACTGTTTATAGAAGCTCTGTAATTAAAGGAAATGACAAGCAACAGCGATGGATCCTTAAGACTGATGCATGTACGGTACATTAAAATCAAAAAATAGAAGACAGTACACTACATGGCAGTGATGATAATGTTCTTGATAAGACATGATTGCAAAACGTATGCAATATCAGTAGACACTTAATATACCGTTTCACAGAGCACGACAGCTGTACAGTCAGGTTCAGATGGTTTATATGGCAATGGAAACTGCGTAATACTGCTGACTTTATTGCAGGTAATAGCTAATGCTAGTCTCGCCGCTTATCATGACTACAGCATGAAAGACGGGCAAATTGCCAGTTGCAGCAGTTGGCCTGGATTACTCACTGAACTAGACCTACTTACGCACACGAGGCGTTTGTTTCACAAACCCACTTTCATACCTGACCGTAATATTTTATTTTCTGCGCCAGGAACCCAAAACTCTGCCGTGCGATACCTATGACACCGTTACCGTAGTACGTGACCACGAGGGCAACCGGTTACACGCGCGCGCCAGACACTCAAATACGTCTGTCTGGCGTAAAATTCCACTTCAACTGAGAGTTATGTAGCACTGATCTACGGCAAGCAGTAAGATGTTATTACAACTTACAACAGCGTGACAATTCGATCTAATTTGATGTCCATTATCACAGGATACACACGTGCTTGCACGCTATGGTATACACTATCATTGATACACTAGGCCAGATAGGCTAGCAATGCGTACACATGCAAATAGCGTACACGCTAAGCCAGCGCCGGCCGGGCTTCCCGCGCTCTCATTAACAAACCAGCACACGATTAAGGCTGGGCAAAGTACTCGACTAATCGAGCAACATATATGACCCTTGCGTGCAAGCATACAATATTTATATTTTAAAAAAAATATTTAATAAAAAAACGATACGCAACCATTTATAAATTAACAAATGAAAGCACCGTAATAAAATTGTATAATTTTGTAATAGTTGAAAAAAACAGTGGACACTTTGCATGTCTAAGTTTCTGTTTTCTGACTATTTGCTTGACTTTGATTATATACATTGCAGCGTACAAAATAAATAAAATTTATAATCAAAATCAAGGTATAATTTTAAAAAACAGGCAAAACACTGTTACACAATAAAAACGAGTGAAGCTCATTGAAACGATACGAAGATAGTCCAACGCCAACCTTATGGGTGTTGATAATAACTAACGCAATTTCTACATTCTGCATTCCAAGATAAGTATGCAAAAATGCAGATGTTGCATAATTATACGTGCATTATTGAGTGTGTATAACATTTGCATTAAACAACACAAGTAAAGTACTCATTACACTGATAGAATTTCTTAATATTTTTAAGGTTCAAAACTACTCGTTCAGTAATGGAGTGATACATACATTACTCGGCTCGCACAGCCCTACACACGTAGTAACTGACTAAACTGAGCCATTGGCCTGCGTTCAATGCCGCTATCTCTAGGGCCGGTGCGGCGCCGCCAATGGCTGGCTCGTATGTCGGAGGCGTGTCGCCGTGGAACTTCCGGTGAAATTTTCCACGCAGTTTGCCTTTGCCGCTTGCCCGCATTGATTTTATCGAGCTGTGTGACTAAAATCACCGTTACCATGGGGAGGCAACCGCACCCCACCCGACCCGTAGTACCC
>Ga0209671_1003598_pt1 | contig 14973 bp, 4 predicted proteins | sample WorMetHERISLAND2_2_FD_187401 | JGI IMG/M metagenome (GOLD analysis project Ga0209671, IMG submission 187401) | Marine gutless worms symbiont microbial communities from Max Planck institute for Marine Microbiology, Germany - Olavius geniculatus... | ecosystem: Host-associated > Annelida >... | reverse complement strand
ATGTTAGACTTTGCTTTTAAAATAATATCTTTGGGAATAACTACCTGTTTCTGCATTTTGATGGGTAAAATAACACGAGAGGACAGAATTGTTATAAAGGCGTTACGGGTGGAAAAAAACTGGAGCTCTCGCCGCTTTCTGAAGGAATTTGCCAGCAAAGCTTGGTGCAGAGTAAGCCTTGACCGACTCATCAAAAAAATCAATGCTGGATTTTTTTAAATTTGCATCACACCACTTCTTGTTGTATACAGTTTACATTTGCTAAAAATCATTGAATTTTACCTAGGCATTCAAATGTTACCAGCAAAAATGTAAGTTGGCCTCACTTTAGCTGAACCACCCTGTAGTCTTTGCGCTGCATGCTATTTGAGTTGACCTCACATTGTTGTGTGATGTGGTAGCTTTTACTTGTGAATTAACAGACTTCAAGATGTTTGAAGAGTTACCTAATATAGACCTACATCGATATGTGATTACTGAGTCGATTTGAAACTTAAATGTGAGCCTAAACCTACGTTAAGTTGATGATTTGATTTTATTTGAATTTTCTGAAATGTGACATGTGAAAAAAAGTCTAAGGTGAAATTTGTAGAATGTTCTGTAAGAAAAATTCTGTAAAATACCGCTTGTGAAACTTATGTATTATGCATTCTGCAAAGTACAGCTTTCGTGTAATTTGTTTGTTAAAGCATTTCCTAACGTCAATCGTAACCTTTACCTTATCCCTAAACCTAATCCTAACTATAATCTTAACGTTATCCGTAATCATGGCTTTATCCGTGTTGCGACATCCGCAGATCCGCCGATTTGCTTTTTGTCATCGTCCGTGTTTCGACATGCTAGCTAGATGGACTTCAGAAAACGACAGTCTGCGAACCTTTTGGACAGTTTTTGGATGTAGCAATTTACTTATTTCGTATTATGACTATAGTACATGATAATGGAACAAAATTTGATATATACTGTCAAAGATCAAAATTTAATTAATGCAATACTGAATGAACCTAGTGTCTGGAACGCTGAATTAAATTCATCAGAAGAAAAGGTCACACTGTTCAGATCAAGTCAACGGGGTTTATGGACGTGAACAACTGTTCTGATTTACTAGCACGATGAACTTTGGACAAAGTAACATTATCACATATGGACGCAAGTTTGAGACTTGCTAGCAAGGAGATCTCAAGCAAGTTTCGGACCAGATACTATAATGGACTTTGGGCTTTATTGAGATAAATGCAAAAAGCATCATTCTATAGACTTCTTAAGAGCAACATTTAAGAACTTGCAGATCGAACACAGAAAAAATCACAAAAGGTGCTATTGCCTGCATCATACTGGCTGTGTGTCAATACGCTGTTGAATAATATCACCTGTTTCATCTGCTGCTGTTTTCAAGGTGTAAATCTTTAAACGTTGCTGTTAACAAAACTGATGTTTTGCTCATGTATATTTTCTGTTTCGTTAATGAACTTTTTTTTACTACTGTTCATCAATTACAAAGATATTGCACATCAGGTATTTTTACAGTAGTCAAGCTGCTTACAACTGTTATTTACTGTGATTACAGGTGGACATACAAGTCCGTTAGTTTTTAGTACTGTGACGTTGGTGACGTACTGGTTTACCAAGGAATCACGGTAAGACCGTTTGGGTGTCTGCTGTCAGTTTTTGTCAAGCCATATGATTATCACTATTAATGTTTTTAAAAAATTCTTCAGCTTATATACAGTGTAAAGCTGACATCATGGTTGTAGATATAAAACAGCACAAATCAACAATTCAAAAATTCAAACTTTACGATTACATAGTCAGGAAAGTTCTTCTGACATTGTCAAACCGCGTCATATGAGCTATCGTGCGTTAAAATCAGTTTACTCGTTTTTCCTCTAGAGGATGGCAAGAAAAAAAGAAGGGGAAGAAAAGGAAAAGAAAAACGTAACTTACGTTTATAACTCGTAGACATTAGTGTGATTACAATGGGTGTGTTGCGTGTGCTTCATTATAATTTGACATACGTGCTACTTTTCTATAATAAAAGTGTACCTTTTTATGAGTAGACCAATGTAGTATTAAATGTGGCCTGTCTGCACTTAGGTGGTCCTTGTTTTTCACTTTGATGTTCTTGACTGTATGCTACTTTTTTGAAAATCATTGTTACTGGCTTAATGAGTGTTATAAGTATAGTTGATTTGCCTGAACAATAGTATGCTTTTATTTAGATGTTTTCTATAGTACGATTATTATCTAAAATATATTAATCCTTTTAAGATTTTTGATGACAATAATTTGTGGGTTTTATGTGTAGATTTTTTGTAATGTCATCACCCACGACCAAGGTAAGTTATGTTCTTTTGTGCTTGTTATACACTATGTCCCAAAAAAACATCCCCGACATTTTAGACTGTAACTTACAAACCAATTATCACATTTTGATAATTTTTGATACGACTATTCCTGACACAACTTCCCATCAAATGACTGTTCAGTTTCCCATCTCAACAAATGTTTGTTTCTGCACTACCTGGGGAAAACCCAACCAGCGAAATATCACTTTTTATCCAATACGATATGATTGCTTAATTAACATAACGCATGAAAACGCATTTTGTTCACATTTCTGACACTTTGGCTGACAATTCATCCAATTGTACATTTTTTCAACTGACTGTAGTAAAACTGCTTGAAGTGGTAGCGCACTATGTGAACACAGGCAAAGTGACGCTTTCTCCATTCATTGATAGCAGTATCGATAAAATTCTGCTCCAGACCAATCCAGGCCGTACGAGTCGCTTCTTGACTTCACAAACATTCCAAAACTTCATCTTGTAGTCACACTGTTGCATAACAGTTAAACCTTGTAACAGATTGACTGTTGGGGCCCACAGATTAGGACAGACGGAATTTATGAACGTTTTTTCATTCATTTTAACACGTATTATGTTTGGTCTCCTTTCCCCCAGGTAGTGCAAAAGCAGACGTTGGGTGAGGTGGAAATTAAAACTTTTATTTAATAGGCAGTTGTGTCAGAAATTTTTCTGCCAAAAATTATTAAAATCTGTTAATCTTTCTTCAAGTTACGATTAATAATGTCTGGGATTTTTTTTCAGGTTTTCTGTTTATTTCAACACATATTTTGCTTGATATGCTTTCCCTACGTAGTGCAAAAGCACACATTGGGTGAGGTGGGAAACTAAATGGCCATTTGATGTCTAGTTGTGTCAGAAATATTCGTACCAGCCTTCTACCCTCCGTGGGACGGTAAAATGAGTAGTAACTCATTTACATGGATTACGGAAGGTGGGGACCTTGATACAGCTGCCTGGGGTTGCGTAGCCGGCCGCTGTGCCAGCCTGTGTCTGCAAGCTGCACACGGTGGCCATGCGGCAGGCGGCTCTGGTTAGTGACGAAAGCACATTAGAGGCGTGTTTGCGACGATGCGCTATACAAACTGACGACCTTTACCTTTTTTACCTTTATCAAAATCTGATAATTGGTTTTCAAGTTACAGCCAAAAATGTCAGGGATGTTTTTTTTGAGACACAGTGCACTTTATTATATACATGGTGTTTTATAGAAAGGTATGCCCTTATGTTTCGTTCATAATTCAGTGAAATGATGAGCAATTTACATGAAATTTTTACGACTTGTAGCTGGTGAAATATTAATATATAATACATTAATATGATATGACTAGGGATTAAACATTTTTTGCTAGTTTTAAGGTAATAATGACGTCATAATGTGTTGTAAGTAGAAACCTGCTTGTCTCAATGTGTGCTGTCAGTCGCTACCATGGTTTAATGGTGAAGTTTATCTGTTTCACTGATGGAAAAATGTTCATCATGTTTTTAATGAGATATATAGAACTTGAAATCAGGTGTTTGATGAGCTATGAAATTAACGATGTTGCAATATCTATTTCCTGGTGCATTGTCTAACTCAAACCTGTAGTTAGCAGAAAAAAGTCAAGCTATGTTCAGCAGTGTCTCAAACACATTGTTTAGGCTAATTTTTGTAGCTACAATAGTAGAACTTCACTAATTTGCCATCAGTGAACCAGATAAAGTTTATCATTGAAACAAAGCAGGTATTGAGCAAGTGACAGTACCAGTTGCAAGCTCAGCCCACCAGGTATAAACAGTAAAGCCACTGATCTAGAATGTTAAACGCTTGAATCCACAGATGGAGTATTGTCTTGCCAAAATGGCGTGCAATAAATTGTACCTTGACATTGTGTATGGTTACCACAGTGCTAGTTGCAACCCATAAAATTTGAGGGGAGGGACACAGCTACATACGATGATGAACACGGTAATGGGGGTCTGAGCTCGGAGTTCCCAGTTGGATTGAAAGGTAGAGCTCCTGATAGTTAGGGGGTCAGAAGGAAAGTCTCCCTGAAGGTAAAGCATTTTTGGCTTTTTGACGTTCAATGGAAAGCTGAAATCTGCCCACTTTTCTAACATGTAGAAGAACAAAAAATGTGATATTTTTGCTATCTTTCTAAGAAATCATGGGTGGCTACAAAACTGACGGGCTTGCAGCAAAACTGAGCGGAGGATCTGTGCTTCTCTCGGTCCAGACCTAAAACTGCCACTGGATCTAGGATGCATCCTATAGCATTGTTTCCAGCAATGGCTGCAGTAATTAAAATACTAAAGGTTAATCATGGTATATAGCTATTAATGGGAAATCGATCACAGAGCTATGGAACGTCACGTTCTATAGGAAATCAGACGCTCTTAGCATAACGAGACATACTAGTAGTTGATTTACCGACCTTGGAATAATGGAAGGTTGACAGTTGATTTTCATGTTAGTTAGTGTTTATTTTGAAATAATTTACCTACATGTATTTGCATTCCAAATAGTAACCAGTTGATTATAACCTGACTAGTATTTAAACAAATGACCCCTAGATGAAAGTCCAACACCTTACTGTTACACTGACAATTACTCCCTCCTGTGCCGTGCTTAGTTTTCAGTTGTTGGAAAATATCAGAAAAATGTAGTTTAATTATTGTTGGAAAATTGTCATCCAAAATGCTGCATTTGTACCTAAAAATTTGCATTTGGTGAAAATTTAGGAGCATTATCGAACTTATTTTCAAGCATCTGTAACTTCCTATGTTGAAAATTTTTAAGTGTGTGTCAAAATTATGTCGGAAATTAGAGATGTGACGAACTTCGTATTCGCATTCGACAACATGCGAATATTGACCACTTTTCAGGTATTTGATATATATTACACGAATAGTCGGTAGCACTTCTATCGAATACAAATATTTTATTTTATGTAATTTGACTGAATTTAACTGAACTTTACGTAGAAGGTACCGACAGACGACAACACAGAACACTCTATATGTTTCATTTTCTTAAAGGAACTTGATTGATTTAACCAAAGTTTGCCTTAGATACTGATTTTCTTCTGACTGAACACTGAACAACTACTTTGGATGTTTCACTTCATTCAAATACACCTGTAGTGAAGTTTCCTTGACACTGAATAACTATTCACATTCATATTCGTTATTCGACAAATAGTAAATTTAATATTCGCATTCGATGGATGTGAATATTTTCCGGCTTCGTCACATCCCTATTGGAAATTTGCAACGTTTGTCGAAAAATTTCAACTGTTTACTAAACTTACTTTTTTGAATTACAACTCCAGTGCCATTACTTGAAATGTAAAGCATGAACTCGTTTTAACTGTAATAGATGACAGACGTACTCAGCAAACTATAGCAAAATGTGTAATAATATGCGAAATTGCTTGTGCTCAGTACCTTAAGTGTAAATAGTTGATTGCAGCCCAGCTAATACAGCTGTTGGGGTCCATACATTAGGACACATAGAATTTATTGTCATTTCTTTTTCAATTCATTTTAATAGATATTATGTGCGGAGTGTTTTCACCAGGTAGTGCAAAAGCAGAGGTTCGCTGAAATGGAAACAAAAAGACTTATTTAACAGCCAGTTGTGTTGGAAATAATTCTGTCAAAAGTATTAAAATCGCCTGATCTTTCTTTTGACCATACATAGTACCACAGATTGATTCAGCTTATTACATCAACACTAGCAAAGGATATTTAATCAATGGTCATATTTTACTGAAAGATGTTTAATTAATATTTCTTTGCTTATATCTGGTAAAAATTTTTCTGTAAATTCATTATTATTTAGCTTAATTATGACAGAAGGAAAAAAAACAATCTTTTTTTCTCAGAAGCATGCAATAGCCAAGATATTGGTTTTACTTTGTTGAAAACCGTATCATGACTCTGTGATATGTGGTTGCAAAATTATAGTACCATAAACTTTGTTGTTTTTTTGAGACCACCCTATATGTGTAGGTTTTATTGGTCTAGCCATTTCTGTGCATTTCATTCTTACAATTTGTGTCACAAGTAAAGGCACAAATTGTGAGAAATTTAAGGAAAAGCCATTATGTGGTGGTTCAGTATCATCCAAGGTCATTAATTTTGATAATTTTAAACAGCACATTATAAATGTTGTTTGTTATTATATGAGGGTTGTGTCAACAGTTTTCAGCGTTGTTGTATTAAAAAGTAATGTTTTCGATAATCTGTACAGCAGTAAAATGTAGACACTTCACAAACTCAAATGAGTCTGTTAAAGATATGACAGCATTATAATTTAGGACGTTACAGATTATTAATTAGCAGCGATTCACAGCATCAATGAAAATAGCTTCCGGTCATTTATCATACAATTTATCATAGGGCTTGATTGCAATGACTATCATATGCAGCATGTCTATGTGTATCTGCAAGCATTTTTACAGTAGATGAGTTGCTGTGTTTTTTGTGTAGTATGAAATTGGCAATGCGCTGGGTGACACTGCATACTTGAAAGACAGATTCAATCACATTATGAACGAATGCCAGTCTCTCTCATTGGAGCCGGCACAACAGCTAAGACTTGTACACACGATAGCTGAATTAGGTATGACAAGGCTGATACGGATGACAGAAGGATTGAAGTGTCTGAAAAAAAACTTCGCCGACAAGCAAAAAGAGTTTTCTGAGAAACAGGTATTCTGATATAGCTAGTTAGGTTTTTACATTTGACAGCAGTTAATGGTGTAGGATGTCTCAGTTATGGTTATATTATCTGTCTGTCTGTCTGTTTCTCTGTCTGTTCATCAGTGTGCTACATGGACAGATCACTTAAAAATAGAGTTGTTGTGCCAGCCCATAGTAAAAATTCTTTGATTCTAGCTTTGACCATTTTCGGAGGTGTCAAGTGTGTGACAAAGAGATGCGTGGACATCTTGATGATGGTTCAGAAATGCAAACAATTACATTCTGATGTGTGTAAAAATAAAACAAAAATAAGCTAACTAGTAAAAATTTGGTAATTGTAGGTTAGACCATTTACATAGTGATCAACGCTGTGACAGACAGACGGACAAACAGCTGAACAATGGCTAAGATACATGCAGTGTTACATGCTGTTGTGTGTAAAAAGGAAAGAATTCAGTGTACAATTGTTTGATTTAAGATATCTAAACTACAATATAGATAATAGTTTTAGTTGATATGAGTTACATAGTGGCAGTAGGGGGAGGGTTCTCTGCTAACGTGGTGATTTGTTTCACTTATGTTGAAGAGGAGTTTTGTTGTACAGGGTTGTGTATGAGTAGTTATGTGTAAACATGATAAATAACATTTTTGAAAGAAAGTGTTGACATATATTACAAACAGTGACAAGTAAAGATAATGTTTGTAAGTAATTGCGCTAGTAAGTGGTACATGATTGTTATTATATGAAATAAACAATAATTAGTTTTGCAAAGCTGTTGACAAGCAGTCTGCTTGGTTATTGTAGATATGGTTTGTTTTTTTCTGTTCTACCATTAATTTTCATATTGTTGTTATTGCAGCGAATCTGGAATGCTCTGTTTCAGGTGAGTTATTTTGTGCTTGTTTTTATTGATGTATTTCATTAGAGGGTTAATGTTTTTCTTACTATGTATAGTATATTTCAATGTTTTTCAACTGGAGTTGTACGGCATCAAAAAAAGTTGTAAAACACTGCTATATGTGTTTACTTATTCATAAGTAAATTATTTGACTTCTTATTTCAATTGTGTTTGTAAGTAGTTGGAAAGTTGATTGTTTATTATATTCATTCCAAAGAAAAACTGTTTAGTTGTCATTAGTGGGAAAGTTTGATTTGATTTCAGAATATTTCGGATTTTGCGATTGGTAAGAAAATATTTATGCTGTATCATTTAGAAATTTGTTATTATTGCTTATATTGTGTATGGTGGAGTTTAGTATTTCTCTAAGTTGTAAATACTGTAATAAGTGTGTGATTAAAATAGTTTGTACAATGTTGTGACTGGTGTTTAAGTTGTAGAGTGATATTTAGATAGTACTTTGCTTTCGTGTGTAATGACTTGGTATAATGAATTTTTTTCATGTGAAGAAGTTTTTCGTTGTTATGTTTCATGTTTGTAGGATGATTCAATGATGACAACAACTGCTATGGTGACGGCAGGTGCTGCTACGCCAGCGATGCAGCATGATGAGTAGTCATAATCAGGTCCCGTATATACACATTAAACAAGAATGGTGACAGAATTCCACCCTGTTTTGTTCCATTGCCGATGCTAAACGAGGATGACACAGCATTGTTCCACCGTATACAAACACGCTGATGGCTATACCAATATGCTAACAGTGATACTATCTGAGCTGAAAGTCCAATATCTAACAGTTGTTACAAATGTTATAAATGACACTATTGCAGTAAAGACAAACTTGTGAGGATGAGCTGGCTGCACTGTCCACAGAGGCTGTGCTTGTCTGCCTTTCAGTAGGCTGACAGTCTGCGTAGTAAACCTACAACACACATAACATGCAACTTGCAACCGATCTAGCAACAAAGATCTGCACATCACCAGCTGCTATCTTGGTCGGCAGAAGCATAGGATGGTCACATTGTGTAGTGATACACTGCCAAGTTTCATCATGAAATATCTTTGAATGACCGAGGTGCTGGTTTTCAAAATCAAGTGATCATAACTCACATGAAGTTACTTATTGCAGTCACCTAGAACAGAACTAAGCCTTGCAGTTTTACAAGGTCTTTGCATCTGAATGTGCGAAATGCAATGGGAAATTTTGTATATATTTATCAGAAACTTAATTCTGATCACATCAGTGAAAAATTTAACAAGAAGCCCAACTGTTGCTAGGATAGCCGATCGTACTGGTTGTCAGTGACCTTCAAGGTCATCCAAGGTTGATGATTTCCATGTCATTGGAAAGCCAATATGCCACTTCCTATAAGTGATTAATAGTAACTGACCGTATCTCTCACCGGTTCCAAAATATGTCTTCCATTGAACTTCCTACCCCCTTCATTTAACCCCCAATTTGAAAATGTTCCCTTCCACTGAATGGCAGATATTTTGCACACATGACTTACTATTCATGTAAAAAATTTTCCCCTAAGACCTACTGACTTAAAGCTTAGCCACAATACATCCATGACAAACAAACAGACAGACGACAACCATGCCAATAGTTTGACCATTACTTAAAAGAAAACTATCATGAAAATTTCACTTTTTGGAATAAATGACATAAGTGAACATATAAACAAGACATAATTTATGGCGAGCCAATCTTGAACAAATTTTGACTGATTGTCGCAAAAAAGTGAACTTTAATCATTTTGCAGTTCGACACAAAACATACTGTATGACACACTTGCACAGTCGCTTGGCACCGATGACATCACTGGTACAAAGAGCAGTCGAAAATAACGTGGGGCGAATAGGATTTTGATCAATTTCGACGAGACTTTGATCGAATAATATGTCGGGGTGCTTTGAAACAGGATTTTCCAATCACCATGGCACTCTGGGAATCACCCTGTACCGTCTGCCAAAACATTAAAAGCTGCAGGCCGTCTGCAGAGTTGGATAATGCACGCCGAACAAGCGCCGATAAATCGGCTGATTCCAACATTGTACGTCCGTTTTATGCCAAGACAGTCGGCCGTCTTGTAGATGAATCAATTCTTAATTGTCTACATTTGAATTGCTATGGCTTGTCAAACATACCGACACAATTTCGTCACTGAAATCTTGCGCATAAACAGTCGATTACGCTCACTGGCCTTGCACTATAGCTCAGCAGCAAAGAAGTGCAGATTTTCGACTTTTGAGTCCGTGTCCGTCCGCAGATTCTGATTTGAGACCCGCATTTGCAGCAGTATGCAAACTTTTATGCATGGTCCATTTGCATCCACAGTGTTTAGTACCATGTGAATGACAGTTCATCTCAGACCAATAGTTTCTATAGGCCCAGTTATCTGAGCTGCATAAAATGTTGAAACATAACTTGATAAAAATGATTCATACGTCAAAAAAGTCATATATTTAATGGCTAAAACAAAATAAAATTGTCCATAGCGTTCAGAATGCTGAGTAATAAATAGTTACCTTTTATGAAAGCCAGCAATTTTTCGTCAAAGAGAGATTCTGCATTTTCATTCATGGATCAGAAATATTCTGCGGATTCCGGTCTACACCCAGACTCGCACGCAACGCGCACATCATTGATGCCAAACTGTGTTGACTCTTTTGTTCACTTCAGATCCGGTAATTTCGCTCACAAATAAAAGCAGTTTACGTCATTTTTATGCACATTATGTGTGCGTATTTTGCTACACACGAAAAAAAGACATGCTACTGTTTTAGTTTCTGGGTTTAACTAAATTATGATTTTTCATGATAGTTTCCCTTTAACTATGGTAGGCTAAAAATCAACCAACTGTATCGCTGGAAGTTGAAGAGTGCACTTGTTTTATGGAGACAATGCACATTAATCAAATAAACCGTGTAAACTCTCACAACAGCAGTGCCACCAAAACACTGATAATGAAAACAATTCAAAAATGACTATTGCTAAATTACTACTACTACTACCAAAGAGCAACAATTACAAGCTGGCAAAATATGCAAGAAAGCAGAGAATATACCGGTCAACTTACAACGATAAATTCTGATGGTTCCAGACAGACGCAATCACTTTCATGCAGCAAAGACCCAGCAGCACGTTTACCAACACTATCACATCAAACATATCAGATGCATCTTATGAGGTATCTCCATAGCAGAAAATACAGTTAACACAATGATGATGATGATGATGATGATCGACTGAGCCATCGACACAATGGATCTGCGGATCATGAATGCTGAGTACGTCGATGGGAGATGAGGCCGATTCTAGATGCACAGACAGGGCTGCAGACATCACACGTGAAGCCTCGGTCAGGTGGTTGATTTCCAGTCTTGTGTTGGATACGCTTGTCTTGTAATGAACAGGGGGCTATTGTCATAGTTACCCAACAAAATCTTTTTGATGAAGTAACAAAGACGCCAGAATAGTAATCAAATATATAAGTCCCCCAAAATAAAGTCAAGTAATTTTTATATCTCTGCACAAATTTATGGCTATGACCTTGCAAGTATAGAAATAAATATACAATAACAAACATGTAGCTGACAAAGTAAGATTTCTAACTTCTTAGAAACACACAAAACAAAATCACATCCAAAGCATTGGTGACAGGAAGCTGACACGTACATGCAAAACAACACATTCACTCACTGAACTATGCAATCTTAACTGTAACATGATCTAAACCTTTGACCTTTGGAGTTTAAAATAAGCACACTGGTCACTCCTGACTTGGGAAATGTTCGCATTAATTTTGGCTAATTTCTATGTTTTTTTGTTTTCCAGAACAAACGGGCAGATGGACAGAAAGATAGATAAAAAAAAAGATGCATATTGCCAACTAGTGGGATGGCTGCAAAATAACAGTCATACCAGATAATCTGCTTTCTGTTTTGTCATTTTACTAATTATCTACTGGAAACCTTTGGTTTTTATTTCTGAGTTTTTTTCGATGAGTTTTTAATCTACGTACTGTAACATGGCCTCAAAGTGCTTTTGCCCTTATTCTACATTAATCCTATCATTCTGATACGATACAACATGACGGACATAAAAACATACATAACGCATTACTTATATTACTTACAACATGATGGCAACAAACAGGACGCTAACTGACCAGTTTGGTGGATGAAAGAGAGCACCATCTATGAAAACGCTTCCTGAGATAAGAATGAACCAGCAACTTGCCTCCGAGCCACATCTGAACCGAAATCATCACGCAAACTGAGTATCATCAGTATTGTTATCATTGTTATTGCTATCATTTGTGCAATAAATAATTAGCATCAGTAAACAATAAGGTGCTCCAAGTCAATACAAAATACTGCTAATAATTAAAAGACATTTTTGTGAATTTGTTGGGTAATAATACAATAACTCACAAAAATTTTTTCTTTCCAAATGTTACTGCTATAGCATTAGTGTTCGTAATTCTCCTTTCCAGCATTGCTGCTGGTGATGACACAGACAATACACAATCTGCTGGTGATGTAATGACATCATTATCATTATGACATCATGCCACTGCAGATGACACACAGACAGAATGACGCACGCAACAGTGAATACACTATCTCCCACAATTCACTATGTGAAGCTGAAAACTTCTACAGGCATTGCACGCAAACCAAGTCAGAACTCAGAGACACATCTTGATAAAAATCATCATACAAACTGTCATTCAACAGATGCATGCAGCCAACAAACATAAATGAAATAAGCAAAAATCACACCACTATAATACATACATTTTCTTAGTCACATTTATTTGTGCGACTATGTTTGCAATCTGAGTAAAGGTTTCTACATGTACACTAATAACAAATGGCATTAAAAGCTCATCACCGATACAGAACAGATGTTGCTTCATGGTACTGGTAACATATCTGCCGGCACATTGTAAAGATGGCGACGTCACTCAAAGACGACAGGTACTCCAAGCGTCGCAAGTTGTAGTACAATATCTTGAGATCCTGCAAAAAGCATGTCAGCCAGATATCAGAAGTTTCTGCATCATATTGCAACTTGCAGCCCTAGTAAGTGCACAATATGAATAATCAGTGTCCACTTCAGAGCCATATGAGAGCATAAGAGCATCACTGAGCGAGCACTGTACAAACAGTACAGGTCTGCTATTCTGAAAGCTACTATTCCAAAAGCACCAGCCATCACAAAAGGCGATATTGCCCGCATCACACTGACTGCGTGTCAATGTGCTGCTGAATAATATCACCTTTTGTAATTTTTGCTGTTTTCGATGTGCAAGTCCTTAGATGTTGTCGTTAACAAGTGTATAAACTGATGTTTTGTACATTTATTCCATTCAAGGTCATTGCAAAGAATAGTTCTCAATATTGCCTCTTGCTATTTAGCTTTCATTTTCAGCATGCTATTTACCTCACACTTCATGCCTTCAGGCAACTATAAATGATGGCTTTCAGAATGTTGGCACCTCGGAATGGCGGGCCTACGAAATGGCAAGCTGACACCGTACAAACTAGGAGATAGGATAAAAAATTGAAAAAAACGATATATCTTCAGACAGGATTAAAGGCAGCCATTCAGCCACAGAGACTGGCTCCAGGTGACATACAGTGTGTATCTGCATATTTTCATCCAGGATCATAATACAAAAGTTAAATTGTACTCTTTTCCTCTGACTCCTCTCCTTCCTTTTGTCTTTACCCATTTAAACTAAGAAACTCGCACCCACCTTCACCAGCCTGGCAGCTGTAGTCATGCATTATCAGTGTGCAAAAAGCTGTGGCAAGGCAAATTCTTCTACTGATCAAAGGCCAAGCAAGCATTCCATACAAAATATTACACTAAATATGATGCTAAAACAGTCAAAATTTAGTACCAATTCACATAAATTGCACTGAGAATGAAAATAGTCAAATTTAACATAAATGAAAAAGTCAGTGAGAAAATGCACAGATAAATAAACTAATTAATTAATCGGTAAATCAATCAATCAATTTCTACACATTTAACATTCCACAGATTGACCGTTTCCCTCCAAATGTGAGCAACCTACATGAAAACATCTTAGTTTGGATGTACACAGTACACTGGTTTACAGATATTTTTCCAGTTCGATTCCAAAGTGATGACGTGAATAATCAGTGCTTTGCTCAGCTACACTACCTGGTCATTCCTGTCAGATCCTGGTCGCTGCAGAGATTCAATCATTGATGACTGCATTATCCATGCCATTATCAGACAACTGCTTCTCAGACAATAATTATGTGTACATATTTATATCTGTACATAGTATAACATATTATGTAATATGTATACAACCCAAAAAAATGCCCATTGTTGCCCACATCAGTTACAGATGCCACTGCCAAAGGTTGAGGTCAATATGAAGAGCAGGAATTTCAAAGTCCTTATATTGCAAATTGATACCCATGCACACTGTAGTCTAATGAACTGACGAAGATGCCACTTAGCAGCCATACATTAATTACACAACTGATTACTAGGCACGATCAGTGTGGCATGAAATCTAGGTGGACTGCTGATCAACTTTGCCAACAAGCAGTGCCAGAAATGATGACATAATCTGCCATAAGTATTCATTTTAATTAGTCCGCCCGAAAACGATAGTTTTCGGAAGGACTTATGTTTTAGCGCAGATGTTTATTTATTTCTTCTTGAACGCAAGATCTCCGAGATGCGTGGGCCGACCGGCGTGAAATTTTGCACGACGGTCAGTACTAGGCCCAATTTTATAATGCTGGTCCAAAATTTTGGGGGGCGCACCGTAAAAAAATTTCAGGGGCCAAAAACATGCAAAATTTGGCCCGATTTCGGATGACTTGGAAGTTTGGTGGCGAATATCTCCGAAACGGATGAATATATTCAAAATCGGATTTTTATTCCGTCTACCGCGATTCCTCCTGCGTTAGGCGAAACAAGTCTGGTGAAGTTTGGTCCAGTGACCTTGGAGATCTCGATG
>Ga0209671_1003597_pt1 | contig 14975 bp, 9 predicted proteins | sample WorMetHERISLAND2_2_FD_187401 | JGI IMG/M metagenome (GOLD analysis project Ga0209671, IMG submission 187401) | Marine gutless worms symbiont microbial communities from Max Planck institute for Marine Microbiology, Germany - Olavius geniculatus... | ecosystem: Host-associated > Annelida >... | reverse complement strand
AATGTACAAAACATTAGTTTATACACTTGTTAACGGCAACATTTAAGGACTTGCACATCGAAAACAGCAAAAATTACAAAAGGTGATATTATTCAGCAGCACATTGACACACAGTCAGTGTGATGCTGGTAATATCACCTTTTGTAATTTTTGCTGTTTTTGATGTGCAAGTCCTTAAATGTTGCCGTTAGCAAGTGTATAAACTAATGTTTGTACATTTATTTAGTTAACTACAACAACGGCTGTATTTATTCTCTGACAGTCATGATGGCTGCTGTTGGACAATGCTGATCACATGCAGTAAACAGCACATACATAGTGAATAATTCTGAGCTAGGTTGACCGACTGGTTAAGAACCATAAACCTGCTGTTAGACTTTGACTTAGCTCTTCTTGTTTTTGCTGGAATACTGGCTGACTAAGGCTGTCAACTCCTTGTGGTCACCAACAACAGACTGGCTTTCTCCCATCTGATTTCCATCACTTGCAAGTCGTCTTGTAGCGTGTCCTGTCATATCGTCTTATGTCTGCCTCTTTTTCTTTTCCCACCTGGGAATTTTCAAAAACTTAGATATTAAAACTTTCATTCGTTACCAACTTTGTTTAAAGCGTTATAACGTGTTAAAAACCATTAATGTTGATCTTTGCCTGCCAAGCCGTTTGTAGTGTTTGTAGCCAGTAGGCTAGTTGTTTTGTTATTGATGTTGACATTTTATTAAAAGGTTGTGTTTGCCTTGTTAGGTCATTCATATTCTCGGACGTTTTTCTCGCGGACCGTCCCGTCTGCGCTACATGAAGACGAACGAGTGGCTGTAAAACTCAACAACAACAACATCACCACAGCAGCTTCAATTAGCGGAGAAAATGACACATCGGAGCCTTTACCAAATTCCCCTGCATCTGCTGGGAATTTCCCTCAAGGGGGGCAATCAAGGCGTGGATCTAGGGAAGGGCGTGGCCGATCGAACTGGAATCAGCGTAATGGTTACCGAAAACCGGTCAGCAAGAGTCCTGCAGCACAGCCAAAGTCAGATGCTGCTGTGGTAAAAACCCGAACTAACTTCGTTCAGAATTCCCTGTCATCGTTGTCGGAAAGGCCCGGCTCGACGACCAAGCACGAGCCACCATTGCCACAGCGAAATCACGAGAGACCTACTCGCAGAAAAGATGAATCGCTGCAAGCCGTGAACGCTGCTTCTAGCGTACAGTCCAACGAGACCTGATCACTGCTTTGTGTTATCTATTTATCTCTGTTATCAGTACACTTGAGTGGCGCACAACTGTTCTGAGACATAGACCACATGATAAGTCTGAAGTCACCTTGGGCCGGACCGATCCAAAGTGCTGCTGTCATTAATGACCCAGAAACCAGTGGTCATTTCTTGCAAATTACATATTTCATAATGCATTCTATATTTTACCAAGCTTGGTGTTGTCGTATGTCAGTTTATGTAGCACATTTTTATTAAAAAAATCTTCAACGATTTCTGCCCAAAACTGGAGTTATCGTCAGTCATTATGATAGTCATTTTAGTACACTGTTTAGACATAACAGGGTCATCAGTCCATTAACGCTGTTTCCATTGGTTTGCATCACTTAAAACAAGTCCAAAAGACAAGTAAGACATTTATTAAACAAGATAATGTTCAAACGAACACGGAGTCTGTCTGATGCATTTCGATAGCTTACAGTGTATGTCTGTATAAATAAAATCAGCGAGTTGTGTAGACTAGTTGTAAAAATTGAGAAGTTTGATTTTAAATTGTACAGCAGCAGTGTTACTGTCATTTTTCGCTATCATTGAAACTAAACAGGTGCAGGCACAGACGCTCAGGTGATTTTATACTCTGTCCAATGCTATGCATTGTATTGGACAGACAATTATTTGCAAGGCACACAGTTTCATGTATCACATTTTTAGGTGTGGTGGGACTCATAACAACTTTCGGTTGTGGGTGCCCATGGGTCAGAGGTTGTGCTCCACTGAAATCCATTTGTTGATTTGTTGCAAGTTGGTTGCTGGCCGGTTCAGTTGGTTGCAAGTCTCCGGCAAAGCAATATGCATTCCTGCAGCTCTAGAGCTCGTGTGTTATTCGGTGGTTCTTTTTGGTTTCAGTTGCAGTTGTCAGTGTGTATGTGACTTGAATGTCGTTTGAGTTGCAAGTTCTCGTCTTGTGTGGAGCAACAGTGGGCAGTTATACTACCTTTCTCTTTGGCATGATGGAAGCCACGCAAGCATAGGCGTAAAAATAGAGCTGTTGAAGCATTAATTTTTTAAATGCGTTAACGCATTGCGTTAATTTTTTGTAACGCATGTGTTAACGCGTTAATAATGCATCACTAATATTGCTGAGGGCTCTGAATTTTATGACCTGAAAATGATGGACCACAAAAAACAGTGATTGGAAATTGCAATACCCGAAAAATGAAAGACTAGATCACACCCTGTCATCTGAATATTATTATTATTATTTAGAGGATCGGCAACAGCAGTTTAATTACTTCAATTCATTCGACTGTCATTGATCACATAACCGCAGTTTAACGGAATATTGGAACTCCTGCTTCATGGAATTTAGTAAAATTACGTATGTGTGTTAATTTTTTAATGCACGTTTATTTATAACGCGTTAAGTTAACACGGTAATTTAAAAGCTTTAGTAAAAAATTTTCATGCTTTCTGTTGCAGCCTGGCAAAAAAGTGGGATGCGCAGAATTTTTAAAATCTTTAAAATTTTTTATGTTATGACATGCCATTTAATATAACAGATCGACTAATAAAAACAAATTCACATTCCGGCTAGTACCTGTGAGAATCGAAGTAAAAATACCACGGCATGGTGGACCAGATGCTTCCAGTCTTCTTTCACTGAATCTTTGAAAGCAAACAAAATACTCGGTATTTTTGAGGGTCTAATGAAAATTTTGGGTACATGTAGCAACTGGATGTGCATTAATTTTTTTGCATGTACAAAGTCTTCTGTAACTGCAGCTGTTGCTGCTGGTACTGCTGTGGGAACGTTCGAAAATTGGAAGCAAATAGTGTGTCTGTTGTGTGATAATTGTGTAATTAATGTGCTTGATGTTTAATCCTGTTCTGCTGTCAACATTGCACACAGTCATATAAGTTATGCGTGAATGCAGGTGTTTTAGGAGCTTCACTACTATGAGTGGAGCATTTACAGTCAGGCCCATCGAGCCGAGAGGGTAGGGGGGGTTAAGCTACCCTTGGCCCCGCGACGTTTTGGGGCTCTGCCGTCACCCAGAAATATAAAGTACACTAGAATGCGTCATTTTAAAAAGAAAAAATTCACAAATTTTCTTTCCAGAGGGGCCCCACGAGAATGTTTGGGAGCCCACAACGTTTTTCCGGGCCTTGCTGTGGCTATCGACGGGCCTGTTTGCAGTCACTTGTACGGGTGCAAAATAATTTGGTCACGAGCAATTGGCCTGCGTTCACATTTATGCAGGTGTTGTACTGCTAAGCAGTGCATGTCCATCGACAGCCTCCCTCGAAACTGATTGAATGCTTTGCGAAGAAAGCATTAATATTCAACTACATCGTTAACAATTTTACTGAATAATGAACAATGCCATAAATTCTATTGTCAAACATGCCTGTAAAATTGATTTAATCCAGTTTATAATTATGTTGTTTTTTCTTCATTTGGGTTGGATGAAAACAGGACTTGTACAGAAACTGCTCTTACGAGTGAAATTCACCAGTAACTGTACGTGTATTAGCGTGAAAGTGTGAACGGTCACCATTGAAATACATACAAACTCGTGTTTACTGGAACTTCAATACGGGTAGCCGGACTCGCGCTTGTGTCAGTGTGAACACCTTCTTTTGTTAGCTTTTCTTTAATGTATCTGCTGATAAGCATGAAACAAACTCTGCCACTGGAGCCATTCATCACCAGTACTGTAAAGTGATTATGTGGTTTCGTTTTGTTTGTGTTCTAAACTAATACTGCATCTGCATTGCACGGTTGCTTTGATTTGAATTGTGTGAATATATTGTGTATTATGACGAATAATAATGATTAATATCGAGTTAAGTTCTGCATATTACCGTTAAGTGTTACAACGATGACGTATATGTTAATGAAACCATGACAACTAAAGACGTTTTTGTACAGTGATGTAATAATACAATTTCTGTTTTGTTTCTTGATCTCGAGAAACCTCCTGCATAATATAGGTATTTGCTCAAAAACTTGAACTAGAAATTAAGTTTACAGAAATCATGTTGAGCTGCATTATGTAATCTGCGAAGTGCACTAGGGTCATGTTCATTGTATCATGCTATGATATAGGCTTCGTAGTGGTCTTACTGCGACAACACTGGGTCTAGGTTTATTCCATTGTGTGCATATTTCGTGTCAGCGTACTGTGTATGCCTATATTCATGTGTATTACCAGTACGTCCTGTATTATTTGTGCTGTGATTGTCATTCTAGCGTATCATTGATGACATAAGCTAGCATTTTTATAGTACAATTTTGGCATAAATGTTCATAAATTTTGGCATTATATTTTCGCATCACGATGCCGATTTGCTATAGCCGTTGGATGGAAAAAGATGTTGTTTGACACGGAGTAACATTCGTGTGGCCGTAAGTAACTTTGCGTTAAATATTAGTCACAGTTTCCCTCGGTACAGCCAAAGCAACATTTATTTGCACCAATTCTGTTAAGTGCCAAATTTATTAACACTGGCTATCATTGAGCACTGTGACACTGTGGCAGATTTTTATTACCTATCTGAGTTAAACGGGGACAAACTGACATATTGCTTGCATATTGTTTGACTGAATTTCATTCATATGATATTGAAAATAATATACCCATTTTTAAATATGTGCTTACTTTTTGGCCCACTCAGCAAACTGTGGTTTATAGTTTGTGAGTATCTGTGTATATCTTTGTTATGAGGGCGTCTTGTGCATTGTATAGTAACTGTTGTTGTGTAACGTTTCCAACAAAATCTAGCAGCCAGATTATATGCACACCTTGGTTTGTTTTATTTACAGGTGAATATATACTGGTGCATCGCATTGCCTGGAAATACCAAGTATATCATATTTTGCTGACAAAAAATGCCAAATTTTCAACAGTACGATGTACGATAAATCAGTTCATTACTGTCACACTAATGCCATACTTATGCCAAATAGAGTGTTGCTACCGTAACAGAAAATTAATGCCACATCACAAAACCAATACCAAACTGCTAAACAGAAGATGTTTACGTCCAAGTTTCGGAAAAATTTCAAATTTAACGTATTTGGCATTCAAAATGCTGGTTGGCAACTCTTCCAAAGCGTTGGCAAATTCACCCGTGAATAAAAACAGACCAAGGATAAGCTGTTGTGCTAATGAACCAACTGTTCGTGTCTTGTGTTACTCGACTTGTCTCCAGTCATTTACGATATGATATTTGTGTCCGGTTTGATTGATTTCAGTTTAGTTCAGTTCTGGTTGTGTGTAACTTTTGACTCATTATCACAGTCGTGTATGTCTGTCAGCTGCCTTAGCAATGCAAGGGTTCACGTGTGCTTCGTTGACAAGTGTGCCGTTTGTGCCACAGTTTGACTCACTTCGTGGCTATGCGGTGACACAGTGTCATTTCAACATGCGTGTATAAATATTTCCGTGCATACAGAATGCTCTGCAAAACCTTAACAAAGTTAAATCTGGTTTGTAATTTTTTGACACAAGTTGTCCAAACACTGCTCTTTATTAAATGTTGCAAGAAAACTTGTTGAATATAATTTTTATGTCACATCATTGTATTTTTGCTCTCGTGGTGTGTTAATAATTTGCTACATAAAAGCGTCTTACCATTTTAGCAGTACCTGGTGATGTGTGAATTTTGTTGACAATTTTTTAAATAGTAAAACGGAGTATCTGGATGATTTATGCCAAAACTTATGAAAACATGCCTAAATTTGCTCAGATATCAGCAGTAAAATTTGACCCATTTTCTCCAATTTGTCCACAGTCTGCGTATTGGTTTGCTGTAGAATCAGTGCAAAGTCTTTCAGCCAGACTGGAGTGATTGCTACAATCTTGCACTGTGTCACTGTTGATTACGTGCTAGTGCCACTGCACAGCTCTGTAGCATACAAGTGTTACAAGTGTTACGAAGAATATTATTGTACTGCATTTTAGCGATGGGTTGATACGTTGAAATGTCAATAGATGTCATTTCAGTATCAACATATCATGGTATGTCGTGCTGGTGTTGATTTTGCTGCTGATGTTTGCCATGATTTACTGACTGTTAGATCAGCCAAACTATGATGTTTTGATGTAAATTTTTTCCACTTTTGTAAAAATTTTGCTGCAGGTGATAAATTGTTCGTGTAGGTATATTAGCACTATAGTACACCATGTAATATCAGCAGTCATACCCAAAAAGTCTTCTGTTGTGTAAAGTTAAAACTGTGCTCTACTTTGGACCATACCATAATAGGCAAAGAACTGATTTGGTTCAGCAACTATTTTTGGAAATGCGAGTAGACAGCCAGGTATAGTATTATTATCTGTAACTCATCTGTGAACCATCCTTTGTATAAAGTAATGATACTAAACACCTATATTTTGCATTGAATTTTTATATATGTAGGCCCTAATATTTTAACATGGCATAATATACCACAAGATCATGCAAATCAGTTAGTGCCTGCTTGCTTTTGAGATTGTGATATTTGTATTGATATCTCAATGTCGTATGTATCGAATGTGAAATTGTGATAAATGCCCATCTCTATTGTGCAAGCAACAGGAACGAACGCTAATACCGTGATGCTTTATATTATATCTATGTCAGTGTCAGTTATTATTAATTGTAGCCTATAGACGTGTGATTCTGTAACAGAGTATACTACTGTGTAATAATCTTGGTCAGAAGATTGTTGATATTTGATCGACTTGGTCTACAGCAGTGCTGTCCAAGCTTTTTGACACCGCGGGCCACTTAGTCAATTTTCCACCAGCTGGTGGGCCGCAATCAAGGGGGGCCATGGCGAGCGCGCGGAGCGCGAGCCTATAAGGGGAGTCTGGGGGCGAAGCCTCCAGCGGGGTCCAGGGGCAGAGCCCCTGGTCGGGGGGTCATGGGAGCTTCGCCCCCCCTGAAGCTGAAACACTTTTTGCTTCCGAATGTTCAATGGAAACCGAAAATTCGCCCTTTTTTCTGAAATTTGGAAACGCAAAAGACCATCAAACATTGTAGAATTTTGCAAGTTGATTTCATCTGACTAACCACCGGACCAAAACTACAATTTATGTGGGACGATGGCGGGCCACATGAAATCCCCTCGCGGGCCGCGGGTTGGACAGCACTGGTCTACAGTTATATACAGACTCGATTCTCGCCCGAGATCGTAGGCATAAAAAATTCGTGTGCTTTTAGTTACCGTCCATCTTTATTAAAAGCTCTCACCCTAAGATTTGTATTGGACCGGCTCCTCAAAAATATTGGTGCAACTGCTTTTTGTCAGATTGCGCAGGAATTTGTTAAGGCTTTAATAGCATTCGACAAGAAGCAAAAAACTTCCATTTCTAACAGAGCTCTAGCGTGATGTATGTATGACAAGTGAAGATATTGTCAAGCCTAGTGGCGACGTGTGCGGCCGTCCACTCTGCGTATAGTTACGCGTACTCTGCTGCACTGGGCTTAGTGTGCAGTGGGCAAAGCCGCTGCCTGTCCGTTCGCGGTCCACCAGCCGTACGTAAACATGTGCGCGAGATATGTGGAGCCTTTTGAGTCTGGTTACCTTGATCTTTGACTTTTTGAATCAGTAAATTCAGTCATATTTGCTCGTTCGTGCGTGCAGTACATGAAAACGTAAATCGGGAAAATTTTATGTTTTTTCGTCACAGGTTCGGTACGCAGGCCTTGGCGTTACATTGTAGCGAGGCGGATGGGAGAGAGCGTGCTTGCTCGGATCTCTAAGGATTGCTTGATTGCAAATATTATTACTTAGGATAGCTGTTCAGGCTGGCCTAAAAATCATGTGCTTCCATTTGCCGTCTCGCGAAAAAGTAGGGAACAGTTCATAAAATCTGACACACAAATATTTTGGAACGGTCCAATAAAAATAATTTAAGTATATACGGAAGTTTTCTAGGGACGGAGCTGGAAGCAAGCCTGCCTGGCTGATGCGGCGATGCGATCTGATGATATTGCACTTCAGCAGCTGTCTGCAGTAGCAGCAGCGGCAGCGCTATTAATGTCAGTTCCGGCAATGTTTACGCTGAGTCTCATCTCACTGTTTGCACGCACGCATAACGTTCCCAGCTAACCATACCCATATTGCATTGTTCGTCCGATGTCCAGGCTGTTTACATTCAGTCACTCATGTACTGATATTAGGCCTATATCATTTAACGCTCGGATTCTGAATAATCTGTCCAGAAACCGGTGTAAATGATTGAGACTTTGTGCACCAGACCTTTGATCTTTGTCTATGCACCCTAGCAGGGGCTCCGTTTTGCATACAGGCCTTACTCCTCACTTTCCCATGCGTGAGCATAGCAATTTTCAAAGCATCTTGTCCCTCCACCAGTAGTCTGTGTCGGCGATGATGGTGGTACTTTGCTGATTTAGTTTTACGCGGTAGAGCGAAGAAAAGAGCTCGGTTTTTCTATCGATTTCTGCTGGCTACAGTACATGTGTTGTAGGCCTACTCAACAGTAGGCCTACTAGCCCTACATTCCATTTCAATGTTACTTATATTCAGTTCCATTTAAAAATTAAAAGTTTGAGTGCTTTTAGCTTTGTGCTAGATTAAACTAGCGGTTTGTTTACCAGTTTTTGCAATGCAAGTCATTTATCATCTTAATTAATAATTATCATAGCTGCGACTTTGTAATTGTCATAGGCGTGTAAACGCACTTCTATGCTGCGCAATGTTGCACGGAAGCCGTGGTGGGCAGGAGTAATTGCTCAGTCGCCTTGTTGCATGCGTTAGCGGGATGTGCTTAAACGAATCATCGCTGTCAAACGTTTAGTAAACTGCACATGGAGATATTACATTTTACGAGTAGCCTACCAGTGCATGAAAAATGTACCAACGCAGCAGAGATGTCCACATGGAAACGCTGTTCTAAAACTAATTTTTACTCCTTATGCTTACTACTGTAATTAAGAACACGGTAGGCCTACTAAGGAACTCTTATTCTTTCTCCGTCATCAGCTTTCGGTTAACTATGCTTCAACAGTTTATTCCGTAATCGGTTTCTTGTTTTTTTCTGTCGTATTTCTTTAGAAGGCTCCAACGTATACTCCAGTCAGTGTAAGCCATCAGCACAGGTACGCCAAGTGTTTTATACTTTGATAAATTTAGGCCCCTATATATCTTAAACGCTTAATGAGGTTGACAAGTGTTCGACGTTTAATAACTATCTATTTGTGCATCTAAGATATAACAGTCTCAGAATCAGAGCAATGCACGCGCCCACTGGTGACGACCATTAAACAACTCAGCTGATGTTATGGCGACCTACAGGACAGACTATTGTTGATTAAAAATTGGGAGCTACATCCGACGTTCGATTTACTGCGATGTCGGTTGGCCATTGTGCAAAAACTGAAAGTGGGTTGTGCAACTTGTGCTATAAAAGCCTATAATCCAATAGGTCTATGAGAATTTAAAAGTGCGTCTCCGCAGGCTACCAACTCATTTCCCCAGACCGTCGTAGTGCACAATCCCTCAAAACTCAGTCATCACACTCGGTCATTACCGATATTATCGTTTGTCTGTAGCAGGTACAGGGTGTGCCAAAAATAGCACTATTAATTCTACGCCTCATAACTTCACCAAATATTAACCGATTTTTAAAATTTTTTACTGTCAGAATCAGGAGACAATTTGTAATAAAACTGTCACTACAGATCCCACCACAGCTCAAGTGTGTCGCTACACTACCTCGTGAAATGTCAGATAACGCACTCAAGCCGGCGACGCCACTGACCGGTTGCGTGATCAACGTTGATCGAGCCTGGCATGTGGCCCCCAAACAACCCAGACTTAAATCCAGTTGATTATGCTGTTCGGGATGCCCTTCAGCAGATGACCGCAGCGTTTGGTTGATCGCGCCATTGGTCAGTGGCGCCGCCGGCTTTGATGCGTCGTTCAGCAGCAAGGCGGACACGTTAAAAATTTGATGTGAAAACTGTAAAAATGTGATTATTAGACAAGAACTGAGACAACAAGCGCGTTGTTTTTGTTGTTAATTTTTTAAAATGTGTTGTTACAAAAGTCGTCTTGTTTCTAATTGTTATTCTTAAGACACTGACATTTCACAAGGTAGTGTAGTGACACACTTAGGGTGTGGTGGGATCTATAGTAAGAGTTTTATTGCAAATTGTTTTCTGATTCTGGCAGTGAAAGAATTTTGAAAATCGGTTAATATTTGGTGAAGTTATGAGGTATACAAAAAATGGTGCCATTTTTGGCCCACCCTGTATAGTTCAGTCACGGGCATGCGCATGCAGCTTCAGTAGGCCTACCGGATGCAGACTATGCACGACAGAGTATTACATAGCCTCACTGTAACACTACAGACTGATTCACGAACGAACAGAACATCATGCTCTATTGAGTAAACTGTAGCATACAGGCCGTACGATATTGCGGACGTAATAACGATATTCGCTACGTTACTTCGCGGCAATATTCGCTGTCGTCGTCGTCGTCGTCTGGGGAGTGGTGCTCTCTTGTTAGTGAAAAACCGAAATAGAACAACTTAGATTTTTGTCGCACATCGAGTACCCTTTCGTCGTTGTATTTATGTGAAACTGAACTCCAGGCCGCCCTTATGTTTTTGTCGAATGCCGTATACAGTTAGTGTGAATTTGAGCTGTATACAGGGTGGTCTAGAAAAGTGAACTCTCGTACATTAATAGCTTAACTTCATTAAATATTAATCGATTTTCAGAGAAAAAAAAACAGCAGCCAAATCAGTGGTAAAGTTGGAAAAAAACAGTTATTGTTGAAGATTTTAATTCATCATGTCCTAAAGACGTCGAGATCAAAATACAGCCAGCTTTTACATACCTGTGATACCGGAAGCGACGTAATCAGTGTGCGTGACGTCATCGTCGTATGGGGAACACCGTCTATGTCGCGTTATGCTGCTCGCTTTTACCACTCGTCGGTAAATAATACTCGATGCATTCGATAACTTAGTTAGCTGATCAACTTAACAATTACACTTCCCAACTTCTTTACTATAGACCGGTTATAAGGGATGTACATGGGACCTTTTTAGCCGAGACGTTTTGTATGTCTCGAGACGGTTTCGAGACCGAGACCACATCCCCTGTTTGTGCACGGTGCCACGTTTTAACAATGCAACACTACGAATAGCCATTTTTATTTAGACTGTAGAAATAGACCCTTTGATTTTTCTCCTTCTCAGGTATAGACTGGTTAATACAGCCATGGCCAAGGTACAGTGCAGCAGGCTGCAACTATAGGCCTACACGCGGCCGCATACATGTCGGCACATGGCGTGCTGAAGTTTGTTCGTTTAAGATGCAAGTCGGAGTAGATTACTAAGCCTATATTAAACGACGACGCTATACTGTAAGCCTATTTGAAGTTTTAGTGGAGTTTGGTTTCTATTATTGATTACCGATTGGTTGTTTGATAAATCGATCGTATGGTATTGGTGTAGCCTATATTGCATGTGCGCATATTGTTGATGCAGTGATGGTGGTTGCCAGTTCTACAACTCGTAAAGTGACAGTTGGTCTGACGGTAACATTGCCATGCAGTGCTAGCGACGCCGACGACGCCTCTGTAAGTAGGCTTATATACATGTATTCACACTGTCTCCGTAAAAAAGTAACCCCCTCAGACATCGTACAACAAAAATGTCAAATCTGAACGAATCCGAATAAAACTGCGTACACTCGTTCCCCCAATAAATTGCCAAAACGATCACCAAATTTCGTTAAAAAGTAAAAACGTCATTTCTTAGCTGAGTCATTGTTGATTATCGATAACAAAATAACAAAACCGTTACATACCGATGACGTTACATAAGTAAACGACTCTGTACATTTGCGTAACTCAACAAACATCATCTGATTTTAACAAGATGTTACACTAACAATGGATCATTTATTATCATTGGCAATCAAAGTACCAAATTTCAGTTAAATCTGCCGAAGCAAACAATAATTACAGTGGCTGTCGTGAGATCACTCCGAAACACTCCAGTTTCGGGTTTTTATCTGATGCTATCCACAAAGATCTGAAATCCGGCAATGATGACTGTGACGACTAACTGTATACGTTTAAAAATAGGCTGTCAAGTCGTGCTAAAAGTTGTAAGTACTGTCCGCGGTAACCCTTGTGGCATGCACAGAAAACACAAACGACCCATCATATCCGTGTGACCTTGACCTTTGCCCTATGCAATAGACTTCTAGAGGTAGTCAAGGTACACGTTCGTGCAAAATTCCATTAAGCTAAGTATAGCGGTGCATCAGTTATTGAGGTGACAGAGAAAAAACAAACAGACAAACAAACAAACTTGGAGGGGAAGATGCTGAAACAATGCTGTCGCCGCTACCGCGGGCAGTAATACTGTGGCGGACGGGTGTGCAGCGTCTGACGTGGTGGTCGCCTCACCAGCAGCTGCTGACAATGAACTATGATCGACATGCACTCGATGACAGATTCAGTGTTCAGAGAGGCTACCAGAGGGAGCGTAATCTGCACATCAGCAACGTGCGTACTGACGACGCCGGCACATACAGCTGTCAACTGCCACAACACACCGCACTAGCCAGCGTCGAGCTCATCGTTAACGGTACCAGTGTTTTACGCGCGACGGCATAGAGCGGGTCTTAGCTATGGCAGAGGCGTCCGTTCGTCCGTGTGTCTCACTGCTGTATTGTGTCAAAACGACGCAAGCTAGGATCACGAATTCGTCACTCTCGGCTGCCACAAAGACTGTAGTTGGATCCGTAAAAAATCCCCAACTCGAAAAGGATCATCCCGATCGACGGCGCTAAATGACAGGAGGGTACGAAAAATGGCGATTTTGAGAGACGGTGCAAGACAAAGCTAAGATCACTATTAATCACTAACATGAAGATCGTATACGCGTTTGCGATTGGCACAGAAAGCCATGACCTTAAATGACCTTAAACATCAAAATAAAGGGGTTTAGTGATTTTTTTGTGATTTGGGCCCGCTGTACACATTTCAAGATTGAATGGCGCCGAAATGGACAAAGATAGATCAGAACAACCTGTGTGTGAAATTTTCAACATCAAACGTAAATTTTTAAAATTTTATTTTCGAGCCTCTATGTTCAAGGAGGCTTGCGCACGCTGTTGGCTCGTCTAGGAAGAAAACGGTTTCCTATGCACATAGACTAGCTGCGTACCGTAACAAGTACTGCTGGCAAGCTTTTAAGAGGCCTGGTATTAACATTGATTACCTTGAACGATCGTGAACCTTAAAAATAAAGGATTTAGGGATATTTTTGCGATTTTCTTTGCTGCACACACTTCAAAAGTGAATTCGACGAAATGGCTGCAGATAGACCAAGACAGCCTGCTAACAGGAACTGCTATAGGTTGCTATAGGTTGTCTGCCTGTCGCGCGTCTCGTGAGCATTCGCTCAAATTGTTATTTCTTAGTTTGTTCGTGCCTTTAATCATTATTTGTAACGTGTTCTTGCAGGCCTAGTGTTTTTTTGCACTTGCACCAGGCTAATCGGGTCGCTATGACATGAGATGCGCTGAGACAGCATCATGATTCGTGTGATGTGATGTCGTCTGCGTGTGTGTGTGTGTGTGTGAACAGTTCCGCCGACGATCGTCAACATTTCGCGTGACGTCACAACACACGTCGGCAGTGACGTCATTCTGACGTGTAATGCAACCGGAACCCCGCTACCCGAGGTCACGTGGCACAGAGTGAACGGCGACGTAGAAGAAAGTAAGTCCCGATGATAATCGTAGTAGCCCAATAATAGCTTAATAACAGTAGGCCTAACAATAATAAAGTTACACACTAAAATCACTTGGAAAGGACTAACAGTCGCCGAGGTGTCTTGTTTCATTCGACGGCGACTGCGGATTCACGAAAACAGTTGATATTACATTATAATTGCTGGCGTTCGGCAAATATACTGAAATAACTAAGCCTATTGGTAGTCCATGAAAAATGCATTATGGAAAAATTAGGGAGAATTTTGTGAACGAGGGCATCGAGTGTTAACTTCTAAGGACTCGTTCTTACTTTTAAAACCCGTATCCCGATAGTGGGGCATGATGTTGCAAACAGACCTTAAAATTGTGTTCGTCTAAGACATATTCTGTAAATTCATTCAAAACATAGATGTTAAAAACATTGATTTGCAAAAAACACAAAACATGTTTTTCACTTTTATAAAAAAAACATTAAAGCATGCATAAAAACATTAAACTACAGCTATATTCATTCAAGTAAGAAGAACCGTCAATACTAATCAAATGAAGTTAACAACACTCCTACAAAACACTCGCTTTGTCCAGGAAATAGACGCTAAATGCAATTTGCCCATGAGAAATGCATCATTTTGTACGTTTGTTTTAACAAGAACAAAAACACGACATTAAAAACACAAAAAACATTTGTAAAAAAATTTTTTAAATAAAAACGTGTTTTTAAACTTTTATGAAAAAACATTTTTATAAACTTTTTTTACGTAGATGATTTAAAACATGTCGTAAAATGATTTTAGGACACTTTAGGCTGACTTTGGTTTTATGATGGCTTTAAGACCAATCTTAAGATAAATCTTATGATATGGTTGTGTGTTGTCCAGTGGTGCTGAAAGCTGGTAGCTTGTCACTGGTATCTGTGACACGCTATGACGCCGGTGTGTATTCATGTGAAGCTGACAACCAAGTACCACCAGTCGCCAGCAAGCGGCTCCGTCTTTATGTCACTTGTTC
>Ga0209671_1003596_pt1 | contig 14975 bp, 8 predicted proteins | sample WorMetHERISLAND2_2_FD_187401 | JGI IMG/M metagenome (GOLD analysis project Ga0209671, IMG submission 187401) | Marine gutless worms symbiont microbial communities from Max Planck institute for Marine Microbiology, Germany - Olavius geniculatus... | ecosystem: Host-associated > Annelida >... | reverse complement strand
CTTCTGAGTATCATGCAAAATTTTGCGGCGATCAGCCGACAGAGCTCGAAGATCTCACAAGGAAAAAAATAATAAATGCCAGCAAAATATAAGTCGGCTCCGAAAGCTATCGCTTCCGGGTGGACTAATTATTCTCACAGTCTGACCTGGATGTTGCGAGCTCGTGGCATGGACCGCTCGATGTGAACATTGACATCGCCAGTCTTCAACTGCACCGCATACTGACAGCCAGGCTGAACAACATAACACAAACAAAACAACATGCTAGGTGCAGCAGTAAATGTTGGTGAACAAAGGACTAAGTATAAATCAATGAACATTTCATAAAGTTGATTTTTCCAACAACAAAAATTCGGAAAACATTTATGTACATATCTGTTCCTGCATCACTATGCAACATACTCCGCTGGCATGTTCTTATCTCGATACATTTAAACAATTCCACTGACAGAGCCGCAGTCAGCTGAGTGATTGGATCTACAGTCACTACTAGGTGTTACACAGTGCCAAAAATATTCGAATAAACTGTGTCACCTGGCAAGTTATAACGATAAATATTATTATCACTACGACAGAACCATAACTATAGGTAAATAAGTCGGCAGTGTTTACTTGTAGACCGCGGATACGAAAACTGCCGTCAACTTCAGTCTGGCATTCCTCTTGCATTCTGCGACACGATGAAGATTCTGACGTCACTGCCTCAACATAAACAGAAGGCTCCGGCTCACCATTCAAAGATAGCACAGTGCCGTAACAACTGCACACATGACACAGTGCTACATTACAAACTCACAGCTCCGACTAACAATTCAGACAGCACAGTGCCGTAATAACTACATACAACACAGTGCCATATACCGCACATTGGGACAACACACAAGCTTCCATCAGACATCCCCTCCGTACAACCACTCAGTCTTCAGGCAGCGTCTCAAAAAAATTCTATTCCATCATTCACATTCTGACCTACTTATCTGACACTTCAATGACAAAGTCCTAGAAATAATGCTTAAAAATAGAGCTCTTCATAGTCTCAAAGCTACGGAGCACCACCTGCCATACAGGATACAGGTGAACACATCCCACCATAACGACTGGCAGCCAGGTTGGCACTGGACTTACCAACCCTGAAGGTATGGCCAAATTGAGTTCATCTGAGTGATTGGTTATATACCATGATGATGGTTTACCTGACCACAGAGTCACCCATCCAAGTAGGGTAACTGAGTGCAACAGGCAACTACGTTAAGCAGACACAACACGTTAACCACAAGACCATGCTGCCAGTTATACTCAAAAAGAAAACAAGAGTTTACACTGTCAGAGCACGAATAATACACACTGTGCCTACCAAAAGAGAGATGGCCAGCGTGAGTTGACCTAGATGACTGCTTACATACTAAGATAGTATTTCTGTCTAATGATGGTCTAATTGGCACTACAAGCACTAGTTGGGCTCGAGGTCACAACTAACTTTGTTTATGCACTCAACAACATTACCAACCTAAGCCAAAATGCCACCTTAATTGGACATTAAAACGCTATGCTCTACGATAAAAACAATGAATAGCATACCTGTACTCGACTCGACGCCCAGTCACTAGAACATTGACCGTGTCACCTTCAGTGACGCTGATCATCTGTGAAGCAGGTTCAAACTGATATTCACGCATCATCACACGGAGATAGTAGTCTGCTGGGCTCTACATGCCATACACACCAGCAGCATATATACCATCATGTCACCACGTACGCCACGTTTGACTTCTCTGACACCAAACTTTCTGTCCTTGCCGGAGAATGCACACTTTCAAACAGAAAGAATGAAGCAAACATCTTTATTATGTGCTGCAAGAAATAGATGGATAAAAATCGTTCATAAAACTGGCAAAATTAGATTAAACAATGTGGTACCAATAACAAAATTGCATGATGAACTGTTCATGTTTTAGGCAGTTCATAGAGACAAGAAATTCAGCAGCCGACCAAGAAGCCAAGCGAGGGAGCACGCTTCCACAGTCATCCACTCCTATGGACCGCTCCTCAGCCTCTGAAAGCTCTTAAACGGCATCAACAAAGTATCGCTGGGACACATGGCCAGAGACAACTTTAGTAAGTAAGCAAGTAAAGTGTAAATTTATATAGCGCATACTCAAAAGATCTCCAATGCGCTTAATACATTTTGTCATCAATATTTCGCAAAATTGTATGTCTTCAGCTGACGTTTGAAAGTATCGAGACTCACTTCTGGGTCACAAAGATAGTCTGGCAGCGAATTCCAAGTTGACGGGCCCGCCACAGAAAAGCACTGATGACCAAAACTGTTCAGTCGATAGCGCGGTACAACCAACTTCCACTGAGTGGCAGACCACAGATGTTGACAGCCAGTGACTTCTGCTAGGAGTGTACAACTGTCCATCAAGTATGGCGGAGCAGTTCCATGGAGACATCGATACATGAGCACTGCAAGCTTAAGTCTTTAAACTGTGAGCTCAAATCATATTCGATCATACACGATTGGTGACATCAAGCCAGTGGAGCTCATCACGCATTAGTCACGACAAACCACGTCATACTTCCGAATGTTAGTGATGACGCGGGCAGCTGAATTCATCACTCTCTACAACTTGTCTGTTATGACCCGGTATGCACTGTCAACCATCAGATCGCATATACACAACTTCAAGTATTTTGTTTATGCACCGTGTCTCAAAAAACAATAGTCGACACGAGATGTCACAAATGCTTGCACGAGGGTTTTAGCCGACCCAACATCCAACGACTGCCGGACACGATGAATCTGTCTGAGATGAAAGAAGCAGGCAGCACTGACAGCTGAGACGTTTCTGTGGTTTCAGTGGAAGCTCAAACTGAGTCGACTTTACAACAGACCCGCGACGCCTCTGGAGCTACCTGGAATGGACTGGGGTGGTGACCCGCCCTCTGACCGGGAATGAGAGAGAGAGAGAGAGAGAAAGCATGTCACATGTACTCAGTGGCAGAAAAATCCATTTCAGTGGCATAAAGTGCAAAAGACAACTGCTAGATATTTCACATTTTCAGGATAAGTGAATGCAAATTTGGCATGCTAGCACATTTTCACATAACGTGTGAGAAATTATTTCAAAAACTGTATAGCCAAAGCTATCAGAATATTGCATATTAAACTACACTTCAATAAACCTAAAATTGCAGAAAACGTCACACTACATTGTGTGTCTCGAAAAACGAACACCTGTTACATTTTCAAATAACTAAAGAATCCTAGTTCAGAATCAGTAAATTATGCTACAAAAATCATTCTACAGTCAGCACTTAATACCATGCACTTATAACCACAATCAAATTAAAACAAAGTTCTGTACAGTGCTTACAACAATAATGATAAAAACATGGCCTAAATAACATCTTTTAAATCACCAGCGAATCCATAAATGTGTGATTTATTACAGAAATGCAGGTGGACGAAATGGACTACCAACAAGCAAATGAACTACATAAACGAGCTAGAAAAACGGCTAACACAACACAGAGAAAGAGAAATAAAGACATACGAGGCTAATGAACTGCATGACGCCAGTGTCTGGTGTTACGTTGTTCTGTCGATAATTACCACTGCCACTCAGTGACAGTAAGACACCGCCCAATGGCAGCGAACCATCTACCACCTACCAGTAGGCATCACAGGCTGGTTCAAGCCCCTGTGTAACGGTGACTTCTCTTTCCTATGGGAAAGCCAAAAATTAAACCCCAACAGAATCTAAAAGCCTCTGATCCAACTGAGATAAAATTTGGCGTCCATAAGCTGACACCCTCTGCCAAATTTCATGGACATCCATCCAAGGAAAACTTCTAAGCAATTAAGTGAAACATAAGCAAAATTTGTTAATATACTAAAAGATGCGGTTTTTGACGTGCTGGTCTTTGAATGTTGACATTAACAAGTGTATAAGCTGATGTTTTGTACATCCATCATATGTAGACACACAGTGTATTAACAGCCCCTTAGTTAGCAGACCACAAGGTGACAGTGAGACTGTAGACTGGACTGGATCAGCCAATCAGGGATAGCAAGACACAGGTCAATGGCAACAAGCCATCCACAATCTATAACTACAGGGTGTGGCAAAAACGTAGCCCCCTAAAGTTTTTCGCTGTTTTCTCAGCAACCATTCAGAATTTTGATTCAAAATTTTACAGCTTCATTTACTATAACCTTCTACATCTAAGTGTGAAGTAAAATGTGCTTCTGTTAAAAAAGTCAAAGTTATAGACTTTTTAACATGACCGCCTACCGATTTTTCAGCATTAAAATGTTCAAGCTAAAAATGCTATTTAATTTTCAAAAACCAGTTACCACGTTACTGCCGATGATGTCACAGTGACATTTCGATAAACAGTAATTTATTTTGCTTATAAATGATTACTAAATTATCATTCTTTTAAAGCAATCGTCGGATGCCTATCGAGTTCATATTCTAGCAGGACGGCGCGCCAGCACACACAGCGTGCAGCACATGGAACATGGCTCGAGCCAACTGTCCAGATTTCATCACAAAGGACCAGTAGCCTTTAAAATGGAAGAATATAACCCCAATGGACTATCATGTGTGGGGTGCATGTGGGGTGCAATGTTGCAGACTCACTGCAAGCTTAAAACAAAAGCAAAAAAATTTCTGAAGTCAAGGATGCATTTCAGGTTATCTGGGGCAACCTGCCACAAGGACCGATCGACAAGATTGCAAAAGACTTCTCAAATTAGGCGACTAAAGGCTTGTATCAGAGCTTGGGGCTGGTGGTGGACAATTTGATCATTCAAAGTAACAATGAAATTCTAACATCTGATCATTAGTTACCTATGTTGTTTCCACGAACTTATTAAATTGGTGTTGTAGCTTGAACATTTTTAATGCTGAAAAATTGGTAGGCAGTCAGGTTAAAAAGTCTATATCTTTGTCGTTTTTTAACAGAATCACATTTTACTTGGCCGTTAGATGTGAAAGGTTTTAGTAAATAAATCTGTAAAATTTCAAATTAAAATTCCAAACAGTTGCTGAGAAAACAACGAAAAACTTTTGCGGACTACTTTTTTTGCCACACCCTGTAGAAGGCACTCACAAGAATGCATATCTCCGGCATTCTGCAAATGAATTTTTACAAAAGAGTACTCTAAATGCATTTTGTGCATTTCCAAGTAGAAATCATTAACTAAAATTCTTTCCTTTCAGACACAAGTTTGTTGACTGTCAATCCAGTTACCCTTTGATGGAGTCCACTACAATATCACCGATTACAATGATGCATTAACTGATGCATTAAAAAATTAATGCATGCATTGATGTCAATAAAAAAATTAACACCTCAACAGCACTAATTAAAACAACACTAACAAAAATTAATGCTGTAATTGACATTTACAAACAGTTCATACCAAGCACGATTTCCTAAGCCTAACAAATGCTAGAAAAAAATTTACGAATAAGATTGGCAAAGAAATATCTAGTGCATACCTGAACTAGTATTTTACCAAGCTTGAACGACCTAAAATGACCCAAAATGCCATCGGCAGTTGGAGTGAAAACAAACCCTTCTTTTGACGCTGTCACTGAATACTGCAGCTGACTGTCAAGTGGCCCAACTCTGTTACCATAGACACAATACAGCAGCAAATCACAGTCACAGGTCACAGCCAATGAATTCATGAATTAGAAGTGCAGCAAATATTATTCCATCAGGTCTGCATCATCTAATAGATAACACGTTGTGTCCGTTCAACGTAGTTGCCCTATGCCATGCACAGCTAGTATCAGGAAGGGCAAATGTCTGCTGGTAAATAAACCATCTCGCTACATAATCAGCCACCTAAGTCAACTCGGCTTCCGAATATCAGTGGGATGGAAAATGCGCATGGACTACACAGCGAAGTCCTAATGTGGGTGTGGCATGTCTGCATGTTGCACAATTATGGCGTACGTCTAGCTGTTCACTGGTGACTGGGTGAAGGCAGTGGATGCCACTTCGAAGAAGGTAAAGCACTTCTGACGATGAGTCTGACTTGTACGCAGCACTATGGCAAGTACAGAGCCTTTACCTTTACTCACTATACTCAGTTTGCTCGTGGAACCCATGAGAATATGCAGGCCACAGACAGATCAACCCCATAGCCTAATTGATAAAAACTACCTGAAAATTTTCCCAAGATTTTCCATGGATCCAATATTCTTCTGGAATCGGCAACTCAGCCACGCGTAAGTTTTTCTTTTAAATTTTTCCGTAAATCGTGTTTTGTTCTCAAAATTTTCCCACGTTCGATATTTTCCTAAACTTTTTTGACTTACGAACATTTGTAAATTTGGCATGTGGACTATGCTATTCTTGTATTTTCGGCAGCTACATGACACGTTGGTCACTTCAATCAGCAGGACTGCTGCAGTCCAAATTACCTGAACTGGCCAGCATCGCTGCTCAACACTTTGACGACTTTGTCACCATCAGGACTCATGACGGTGATGTCAACGTCGACCAGCGGCGGATGAATCTGACCGTCAACGAACATTCCCACACGACCTTCAAACGCTGCTACCACTCCCATGCATTTATCTGCAAACACATGCATGAGGTTTCACACAGAGTTCAGAAACATACATAACGTAACCAAATGTTTCTTAAATCGCTGCAGTACAACCAAGAGTAGCACGCTTGATCATATTAGAATCAAATGGTTTACAGCCGACACGCAGTACAGAATGAGACAGTACAGCTTGCAGCTTTGATTACATAAAGCACTACACCTATCAGTTCTATTCAACCATAAAAGTTCAGTGTGTCTTATGATACTGTGATAGTACTTGTGGAAGAACAATACACAAAAGAGTAGAAACAAATAAGCACACATTGCAGACAATATCTGCATATTATTGTTTCTTATATTACAAGAGCAACAGAAACTTAACCTGAATCGACGACCACTTCCACTGATGCCGGTGTAAATAACAGCTGACCGGATGCTGGCAGAAATTCCAGTTTCTCACCACCTCTGTATACAATAAACATCAAATCACTGTCAGCACAGTGATCACTAACATCATCATCATTCTGCTGTGCTGAATATAAGTTGTATGCGAAATTCGTGAAACACTTTTTCTGTTTCTTTTCTGCTGTGTAGTTATATAATTTGATTTAATCGCCGCGTTATCACCCTGTTTTGGATAAGTTCGATAGCCAGTCAACATTGATGAGCATTTGCTTTTCTGGCAACCTGCTTTCAGTATGTATAATTACAAATTGAAATTTGGTGAAGCAGTTTGGCAAACAAATTTCTTCTTCTTCTGAACAGAATTCCAAAATCAAACCAAATTAAAAATATTACTAAGGCTGCATCACTGAATAACACTGATACCCTATTTTTCTTTAACACAGATTTCTCCATGCCCTTCGTGGTAGCATGCTGCAGAATTAAATAAACTGTGTGCTAAAAAATAGGATATGTTTTGCCAGGAAAAAAACTGTGGTCTCCTACACCAGACATAGTTCTGGCGGAGTCACCTTTTTATGGCAAAACCAACGGCCTGCCTGTTAGCCTGCTGTTGAAACAAACATGTCAACACCTCTTCACTTAACATCAGCCCGAGCTGGCACAATGACCGCAGATGACTCCGTTTCCCCACCCACACTCTGCTCAAATCCTCATACCACTGAGAAGAGAAGAGCTGCTAGGCTATTGCTTGCAATGACAGCTAGACATGACCGTGCAAATGTACAGACCTGGCCCACAGCTGGAATCTGTAGACAAAAGGCCCGGACGACAGCTTGGGTTGTTGTGATGGTTGTGAAGGTTTGGTAGCATTATCAGCTGCCAGTGTCTGCTGCTGCTGGTCTGTGCTGGTATCATCATTTTCAGCTATCAGTGGTCCAGCCACAAACTCACTGTCAGCTGACCTGACACAACAGCACCGGGTAACAACAGCAGAATTATTACACACACCCTAGACATTATACAGGACACACTCTATCGCAGTCACGCACAACCTTATATGAGACACTGGCTGCATAACATGGTCAATGGTCACGAATTAATGTGGGCCAGACCAGATGCTATCATTAATGAAAGAAAACAGCAAACGCAAGACCCGGACCCGGTATGCACTGTCAACCATCAGATCGCATATACATAACTTCGAGTATTTTGTTTATACACCGTGTCTCAAAAAAAAAAACAGTCAAAATTGTTTTTGGCATAACTTTGTCAAATTTCCACCAACTTTGATAATTTTTGGCATAAGAATGGCTAAGACGATATTATTATGTACGGTACACTCAATTACCACCTCATCTAATTTATGTTAATGCACTACCGTGTGAAACACAGATGCTCCAAATTGTTACATTAAGTGGCGATTATTCGTATCAGATGGCTCACCTTTGCATCATCAATTCGACAGAGAGTGCAACGTGGTTCAATAATTTTGAGGTATTAAATATTTTATGCTGAAAATGGCAGACAACAAAATAGCTGGCTGATGAGCTTAAAACACGTCTAATCAATGAGTGAATGCATTTGATCAGTCGATCATTGATTCTGCTATCAGCCATTGGCGTTGCATCTAAGCCATTGCGTCTTTGTATGCGAAGCACACTTTGGCATAAATTCTAATTTGCAAGAGAGTTGTTATACAAACATATAATTCTGTCATATAATTCACATTTTAGTGTATTTTGTGCATAATTAACTCGTTACAGCATTTACTTGAGACAACTCAGCATTATACAACAATTTGCAGCATCTATGTTTCACACGGTAGTGCACTGACATAAATTAGCTAAGGTAAAAAATGAGTGCACCCTACATAAATTTGTCATCATAGCTGTCAACTTGCAAAAAATTATTAAAGTTAGTAAAAATTTGACAAAGTTATGACAAAAACAATTTTGACTGTTTTTTTCTGAGACACAGTGTATACTGTTGTCCATTTAAATGATACTGTCCTGGTCACGTGACGACCTAATTGCCTGCAGTCGAGTCAAGGGCAAGCCTGAGTAAAGTCTATGTGAAACAGTTTCTCGGCTTGGTCTACGCTGGCGAGGTCATCATGTTGGCCAATGTCAGCCTGCTGCTGCTCGCATCGTGACGTTACCTCTGCTGGTGTCAGATGTAAACAATAACAAACACACATGCATAAGGGTGCAAGGGATGGAAGCTGGGGCGCACGTTCTCCCCCCCTTGGATCTGCCAATGACCACTGACGTCCTGTTCACCTACATTAGAAAATAACACGTGAGAAGTAGATACAAGACGCCTAACAGAGAGACAGACCGATGGAACACAACCTAACAGTGACGGTGATGTCATTCTGTCGCTGCTCTGACACTGTCACGGTGCCTTCCACAAGATGTTTCACAGCAACCAGTGACAATACACTTGGCACAGTCCTACACAATCACAGCAACCACTGTACACTATCAACAGTTGATTATCCCTATCACTGTCACGAGAAGAAAACACTGTTAAAAGTTAAAGGTTGTCAATAGCTCCTAATGGTAACCATCTCAAGAGCTATGGAGCATCATCGGCCATAAGAGATCACACTGTGTTACCTGCCACCAAACACCAGACAGTTAAAATCTATGTTCTAAGCTAAAAAAAAATTTCATACACTGGCTCTCTTGGTCTATCCCTAGTAATTTTGGTGCAATTCACTGTTGAAATATGCATCACAGCCTAAAATCGCAAAAAATCACTATAAACCCATTTTTTTCAGACTTCAAGACTGTTCAAGGGCATCAATGTTCGTACCCTTTAAAAGCTTGTCAGCAGTACTTGTTACGGTAAGCAGCAAGTCTATGTTTATATGCAACCGTTTCAATGCTAAAGTAGTGGATATTAGCACAAACTGCACATTTTGAACCCATATGTGATATTCCCATATGCAGGACTTCTTAAACCTAGAAGGTCAAAATTTAAGCTGCTAAAGTCTACATTCAATGCTAAAAATTTCATACTCATGATCTATCTCCAGCCATTTCATCGTAATTCATTGTTAAAATCATTAATAAATCACTAAAACTTCAAATTTTAAAAGTTCAAGGTCGTTCAAGGTTATCAATGTTGATAGCCTGGGAAAGTTTGTCACCAGGGCTTGTTATGATAAGCAGCAAATCTGTGTCTATCTGCAACCATTTTGATGCTAGATGTGCCAGTAGCGGTAAAATAACTTTTTAGGGAAGGTACCCTTCATTGTCACCATCGTTCAAAGGGGAATCCCCCACAGTGAATATATCACGATCCTAGCATGCTTTTGATACAGTTTAAGAATGTGATTGACAGACAGACAGACAAATGGACAGACAGATGCCTTGATGATAGCTAAGATGTGTGAAGCACTGCATGCTGTCGAGCATAAAAACCAGTTGCAGCAATAACCTGAATTCAGTCAACAAAAATAAGCTGGTTAAAGCCCAAATTCCATTACGCCGACTTTGCGACAGTCCGGGACAAGTTCCCGACAAAGTCACGGACACAAATCATGAAAGTCTGCGACACAAATCACGTCGCCGACTTTCATGATTTGTGTCCGTGACAAGTCCGGGACAAGTTACCGACAAAGTCACGGACTTGTCGCGGACTTTGCCATGAACTTTACCGCCGACTTTCTCCGTGCATTGTAACGGGCTAAATTCCATTAGAGCAACACAAACATGTTTGTCACGGATACATCTCGACATGTCGAGATGATTTGTGTCCGCGACTTTCGTGATTTGTGTCGGCAACTTTCACCAAAACTTCATGGTTTCATGATTTGTCACCGTTTGTGTCTGCAACTTTCATGATTTGTGTCCACGACTTTCCTCGTTGGGAAGTTTTGGTGAAAGTCGGCATACTGGAATTTGGGCTTAACACTGAAATATATGCTATGCTGAATGCACTACGCACGTGTCATGGGTGTAAACTGCATGTTCAAACTGATGGCATGAGACTGGTGTCAGTTGGTAGATACCCGGCTCAGCCAGACAGAACTTGTTAATGCCCTTCGTCAGGTTAAACGAGCCGACGGTATCAGCACGACTCTCGTGTGTGAAGTTCTGTCAACATTGTGTATACGACATCACCATGCACAACTGCGCTAGAAACACTGGGAAAACGTTTCATTTCAGACACTTATACTTACAGTATGTCATCACTGCCAATATAGAGAAAATAACTATAATTTTTCTGCAAGTGACATTATAAGATAAATCTTTCACTGAAAATAATACAGCAATAGAACGGTAATCCAAACTGATTTATTTTCTGCTACAATGCTTTACATATGTTTGTTTTTGTGGATCCAGCCTACATGGAAAAAACTATGAAAAAGTTTTCTAGTATGTTAAACAAATCCTAACATTCATCAACTTTGGACAGTTTCACATTATTTCCATCCGTGTAACTGCAGTCACTAAGGCAGGGGTCTCAAACTCATTTGGGGGTGCGAGCCACATTGCAAGATATCACTCAGTCGGCGGGCTGCAGTACACATTGCTGGCTGCTTCAGTTATCCAACTGGCGACTGTATTCGCAGAAAAAATTATGCCTTCAATGGCCTTTTTTCTGGACAAACAATTTCACATGCTTTTATCAATCTTTTATGAACTGGCCTTTAGTGAACGGTCGTGATGATTTTGCTATCATGTTACTATTGACAAAGTTCACCTTTACCAAATCTTTGCTAGACTTGTCACTATTTGTGAACAAGTTGCGTTGCTGCGCAAAGGATGACTTCAGTTGCTCAAGTTTTTTTCTTCACGGACTTTGCCAGAGAGTGTGTCATACCGTTCACTGTGCTGCGTGTGATAATGTCTCCGCACATTGTACTCTTTGCAAACAGCAATATGCTGGAAACAGATGACACAATGTATTTTGTCTGATATTTGTCGCAAAATAAGCCATTTTTCCTGAAAAAGTCTATTTTCTTCTTCAACCTTTCGCCTCTTCAACATAATTACAAAATAAGCTTACTGTTAGCAGTTAGCCTAAGCTTTCAAACTTATACGAGCGACGACTGACCTACTGGCCGACTTAGCACTATCAGCTTTTGTTTACAAACGAGCGGTGGCCGCATGCCGGTGGGGGGAGTCAAGAGCCCACACTGGCGACTGGCCGCTTAATGACAGACAGAGACAGACACAGACGGGGAAGGAAGGAGGGAGACCGACTGTCTGGCGCCAACGTTGGTCACTGTCAGCACCAGCATGCGGCTCTGCCAAACTGAATGCAAGTAAGAAAAATAGCAAGTTGGCTAAATTACTAAAACAAAAATGCTGTAAAATGAATAAAACGACTTATTTTATCACATTTTTTTTGGAATTTGAGATAATGTGTCGTGGGCCGCAAATCACGCCTTCACAGGCCACATGCAGCCCGCGGGCCACGAGTTTGAGACCCCTGCACTAAGGTATACCTGACACGTATGCATTTCACAAAAATAAAACAACACTTATGAAAATGAACACAATTTACATGTATATCTGCAAAAAATTCTAACAATAAAAAATACAAAAGAATCCAGCAGTCTATGCTAACCAGTAATATGCTGTGTGATAGACTAGCTGAGAGCATGAAACCGGTCTGAGTGAAGTCAACTGACATTAGGTCACTGTCGATCACTTCTATATCAAGAGTCTTCGACTTCCAGCACCATTGGTCTTTGATAACATTCACTGCACAGAGAATGTCACAGCATTGCAGATTTCATCCACAACCACTGTGATGATTAGTATTTTACTGATTACTGGACTCAGATGAAGCCACTCAACTACTGTAAAAGTGCTCCGAAAAACACTTGTGTTCTACTGACTACGAACACACTGCACCCTTGTAATGATCTGTCATGATATGACGCATTAGAAATTGTCCCTTTTATTATTATCAACATTAAATAGTCTTAGATTGCCAAATTGCTAACATGACATCTTAAAATGCCACTGAGTATACAGAATTGTATCAAACTCTAGCTGCTCACGCAAATGAGGCCAAAAACGAACCGATCGGGTTTTGAAGGTCGAAGGGTTAAGTTCAAAGTCACTACAGTCTGAAATGCAAAACTTTCGAGCCCCATATTTCCCTGTTGTAGTTGTTGTTGTTTTCGTGACAAGCCCATCAGGTGCTGCCTATATAAGATGGTAGACGCCCCAAAGTGCTGAGTAATTCCACCAACTTCTCACTATCCTGGAACACATCTGACATAGCGTTCTACTGTCCACTTTGGACAGAGAAGAAGTAAATGTTCAGCTGTCTCCTCTCCCTCTCCACAATGAAGACAGATTAAGGCGTAATCCGTCCAATGAAGGCTTGGTATGAGGCTGTGGAAATCAGTCTGTTGAGCCTCAATTGGTGGATTGGTCTCTGCTCTTGCGGTCTTGCCGTGGAACACCAGGAGGTATTCTGGAGGAGAGTTGACCATTGCAGCATCTCAAATGCCAGATTTCGATGCCAGTTAGTTTGTTTTGAGCCGTCTACTCAGATTTCTAAAACCACGACTGGACAGTGAGCTGCCACAAATGCAAAAATGCTGATCCTACGTCAATATCTGCCTGTGACTGACTTCACTGTCCACCTTCTTTCGCCACCTTATCCGCATTCATTTCCTTCAACTCCAGCATGGCCTGGTACCCATATAAGTTGCACAGCATTTTCAGTACTTCAGTTTTTTCCAAATTTTGCGGGTAATCCTTTCATTTTGCAGTGCCGGGCCTTCTATGAGATTTCTTAATGCTTGTCTGAGTCTGAGTGGATCCCGACTGAAATGGCTTAATCCATTAATATTTTAGAGCAACTCCAAAGACTTGTATATAGCAATCATTTCTGTGCAGTAAGCAGTAAGTAAACTGGCCTGCTGGATTTGCTATGCATTCATAGTCTTTATCATCAGCCTGGAAAATTTCCTACATAACTTAATGGATTTTAACAAAATATGCTCATTATTTATATTACTTATTTAGGATTTCAAGGTCGTAGACAAGGACATAGCAACGTGAACTATTTAAAGGTCCATGGCCACGGTCAAACTCACTTGTAAAATTTATGTAGACCTCAATTAAACATTTCACCTTGCCTATATAATATGATGACTTAAGCTTTATAAATGTATGAAATTAATGCCTGAATATAACAAAAAAATGGCGTTACGTTACGCTGAAAATCCTAATCTTGGAAGTGGCAGGAAGTGATGTCACCGCATGTACCCAGTCAGTCTGTACCAATTAATTATAATATTTTTAATGGCAAAAAATACTGTGTCACATGACAACTGCAGAAGTACACAGGTAGACAATGTGATTTTATAATGTCTATGTTTCTGTGCGTATTTTATGTTGACTACGGGTACACGCGTGACGTCATCAGCCTGTCAACATGGCATCTTGTTTTCTGCGTCATTTTCGTAGACTGTCGATTTCAAATGTAAGTTTCTTTGTGCTGACAAAACACTGGGTGGTGATATTACTGTCAGAATTCTCAGAAAATTGAGCTCTTTTAGGAAAATGGTAAGTTAATTTTGGTGTCCACGGACCTTTAAGTTATTGCGGCAAGCGAAGGCATCCACATCAACACTTCAGCACGGAAATAGGACTTATTGTTAACTTTCTCTATCCGGATCAAACAATCTGTTTTACTTCCACTATGGACCAAAGCATAAGTTCAACCTTAAACAGCACCTAACATTTAAATTGACCTGCACAACATCAAATATACACCGTGTCTCAAAAAAAACTAAGCAGATTTGTTTTTGTCAGAAATACGTCAAATTTCCACCGATTTTGATAATTTTTGGCAGAAAGATGGCAAATGATCCAAATATATGCAAGGTGTACTCATTTTCCACCTCATCTAATTTGCATCATCACCTTACCGTGTTAAACGCAAATGTTCCAAATTGCTACATAACGCCGAATGTTGTTATCTGCAATAAACTTTTAAAGACTTAATTAGCGCACAA
>Ga0209671_1003595_pt1 | contig 14978 bp, 8 predicted proteins | sample WorMetHERISLAND2_2_FD_187401 | JGI IMG/M metagenome (GOLD analysis project Ga0209671, IMG submission 187401) | Marine gutless worms symbiont microbial communities from Max Planck institute for Marine Microbiology, Germany - Olavius geniculatus... | ecosystem: Host-associated > Annelida >... | reverse complement strand
GTTATAGGCCAAAAATCGCAAATTTTGACCACCCCCCTCTCATTTAGCGACCTCGTTCGGGGTGACCCCGGTGACCCCCTTCGAATTTATGAGAAAGCTTTACGGTTCCTGAAACTAGAGTCTTCCGGGCAGCCTACGGTGAAAATTTGGTAATTCTATCTTGCACCGTTTTTGCCTGATCCACCCGTGTGACGGACAGACAGACAGACGGACGGACGGACGGACAGAATTGTGATGGCTAAGACGCGCTGAAAGCAGTAGCTGCTTTCGCGCGTAAAAACCAAACGACAATATTTTTATCGTCGAATCTGGTCAAAGTGTGAGAATGTGTTTCTAAATTGTCACTTTGACAACAATCTAACAGTCGTCGTGTGTAGCTAAGCGTATTTTCTTTTACTGCGTCAAGACAGGCGGCGCTGGTGTAAAAATGTGGAGAAGAAAGGAGCTTAAGCACTGTATTTTCTTTTTCATTCTCTATTATGCCTTTCTTATCTATTTTTCATCCTCAAGCTTACGCCTGTCGGTCATATAAAATTTATGGGTTAGGCTAATCATACAACCCAGTGACAATGTGCCGCCAACGCCTAAAGCATATTAAAACTCGACTGAGAACTCAGATGACGAATTGTACAGACTGAACAGTTTGCTACTTTTCGCCTTTCTTCAAGAAAATGTAAACGTGTTTCTTAAACTGTAATGACATTTTAACTTTTTTTAAGAAAATGAAAATACGTAGTTTTACACTATAATTTAACTATTAGGCTTAGTGCACGCGTAGACTGCCAACACTCCTGTTTGTTTCGTGTGAACGTTGTATGCTACATTACTTATATTGTCACCATCGACTAAACCCGATGTTGTGATTAGTGTTATTTTTCGATACTACTAGAAACTATCAGCAACAGAATGCGTTCGTTTGTCCAGTAGTAAAAAATTTTCGGATTTTAGCCACAAACTTACAGTTTAGACTACATGTCTGTTGGACTCTATCACTTTAGCCATGCATCGCTGTGTGTTTCTGACTGGGAACTATTCACCGTTTAGCCGCGATATCAGCGTGATAGCATAGCGGTTCCATACCGAACAGCAGTTGTCTGTTTGATCATGAGCACCTTTCTATTAAAGCTCACAATCGCTGTTTTTGGTGCTCACTATTTTTTCTTACCAACATGCGTGTGGTAAAATTGTTGTAAATGCGTCTGATAATCGCTTTGAGTGGTGACTGTATTGATGTTCGCAAAATGGGCAATGTCTTATAGATTTAATCGATCATTGAACAAAAATGCATTTGTACAGTGCCATACGTCTTAAGCTAATGAAAGACACTTTTCTCCACAAGTCACGTCTAATATACGAAGCTGGATCATGTGAACACACGTCGTGTTAACCGAGACGACAGCACTAATGACGCCGTGCAGTAGCATTAGCCGCAGCAGCAGCAGCAGCAACTTCTGCAGCGCACTCGGATGAGCGGAGAATATTGCATGCAGAACGCGGGCATTGTGCAACATTAATTCACCAAGCTCAGTCCGTGACGCGCCTGATTATTTTCAGCGAGTCATCCACGCTGTTATGGAAATGGTTGCTGTTCCAACTACGGACGAAGCCATCCAAGTTGTTTGCATGTCCATCCTCTGTCCTGGCCTCATGTGATCGTACTAAATCACCATAAACTCGTATAAAGTTGCAGATTTACAGCATTACAAATCATACATAGAACGCAAAACTTCTGTATGGCGTGTATGCCGCAACGAGCAAGAACTGTTAGTGTCAAGTGCGCCATAAAGCATCGTGTAACAATAAGTTAAGGCTGAGTTTTCTTAGTTTAGTTACTATTTGACCGGGTTATTGGGGAAATTTCAGTTTCACTTTGGCTTAAGTAGATCTGCAATATCGAAAGTGTGTTAAAATTGGGAATAATGTGCGGAATATAAAACAAGGTGGCTGCAGGCCTAAGTGGATTTTCTTTTCGCAGCAGACTGGACTAAACACTAGCAACGGACAGAGGCCTAGTAACAGTACAGATTGGCTGCAGTTAAATAACGCTGCCATATCTGTTGTTCAGGGCGGTCGAGTATTGCGTCCAGGCAGAAAACATCAACTTATCTGCAATACGAACATTCCGCGTCCTGCGTCCGCTGCGAGCTATCAACCGGATACCAAGTAAGAAACAGTTTTTAGTTTCAGTTCTCGTTATATGCTTACTTTTTCGTTTTTTTGATATCAGGCTCATATTTCTTCCTTAACCTGTTTGTATTTTCCCCTGTTTTTACACATTAGTACTTGTTCTATTTATCGCACTATAACACCGTGTAAAACCGTTCCACTAGTTCTTTTAGTTTACTTGCTAGATTAAACAGGCAGCTTGCTTGGTACCTGTTAGTTTTACAGTGCAAAACGAGCATCATATCATGTATAAGTCATATCATGTAAAGACTAATAATATCATTTATTTCTCTGTAGCGTGGTTTGTCTGCCAGTCATCTGTCGTTTGTTACATCCGTACACCCTGCTTAAATTGTTCCTCGGATTTAGATGTCATTTGGCAGGTACACTCACAGTGTTCAACGACACGCTGTGTTAGCTGAGGATCACTGACTCCCAAGGAAAAAAGAATTTAGAGGTCGAACCTTTAGCCAACCAGTTCTCGTTATATGCTTACTTTTTCGTTTTTTTTGATATCAGGCTTATATTTCTTCGTGCTTTTATTTACAAAATTTTTATTGGCAAATACGCTGCCACCTGACGAATACAAACGAGGAGTTGGGAGACTTGCCTGAGCGATTTCGCTTTTTGCAAAATTACTTTGGTTTTTGTTTGTAATTTGGCACAAAATACGGCAAGCTTCTGTAATGGTCCCAGTTGTCACCACTAACACATTGCACGTACGTCTGGGCTGTACAAAAACGAAGAAGTCAGTGCACGTGGTGCTTGGTTGGAGACAATGGGAGACTGACAAGTCGCGCTAGGAGCAAGTAGCGCCTGCAGTCCAAGTCCAACTGTTATCGGTCGGTCGTTCGATGTCTCGTGGGCCGCGAACTGTGGACGCTGATTGCCCTTGCACCGGCTCCGACGACGACGATTAGCTTTACGCCGAGACTTGTACAGTCGATGGCCGGTGTCACGTTAAATGTCTCCATGTCGAAAAATCAGCCCTGCGAGAGATAAACACGGAACTGATGTTTTCCCTTTTATTAAAATATCGCCGGCTCTATAAAAATGTCTCCCCATTATAAGATCGCCCCCCAGAAAAGTCTCCTCCCGGTAGACAATTTACTGGCAAAAATCCGCGGCCGCCGGGCGGGGCAGATTTTGCCGGTAAATTGTCAGCCGGGTGGAGACTATTCTGGGGGGAATCCTATAATGGGGCACCGGCCTTTCTCACAGTCGTAGGTCCGTTGTCGTCGTCGCCGCTGTACGGGGCATTATTCGAGTAGAGCCATCGACAACGAAGCACGCGAACACTCTGTTAATAGACGTCCAAAAACCAATCAGTACGGAGACCGACCGTCGGCAATGCCCAGACGTAGCCGAGAGAAATTAAGTACACGGTCTTCGCTGGTCTCTGAACGACATCGCTGATGAAACAAAGGCGTTGAGTATAGCAATAAAATAAAACTCGATTACAAGTTGTGCACTTTTTTCGAAGTACAGAAAGTTAGATGCGTGCATTTGTCGCAGAAACAGCTTGGAATATACCTATGCACTTTATGCAGATGTAGGATTTCGGGCAATTATACTGTAGAATTGTATCAGTTGTTTTCTACTGTTTCTTTGTTTTTATTGTGCTTTTATTCTCTTGGCCACGTGTAAGCGGCATGGCTTGTGTTGGCCATTCAGTCATACGTCAAACGTCGTTAGTCCGACGTTGTAATAAATGTCTGCGACTGTCTGGAGTTTCTAGATAGATAAAACAAATGCGGATTGTTTATTGCTTGTACAGGCTTACGGATTCTAGTTACTCTGTTGCTGGACACGCTGCCGATGCTCGGCAACGTTCTGCTGCTGTGCTTCTTCGTGTTCTTTATCTTCGGCATCATCGGCGTTCAACTGTGGTCCGGTCTGCTGCGGAACCGCTGCTTTCTCGACCTGCCCGCAAACATCTCTCTCGACGACACGTCAGTAGACACTCACTCACTCACTCACTCGATGCGTCTTGCTTGTTTGAATTTCGTCGAGTTTCTATCGAATCGCACTTACCGGTACCGTACATATATAGTGCACATGCAGTAGTAGCTTTGTGGTAGTATGCTGTTGTATGCTGATGTGCCGTGCTGTGTAGAAGCAATAGAATAAGTTAGTAAGTAAGTAGTCCTTTATATCTCAACGGTTAAACGTCATTGGCAATAACAGACAAATAATTTGAGCAAAGCTTACGAGACGCGCGACAGCCTTAGCAGTTTTCTTTCGCAGATTGTCTTAATCTATCTCCAGTCATTTCGTCGCAATTCACTCTTGAAGTGTGCGCTGCAGCCGAAAATCGCAAAAAAGTGACCAAAACCCTCAATTTTGAGGATTTAAGGGCGTTTAAGGTTATTGATGCAAACAGTACTAAAAGCTCGTTACTAGTTCTTGTTATGATAAGCAGCATGTCTGTGTCTATCTGCAACATTTTTACGCTACACGAACCAATAGCGCTAAAATAACCACTTTTGTGGGGATACCCCTCTTTGACGCTTGCATGCACAGACCTTGAGCTTAGGGGATCGGTACTTAAACTGCTAAAATCTAAGTTTAATGCTGAAGATTTTATAATCAGGTTATCTTGGTAATCTCTAGCCATTTCCGCGCAATTTACTCTTAAAATGTGTGTCGCAGACCTAATACGTGAAAAATACACTAAAACTCTTTATTTTGAAAGTTCATGGTCGTTTAAGGTCATCGATGTTAATACCCATAAAAACTTATCACCAGTGCTTGTTATGATAAGCAGCATGTTCGTGCCTATCTGTAACCGTTTTCATGCTAGTCGAACCAATAACGGTAAAATAAAGATTTTTTAAAGAGGAGTACTTTTTTTCGCTCTCGTTTGATGAGAACCTCTTTAACCAGGGGCATAGAATTTCGTCACAAAAAACTAGAGTTTCTGTGGCAGCCCGGAGTAAAAATTTCGTGATTTTAGCTTGCACCGTTTTGACAGGGCTCAAAGATGTGACAGACAGACAGACGGACAGACACTTCGACGATGGCTAAGACGCGCGAAGCATTACATGCTGTCGCGCGTAAAAATACAACATGGAAAATTGCAAAATTGCAAATTAATAAAATGAAAAAAGTAAAGGAAAAAAGTTGCACTACTAATGTTCTGGTGCAGCAGATTTGCATAGTCATCTAATATCCACCTTCGAATGAAAATCGCAGTGAAAATGAACGCCTGTACAAGTTAAAATGACACTGTGACAAAGCAAAAATACAATGAAAGTCACGGAGTGTCATAGGGAAAATTTTTGCAGTTGGTAATAACTGGCGAATATAATGTTATTTATTGTCGGCCATTTTACGATACACATCTGCCTCATGCAATAAAACAGACAAACGTTTTTATGGCAGCTTCGCGGCATAAATCGCAATATTAATCGTAATATTAGCTAGGCCCATCACAGCGTCACGTATTCGTAGAAAAAAATGTACAAAATAACAGCGAAGATTTGATAAAAAGGACAACAACTTTGCACTCGATGCGATATTTCGTTTCCACGGCACGAAGCATATGCCGGATTTTCGCTGTTGCGATAAATGCGGCGTCAGCGGCCGTTGGGACACGTATGTCGAACGCTGGTCACGCGAGTTGGTGATTTGCCTTCCGCACCCAGCACACGCCGACATTTAGGCCTACTTGACGAATGTTCACCATTCCCTTTATTGACACCGTGTAACAGATAGTCCAGTCCTGATTGGCTCTTCCAACCTGTTTTAGGCCCGGTATTACGTGTATTGTATTTCAAGACAACATTGTTCAGGTTCTAGACAAACGTCACGCTTCTCAGCACTTTGTGCACTTTTCAATGCTATTTAAAAACTGTTCGACGTCGTCTTTTGCAAACGCAAACGTGAACACTATCCGACAGTCTCTGCCATTGTGTGCATTCGATTCGTTTACGATGGCGGATGGTGTGTTTTAATCACTGAGATTTTTATAGATTGACTGATTGAATGGTCCTATTAAAATTAGTTTATTTGTTTTCCGTAAACTAAAAAGACTTCATAAGTTATCACCATGCCGGTATTGCTAAATATAGATTTTTTAGACGCTTTTTCAGTTGCAATGTTACAAAATTGTGCTGTAAACATTTCTGGCCGTGTTCCGGCGCACGGTCGAAAGCGGTCTAAAAATTGGATGAATTAACAAACGGCTGAATGTGACTGAGGCATCGGAAGTCGATATATCGATGATATACGCATGCTGGCGGTACGGTGGGCATAGGTCTAGTAGGTGTGTCGATGTACATGCCGTGTATATGTGGTGTGGTGTAGAGGCGTGTCGCTGGGGCCGGTCTATCGTCAGCGCGGCTTGGACTTCGTCTGCAGCAAGCCGCACGACGACGGAATGTCCAAATGTCTCGACCTGCTGCCGTACGTGCAAAACGGCACGTACTGCCTGGCGTCAGCCACGACGACGACGAGCAGCACGCTCGAACTGAATCTGTCCTCGTGCATCGACTGGCACCGATACTACACGTCGTGCCGCACGACCGACAGCAATCCATTCCAGAACTCCATCTCGTTCGACGACATCGGACACGCCTGGGTCGCCATCTTCCAGGTGCCTGCCTGGCCGCTGTCCGCATGTGATACAGAGATCAAAACATAGACAGAAACTCAATACGTAGTGAAATTAACATTAACAAAACATTCAGAAATAAGAATTTAATGGAAAAAACAAAAGAGAAAACTGAAAATAACAAAATGATAACAACTGATTGACTCGCATTTCGCCGTGTTTTACTGAATCCGGATAACATTAATTATCTACATTGTGAAAAAGGTACAAGTCGTGTGCTAGACGTTTTAAAAATAACATTTCCTACTTCCATTGTTTTTATTACAACTTCTTTTTGTTTTACAGTGACTGTGTATTGGGTTGTGTTAAAAAAACGCGCGTGGGACCTAGACAAAACGTCTGAATCGCGTAAAAATAAAAATCTGGCAACTATAGATATTTTTGGTGTAAGCTTTAATACATTACTTGACAAATGAGTTTTGTTTTTGCATAATGCGTTTGATTGATTTTATGTTTTGTTAGTTGACAAATAAGCTACAGCCAGTGGTCAAATGTAAGCATGTAAGATTTTTTTTTAAATTTGTGTTAATTTGCTTTAATATGTTGAGCAGTCTGCTGCAACCGATAGATGCTGTTTCTCTGAACTCTCCGTTACCAAAACAGACATACATACATTGCAAGAATAATGTCGAAAACAAAACAATCTTCGAAAACAAGTTTTAGCATTTCGTTAGTTGTGCAATTATTGCCTTCTGTGGCACAATATAACTAATAGCATAATTAATAAAAGCAGTAAAAATGGTGTATTACTTTGACAGGTGATCAGTCTGGCGGGTTGGGTGAACATCATGTACTACATACAGGACGCACATTCCTTCTGGGACTGGATTTACTTTGTCGCTTTAATCATCGTAAGTGCTACGTGACAGTCATAGTTTCCGCTATACTGATGTTTGTTAAGGTTGCAATAGCAAAAATTGCGCTGAACGTGACTATAGGTCACCAGAAATGGTGCCGATTGATAGTCGGTATGCTTGTTTTATTACTGGTTCGTACTAACGATGTACTGGCAGCCGGTCGATGTACTAACACGTACCTTTTCGAAATATTCTAGCTTGCTTAGCGTACGTGACATTCTGTTACTCTAAAAAGTTTTTCAAACTGGTTAAATATAACACGTGGGCAAACTTCACGCCAGTTATGGACGCCAGAGAGCTTTTTGTTATCTATTTAAGGACAGTCAACGGCAAGCGACGGATAGCAAGTCCCATAACGTTCCGTGCAAATGAGTTAAATTTCGTAGCATTTGGACATATCTTGATACGGTATAAACCGACTGTTTGCTGTGTGGCAGATCGGCTCATTTTTCATGATCAACCTGTGTCTAGTCGTCATCGCGACGCAGTTCTCGGAGACAAAAAAGCGAGAGATGGAGAAGATGTTGGTCGAACGTCGTCGCCTGCGTCAGCAGCACAGCAGCTGCAGTACCCTGGCTAGCAGCGACCTACAACCGGGAGACTGCTACGAGGAGCTGTGGAAGTTCGCCGAGCACCTGACACGCAAGTCACGCCGTCACCTACGCCGCTTTGCTCGGCGCCGCCAGCGCGCCGCCAAGCAGCATGAGGCCAGTACCGACGCCGACACCTCGGCGGCAGTCATTGTCTGCCGGAGACCATCACCCGAGGCACAGCCACTTCGAGTCTCCGTGTCTGAGACCACCGACAACGCTCAGGAGAACGACGACGAGAATCGACGACCGTCGTGCCTGTCGTCGTCGTCGTCGTTTGCTCGGCGTCCGAGCAGCCTTCCGATAGACAGCAGCAGCAGCAGTGGCAGTCTGCGCAACTCGCCGGCGTTTGCGTCCATCGTATCACTCGCCAGTCGCTCGTCGTCACTCGTGCCTCCAGTCGACACTCGTAAGTACTCGCTGTTGTCTCAGACCGTGGCTGACACGCCGCCGACGCAGCCGCAGCTCGGCGACGCAGCACCCGTCCAGTACTTGGTCCTCCCGCTACAAGTGGTTGGCGACAACCAGCGGCGTGCCTCGTCCATTCCCTACCCTTGCAGCTCAGCCGTCGATCAGGCCGTCACTCCAGCGTCCACCATGCCGAGGTCCGCCTCCAACCGCGGCAGCGTCCAGTTCGTCGACTCAATGAAAACTTCCGTTCATCGGACCGCTTCGGCTGGCAATGCCGGCACCCCGGTGACGGACAGCGACCAGTCGCCTCTGGTCAGGAAAGCCAGCTTGGTGAGCTCCGGAGCTAACGTAGAAAATTCTCGACCGACTTCGTCGCTCATCAAGTCTGCCTCGTTCAACAGTGCCCGCTACGCGAGGGGGAAACATTTCCGGTTTAGTCCGGAGACGGACGCAAGTCGGCGCGAGGTGGAGACTCGGCGGGACTCAGAGGACACGAGTGATGTACAGCGTCGACGAACCAGTGGTCCGTCGACGTCGTCAACAAGTTCCGTTTTCGCTCCTTCGTCTCCGAACTTCCTGGAAGTTCCGACGCAGCCGGATATGCCAGCCGGTCATTCCAGTTTGTGCCGGCAGGTGTCGCCTGTGTGTCGTGCGGCGTCGTTCAGTGAGGGTGAAGCTCGTCAGCAACGCACTCATCGACCTTGCGTTACGTCGCTGTCCGTTCCGTCTCCGTCGTCCACGCCAGTCACCGCCGTGCCCCACTCGCCGCTACTCGTCGCCACCACTGCCGCCGCTCAGCCTCGTCGCCGGTCATTCCGTGTGAATGACGGTCGGCCGGCAGCAGTGCGTCACCGGGCCGTGCGACGTGCCGTCTCGTGCCGCGCTGCTACACGTCGAACCCGCAAGTCGTCAGCGACCGTTGGTCGGGCCGCGTCACTCAACGAGGGAGCTCGAGGTCGACGCGTGGCGGCTGCGCAGGCTGCTGAGAGAGCTGCCAGCATCAGTTCGCTTGGACTGTTTGGCTCCGACTTTTTGTTCTGTAGTCAGACGGGGTTGTCATCGACAGCTGACATCTACCGGCGCATGCAGCAACGAGCGCGTCTTAATGCAGCCTTGTCCAACGACAGCGGTATGTACTGTTTATGTCTTCATTCCTAGAACGCTCGTATTTGCCATAGTTAGGCCTAATAGCAGTTACTTCTTTTCATCGCCTAACAACTAGCTGACATCTGTTGTGGGCGAAATAGTCACTTAACTAAAGTTGACTGCCTGGCCGGTCCATTTTGTCAATGTATATCTTAAGCTGACGTTGACCTGCTGCTGTGATACATCATACATGCTTGTGAAAAAACTGGTAAATGCTATTACCGGTAGATATACTGTTTGCCAAATGTTTGGCAAATAAAGTGATTCATGATTATGATGATGATATTGATGTCGTTTGCGACATGTGGCTTTATATATAAATGCGGTTTGATTGATTGATTGATTCAGTGATGTCTAGGCTGGGGCAAAGACCCGGTACGTGTACAGTGTACACACATTGTAACTAGAAGGCGCTCGTGAGAGTGCATATCTCCGCCAAGTGAAGTGATTTAAACATTACTACTACTACTACTACAACTACACCCTTCGACAAAGAAAGGGGAGAGAGAAGGAAGAGGCGCTTCCCGGCAGAGGGAGAGAAAAGTAATAGCCAGCGTTGCTGCTTGTGCTGTTGGTGCAATGACGTCGTTGCTATTATGAGTCATCATGCACACACACATACACGGAACGACGGACAGAACGACCAATCTCTTAATCTCCTCCAGTGTTCACTACGTTTACCTTGGCAGAGATAATTATCAATCAGTCAATTTAACCACAAGATCATCTGGTTTTTTGCCACTCAAGCAGTCGAATACATCCAGTAATGATACGCTTTCTGCCGCTACTGATGCAAGATGTTCCACTAAACGCATGCGACATTAAGATTATACTTAGAGACCATTGTGGTTCGTTTCGCTTATATTAATTTACAATAAATAAATCAATGAAAGCTCTAATGTTGACTTTGAAAAAATAAACGTGATTATACAGAGAGGGAGAAAGAATTTTATTTGTCAAGTCACATATCAAATAACAGTTTTAACAATAATAATCATCTACAATGGCAGGCTGCTGGAAAAGGCAGACGCCCATCAACACAGGCCATCACTAACACAATAGAAAACAATATAACATAATAATGACAAATAAATTAAACAGAAAAAGTGCAAACAGACACAATTTAAACAACATAAAACAAGTTCTGTATCTATTCCAACGACTGCAATAATAACTGCTTCAATCTAAGTCTAAAAGTATGACATGATCTTATGGCTTTAATATCATTAGGTAAATTATTCCAATATTTATAACCTTTATATTTAATGCTTTTTTTACCCTTTTTGCCTTTTGCTTTTTGAACTATAAATACGAAATCGGCCGAACGTGACTTACTAAAAGGTCATCAATGCGCTGACGTGACTGGACGTCATTTTTACAGCAGTTCTTATGGTGTAAGACGTCGCCGTGCAATAGCGTCTAACTTCACACGTTTTCACAGTGAGCTTTCCAGTGGCTCCCCGGCACCGATGCTTCCGTGTGCTTGATCAAACAGAACGTTGACGACGTGCGTGGTCACGTAACCGCAAACGACCGACAGAGCTGAAATTATTATTGCACGAATAATTTTAGAGCAAATGCATTTGCATTTCGTAATGCAAGAATAGGCCTATCGATCGACAAAAGATGGTTGCCAGTCATTTGTCAGAGTTAGTGATGTCGTCGGTTTTGTCGCCGAAGAGTCCAACGACAACCAATTTTAATTAATTTAATTCTTTTTTCATGATTTACGAAATTGATTTTTTTTAAAGCAGGTGGCCTGTAAGCAAAATTGTTGTCGCGGTAGTAGTTTGCCGGTTGCTAGTTGATTCGTATATCGCAGCCTGGCTGTATGATGTATTGGTCGGAGTGTAGGTGACAAGAGCTGGTCGAGGTCTTGCAGCGTTCGTCGCAAGTCGAGCAGTCGTCCAATACTGGCGATTGGCGACAACGTGGCGGCGGCGGCTGCGGCGGCGGCGGTGAGCGCCGAGAGGAGTAGGAAGAAGCGTCACTCGGCGGGGGATGCTGAGTCAAGTCGGCGCAGCGCCAGCAGCAGCAGCGCCGGAGCAGAGAAGAAACACAGCGTCAGCGGAGCGGACAACGACGAGACGGATGAGAGCGACGACGAGCAAAACACTTACTTGCAAGGTTCTATTTACCACCGTGTATATACGCACGCGCTGTTGGCACAATAATCTATTAGTGCCATACTTTTGACGTAGGCCAGCTCCACTACTTTGGTTAGCTGTGCATCCGTTAAACAGCAAGTCGTACAACGAATCGTGTAACATCTCGACGTCTCAAAATATTGTTTATTGGTTGCTGGTCTTCGATTTTTATTGTGTACTTTGTTGCGCAACTTTTGTACAACAAACTCGCAGCAAATTAAAGGAAGTGGAGTTTGGGCATAGCGATTAGCGAGCTTTTACTACTAGGTCAGCTAATTATCTGTTATGCACTCCGCTTTTAATTAAACTTCTATCGTCATATTTTTATAGACTACTCAATGTTATGAAACTGAAAACTGGATTTTTAATTTCATTTTTTTGTATTGATTGTCATTTATTAACACGACTGTCAAAATCGTTCTATTCGTCAGTGAAGTGACTGCAATACGGTTACTTTGCTTGTTGCATATGGTAAAAAATAATATGGCTTGCTTGTAAGCAAAAAATCTAGGCAGTCTGGCAGACGGATTAATCAAAAATGATTAAGTGCGTTCTTTACTATTCAGATTTTTGCTGCGTACAGTGGGCTCGGGTTTGCCGTAAATGATGCAGCATTAATGTGATTGATTAGCAGTCGTCTGGTCGCAAGTTTTCGGCGAAAACGCTTCCCGTCAGACGACGTCCAACCGCTGCGGGCAAGCAGCCAGTGCACGCGTGCGTTGAAGTTGATAGATAAGCGACGTGTCGAAGTGAGAAATTCGGCGAAGACGTCGTGACGGTTATCGGCACCAGAGAGAGGGGGGATGCAGCGTGTGAAACAGATAGATCACAGTATCGGAATGACGGACAGACGGACCTGAGGGACGGACAGGGTCAGATGAGCGACACAGCACCAACCAAATCGACCGATCGACCGGCAACTGATGCAGCGGTTTGATGTGCGGCGCTTGTGTTTACCGATGACGTAACCACTGACGCGGTCGGCGACGTTATCGACCTGGCTATTCATCATCATCATCATCAGTAGCAGCAGCAGCAGCAGCAGCAGCCGGTTAATCGCAGCGGCCGCTCGGTCGCGTGGATGTCCGGCTGCATCGACAGGCTAATTTTTATTCCTCCGGGCAAAATCGCCGCGGCACCCGGCTTATTGGCGCTCACGCTCGTATCGAACTCGGCTTAGAGAGACCGACGACCAGCGCTAGTCCGGACCGGTGTCCCATTATAGGATCGCCCTGCAGAATAGTTTCCTTTCGGCCGACAATTTACCGATGTCGATCGAGGAAAGACTTTTCTGTGGGGGCGATCCCATAATGTGGAGACTTTGTGAAGCCGGCGATATTGTAATAATGGGGAGACATATCAAATCCGTGATTATCTCTCCCCGTGCGGATTTTTATGGGAGTTACATTTTAATGTAACACCGGCGCGCTGTCGCCATTCTGTCAATACATGACGTCATTAAATGATGGCCGCCGGCAACATCCGGGAAATGACGAACGATGTCACGTGATGTCATACGTCAGCACGCGACCGCAGTCGGTCCAGATTGTACACGTCACACTCGCCTCAGATTCCATTCAACGACTTCCATCTTTCACGAACTCATGCGTCCTCGTGCTTATCTTATGAGTAAATATATTGATCTCCGCGGCCAGCTGACAGCTTCAGAAAACATGATGGAGAGAGGAAATTAAGTCATCATTGCAGTCTTTGTCGATTTTCTGCCGGAGTCTAAAAACGTCAGCATTTTGGTGCCACATCACGAGTGATATCGTCGAGTGTAGACTTTTAAACTGTTCGATCTTTTTCCTACTCTAGTAATTTTAATGGAGACAAATTCAGAAAATTTCGTACATCCCGCAGAAGAGTTGTTATATAAGAAAACTGCACTTTGCGGTATATAGTACCTAGACGTCGTTGTCTGCTTTGCTAACTTTAGTTATGCTGTCTAACGCAGAGAAGATTGTTGTAGCTATTTAGGTTATTCCAAAAATTTAGATAAACTGCCCGGATTGATTGTTTGATGTTTATTAGTAAACTTGATACATCGAAATCTCCTGTATCGCCGGTTATTGTCTGGACGATCACGCGTTGCTTGCAGTCTGTGCAATCTAATAGTCCGAAGTAAACCCAAGGACAAAGCTAACGAGAAAATCGCCGTTTACTGCAAGGCATTAGAGACGCTTTGGCGTTGGCAGGCCTATTCTCGCGGGCGCATTTTCAAGTTTTCAACTAAGCACGTAATGAAAGCGATGGCGAGATTGCAGTTGCGTAATTGCGTTTCATTAGCGGTCTGTATGGTCGTGTGACGTGACAACGTCTTGACTGCCAGCCCCATGTGCGCACTGACGAAAGTGCACCGTTGTCTTCAGCGCACGGCTACAGCAGCTATTGCATCAGTGGCGAGCCGGTAGACAGTGGACAGCATCGCGTGGATTTGGACGGAAATGTTGTCGACAGAATAGGAATGTGCCGCCCGTCTGCCGAACGACACGTTCAATTCCGGCCACCGGACACATTTATTCACATTCCGCATTCTATTTTCGCCGCGAATTAATGCTGCGCAGAGATACTGTCACTCACCGTTGAGTGGTCTATTTTTGTCCAGCTTCCAGTGGAAACCGTATAATAATCGACAGTTGATGAGTCGATGAGTGTTGACAATACGGACTCTTGTATTCAGTTACTGGGAATTGTAATCTGCTTAATGCGTTTAACGATTTATTAGGCCACCCGGAACGATAGTTCACGGCGATCTTATGTTTTACTGCAGATGTGAGATGTTTTATTTATTTTTTTCACCGTGAGATTTCCAAGATTTTTGGGCCAATCGTGTGACTTTTATTCGCAGTACTCCTTGTTATGAATTGAGTAGCACGTTTTAAGTTAAACTGATGGGGCGACTGAAAATGCGAGAAATGAAATTTCGGCACCATCAAAAATGCAAGTCGTGAAAATACGAGACATGAAAATGCGGCACCACAGTGGAACGTTAACTTGAATTTCGTTAATTTCATGCACTGACATTCAGCGAACTGTACTGAAA
>Ga0209671_1003594_pt1 | contig 14980 bp, 12 predicted proteins | sample WorMetHERISLAND2_2_FD_187401 | JGI IMG/M metagenome (GOLD analysis project Ga0209671, IMG submission 187401) | Marine gutless worms symbiont microbial communities from Max Planck institute for Marine Microbiology, Germany - Olavius geniculatus... | ecosystem: Host-associated > Annelida >... | reverse complement strand
CCGAAAAATCGGTAGGGGGTCATGTTAAAAAATCTATAACTTCGTCATTTTTCAACAGAATCACATTTTACTTGGCTGTTAGATGTAGAAGGTTTCAGTAAATAAAGCTGTAAAATTTCGTGTTAAAATCCCAAACGGTTGCTGAGAAAACAGCAAAAAAATTTAGGGATCCACTTTTTTCTGCCGCACCCTGTAGGGAGATCGGTACTTCAGAGTGTTTTTTCTGCTACTTGCGGTCAGAACTGGACGGTGGTGTAAGGATATTTTTTGTAGCACTAGACGAGTAGAGTTCACTGGTGAAATATGAAGCTGGTCTAAATTAGTGTAATTCTACCCTACCGTATCGAGTGCCGACTACCCGCTAATTATATATCCTGATTCATGATCTTGATCTTTGCTTTCTTAGTCACGTACCGATAGGTTACAGCCATAGAGAAAATATTACTTAATACGCCAATCTATGTGGCAGGTGGTTGTTTATGTTTATGTCGGCTTATGTTTACATTACGTAAAAATTTCATGTCATAGGCAGATCTGTTGACGAGCACCTTATAGTATGCGTGTCGCTGATATTTAAGGTATCTATTTGTTATTTTTTATCGGCTCCATACGCGTGAGTAACCGATTTCCTTTGTTCCCGCTGCTGTTGTCGTAGGTTTGTTTTCTTTAGGGTAACGTTGCAGTTCTTCTTCATTCCATAATGTATAGATCCTCTTGCGAATAGTGTTGTGACAGTTTAGCGTATCAAATCCATAAACCACGAGATCGTGCATGTGGCAAGTTCTAGTCATTTTACATGTAGGCGGTTTATAGTCATGTGGTTAGGGTAAAGTAACATAAGGCGGGTTGTGCCCCATCTGAAGCGTATTGAGGTGTTCATCTCGACTACAAGTAAAAAGTGGAGGTAAAAATTTACATTAGCTTCGCTACCCCAGATTGCTTCAGAAGTGACTGAAATAGGTAGAATTAGTGTTGTTATGTATGCTTCAGACTAATTTAATTATGGGAAACTGCAAAAAATTTCTATTGAGACCCAAGACCAAAGTTCAGTTTTAACGTGAATTCCATCATTCTAAAGAGGGATTTTTTGATGGGGCCTAAGAAAAAAAATTTATAGCTGAATAAGCCCACCAACAACCCATAAAACTAGCTAAAACAACTTAGTGATGCCACCTAGCGAATGAATATTATACCAGAATAATTTCAAAAAATAAATAAGCTGAGTAAGCAGCAGTGTAAATCATAAATGAATACAAAAGTGCCCAAAGACACGAAAAGCAAACTGCCACCATCCTGGGAAAAAACAATGAACTGCAGATACTGAATAAGCAGCATATAAAGAACGAAGAAATTAATATTATATTGAGTCACTTCTGAAGCAGCATTAAAACAAACGACAAAACAAACGCACGCCTACCTTGTTCAACAGAAAAAGTAGCGCCGACACTGCATTTCGCGCAGAACGATGACATAATGCAGGACAAATGCTAAAAAAATCTTTTGCACAATTACGCACATTACAGAAACGCAGCATTGTCTAACTAAATGCTCCACAGTTCATGATATTCGCACTCGACGCCACATCATGCACGCCGTAACAGACAAAACGTGCTTGGTCCAGACAATCACGACTGACCGCTAATGTAGTACACGTGATCACCTCAGCACACTATACAGGTCATGAAGGTCTGACACTACGTGACATCTTGCGATGGCTGCCCGCCACACCCACTTTTAGCATAGAAATGGAATTTTCATAATAAAAACGCCTATATTGCACACCTGCGTTCGAAAATTTTGGTACTCCCTATTTCTTCAGCACGACATATACGAAAAATAAACAAACTGTTAACATCTATTACACTAGCGTTAACGTTTACATTAAATCGTATAACCGGTCATCAAAAGATAAATAATATTATTTCACCAGATGTTATCTAAAACATGCATAAGGAAAGTCATTCTACCGATACACACCAATGTCATTTATGTACACAGCTGTTTAAGGTGGCGTAGCTATTCTAAACAATTACCAAAGTGGATTGCGGATGTGCACATCTCTGGATGTCGCAGCAGCATTGTAATTAAGCTGTAATTTATTAGTTTAACAATTTTCTAAGCAAGGTGTAGTGTTTGCAATCCCGGGATCCCGGCCTGTCACGACGCTGCAGTGACTTGGCACATCGCTTATACAACAGCTTGTTGCTATCGCACAAGCCGTGATGAAACACTGGGTATGTAGGGTGTGTAATCACCATGTGTAGCTGTGGAGCCTGAGAGCAGGCCTGTGCTGCTGCTGTTGCTGCTGCTGCTGCTGATGCTGATGATGACAATGATGTGACTTGAAACAAACTGACACACAGTGTATTCAATGGCATCTGCGGCTGGGCCAACTTTCACTACCCGGTCCAGTGCTGTCCAGCTGCCAGATTTTGTCATCAACGGTGACAAGTTTCTTCAGTGGGATGATGTTAGTAGCTACAAGTCTTTCACATATTTGTGTGTCGTATATTTGAACTTGATGCAGGGTACTGACAAAAATGATGTTCTGTAAAAGGAGGATAGAACATGTTATGCTTTCATTAATTTATGCATTCACTGTTTTTATTTATTCATTGTTAGAGTGAGCCCTGTTGAGTAGTACATCCTAAATTATCTTCATCTGTTGAGAGGAATTTTTTGGGGGTGGGGCGTCATACAGCATTATTTTGTTATCTATTTCTACTCAGGGACAATGTTAGTATTAACGGCTGTTAGTCATAATTTTTTTGTGTATAAAATGTACATTTTTATATAGATTTACGGTTTACTCACATACATACATTACATATGTATTTTATTTACTTAGTTATTTACATAGATATACTTTGCTTGCTAGCTTGCTATTATTATAGTCATTGCTGCTGTGTTAACAGGACAGTAGCACGGCGACTCCGGTCACACTTCGCATGGACCCAAAGGGATATATTCTGTACTGGAAATATCAGAACAAGGTGACTCTTTTGGTTCTCGGTTTAAACATAACAATTAGCTTAAACAAATATACAGGATGAGCTGAACTAACATAGTCTTAACACGAAAATTGCAATATCATGTAGTGTTAAAATATTTTTGCACCAAGTTTCCATCGTTTTTTATGCGCGACAGTAGTGTGCTTTAGTGCGCCATTGCAGTTCTGTCTGTCTGTCTGTCACATGGGTGGTTCAGTCAAAAATGGTGCAAGCTAAGATCACCATATCTTCATCGTCGGCTGTCTGTAAGACTCTAGTTTTGGGGCCTAATTTACAAAACAATTATAAAATTGTCATAAAATCTTCACAACTTTGTCATATCTTTGTCATAAATCAACAATTTGCAGTGTCATAAGATTGTCGTAAAAAAATCATGTCCGAATTTTGGAAGCTTATTTTTTGGTTTTTGTAACTATCTTGCAATTTTGTCGTAACTCCATGGTGGCTAAAGTTAGCCAGCCAATCAATCGCCATTATGTTGAGCTCAACCATGACCTCAACCAATTACAATGCAGTGTCACTGAGCTGGCGGCGCATGGTGCTGCACGCCAATCGTCTGCTTCCACCATTGCTAACGCTAACAAATGTAAACAATAACAAGTGAACTGATTTCGTGGCGATTTCACTGCCTGAAGTTACAACAAATGAAATTTATATGTATTTATATGTAACTAAGTGTTTGTTTAAATGATTTTTGTTGAAATTTTTTGTTTTGGTTTTGAGGTGTGAGGTGTGAGAATTATGTACTAATAAAAAATCAGAATAATTACTGCATGCGTGCTTGATGCTGTCGTATGACAGCTGATGAGCTGTCATACATTTTATCATAACTTTGTCGTATTTAGCCAATACATTTGTGCGAGATTGGTTGCACCCTCTGGTAAGTGTAAATGAATTATCATTGCTGGGATGCTTCAGCTTAGATTTTGTTCACACCAGGCCTTCAGGCGTGCACCACTGTTGCGCGTTCCTCTTTGCGTTAGCTGGGCTTTTCTTGTTTAAGCACGCAGTACTCTGTAAGCCTGTTTAATTTTGCTACGTATTATAGTTAATATTTAGAGAACTCGTACAGGATCGTATTCAGTGTTTGATTTTTGCTAATGTGAGTGATAAGCTGATTGTTTTGTGGCATTTTTATTTTGCTGATTACTAATTTGTACAACTGCAGCCTACCATGTATTAACTCATAGTATTGTATGAGTTAAAGTACTGTATGTTTTCATTTTTTATCATATGGCTATGTTTGTTAAACGAAGTTGTTAATTTTTTAGGAGATCGAGTATCTTGACATATCTCTCATTCGAGACACAAGAACTGGAAAATATGCTCGCCTACCCAAGGTAGCCAAGATCAGCTAATGTAGTTAAACTTATTTAGTGTGAAGTCGCAATTTTTCATCAGTTTAACAACTGAGCAAACTTGCAGTTTTCGGACAGGCACTGCAAATTTCTAACAGAAATTTGACAGTCAGCTACAAATTCTGGAAAAAAGAGATTATAGGTGGTCAAAATTTTAATTTTACCCCTAATTTCCCCATAACGAAGGTTCTTTAGCTTTAAATGTTGCATTCCTGGATGAAAATGTGCTGAGAAGAAGATTATCCAGCCAATTTCCGACAGTCCATATTTAGTAATTCTTTCCCCCTTTATCTTGGTCACCACAATGCCACTGCTGAGGGTCATAACTCATAAATGCCGATAGAGAAGTAGGCCTAACTATAATTCTCAGCTTACAATCTATACTCAGTGTTACTCGTTGTGAGGCATTTTTGATTATTTGCCAATAAATTGATTACCCATCAGTCACTGGTCTAATAGAAGGTTGCATTATGTGATCCTGTGCAACAGGTGACATTTCATAGCTCTGGGTGCGTTTCCCAATTCCCATAGAAGTTTAAAAGGTTAAAGTGTATGCATAGCTCTTCATGGTTAACCCGTCGCAGAGCTGTGGAGCGACACCTACCGTGTGGCATTGCACAGAGTTGCCTGCCACCCCACGCAGGTGGATGCACCCCGCCTTAACCCCAGCCAGACAGGCCGGTACTCAATTTACCTACCCCTGAGGCATGGAAGGCTGAGTTGATTTTGGTGGTTGGTTATATATGGAGATGGTTTAGCTCTCTGCAGACAGTCACCCATGCAATCATCACCATTTGATAGTGATTGGCAGTCAGATCCAGGACCTCTTGATTCTGAGTCCGACATAGAATCTAAAAAGGCATCCACACGCATTTATTTCGTTGCAGGATGGGAAACTGCAGAGCAAGGTGGTGGAAGTGGTGGCTTCGGACTGTGCTCTTGAGGACAAACTTTTGACAGTCTGCTATGGCTCAGACATGGTCAATGTTTCCTTCGTTAACTTTGCCGCCATCGGCCGCAATGTTGCCACTGCCAGGGTACGTCGTCGACGTCGTGTTTAGGGTCCGATATAATTCACGGAAGACAAATGCAAATTTCGTGGCATGCAGGGCTAAATGGCTTGAAGTTGTCATAATTTTTTGCTACATGCTGCACAGTGTCATGCTTATGCTATATTGGTCACAGGATATTTGCATATTGTAGTGCAGAGTTTGCAGTATTTTAGCCAACTAAGCAAGAACTCAACTAGTTGAAAATATGTGTACTTGGTGTGAACTACTAAAAATTGTGCACCAAATTAGGGTTGTTAAACGAAGTTCAGATTTGCGAACTTCGAATTTCAAGTTTGAATTTGTATTCATTTTTCAGCCCTTTGATATTCGAATCCAAGCATCACTAATTAGACACAGACGGTTTTGCCTTGAAAGTGGAGCGCACTCAGCGGTGCACTGTGTGATGATTTCTTTGTTCTCTGCTGGCCACTGCCTGTTTGCTTACCCCTCCCCTCCCCTTTCCTCCCTGCATACCGCCGCGTTCTGTTGTATACTGATGCAAGCTATCAAAGTGACAAATCTTGGTGGCCCAGACACAGAGCAGACATCAAACGCAAATTGCTTAAGCTTCTCCACAAATATATAAACGAAGTTCGAATTTAATCCAAATTTTAGCAGTTGAAATTCGAATTTGGAAAAAAACGAATTTAACATCCCTACACCAAATAGCAAGAAAATGACCTGAAGTACCAGAGACAAAAATTATACAATTGCACATGATTCTATGGACATTTTCAATTACACAGAATCTTGCAGATTAGATGAATTGTGTCTTGTCTGTGTAACTGTGAATTAGGTTTGGGCTTAGTCATGCTGCAGTTTTTGTCAGGGGCACAGCTGCATGTTCAAAATTGGACTATCGGGTCTGTTATATACAGAGTGAGTCAGAAAATTTTACCTCTTAAAGTTTTTTTGAACTTTATTTTTTAAAGACTGAAAAAATGTGAAGCCATGTTATACACACATATCTGACATTCAAGTCTATGTCCAGTTAAAAAGTTTTATTCAGTTATTCTTAAATTTGACGAAGTTATGCCGTATTATGCACGCTCACCCAGAGAATTTTCTATTTTCACTTGAAAGCCCACCATACGGACTTCATTGTAAAGTATGAATTACTGCCAAATTTACCAGATTTTAACCACTTGACTATTAATGTGAGGGGTGCAATGCTGCAGACATTTTACATACTTAACTTGAAGCCGAAGACCATTCCGGAGCTAAAAGGTGCTCGCCGCAGATACGGGATGACTTGCCGCAGACTTTTGCAATATTGTCTGAATGCATGTGCTTTGGCTGGTGGTAAACATTTTGAGCATCATATATAAACTTTTCCAAAATTATTTTATTGAATATGCTTAGCTGTTTTTGCAACTGTAACATCTCAGCAATTTGTGCATTTTAAGCACTTGTTTGTTGTCAAATATCAAAAGTTTTTTGTTTTGTGGTAAATGCGTTGTGAAAACGGAAAATTCTCTGGGTGAGCGCACGACATCAACGTCATCATCCTCATGGGCGTGCCCCAGACTGGAGCATAGTCATCTCCGTGAGCTGCCTGTACTATCCTCGGTCTTTTGCCAGCTTCCATGATGAATTCAAACCATGGTCCTGAGCCAAGTGTGATGTGGACGACCTGACCTGCTTCCAGTCCTTGGGCAGCCCACGGATCAATGTATGTACGGCTCTGAATGTATCCTGTAAGTCGTCCGTCTTTGCTACATGCTCGAAGAAGCAGAGCTGTCATGTATGGATGAGCGACAGCAGATGCGGTGGAGAGCCGGCTCAGAGTCTTACATCAGCATTCGTAACATGATCCACGAAGAATACGCCAAAGGCAGATGCACACATAGTATGGCATAACTTCATCAGATTTAAGAATAATGAAATAGAACTTTTTAGTTTGACGTAGATTTGAACTTTGAATATGTGCGTAAAACATGGCTTTTAAAATTTTCCATCTTTGAAAAATAAAGTTTAAAAGCTTTGTGGGGGGGGGAAATTTTATGACTCACACTAGGTCTCAAAATATTTTCACTTTGTTCCTGCAGCTTTATTGACCTAGGCTGCAAACAGGGTGTCGTGAGAACTTTATCATCGTCAGTCACACTTAATCTGCATCTAATTTTGCTTCACTTTATCATGCAACATATGCTGTACTACAAGTTCACTATAACGAAGTACTGGAGTTTGGGTCTTACTCTTTACAGTAATCCATTTTAGTCATGGCTGACAGGCATACCAGTGCAATTGATTGTTCAGCTTCTTTTGTCGCTCATTGCACGCTATTTAATGCCCCGCTTTAATGCCCCTGTTTGGCCAGTTTTGTCTGATCTTTATATATAGAGTGTCTGTCTGTCCGCATCTTAGAAATAAGAAACATTACATTATTTATTTATTTATTTACTCATTTTTTTTATCTGTTTATTGCTATTGTCCTAAATGACAGCTTGTCTGTCTGTCTGGTTGAAGCTGCTGTCCAGTTGTGCAGTTCTGCCTGTTTGTACGTCTGTGTATCCATGTGTGTCTGTGTATGTTTGTCTGTAGTTGTCTGTGTCTCTGTCTGTTTATCTGTCTCTCTGTAAAGTAAGGATTGACGGCGGCCATGCTCGGTCAGCGAACTTGGGTCCATTAGAATTTTTAGTTTTTTACTATAACTTTGTCAAACGTGGTCTGTTTGCTACAAAATGTTGTACTTATAGTGCCACAGACAACATGAATAAATGCTGCAAATTTGGGTACTGTACGATTATTATTTTGTTGTATGCGCATATATTGTGGCTAAATCATACATGCCAACATTCGGTTTAGCCACTATATGTGTACACGAGAAAGTAGAAACCATACAGTCACCAAATTTGCAACATTTGTTCATGTTGTCTGTGACACTATGTGTACAAAATTTTGTAGCAAACGGACAACTGTAACTTTTTCAAAGTTACAGTGAAAAACTCAAAACAGTGATGGACCCAAGATTGCGGACCCGAGAACGGCGGCCGTCAGTTCTTATTTCAAGAGATCTATCGTGTGTGTGTAGGAGTGGTCTGAGCTGTTGTTCAGTTGTGCCATGTCCGTCCAGTCGTGCAGTCCCAGTCCATTGACTTTGCTTCACAAGCTTCACACTATCCTCACGTTTGTCACCGAGACTGAGGGAAAAACTTCTGTTCGCAGGTGACATTCTGCGACGTTGGAGCTGTTTTAATGTCCGACATGTGCCGAGTGTTTGCATACTTAACTTAACGCTTGTGGGAGTGCAAGTGAATTACTACAAAATAGTAATTTAAACACGTTTGTGTGGAATTGATTGTAAGTTAAAATAATTAACCAAAATTATTTATTTTTTACTGCTAGTAGTAGCATTTGACACCTTCGTTGGAAATATTGCTGCTGTTGACGTCACAGACAATACGCAATTTGCTGGTGATGTAATGACGTATTATGACATCGCACTGGCACTATAATGCACAGACACACACAGTCAGACAGAATGACACGCATCGAGTGAACGCTTTATCGTCGTTGTTCACTGCATTCACTTATCAAAGATATTAATAAGGAATTGATTATGTTCTGATAAGGGTAGAGTCTTGTGTTGATTGCAGATCATTCACTGTGCAGAAACAAGGTGGAATTTAGTGACATTTTGCGTTACAACACAGTCATGATGTGCTGGAATATTCTGTAGGAAACTTATTGCAAATTCTCCACAGAGTGTTCCAGTAAAAGTATTTCAAAAATCGGTCGGCAGTTGATGAAAATGTGAACAAGAGTTTGCAGGCTATACTGATAGAGGAACGCTTAAGATATAATTTCTAGCATTGCTGGCCAGCTACTGCCATATGACGTATATGTTTGTCTGTCGCAGTGAAATTACAAGTACTGTGTACTAGCGTATTGTGCTGTAATAGTGTATTTGTGGTTTGTCCGCTTACAGTATAATCCGGATGTTTTCTCAGAGTAAAGATGAACGCAGGAAAGTGGAACAGGCATTGGAGTCAATGTGCTACCCATGCAGTAAGGTTAGTTGCGTTGGTCTATTCTTGTCATAGTTGTTTTTATTGCCGTTGTTATTTTATCTCTTTTTATGTAGTGTGTTTTTTTCTGTACTTGGTTTACGACATTTGTGATAAATGAATGCATACAAATTACCAGCGTGGTCAAACTGTCTGTGCATCCATTTACAACCAATCTATTTACTGAGTGCTGATATAAAACAGCAAAAATCAAAAAGTTATAAGTGCTAGCATTATTATGCCCTTGCTTAGATGCTTTGTGTGTGGCTATTGAACTCGGGTTATATGTGTAGGCTGATACATTGTTCTATATGCATTCTTTCATTTGTCTGTTATGGTGTTATTATGGCCAAAAACAATAATTGTTGACATTTTTATAGGAATTAGGCATCACTATTATAACATTCAGTTTGTGATATTTTGATGGTGGTCACAAATACAGTTTACTTATTTGTTTGTCTATGTTTGTTATGTCTAAGATGACTTTGTATGTAATGTTTTTTATTTCAATTTTCTTTTTGCGCATGAAAGCACATAGTGCTAAGCACGTCTTTGCCATTATCGAGGCATCCGTTCGATTGTTTGTCTGTCTGTTCGTCTGTCACATTGCGGTATTGTGTCAAAACAACAAAAGGTAGGATCATGAAATCTTCACTGTGGGCTGCCACAAGGACTGGAGTTTTTTGTGACTAAATTTTGTGCTCCTGGGTGAGGGGGTTTCCCTCGAACGAGGGCATGAAAGATGGGTACCCCCTAGAAAAAAACGTTATTTTGCTGCTTTTGGCTTGCCTAGTGTGAAAACGGTTGCAGATAGGTACAAAAAACATGTTGCTTATAATAACAATCACTGTTCGTGTTCTTTTTAGTTTTATCAACATCGATGATCATGAACGACCTTGAACTCCCAAAATAGGGGTTCTTGGTGAATTTTTTTTGCATTTTTGGTGATTTTTTTCACATTTTTTGGCTGCAGCACACACTTCACGAGTGAACTGCAGCAAAATGGTTGGAAATAGACCAAGGCAACCTGCATATGAAATGTTCAGCGTCAAACATGGATTTTAGTAGTCTAAGTCCTGATCCCCTAGGTTCAAGGAGGCCTGCAGACGTGAGTGTCAAAGAGGGGTACCCTTCAGAAAATTGGTTATTTTATCGATATTGGCTTGTCTAGTGTGAAAACAGTTGCAGTTAGGCATAGACATGCTGCTTATCATAAACAAGCACTGGTGATGAGTTTTTTTTGAAGGTATCTACCTCGATGACCTTAAATGACCTTGAACTCCCCAAGTAAGGGGTGTTAGTGATTTTTTTTGCGATTTCCTGCTGCGGTGTACACTTCAAGGGTGAATTGCGACAAAATGGATGAAGATAGACCAAAACAATGTGCAAACAGGAACTGCTAAGGCTATCGCATATCTCATGAGCTTTGCACAAATTACTTGTTGCATTCTGTCACAGACTTCGTCGATGAAATGCCTGTCTGTTTCTTTGTTTGTATATATGTGTTTGTATGTCTGTTCATCTCTGTATGCCTGTGTGTCATGCATAGGATGACTTTATATCACAGTTCACGTTCGATGATTTTCTGACGTTTTATCACAAGCTGTGTGGCCGTAATGAGGTGCATGCTGTCTTCAAACTACTGTACGTGTCGTTTGTTTTATTCATTCACTTGTATTAGTTTTATTTAAATTGTAGATATCATATTATGTGTGGTGAGACACTTAATAAACACTTACACTGCAGAATGTTTGTAGAGCGTGCAAGTGGAAGAATTTTGAAAGGCAGTTAATATTTGGCGAAACTGTGGAAGCGACAGGAAAACACGGTGTAGTGTGACGTTTTTTGGGTTACATCTGTACTTTTCATTCTACTAGCACATCGAATGCGTTCGACTTTCTTGCTGTTAATGCATCGTTTGTGTTACTTACTGCTTTACGTTAGCCTGTTTGTCTTTCCTATGCAGGGGTGATGGTTATCGCATGACGGCCGAACAGTTTATGTGGTTTCTGAACCGAGAGCAGCGTGACCCTCGGCTGAATGAAATTCTTCACCCATACTGCGATCTCTCTAAGGCGGAGTCACTCATCAGCAAGTTTGAACCAAGTGACAGACTCAGACAAACTGGTAATTATAACGATGACACACTGGCTGGTTTGCTGGTGCCATTTGTCAGTGCCAATTTTTGGCACTGGGTACCGGCTTGAAATTGGACATGTTCATTTCGGCGCCAGAGACTGGTGCTAGTAAAAATCTGGCACTGGAAAGTACGACACACTGACCAGTTTTCTTACTTTTATTCTTTTGAAAATCTAGTAGAAAAGTGTTTCATTGGTCTAGTTGTCTCTTGCATGTAGGTTATGACTTAGTTGCAAAGTGTGTCATTGACCTGGATATGAATGTAGGTCGTCTGTCGGAGGAGAGGTTTCTGTGGTGTCTGATGAGCGATGAAAACGCAGTCTTGTCGAGGGAACAGTTGTAGTTGTTAAGCATGTCATTGACCTGGTTGTGTGCTGAATGTAGGTCATGACCTAGATGTGAATGTAGGTCATCTGTCGGAGGAGGGGTTTCTGCGGTATCTGATGAGCGATGAGAACTCAGTGATGCCAAGAGAAAAGTTGGAATTATCGGACGACATGACACAGCCACTGCCACATTACTTCATCAACTCTTCACATAACACTTACCTCACAGGTTAACCATAAATATGGGAAAGAACCCTCTTATATCCTTGATCGAGCACCAGATGAAAACAGCAACAACCCTCTTAGGCTGCGTTCACATAGACATGAATACGAGTTCGGCACTGTTCGGGTATCTATCGTGTATTTCAGTGGCATTTCTTGTAGAAGCTTTACTCGTATGAGTGAAGTGTTCACGGTCACTTGTACAAAAACATAACTCAACGCCTGTTGGCCATATTGAATGAAATCGAATCGAGGAAATGCTTCCCGGATAAAACAACAATATTTCACTACAAAGATACTATTTTTAATAACTGCACGTCTCTAACAATGAACAGTTTTACAATGACAGCAGTTCTGACATCAGATATGTGCCATAGTTTTTATAAATTGTATTAATGCAATTTACGGGTAGTTTACTTCGCACGAGTTGGATAAAAACACGACCTGCACTCGAGTGCCATTTACAGGTAAACCGTACTCGTATATATGTGAACGGTCGCTTTACCACTATTGAAATACGCGATGGGTTTGTATTTTTTGTTTGTATTTTATGCATATTTGTGTCTATAGGTCATCAGTTTACCGGAAGGTCGTCAGTGGAAATTTATCGTCAAGTTCTACTGAGCGGTTGTCGCTGCGTGGAGTTAGATTGCTGGGACGGAAAAACGGCCGATGAAGAACCGATCATAACTCACGGTTTTACCGTCTGCACCGAAGTTCCCTGCAAGGTAACCAATCACATCGCTTTCACTCGGATAGACTAGCCAGTAGTGCACAGAGATTGTCGGCAATATTAACCAGTCACATGTAGGGGGAACCTGTGAGCAGTTTGGCCTTTTCTTGAGGCAGAAAATTGAAGTGTTTGTTTTGGTTTTCTGTTGGACTTTCAGTCTGGGTCCAATTAAGAAGCTTCATCGATGCAAGATAGTTCATGCAACAGTCAACAGTCGCTTGATACTTGAAAGTGAGTCTAGGTGCATGCAAACATTTTGCTTCCACACAAAACTATGGCAAGCAAATTGATTCATTGATGGTAGGCTAAGTACAGCCTAGAATGGTTAGCCTGGTCTCCATCATGTCTTGAGTTTCTGATCTTGGTTCTTCTCATGTTCTTGAGATTCTGGTCACTGTTTGGTAAACAGTTTACTCGTCACGTACGTGATTATGTAGCCTGTTGTGTTTCTGTGAAGTTTCAGTGGTTTCAGTTTGTAGTTTTCATGTTTGCTAGTGTATGTTTGTTAGAGCAGTTAATTATAGTTGGGTCATTTGGTGAACTTCCGTGACTGTGGAGAGCGAAGGTTCCTTTTTCAGTTGTTTTGTCTTCTTCGAAGGTTTTAAAAGGAAATTGGAGGGGGTGTCCCTCTGAAAAGTGTGGGGAAAATTTGTAGTTGACAAAAATCCAAAATGGCCGCAAAATGGCGGCAAAAAGAAACTGTTGCAAAAAGTGATCAGCGACACAGAGGCAAGACAGCTGCTCGGACGGGTTGGCGAGAGTCTGGAGTTACGAGACGAAGTCAGAGCCAATATGAAAGCATTCGTCTTGTCCAAAGTCTACAGTGAGAACGCGGGTGTTACTTGTGGGCAGGCTAGAGCGTCTAGGAGGCACAAAATGAAGAAGAAGAAGAGCACAATCCGCCTCCCTCCTGATAACGACACACTTGATCAGCGTCTGGAAAGGACAAACTACATCACATATTGCCAGATCCATTACAATTTGCTGGAGCATCCGTCCCCCATTGGCCATGGTTGGGAACTGATGAATGGGAAGTGCCGTCCAGTTCGCCACACTCAGCCGCCATTACCTCATCAGCTTACACCTCGTGATTGGACAGATGACAGCATCGGTGACAGCAGTAGCGATGGTGACAGTGACATTTCTGAGTCAACGGATTCCGATGAGTAGCCGTCTGTTGGGAGCAATCATTGGACTAGACCCAGTCATTCCAGTGTGAGACTGATTGTATAGTGGCAGTGTGTGAATAAACACTTTTAAGGGCTCCCGGAGTTTGTCCCCTTACTGCGTTTTCCCATCCATGTCGATTCAGTCCGGCCACTGCTATTGCTATCGTGCTTCGCGATTGCGGGAGTCTAACGGAGTTCTGTAATCGTGAAGCGCGAAAGTGCAGATTGCCGTAATGAGATGGATGACAAAAATGCAATAAGGAAACAAACTCCAGGAGCCCCCACTTTTACTTTTAAACACTGATAGTTCATTTTAACTGACGTGCAGGGAAAACTTACATGTCAAAAATTATTTAGGCCCGCCAGATACTTCGTTTGAGCTATGATGAAAAACAAGCAATAAACTTGAAAAATTGACCAACTGTGAGCTCTAAATCGGTGGCCATCTTGGATTTAAAGGTAAAAACTATGTTAAATTGTAAAATTGATATAAAATTTGAATTTCTCAACTCCCAAAACTACAGAAATGATATACTACTCGGCAATTTTGGTCAAACCATTGAAAAATGAACTTTTGCGATGGCCGACGGCGGCCATTTTAAATTTTTGCCAACTACAAATTTTCCCCACACTTTTCAGAGGGACACCGCCTCCAATTTTCTTTTAAAACCTTCAAAGAAGACAAAATAACTGAGAAAGGAACCTTCGCTCTCCACGGTCACAGAAGTTCACCAAATGACCCAACTATTAGTGGACTATCAGTGATTGTATGTTTATGGCCAGTTTCCATTAGGCTAACTATTTTGCAAGATCCAGATGCTGCCTCGGATCACCACAAAGATCTAACCACATCCAAGCTGGGCCAAGTCTAACCTTCCTCGATAATTTCAGTAAAATTTGCCTGCAACATTTTGTGTAACTCTGTTAACAGATGAATAAACTCGCTATTGCATAAACTCT
>Ga0209671_1003593_pt1 | contig 14980 bp, 10 predicted proteins | sample WorMetHERISLAND2_2_FD_187401 | JGI IMG/M metagenome (GOLD analysis project Ga0209671, IMG submission 187401) | Marine gutless worms symbiont microbial communities from Max Planck institute for Marine Microbiology, Germany - Olavius geniculatus... | ecosystem: Host-associated > Annelida >... | reverse complement strand
CTGTCTGGCAGCGAATTCCAAGTCGACGGGCCCGCCACAGAAAAGCGCCGACGACCGAAACTGTTCAATCGATAGCGCGGTACGACCAACTTCCGCTGAGTAGCAGAACGCAGGTGCTGACGGCCAGTGACTTCTGCTGTGAGTGTACAACTGTCCATCAAGTACGGCGGAGCAGTTCCATGGAGACATCGATACATGAGCACTATCAAGAGTCGTATCAAGATTGAGTTCAGAATCGCCACACGCAATGCTTCATCGACGCTGTCTCAGCAGCACGGTCAAATTCAACAGTAAATAATCTGGATGCCGACAACTGCGTTCCGCTATAACAAACGCAGCTGTTGTCGTGATGACACGAACCCAGTTCAGGAAGCGTATCTTCTCCGTCTTCGGTTTCAAAATTTGGAACCAGATTCCTTCCCACATCAAAAACACTGTTTCTGCTTTGGCTTTTCTCAGAGTTACTAAGACTCATCTGTTTCCGCAACATTAGACACTGTAATGCGCTGTTATTCTTCACTGATGTTGATAACGCACCATAACATTTTATGACTATGACTATAACCATAACGTTGCTCAGGCTTGAGTAATCAATAAACCTTTGATCGACCATTTGAGTTGAACGCATTATAGTCTTAGCCACTCAGCTAAGGTTTAGAAGGGTAATACAATGTAGGTGTTCAGCAAATCTGCCCAGTTCTCAGCCTGACTGTCTAATACGAATTATTGACATGAAAATTCGAAATCACAATCTGGTAAGCGAATAAGGAAAAAGTGCAATTTGACAGTTGTTAACAATGCGCCGACTTCTTAGCACATTCAACTAAGATTATCTATCACTAGGCTAGCATTAGCTTAAGTTGTTTTGTGCCTTGTTGTCGACTGGCAGCCTACATGACAGTTGCATGATGTCAGTTTTTACAGTTAATGAAGTTGAAAAAATTTATGTCGATTTTAGATCAAGAATGAACTGACTGCTGTTTTTATTTGTACATTTTCTGTCTGTCTGTCGGTTTTTGGTGTTTTTACTGTATTTTATCTTTCGGATATTTGTACTGCATTGTATCTGCATTGTATCTGCTATTTGGAAATAAAAATGTTCCTTAGCCTAGCAGCAGTTCAAAGTAAATGTCGGCTTATCGATCAGATGAAGAAGCCGTGGGAGGCGGTTGCACAGTTTTGAGTCTGCAGCCACGTCGCAAAACATCTGTTTCCATAGCTGCTGCAGATTCGTCTGACGACACAATGTCTTTGAGTCGGCAGAACGCAGCTGACGACGACCTTCGCCAGAGACTACAAGCTGATTGTTGACGACCGCGTCCCATTATGGGTCTACCCACCGTGGTCCATAAAAACGTGCCACTTTTATTTTTTGAATAGCTCTGTGAAACAGTGGCTGATTTTAATAATTTTCGGCATGCGACATCAAAAAGAAAACTTGACGCAAAGGATTTTAATTTTGGTCACCTTATTTTAATACTGTCGGTACACTACCTTGTGAAATGCAAAAGTAGTAGTTTGGCTATCTTTTACAACAATAAATCATACTGGATAGCTTGCGCGTCGGCTCAAAAATGATTAGCTGAATAGCGACAAACAGGATTGGCATCTATTGCATCATAAAAAGCCACACGTGTTACATCACATCATATTTATTACAACATGTGTTCAAAATGTTCTTCTCTAACATGCATGCAAGCTGCAAACGTTGACACCACTCGCCGACAGCAGGTTCAATAAATTGCATTTCACGAGGTAGCGTAGCGACAGTAATAAAATGAGGTGACCAAAACTGAAGTCATTTGTGTCGAGTTTTTTCTTAATCTAGCACGTTAAAAATTATTAAAATTGGCCGATGTTCCACAAAGCTATTCAAAAAATAAAGTGACACGTTTTTTATGGACCACGGTGTAGTATCGCTCCCCTATCCTCCGAAAAGTCTTTCCAGGCAACATTTTACCATGGGGCGCATTTTTACCTGTAAAATGTCGCCGAAGCAGACTTTCTACACGTATTAATAATTCACTCCCCATGAAAAATCCGCCTGACACATTAAAAATTCTCTCTCTGCATTAAAATGTCTGCGCTTATGAAAACGTTACTTGTGACATCTGACGTAAGTCGGGCGCTCGGACCGGCAGATCCCAGAATGGTAGGCCTATTGCTTGCGCGCAGGCTGCCTGCCGTGTCGCATGCCTGTAAGTATAGGCGACTTTCATCACTGATGCTACAGTTGCCGTCGCTGCTGCTGCTGCAGCTGATAATGATGATGATGATGATGCCGTAACGTCGTCATGGAGTCGCCGGAGTCAGCATGTTATAACAACAGTCTTCAAGCACAAGGTGGGTGTATGTAATTTTTTGTGCAACTTTAGGCTGTTAAACAAATAACGCTACCACATCGTTATGGGCCTATCCGGAGTTACCCAGTGCATGCAATGCGTATTATGTACGTCTGGGAAGAAATTCGCACATGTTAAAACGAATTTTACGTTTTGCAGAACTAACTTTTAAATTGTCGCACTGTTAGGACTACGATATCAACATTATTTGTTGTTTGTACTGACTGCATACTGGCAGTTATTGTAACCTACGCATAAAATGAAGCTACTAGATAGCAGTCGTAGCACGCAGGTACCTACGCCAAGGCAATGCTATTCGCCAGGTGGCGTCACGATCTTCGGTTTTGCAGCGGTTCCGTTTATGCCCCCTTTAACGCAATGGTAACGAAAATTTTAAAGTGATCCAGAATCCAGGATTCTTGCCGGATCACCCCCAAAATTTAATCATTTGTAGCTTATGCCATGCCCGACATACCCTCAAAATTTCATAAAGATCCGTCCATAACTTTTTGAGTTATCTTGTACACACACACAGAGACAAACAGACAAACAAAAACCGGCAAAAACATAACCTCCTTGGCGGAGGTAATTAAAAGAAGCGCAGTTGCAAAAATAAACCTATAATCGTAGTATCGTGCTCTGTGGCAAAAAAGTTAGCTCACCGATTCGTTACACAAACAGCCGACTTAGGACAATACACTGTACACGTCATGTCGTTAAATGACGAAGTTGTCAACGTAGTTTAACAAATTTAAACAAATTTTATAATGGGTATGAACGTACGGAAGTTGGGAACAATACTATGATTAGACCCAGTCTTCGGCAGCTCACTGTTTTTTCTGCGGTAAACCTACTAATCACTCAGCACAGCAGAATACAGTCTACCGGTACATTAATAAAATCATACAAGCTAAAATTAATAAAGATTTGTTTTTTAATAAAAATTATCGAAAAACGTTAGTAGAATAGTTAGCAAAATGTTTTCATGTAGTTTGTTTTATTTTTAGCGGTACGAGTGCAATAAAAAATATATGCGTAATTATGCGAAATTCTGCAATGCAAACTTAGACTATTTAAAAATTTAATTATTAGTAATTATACATTGTACATAAAATACGCAGTGCATATAGTTTAGTTTACACAAAAATAAAACAATACTCGAGGTATTCAGCAGATACATTGTACCTAAATAGCAAATTAATTGTTTGATAAAATATTGTGTCATCTATAGCCAAAGTTTGAACGTGCGCAAAAAAGGCTTATAATATCGCATTTGCATGGGTTGTGTTTGTTCGTCAGTGACACGTTCGTAAAAAGTCTAACTTGCGATTGAAAGTACTCGGTGATAGAATTGTTATTTTTAGCAGATTGCATTCCGGCAGCGTCCGTGCAACAAAAAAAACGAAAATGCTTTGTCCGGTTGACGTTTGCGATCTTGATAACCCGGTTCATTCCGTTGATATACGGACCACTTGAGAAAACTGTTTTTTTTATGATGCGTTATATGGATTAGCACCTTACTGATTTATTCGTACTTTTCGTGGTCGTCGATGACTTTGATGTTTTCCACTCGGATTCAGAGCTTCTGTCAACATCCAGAAACTGCACTTATCCACACACTTTCACGTTATCTGCACTAAAATTGGCGCAAGCTGTGCAGAGTTGGGTAATGTGATTATTTAGCATTAGACTAGCCACACAGTGATCACATCACAGATGCTATTCTTGCTGGGAATCGGTTTCTTACTACTACATAATGCGGTTAACAGAATCGATGTCTTCTGCGTACGTTTGAAACGACCTCGCACCCTTGACCTTGAAAAGAATGTTTACTGCACGCCCTGAGTTGTGGCTATTTCATGACAGGTGTACGTCGTAGATGTTGCATAGGCCATTCGGTGCCACCACAGCTGAGATCCAGTATATAGCGTTATACTAACCCGCGCAACAAACGGCAACGCGCATGTGGGCCAAAAAACTGGCACAATGTTTTATACGCCAATAACTTCGTAAAATATGAACCAATTTTAAAAATTCTTTTACTATCAGAATCAGAAAAACAGATAATGTTCATACGAACACGAAGTATGTTCAATGCATTTCGATAGTTCACAGCATATGTCCGTATAAATATAGTCAGTGAGCCGTTTAAACCGGTAGAAAAAATCAAACAGTTTAATTTCAAATACAAGTACAGCAGCAAAAAATCCCTTTATCCTTCTGTATTATTTTAACTAAACAACATACATTGTCAGTCACGAGACCACTAGCGCTTTACTATAAAAGTTTCATCGTCACCATGCGTCTATTTTGAACCGTTATGGAGATATGGCGCCTGAAAGATAATGGGGGTCACGAGTTTGACCTTTTGGGGTCACATGATTTCATCGGTCACGAAAGAAAAATAAAAGAAGGGAAAGAGAAAGAGAAATGGGAGGGGAAGAAAAGGGAAAGGAAACGTGGAATGGGAAAAGGAAGGAAAAAGGGAAAGAAAAAAAGGAAAAGAAGTTAAAGGGAAGGGGAATGGAAATGGAAAAGGAAAGGGAAAGGGAGAAGAGGAAGGGGAAGAGTAAGGAAGGGGGAAGAACCTAAAAAGAGAAAGAAGGAAAAAGGAAAGGGACAGAGAATGGAAAAAGAAAGGGAAAAAAGAAGGGAAAGGGGAAGGAAAGGGGGATGGGTAGGTAAAAAAAGGGGAAGCAGAAGGTAAAGAAAATAGGAAGCGAAAAGGAAAGGAAAAAGGGAAAGAGGAAAGGGCAAGGGAAAGAGAAAAAGAAAGAGGAAGAAAAAAGGGATGGAGAAGGGGAAGGGAAGTGGGTAGGAAATGGGAAAGAGGAAAGTGGAAAGGAAAGGGAAAATGACAAGGGAAAAGAAAAAGTGGAAAGGGAAGGAAAAGGGGAAGAAGAAGGGGAAGGGAAAGGGAAAGAGGAAAGGGAAGGTGGAAGGAAGATAGCTTAAGAAATGTTGGACGCACGGACGCATGCACGGACGCGCGGACACTCATGTAATTTTATACTCTGTCTAATGCTATGCATAGCATTGGACAGGCAATAATATTATAATAACACTATCACTAAAGATCTCATCACACCTCATGTGTTGTTACACCACCTTGTGAAATGTCAGACATCGCACTCAAGCCGGCGCCGACACTGACACTAAGCGTGATCGTCGTTGATCGAGCCTGACATGTGGCCTTCAAACAGCCCGAACTTAAATCCTGTCGATTATGCTGTTTGAGTGCCTTTTAACAAATAGTCTACGTATCAATGTCGACAATTCACGTCAATCAACCAGCTGAAGCAGGTGATCATCACTTAGTGGGGCAAACTGTCGCAGCATTTGGTTGATCGCGCCATTGGTCAATGCGTCGCCGGATTAAGTACGTTGTCCAGCAGCAAGTCGGATACATTGAACATTTGATGTGAAAACTGCAAGGTGTGACAGTTACTTTGGACAATAACTGAGACAATAAACAGGCAGTTTCCTGTTGTTAATTTCGTGCAATGTGTTTTTACAGATATCGTATTGTTTTCAATTGTTGCTTTTAAGACGCTTATATTTCACTAGATAGTCTAGCGACAAACTTGAAAAGTGGTGGGATCTTTAGTGATAGTTTTACTACAAATTTTCTCCTGATTTTGACAGGAAAAAAATTGGAAAATTTGTCAATAATAATTGATGAAGTTATCGGCTTACCATATAGGTTGATTACCTCGGCACTCTTAAGTTCCTCATAAAAAAATCGCTCATTGTCAATTATTGTTTGATTTGATACAATCGTTATTATTTACTGCTTTTTTGCAAAAAAACGATTAGCAGTATAATTTAAAAGCGTTATTTCAAAAGGTCTTTCGTTATACTACCTGAAGCTAAAGCAGTAACATGTTAACATATGTTATGCTTAGTATATGCCAAGGAAACTGATGCTAATGATGTCTTAATATGTCTTCAGCAGCAGCAGCATACGAAGACAAAGATGAAACGGTCGGTGAGTACTGTGACTTTCTGTTTGACAACGTGACGTGTTGGCCAATCACGGAAGCCGGTCATCTGGCTGTTGTCGCGTGCCCCACCCACTTCCAAGGATTACCGCTGACGAGCGGTGAGCTGTCACGCAATTTGTCACTAAAATAATAGCTTTTTTTAGTTTTCGCTGATACCAAAAACAAAACGTAACCTGTCTGCGCTCAAGATTCAACTGTACGTAACTAAAATTAAGGCGTAACCGTATAACACATTGTATTGACTAGGGTAGTTAGTTGTTAGTGCTTCTCGTGGAGCCTTTCTATTCTTAGTTGTCATTGTGTTTGCCTCTATCTGCTTGTCTAGCCCAGCTGGTTGTGTATCTTAATGTCAGTGCCGAATAAATAGACTTAAGTGAATAAATAAACAACTAGAAAAGTTGTTTTATTAGCGAGATAGAAAGTACTACTCAATTTTGCAGTGTGTAGGCCTATACGTTCGTGTGTATGTGTTTTAAAGGCAATGCCACTCGCTGGTGCTACGAAAATGGAACTTGGGAGTCGAAACCCAACTATCAGCAGTGTCTGGACTGGCCGGAAATGCAGTCGGTAATAAAGTATGCTTTGTGTTTCCGCTTAGCAGATGGGGCGTGGCAAACAACAGCGCAGAAAACAATAAATATGTTGAGAGTTTTCTGGAGATTTCGACGGAGGGAGGGTACTCATTTAGTGGCGAATCTGAATTTAGCGCGTTTTTAACTTTCCACTGCTGCACGAATATATAATATTGTATTAGGTCTGTTGTTAATAATATTATTGTGATTTACCAACTGTTATCTCAGACGAGTATTATGAAAGAATATGAAATGCACAGTGCACAGGCTGAAGACTGTACTATAGCTTGTGAAATTGAATTAGCATGCAAAATTTATACGGTACAAGCAGTAGCTTAAAGTGCTTTTCTCGTTGGCCTACTCGAGGATTTGTCAAAAATATTCCCAATTTTTTAGCTAGATTGAAAAAGTGGATTAAAAGAAACAAAGAAGAAGCAGCAAAAAGAATGTGTAAACCAAAAATTGGGCAGGACGGAAACGAAAAATAAGATAAACACTACCTTTTTTCCATTTTACATTACACATAACAAATATTTGATAAAATGGCTGGGGGGGGAAGATGAAAAAGCACCACTACTAAGTTTTCCACAGGTGGTTTAGAGATCGCGGTATGCCCTATCGTGTCACAGCAGAAATGACAATCTCCGTGGCACTGTGATTAACAGTGAATGTTTGACTTCAGTGGCGTCGGTTCGTCGTCGATATCGGGGGCCAAAGGTCGAGGTGCTGTAGGCGCCGAAAACGAGAAGCCACGGGCGTCTAGTGGAGTGGGAAATCTACACTGTGTCTCAAAAAACATCCCCGACATTTTCGATTGTAACTTTAACAAAAATTAACAGATTTTAATAATTTTTAGTACGGATATTCCTGAGACAACTGGCCATCAAATGATTATTTACTTTCTTGCTTCACTTAATGTCTGTTTCTGCACTACCCGGGGAAAACAGAACCAACAAAATATTACTTTTTTATCCAATGCGGTATGATTACTTAATCAACATAACACATAAAAACACATTTCTTTACATTTCTGACTTTTTGGCTAACATTTTATCCAGTTGTCTATTTTTCAACTGCCTACAGTAAAATTGCTTAAAATGCCGGCCCATTATGCGAACATAAGCATGGAGATGCTTTCTCTATTCGTTGACAGCAGTATCGATAATGTTCTGCGTTAGACTAATCCAGGCTTTACCAGTCGCTTTTTGAGTTTATAAAACATTACTGAACGTTATCTGGTAAAGATACTGCTGCATGACAGTCAAATTTTGTAATAGACTGGCTGTTGGGGCCAACAGATTTAGATAGATAAAATGTATTGACGTTTTATTTAGTCATTTTAACACGTATTATGTTTGGTCTGCTTTCCCCAGGTAGTGCAAAAGCAGACGTCAGTGTGGTGGGAACTTGAACAATGATTTAATAGCCAGTTGTATCAAAAGTATTTTTGCCAAAAATTAGTAAAATCTGCCAGTCTTTCTTCAAGTTACAGTCGATTACGTCAGAGATGTTTTTTTCAGGTTTTCTGTGTATTTCAAGGTATATTTTGCTTGATCTGATTTCCTTAGGTAGTGCAAAAGCGGACAGTGGGTGAGGTGGGAAACTGAATGGTCATTTGATGGCAAGTTGTGTCTGAAATATTAATACCAAAAATTATCAAAATCTAATAAGTGGTTTTTTAAGTGACAATCGAAAATGTCGGGGAAGTTTTTTGAGACACAGTGTAGTCTAGTCTGTGGAGGAGGTATTTCCCTACCCAGCCGAATAGTAGAGGGTATGGTGAAACATCGCGGCCGAAAATAAATTTGCCGCATTTTAGCATCACAGAATACTTCTGCTGGAACGATGTCGTATACTGCAAACAAGCGAGGATTTTCTTCTGCTTCCTGTGATATGATTTTCATTGAAAGGACTCGGACATTCATTCTGGCTAAACGTTCGCTACACAACAGGACACATACAAATATTGGAAGCGCCCGCAGGAATGACGCTATTGTTTGACTTTATTGGACATCGATGTCGACATTGACCGCGTTTCGCTTCGTCGTTTTCATTAACTTTTTGCCATATTTTTCCGACGTCTGCGTCCCACAGAAAATACCGACACATAATGTTTTCCATATTTACTGTATTTTTCATTCATCTTTCATTTGTTACGTGATGCATTTTTGACCATTTATTATTATTGTTGTTGTTGTTGTTGTCGTTGAGCAGCAGCGCTGCAATCATCAGTGATAGGCCTATACCAATAGCTGCGGAAAAATTTGTTGAATGGCGTTATTGGTTTGTCACTCAGTCACATTTGTGCACCGTGCTAACGCCGTTGGACGGAATGAAATGCCGTTTGGCATGGACACGGGTGCGTGACCTTAAATAACACCGTATTGGACATTTTGTCTTTCTAGGAGAAAAAGAAAATTATCTTTGAAGCCTACTGAAAGTTGCATTGCAAATGTCGGCCAAACCGTCACAGATAGCAAAATGGTTACTACAGTCAGCCTATTGAAACTTAGCATGGGTATGCTGATGTACCTATGCCAGCACAACCTAGCACCTCGGTACCTGATGGCAGTGGCGGCGATTTCTTCTAGACAGTGGGGGGGACGACATGGCTAAAAGTGGCAATTGTTGGGGGGATGCTTGCATTTGCGTCTCCCCAACCAAAATTTTTGGGGGGGACGCGTCCCCCCCGTCCGCCCTATAATCGCCGCCCCTGCCTGATGGACCACTGCTCGCCAGTCTCTGACGTCGTTTTCCGACAGCGTCTGCGTTCGGCCAGCAGTCACCAACTTTCCGTGCCACGTCATCGTCTCAGCACCTACGGCCGTCGGGCGTTCTCTGTTGCTGGACCAACTGTCTGGAACTCACTGCCTGATGACCTACGTGATCCGGAATGTTCTGCAGACATTTTCAGACAATCGCTAAAGACATTTTTGTTTTCACAGTACTAGTGTGTTCAGCGCATTAGAGGTTTTGACGATAATGCGCTATATAAATTTACATTTGACACTGACATTGACATTAGCAAAGCTCTCCAACGGTACCGTCGGTGATCACTTTCGTACGACCCCTTGCTTTATGGCCGCAATGCTGCGCAGTTTGAATGACTTCAGCCACTGCTTTGATCATCATGTTTTACAGACTGGCAATTTTCACGAGTACGCTGTACGGCTGATCTACTACGTTGGATTTTCAGTTTCAATCATATCGCTCGCTGTCGCACTGTTTCTATTTATCTACTTCAGGTGAGCTTGTGAAGTTAGTTCAGCCAACCCTATACAAGCCGTCACGACTAATTTTGTCTGTTGTCCGTGACAATTGGACACAATCGAAAACACCTTTTTGCGCCATGCATTTTGCAATGTTTTAGTGTTGTTGTACAGTTTGTTGATAAATAACGTAGGCACTCGTTTGCAATATTTCATTTTTAAGAACTTTGTAGTTATAACTCGTACAGCTGCAATTTAGCGCAAACCAATTTAGCCTATTACAACTTGTTACTAACTTTTAAGTTACTTAATGTGTTACTTTCCGATATTGATTACAAATATTAGCAGACGATTTTCCTATAAGCTGTGTAATGTTTTATGCAATCTTTTATGCAATTTTTGGACCCAATCGGCGGCAGTCTTATAAGCTGCATTACGATATGCCTCTTGCCTCTGTCTGTTCGTTTATGCCGCAAACTCGAAAATCAAAAGCGTACCAAAACCATAATTGATTCGAACGTTTTCCACCGCAAGAGTAACCACTGTTTACTAATTTTTAATTTGAAGATTAAAGGTCGAAGTTACCAGATGCCAAAAACCACAAAAATGGCGCATAAGCTTATTTTATGTCGGCCGCCCGTATAGACCCTATTCATCTGCCAGATGTACAGTACACTATGGTTAACAAGTGACAGTAGAAATACGATGGTGACTGTATATGTAACGCGGTTATGATGGGAAACTCGGATGATAATGCGGATGACCGCATATAATGTCGGCACTCGGCGCCGAAATCGTTTCTTGTTGCATTGAGCTTAAATCATATGGTGTCGCACAAGAGCCAGGGGGTTTGAAACAACTAGGGGGTTCAACCCCCGTACCTGTTTCAACTCCCCCTAGTTGCTTTAACCCTCCCCCTGGCCCTTGTCCGGCACCGTAATATCATAAGCTGTAGAGCGGTGTGTTTTTCAACTGGCATCAGAAGTCTTCACTGTCTGCGCAACACGATCCACTGTCATCTGATGCTGACGTTCGTGCTGAAGAATCTGCTGTGGCTGAAAATGGTTCCGATTCTGACTTTGCTCCGGGCGGAGGAAAACAGTCCGCTGCACCAAGTACGTTACTTCATCTCTGCAACAGGGGACGCAATTAGAAAAAAGTGGTTTTGAGCTTAGCGATTAATTAATCCCAGGTATACCTCGATGATTGCTGTTATCCGGATTGCCGTGAAACTAATTGAATACAACAACAGGTAATCATGTGATTGATTACTTACTTTATCTCTCTCCGGTGCAGTTTACATTATTGGCCCTATTGTAAGCGTCATAAAATAACAGAACGTCATCGTGTTGCAGAATGGTTTCTGGTGGCTTTTTGATAGTTTTGCGATGTTTAAGCATAGTAGAATAGCCGGAACAGCAGTTGCTGCAACGCATTTTGCCGCTCAGTTGAAACTTGTAACTGCGAGAAATTGACTCAATTTCCTTATAGCTTAATGCGTTCTTTAATTGGACTGTGGAAAGCAAACCCGTGAACTTACGAAGTGCGTCAACGAACTGTTAAATCTTTGACAATTGCGTGGCTGAGTATAATTTGCGCAGTCGACGATTTTCTCGCGTGCACGTAACCATTGACATATTAACGTCAGCGCATTTTACTTCGTGATATTTCAAAACGCCGTTGACACCCTCAAAGATTATCTAGACTTGAATCGCTAATGCTGCAGACTTTTCGATTATTACCACGTGTTGTAAATTACTGAATAATGAACGTGACATTGCGACGGCATTAAACGGTTTCGTTACCGTCTAATGCGATATTTGCACGCTAGGCAATAGAAAAACACTGTAGCAGTAGCTGTCGTAGATACGAATATTCACGATAGACTTACAAATCTTTTTCATGACCGTCGTCATATTCGTTGGTACAAACTCCCAGTCGGTGTTGTGTTAGCTATAAGCATTAGCATTTTTTTGTTTCCAAAAACGTATGTGAAATTTCTTTAATGCGATGACTATTTATTTGACAGCCGTAGAAATAGCTTACTTTAAAACGTTATCCTTGGTAGATATTTTTACACTTGTTTTTAAAGATTTTTTTGATGTTCTGTCACCATGGCAATTGTCACTAACGTCGTGTTTTTGCTGTTTGTTGACAAAGAAGTGTAATTATAAGATGACAACAAAATACGTCTCTGAAGCTTATCAATCTCGCTTTTTGGTTTCTTTTTTGTTTGTTTAATATGTAACTTATTCGTCATTCGATGAATTTCATTTATTTTTCGTTCCGCACAGTTGTGTGTCCGTGGCTCCTGCCTACCTCGATGCTCGGCAATTTTATTTCGTTTTTAGTTCACTTTGGAGCCCACACAGATTGCGACATCCGACTCTGTCCGCGTTGTCTTCCAAGTATTGTCTAGGACTTTGACACAGCTGCACCACATCTGCTACCGTTGTTTACTGCACGCTCTTATTACTAACAACGGTATTATCCCTGGAAGCGCAAGAACGATGCTATAACAACGTGAATAACAGCGCCCCAATGTCGCAGCTAACACCGCGCAGCGATGTGTCTATTTCAAGTTTACAACTGTGCTTCCGGGTGACGTCACACGTCGGGCTGGTGATAAATAAGTAACTGAATTACGGTGCGGGTGATGTATGTCACCCGAAGTTTGGTGGCACTGTTCTCACCGGACTTGGTCGCCTTTGTTGGGGCTCCGCGGTGTCTTAATACTTTCCACGTACCAGATAATAAAACTTGTATGACTGCGGTATATCAAAGTTACAGACGGGCGAACAGACGGGCAGACGACTTAAGCGGGATTTCAATGCACGCAGCTTACGCAACACACGCAAGAAAGTACGTAACAAACGCAACTAGAAAGCACTCAGAGAGCGCAGGTACCTCCGCCAAGGCAAAGCTATTCGCCAGGTGGCGTCACCATCTTCGCTTTGCCAGCAGTTCCCGTATGCCCCCTTTAACGCAATGGTAACGAAAATTTCAGCATCCAGAATTCCTGCCGGATCACCCCCAAAATTTAATCACTGGTAGCTTGTGCCATGCCCGACATATCCTCAAAATTTCAGAAATATCCGTCCATAACTTTTTGAGTTATCTTGCTCACACGCAGACAGACAAACAAAAACCGGCAAAAACATTACCTCCTTGGCGGAGGTAATAAACGCAAGATAAGTACGCAACAAGCGCAGCTGACGCAGCGGCCAAAACGCAATGATAAATTAAAGCCGTCCTCGCGTCAGTTACGTCAGTTGCGTTAAATCCGTTGCGGCAGTTGCGTTGCATGCCGGTACGCTGCGCGTTTGCGTTTGGTGGAAACTCCTCTTTACGCAAGTTACGGCTTTGCACTGCGGAAAAAAACCTTAATTAGAACACTGTTTTAAAGTTTGTTTGACGGCAGTAAGAAATAGATTACCAGTAAGCCTAAAGTTCTCCCGAAAGCAGTCAAACTGCTGTAGCGTCTATACGACAGCCATGTGGATGTGTGTTTAGGGACTGTGTAAGCTGATGGTTGCTTTGTTCAACTATCTACTCGTCACCAATTTTTTCTGGATGCTGGTCGAAGGACTTTACCTTCACACGGTCATTGTCTGGACTTTCTCGATGGACCACCTGCGCTGTCGCCATTATGCTGCCATCGGGTGGGGTGAGTGTGCTGCAGTGTTCGTCATGTTAAAGCCTAAAAGTGAATGACAAGTATAGCTCTTTGTAGAGACCCATCTCAGAGCTGCGGAGCATCACCTGCCACTAGGGATCAAATAGTGACAGTTTTAAGGCGGGGCGCGTTCTGCATGCGTCGAGTGGGGGTTTTTGCTTTTACATAAACTTTTTTGTCAAAAATGATTATAGGTCTATGTGTATATTTATAGATTATTTGAAAAATAGTTTTGCTATATTAGGCTCGATCTTACCGTAACATTTTATCGATAAATGTAATATTTTTGACACAAACAAATTAACAGACTGTTTGAGGTTAACGAAACGTAAAACTCAAAAAAACTTATGTGTACAAAACAATGTAAACGTAAGTAAACGTACGGCTTACTGATAAACAGGCCTAGTTTAATTTGCAAAATGGCGTAAGCTTACTGTGTTTGTTAAGAAATATTTTGCCAACTACGGCTTTAAAAACTTTTCAGTTTAATAATGCCGAGTCTGTTGTTAAGGGTTCGCTAATGAGCAGGTGGTAAAGTAAACAGAAGTGGAAAGAAGTGGTTTTGAGTTTAGCAAATAATTGCAGGTGTTCCTGGTCTAATTGCTGCTATCTGGATTGCAGCGAAACTAATTAAAGACAACAACGTGTAAGCATTTGCCTATCCAATAACGCTAACAACATTTTTGCAAACTGTCCGTATGTGTAGATTCTTTTTTGTTCAACAATTATAAGTATATGTATAATAATTTTCAGCGTTTTATTGTTTTAATTTTCAGTATTATTAGTATTAGTATCATGTAGTTGTAATTCTACTTTTTGTCTTGCTGTAATTGTAGCAGAATAAACTTACTATTATTTTTAGTATGTCTTATAATGTTGTATTGTTTTTTTCTTAATTATGTAAAATAAAGATTACTTATTTACTTAGAACATTTAAATGCATTCTGACGGTGTGAAAAAACATAATAATACATAAATGGCAACGAGTGGTAGGCCTCATTTTCTCCGGTTTACTGTTCCGCTGCTCATAGAGAAAATACCACATTTCCCATTACACTTTGTTCGCCTGTTTGTCTGTTCCATGCCGGCGTTACAAATTTTTAAAATTAATCTTGTTACAGATAACTGATAAAGTAATTTTACTTTAGTCAGTCAAACACGACACATGAAAGAGATG
>Ga0209671_1003592_pt1 | contig 14981 bp, 9 predicted proteins | sample WorMetHERISLAND2_2_FD_187401 | JGI IMG/M metagenome (GOLD analysis project Ga0209671, IMG submission 187401) | Marine gutless worms symbiont microbial communities from Max Planck institute for Marine Microbiology, Germany - Olavius geniculatus... | ecosystem: Host-associated > Annelida >... | reverse complement strand
ATTACTTTCTGGACTTGCGTCATGAACGCAAGTCCAGAAAGTAATTTGTAAATGCCAGCAAAGTTTTACAAACAGCGGTATCACAGCCAGGGCACTGGAGAAACAACTGTCCCCCGCACTAAATTTAAGCCTGTCGGAAAATTTTTTCTTGTCCGAAAATTTACTTTCAAAAATACCAAATCTGGGGCTGAAAGTAGCACAATCTCCTCTGTTGGAAATATACAACTATCCATCACAGAATTGGAACTTCTCGCACCACCCCCATATTTTTTAGCCACGACACCACTGATGACATACGCTGGCACAATGTCACAATAATAGAACACATCATATCGGTGGTGTTGTATTAAAGCACAGGCACGGCACAATGCTGAAAATATCTACCGTTAATAATTTACAGCACTCCATAACATGTTACAGCAGAACGTATCACTCATGATATACTGCATCATATGACGATATACAGGAATCACAAAGTAAAGGCATCAGATCAGTAACAATTAGCTTTGATTAGTGTCATCATCACAATGATCAAAAAAAGACGCACGCCATGGGATGCTCAGTCAGCTTGCATTGTTCTATTCACCAGAGAATTGTAAATTCCACTCCTAAATCGCGCTACAAACTCTTATTTGGCTAAAAATATCGAAGATGATGTATTTGTCTAACAAAAAAAATGCCCAATATTCAACGATACCACAATAAAATCATTCGTTAACATTACTGTTGAACTAATGCCATACTGACACTAAACAAGAAAATTCAATGCAAAATTCGAAGAACAATGCCAAAAAAACTGCCTAACTGCCAAACAAAAAATTTTTGCAGCCAGGATCTTTTAAAGTTCTAAATTTGACTTATTTGGCAATTTAAAATGCCATTTAGCAACCGTTCTGCTGCACCAGAATATCAACCAGTAAGTAAAACAAGAAGCCCAGCTGTCGCTAGAGTGAGGCTGACTGTACTGGTTATCACTGACCTTCAAGGTTACCCAAGGTCGACGATTTTTATGTCATTTGAAAGCCAGTATGTCACTTCCTATTAGTGATCAATAGCAACCTAGGCCCACTCTTGCACCATTTAGCCACAACACATCCATGAGTGACGGACGGACAGACAGACAGACGACAACCATGACAAAAAGCCAACCTCTAAGCTTACAGCTTAGCGATTGACCCAACAATGCGAGGTTAAGCAGTTGCTGCCTCTGGTACGGAAAACATCAACTAGTCCACGTTACCAATGCTCAACTGCTGGCTGCAAAAACAACCCTCCAGTGCTTTCATGCTGTTAGTTCGGCAACAAAAAGTATGCCAAACCAGTAAAAACTAATGCTCCATCAATTCCTTACAATCTTATTTGTGCAAGAACAAAACTAATCCTGAACAAGAAGCCCAGCAGTCTCTAGGGTGGGGCCGACCGTACTGGTTGTCAGTGACCTTGAAGGTCATCCAAGGTTGATGATTTTTACATCATCTGAAAGGGCATATGCCACTTCCTATTAGTGATTGATTGTAACCTAGGTCCTATCTCGCATTGTCTAGTCACAATGATACATACTAGTCTTCAAGGTAATCCACGATCAATGATTTGCAGGTAATCTGAAAGCCAATATGAGACTTCTTGTTAGTGAATTAATAGTAACCTAGGCCCTTTCTCACACCGTTTTCAAGATATGGCCGCTTATAGCTTGAAACATTTCATTCCATAGTGCATTATGACCCTTCAAGGTCATCCAAGGTCATCGATTTATGTCATTTGAAAGCCAGTATGCAACTTCTTACTGGTGCTCAATAGCAACTAAGCCCTATCGTGCACCGTTTAGCCACAGTACATCCGTGACGGACAGACGAACAACAATCATGACAAAATGCCGACCTTAAGCTTACAGCTTATTGGTCGGCCCAATAATTCCAGCGGAATTTATTATGCTGAATGAACAAAAATTAAAATCATTAGTAGCAGTAGCAAAAGCTGCAACAGGAAAAACAGTGGTAGAAGTACATCAATAATTTAAAACCAGAGACAGCCGAAAAAAATGGGCAATACAACAACTAAGTGTTCAATAGAAAATACTAGGCAAGGTTAATCTTTTTACGCCATGAACGTCTGTATGACAGAAAATGACGTCTACCAATAACCAAGACAACATTAAACTTAAGCCGATGACATATCAACAAATCGCAACGGCGGGATGCTACGGCTGAACGCTTCGCATCATGATGATGATGAGAGTCAATCAGGCACATATCGATAATGTGATCTATTGCTATTGGAATATTTCTCATCTACTGAAACACTACGAATGCCAAACAATATATAATTCAAATCATCATAAATTAGAAAAAAGTTAAGACGCTGACACCATTAACACTCAAGTCATTAGATATGTTAGATTACTGCTTTGAAATTATTAACAGTATTGGCAGTGTTCCCCAAAAATAAGAATGTTCATTACAGACACAACAGCATAACACAAATACCGGAACAAATTATGCACACAACTGACTCGAACAACTTTCACCATTTTGCCACACTTAAATCACTGTCACTTAACAATCGTCACCAAAAAACCTAAAATAACTAATAACTGGGAGAAACAAAAACAGAACAACTATATGAGAATAATGTACAGTAATGCTAATGGATCACCAGTGCATACCACAGCAAGCACTCTACTGGAAGGTACCAAGATACAATAGCTGCATTGTATTGAAGAAGAATTATTGCGCTACACAACAATGACAACTAAGATACAAGAGAGGACCAGGTCGACCACGAACAAACTGAAGAGACAACAGTCAACAAAGATCTACAAAAGATGCGGTTGACCTGGAAGGGAGCAGAGGTGGCAGCTCTTGACAGACACGGATGGCATTGGAGTGTGGCCCAGTGTGTCCAAATGGATGCGAGATGAACCAAGATCAATGGAACGGAAAATCTACTTGCATACTTGCTTACTAACTTACGGCGGACTGGGGGGCATGAGCCGTGACTTGCTGAAGTTGAAGCGGTCGTTGTCTGTTATGTCGGAATGGCCGTAGAGTGGCCAGTCCGGCAGAAAGTTGTCAATGCGGTACTGCTTCCAGCGACTGTCGTCGGACTCGTGTGTGAGGAAACGCTCGCCTACCTGCTCCTCCAACTTACGCAGGTCACACCAACAGCGATAATCCTAGCCACACGGCAAAATAACAAAATCAACTGATCAATCAAAGCACATTTACATCAACAAGCAGTTGTCTTGTACATCTGTTACCATCAACACACGATATTTCTGACTATATGTGCCTGCTCCTATCTCATATAATATGAACTTCTGATGGAACTTCCTAAAAAGAAGAGCAGCTGGTTACGTAAAAAATCTTTTTACCACACTGTTTGATTAATTTTACGTAAACAATTTTTTAATTTTCATATATTTAATCTATTTTATGCCAATCCAGTTGTTGGCTGCAAAACATAATAAAGACATTTCATTCATGCAGTGCCATGTGCCACGAACACATCAGAAGCATATAACGACCAGGGTGAATAATCATGTCAGTACGGGGTTGTTCCAAAATCTTTTAGCCTGACTTTAGATGACGATCAACTATACGTTTACAAAACGTGACTTCAAATTATTTTATAAACAAACTGCAATTTTTTGATGAAAAGTGAACACTGTTTACAAACACAGCCTGAGGCGGCGTTCACATAAACATGAGTACAAGTACGAGTACGGGTTCGGGTTTTCGTTTATGGCCCGTAGAAGCTTCAGTCGTATGAGTGGAGCGTTCACGGTCACTTGTACAAGCACATAACTCAACGCATGCCATTAAAACAACAACATTCCACTATAAAGTTACTATTTTTACAAACGGCACATCTCCAATGATGAACAATTTTACAATGACGTCAGTTCTGACGTCAAATGTGCGCCACGGTTTTTATAAATTATATCAATGCAATGCTATTTACGAATAGTTTATTTTCTAGAAGTTGGATAAAAACACAACTTGCACAGAAATTACTTGTATGAGTGAAATTTACAGGTAATCTGTACTCGTATGTATGTGAACGGCTGCCGGCCCGCCATTGAAATACACGCAAACTTGTGTTTGCCGGAACTCGTATACGGGAACCCGTACACTGCTGGACTCGTACAGCCTGATACAGTTAACTAGAAGATATGTGCAACATATATTGTAACTTTTCTGTAAAGTCTCCTGCAGCTAGGTCGACTCAGCCTTCTACCCTCCGTGGGATGGTAAAATGAGTAGTAACTCATTTACATGGGTTACGGAAGGTGGGGACCTTGGTACAGCTAACTGGGGTTGCCTAGCCGGCCGCTGCGCCAGCCTGTGTCTGCAGGCTGCACACAGTGGCCGTGCGGCAGGCGGCTCTGGTTGGTGACGAAAGCGCATTAGAGGCGTGTTTGCGACGATGCGCTATACAAATTGACGACCTTTACCTTCACCTTTTTACGTTTTACCTGAAATGCACCTGGTGCAGTATTTCTCCAAAGCTCAAATTCTGTTGTAGAAAACTTGTTGATCATGGTCTTCCAGTCAAAACTAGTTGGTTATACTTTGGTCGAGCGTGTTAAGATACAAACTTTTTGAATGCCTGTCACACTCAAGTCACATGCACGGTTTGTTTAAGTGGTTCATGTCTATGCTTACGTCGGCATGTCTGTCTGTCCACGTGTGCATGCCCGGGCACTAATGTGTGGATAATTTAAGTTAAAAACAGTAGATAAACAAGAATAAGAATGATAAATCACCTGCAGCCAGTCGTGGGCGAGTGATTTATCTGCAGTGAAACGTTTCCTCATTTTGATCTGCAGCAGTCGATTGATGAGCTCCCGAGCTGCACAACATTACACACAACAGCATCAATCATTATACAACAAATACTACTACTACTACTAATAGTATACAATAAAACAGTTAAAATAACAGAAATAATCTGAACTAGTCCAAGTAGTGTACTTTTACCATACTTACTGCCACCGACAAAAAAAAACAGTTTGTCCAATTGTAGCAACACAGGCACAGACAGAAATGAGAGTTCAAGGAGACTAAAAACCAAGGCTAGAGGTCGAGAGTGTGGCGGCATTCTTGGGCAAGTAATTAGGTAAGTAAGTAGGTAAAGTGTAAATTTACATAGTGCATACTTAAAAAGATCTCTAATGCAGCCTAGGGAAGCGTTGCAAGCCCCCCAGCTGGGCTGGGGTGGAGCCCCAGTTGCACAAACATTTTTGGGTAAAAAGCCCTAAGAATGCATGTAGCAGATACAAATCTTGTTAGTTTTAGTCAGAAATTTGCATTTAAACTGAAGTTGGGGCAGTCACCACTTACAGGCTACCACCTCCCCCTTGCTGGCCATTGTTTGGCAATATCATAATGTACATATGAACGTGCATACCATCGGAAGACACTTTAGACCAGAGGTTCTCGGGAAACATGAACTCTGCATTCTGAATCTGATCTTTGATCTCCTCGTCTTCGTTGAATGGAAACGTGCCACTCAGACTGCGCGATAAATCAACGACAAAAAACAACCATAATAGCATGCAAAATAGCATCTCATATGACATAAAATCTTTATAGTGATCACAAATACATTAAGACTCCAGATCACATGCATCCTGTGCATGCCAAACCGCTACACAAAATTTTGCCAAAATCCGTTCGTTAGTTTTTCAATAATTGATCCAACAAACAACCTGATAGACAGACCTTGCAGATCTGACCTGAACTGAGTTTATTAGAACACTCTTGCAGCTCAAAAGCCGAATAGCTAAATAATACAGTGACAAATAAAATGTTTGAAAAGTTGGACTCAGGCCAGTCAAGCGGGCAAGGTAAGGGGAGATAAGTTACCCCGGACCCTGTGATGTTTGGGGGCCCCATTCTCACTCAAAAATATAAAGTACACCGGAATGCGCCATTTTAAGAAGAAAAATTTGAAAATTTTCTCCCCATGGGAGCCCCATGAAAATGTTTCTCCGAGCCCTGCTGTGGCTCGTGACAGGCCTGGTTCACAAAACATTTCAAACAACTCAAACAAACAAATAAAAACTAGAAAACTGACATCACATTTGACAGAAAAAAATACATAATAAAAATAGAGCAAATGAGACAAGAAACACGCAAGACTAATATCCTCAACAGGCAATATGTTGGTAGCTCTACCTGACATAGATGATGACTCCGACGGACCACATGTCAAGCGAACGATTGTAACCTTTACTCTTCAGTACTTCTGGTGCTACAACACCATCGGAGAAATACAATTTCAATTTTTGAAAACATAATATGCAGAAAAACAGCATATAATATGTTTAAAAATCAGAAATTAGCAACACACAATATAATGATGATAATGATAATGTCAAACAGTGTCAACTTACAGGGGAGCTGAACAGTCTATAACAATAAAATACAGTTGAATAAAATACAACAAAATGCCTAACCCTACATAAAATCAAACTCCAAGTCATAAAATTTACAGTCTCTGCTTAAATGTGTCAGTGTTCGTAATGGCGCGCAAGTGCAGCGGCAGATCGTTCCACGCCTTGGGGGCTGCCACGCTGAAGGCACACTCTCCAAACTTCAGGCGTGTCCTTGGGACTTGCAGATCCGATTTCGTGGCTGATCGCAAGAAGATGTGACGATCTGGCAGTGCCGAAACTGACTGAAGAAGGTTCGATATGTATAATGGAGCTTTACCAGTGCTACTTATGGCTAAGTGAACTAACAAACATAGTTTGTACTGAATACGGGCTTCGATTGGTAACCAGTGCAATTCAATGGCCGCCACTGTAACATGATCATGTAAACGTAGTCCGCACGCAGGTCTCATGACTGCAAGTCTTGATTTTTGTTAATTGAATAATTTGTGGCTGTTTCGCTAAGTTTGTAGTGGCATTTTTCACACGAATAAAGTTAATCAACGTCGAGCCCGGTTAGTACTTGGATGAGTGACCATCAGCATTCAGCACACAGTGTGTAACCAGCACACAGCTCAACCCAGTCCGGCCATCTGCAATATAATCAATTATAAATGGCTGAAATGCAGAGATATGGACTGCAGGAAAAATGCCTCATAATGACACACGTATCCAGTAATAATACTAATACAAATGTTCCAACCAAGATATGCAGGAGTGCCGACAACTGAACGGCGGAACGACTGGTCACCAATAATGCGTGCAAAGCCAAAATCACACAGCTTAACCTGAATACAGAGCATACACAAAACTTGGTCAATATTAGCAATTATACACCATTTCAGTAGTCTAGCATTATCCGTGCTTGTAAAGTCTATAAAACCCCGCAAATATTCACATGGTAACTTAGTAAGTCTACGACTGACGATATGAAGCTTTATGTCCTTAAAAATCTCCTTAATATGCAAATGTGAAAACAACTTTGAAAGACAAATAAGACAGAACGTAACAAAATTAGTCGCAGAAAATTTTTGCCACACCAACAAACATTATAACGACTACCTAAAACTTAATTTGATTAAGTGTTAAAAAAGTTATTTAAATATGAAATAAAAATTAAGTAAGTACTAAGGAGAAAATTAAACATCGCACAAAACAAATGCATAATTAAAAATGGTGGATCAATTGAATGAATATCTTAAAATATTTACGGCAAAAATTCCGCATTTGAGCGAACCTGTGGGAAAGGTGTTTCAGTTGAGAGAAGCACATTCTCTGGCTTGAGATCGCAGTGCACAATGTGCCGTGAATGCAGATACTTCAGCGCCAGCAGAATCTATGCACACAACACACTCCACACATTTACCGGGTACCCACAAAGTAGAAGAAGAAGAATTCCATGAGTCATCCACATTTTTCGAGTCATAAGCTTACTTTTCCATAAGTTATCACAATAATGAACAATTGTATTAACATAGTAATCTCGGGGAGCACTAGAGTGAGGTCTGAGGCAGAGCCCCAGCCGCATCTGGTAAAATTGTCTTGTTTGCTACAATTCTTCCCCAAGGTTTCTTTTACAAAATTCTCTAATAATTCACTGAGTTTTACAGGACTTTTCTAGGTTCAGAGAATCCCTGATTATTCCAAATTTGTAACCATCCGGATTTAGTCTCAGTAGTAAAACTATTTCAAATGGCTTACAGCTTATAGCTGCAATATTATCAGTTTACTCTAACTGAAGGTGGCAGCCTAGTGTTGTTGTTGTTGTTGTAGTAGCCTGCCCTCCAGACCCATGGGCCTCGGCTGGTCCACAGCCAAAAACCCAATGGCGGAATAGAGGGAGAAGAGTGTCGACGGACTTTGCAACCACATCGTTTGGATGCAGCTGTCGGATTCACCTCCTGAAGGCTCCGTCTTGAGATCCCAAGGCAGCCGAGTGCAGTTGTTAATACGTTGGCTTCCATCAAAGAAGTTAATTGATACTGGGCCAGTTAGCTCTGGATATATGACAGTACCTATAAAAAATTTCCGTTGCATACATAACACTGCTCATCATGAAATAGCGCCAGCTTAATGTAGGCCAGGTTCTATTCCGAAACAAACTCATCATCGAGCAATCATGCCTATTTGCAAGGCTTTCTGACACACGATAAACTGCCTGGTTCTGTGAAGAATGGTAAGGTACACAATACAGGGTAAGCCAAAAAACGTGGCACTTTACTTTTGTCCATATCATCGCCAATTATTGATTGATTTTCAAAATTCTCTCACTGGCACACTCAGCAGACAATCTGCAATAACGTGATTATTACACATCCCACCACACCATAAATGCGTTTCTACACTACCTTGTGAAATATCACTGAAATATGCATACATAATGTTAATAATAAACAAACATTTGGGTAAAATTGAAAAAAAAACACCTCAGGCCAACATTGAAGTAAATGGTCTGTATGACACTAAGCTGTGTGGGTCTAACACAATCTAGTATCATACAGATCATTCATCACAATGGTGGTCTAAAGTGTTTTTTCAATTACCTAATTTTTTGTTATTATCGTTAGTTTTTGCTTACATTTATATTTCAGAAGGTAGTGTAGAAACGCATTTACTGTGCGGTGGGATATATAATAATTACATTATTGCAAATTGTCTGCGAAGTGTAACAGTGAAAGAATTTTGAAAATTGGTCAATAATTGGCAAAGATATAGACAAAAGTAAAGTGGCGTGTTCTTTTATGGCCCACAGTGTACAAAGAGAAATGCAGCAGAACCTGGGAGACAAGAAACCGGGTGATACGTTCTGTAAGACGCCCTCGAGTACTGGACAAAATCATCTCCAACATATCACCCTCCAGCTTCTCCATCACTACGAATATCTGCAAACCAGACAACCCAACACCGCCGATATCAGAAGATGCTACAATCACTACTGCTGTTTAGCTGACCAATTTTGGTGAATTAATCCACGTATAGGTTAAGCCAGTCCCCGTAAGCGAATTTCCGAGGATTGCCGACGTAAAATTTTCTACAGGCCAAATACCCTTTGTGGTGCTAAATCAACACCGATAAATCATGGAAAGACTCTGCTAAAAATATGAATACAGTAGTGTGATGCAGTAATCCTATACTCTAATAGTCAAACTACTAGCATCACAGTTTCAAAAAAGGCAATTTTGGCTGATCTTTCTGCTAAACTATTTAGCGACATAAGATTTGACGGTGTCCAAAATTGAAAATTGTTCACGCACAAAAATTACTGCACTAGGAACCTCCAAAGATAAAAAATATCGAAAAAAAGCTGTGGTCAACAACTGTTTATTGTCCTATCTGCTTCCATTGGCCTAAACTTCAAACCTAAGCGTCACTGGCCATCAACGTTGTGAACAAATTGATAAAAGAAAACCAATACTATATGTAGTATGCCATGACTGCAATGTTAAGACATCACTTGATAAACACTGTGCTGCTCTTATCTGCTCTACGTTGGAATGAAAGACATTACCTAAACGTCCCACATGCATAACAAAACGCACCCGTTCTGACGTTTCACACATTTTCTCAAGACACACCACACCGGGATGATGCACTTCCTGCAGAAAAACAAAAAAAGTCAACCTTAGCACCATACAAGAAGCTGAAACACTTACAAAATGATGGGGCATGTAGCGGGTGTTCAGTGTAACCCAAAATGCATTTTGTTCTATACAGTGCCTCCTGAAATATCACTATCAGCTTCGTAAACTAAAGTTTGCAAGGTAAAGTAGTGACACACGTAAGATGTGGTGGCAGATCAATAATGCTGATGGATTTGGCAAATACTGATCACAAGTTCTGACAGATTCTGCTTGCTGCAGTAGAACAGAAGCCAAAAACTGAAAAAAATATAATACAATTCAGTCAGATCTAATGGGCATTAATACTAATAATTAAATATAAAAAACTTACCAGTTTACATTACTGTGTAAGGGCGACCAAGTCACGCATCCAAAACAGCAGAAATCATTTTACTAGGACACAGAGTGATAGAACGACGAACTGGCTGCCCTTACAAACCATGTGACGTGACCACATTTAACGTTGACTTTTTGGGGTCACGTGACGTCATCGGTCACGTGACCATTCGACTCGCAGTAGGCGACTTCCTATGGGTGGTCCATTGTGACCATGCGTCTATCTTGCACCATTAGGGGGATATAAAGCCTCAAACTTGCATTTGCCCATGTTGAAGGCCAAAAGTTCACAGCGCATGCACCGTGTCACGTGACCTGTAGGCAGGGGATCCAAAATAACCGCATATTTGGAATTCCCGAGGTCACACTGTTTATTCACTATGCCACTTTGGTGGGGCTACGATGACGATTAAGGGTAGTTTGTAGATGAGCATCTCCATTGTTATGCATTTTCAGCGTTATTTTCCTAAGTCTGAAAATTGGCCAAAAATTTGTGGTTTTAGGGATTATAAGGGGAAAATATTGAGGATAAATGTTGAGACCCCCCTAGGAAATCAATCTCCACCGAAACACGTCATCCAGTGCAAAAAATACGGCAATACTCCCAATAATGTGCTCTCCAGAGCTTGGCAAAAAAGTATAAAAAAGAAAGAAAAACATTTTTGACATTATATTTCACCCCTTTGACGTGCCGATTTGTACCATTTTTGGCACGTAGGGTCAGACCACCGACGTAATCATCCAAGTCAAATTTTAAATTGATTAATTCAGGGGCTTGAGGGCTACAGGTGCCCAAAAGCTGGGGTTTCCCATTGACTTTGATAGTCGCCCTTACAACAGTGTTACGCACTACCGTGCTACACTGTGATAACAGTCCTGCTTCTATGGTGCTGTTATGCTATGATATCAAAACCACTAAAAACACCCACAATAGTAATTATGAATTGATAAACAGAACAAAAAAGTTACAAAATGACTAAGTAGAGTGCATAACAATGGTTATCAACCTTTTTTAGCCAACGGCCCCTTGTCAAGCCCCTCACCCTCCCATGGCCATCGTTCGATAAAAAATGAAGTTTCTATTTAACACTCTATTTAAATAAGCAAAAAGCAACATAATCTGACAACAAGTCAATGAAATAACCAAACTTAACATAAACTTGCAGTCTCACAGTAAAAGTCAAGAATTGCGAATAGAGAGTCACCATCAGTGTGAAACTTGCTCCTGACCTCTTCTGATGAGGTCCTTTATTTAATTTGGTCTTGGACACTGTAAACACCTAGTTGATTTCGGGATTCAGTTTTGATGGTCACCATGTTTGTGGCCACCGATGAAGGCTTAACACCCCTCCCCCATTGAGAAATGGTGGTATATACATACGTGCAAAATGGACACTTCGTTCTTCAGCTGTGCTTCCTGCTTGGTCGGAAACCTCTGCTTGTCAATCACTTTGATTGCAACTGCTCGACTCGACTGCTTACTCCGTGCTATACACGAACATTCTCATCTCAAACACAACAAATAGATCTCCAACAGATAAATACATTACCAGGATTTTTCTAAAAAGAATGCAACTAACCTGGTACTCAGTACAGAGGCATCATTTTTTTCAGAAATGATGATGATGATGATGATGAAGGACGAATAAACTTTAGCGTGGCGTTACGTCCTAAGACTACAAGGACACGTAACAATAAGCTTAGACAGTGTAGTCACGTAATAGTAGTCAGCGCAATGAGACGTTCTTAGTCATGTCCGTAAGACCGGGCAAAAAGATCGGTTTTCAGTCTGCAGCGGAAAACTTGTAACGACGGCGATGACCGGACTGACTCCGGCAAACTGTTCCAGACCGACGCAGCAGTCGCTGGAAAGGTGCGGTCGCCAATGGTAGAACGCACCGAGCATGGAGCGACCAGCGCTGATGTAGTCGAAGAGCACAGTCGTTGACGTGCATTGAGGTGTGACACGCGCTGAAGATCTGAAGCCAGGTAGCCGGGTGCAGAGCCGTGGAGGCAGCGATACACTAGCACTGCCAGCCGGAACGCAACGCGTTCTGGCATCCAAAGCCAGTGCAATCTGCGCAGTAACGGCTGAATGTGGTCCTGATGACAAGCACTGAAGATCAGCCGTGCAGCGGCGTTCTGCACAGACTGAAGCCTGTCCATTAGTTGCTCTGGAAGGCCGGCAAGAGTTGCGGAGCCGTAGTCAAGCCTGGAAAACACGAGCGCCACGATAAGCGACTGCATCACGTCGTTTGACACAGATCGTCGTATGCTTCGTAGTTGTTGAAGGGCAGCAAAACACTTCGAACATGTCTGACTGACTTGGGTACGCATCGTCAGGTCAGCATCAATGAAAATACCAAGATTGCGCACGCATCTGACCGGCGACACGAGATCAGAGCCAACAGCCAACGGATCGGAAGGTAGCTGACTTTGTCGACGGGCTGAAGCGCACCACAGTACTTCCGTCTTGGATGCATTGAGCTGAAGTCGATTGGAACACATCCAATCAGCGACGGCAGCAACGCAGTCAGCAACACATTGCCGTAGACTGTCGGTGTCCCCGGGTCGACAGAAGCCGTAGATCTATTTTATTCCTACTTTCCACGTTTTCCTAAACGTTTATCTTTTTAGGCGATCGTACTAACAGTCTCACTTATAGTACAAGGTTGTGTGTGTGTCTGTAATCTGTCCGTCTTTCTGTTGTCTGTCTGTAATGTGTATTCTGGCTAAACATTACTAAACAAGAAGCCCAGCTGTCGCGAGTGATAGCCGACCATGCTGGTTGTCAGTGACCTTCAAGGTCATCCAAGGTCAATGATTTTTATTTTATCTGAAAATGCGTATGCCACTTTTTATTAGTGATTAATAGTAACCTTGGCCGTATTTCTCACCCTTTCCAAGGTATGGCCTGTGGCAAAATGCACATTTTTTACCCCTCCACTCAATCCTCAATTTGAAAATGTTTTCCTTGCAGCAGATGGCTGAAATTTTGCATGCCCAAGTCTAACACACATGGCTAATTATTCGTGTAAAAAAATTTTCCTACAACCTAAAGGTTAGCCACAATACATTCATTACCGATGGACAGACAGACGATGACAACCATGCCAATAGCTGAATCGTTAAGCTATTACCATTACCCTATGCCTGTGCCACCATTTCGGACCCCATACAGGCCTCTATTTCCCCCAGATGGGGGTACTGATGGCACCCTAAATAGTAATAATAGTAATTTGCATTGCAAATTGCGGTCAAACCACTTTAGTTAGCAGCATAGTTATTGTTGACAGCCTACAGAAACTGACCAATGCTCTGTCCAGCAGTGCCGTCGTTAACCCTTCATGGAAACCTATTCTCCCAAAATTGTGTCCTGCCCCAAAAATTTGCATGGCAGATTACGGACAAACTTGTTCTATCAGCTAAATGGTTACTATTCACTTTCCAATGACCTATCTAACGCTACGTTTCCGACCCTCCTCTTTCCCCAAACAGAGGTAAATGACTTCTTCTCCAAATATTTGGGTTGCAAATTATGGCCAAACTGCTGCAGATATAGTTATTATTGCCTGCCTGTAGAAATTTACTAACATCTTACCCAACAGTACCATCACTGGTCTTCTACAGAAAACTGTTATCCCAAAATAGGGGTATCCCGAAAGAAATTGCATGTTTCCAGGCTATCCTAGCAACAGCTGGGCTTTTGTTTTGTTTTGCCTTCTGATTTGAATGGTAAAATTTTTGATGATAATTTTTCTTTTTTACATTGGTAGCCTAAAGACTTTGAGCACTTTTCTGTGTTGAACAGTTTTCTGTTCTGCATGCTGTGTTAAAATTGTATGATTAAATATGAAGTTTACTTTACTGATGTTTGTGAAGTTTCTGTGCCGGCATTATTATTTCATTGTTTGATATTTGTTGACAAGATTCGTTGAAAGCTATGGAGTACTGCAAGTGTAATAACGTTCAAGCTACAGAGGCATCAGTGCCACAGGAATGCTGCACTGTTAATGCAAATAGACAGAGAATGTTATGTTCTGAGTGTCAGAAGCAAGCTTCTACAGTCAACTGTGGAGATGTGAGTCGATATACATGTATCACCGATTAATTTAGCTAGTATCAACTTCACTGCTATGAAACTGCTATGTGTGAGCCTAAATGTTTAGCTATTTTGCGAGAATATATAATTTTTGATGCGCTACAGCTATGTTGTAGGCATCTACAGCACGATTGTCGTCGGTCTGTCTGTCTTCCGTCCGTAACAAATGTATTGTGGCTAAGCGTTAGATCATAGGGGAAAAACTTTTTCCATGAGTCATTAGCCTTGTGTCGAGGCTCTCTGCATACAAAATTTTCGAGGTGTAGTAGAAAACATGTGCATTTTTCAATGGAAAACTGGCCATATCTCGGAAATGGTGAGAGATACGGCCAAGGTTACTATTAATCACTAATAGGAAGTGGCATACACCCTTTTAGATGAGATCAAAATCATCGACTTTGGATGACCTTGAAGGTCAGTACTGCAACAGGAGCTGTATAGGCTGTAGCACATCTTCCCTAGCAACAGCTAGACTTTCTTGTTTCAC
>Ga0209671_1003590_pt1 | contig 14987 bp, 7 predicted proteins | sample WorMetHERISLAND2_2_FD_187401 | JGI IMG/M metagenome (GOLD analysis project Ga0209671, IMG submission 187401) | Marine gutless worms symbiont microbial communities from Max Planck institute for Marine Microbiology, Germany - Olavius geniculatus... | ecosystem: Host-associated > Annelida >... | reverse complement strand
ACACAGACTTTAAAATATATTGTTTTTGAATAAATTTGGTAATTGATAACAAAGTGACTGATATTTCAGTCCCAACCACAGTCCTGGTAATGCAGTGAAGAAATATGGCTGCATTCTTAATGTGATAAATGTAATTAGATAAAGTGGCGATCTACCACTAGTAATTTTCTGCTCACTAGTGCGAGATCACCGATCTACCTCTAGCACTGACCTTTAATTATAGCAAACTGCAAATAATTGACTATTGAAACCCGAGAACAAAGTTCAGTTTTAACGTGAATTACATCATTCTAAAGAGGGATTTTTTGATGGGGCCTATAAAGAAAAAACGGGGCTAGGTCTTTTTGGGGGGGGAAAACAAAAAAACACGAAAAAACAATAATGGCACCACCTAGGGAATGAAACACATACTAAACTCAATAATAAAGAAATAATTTTATGACTGAATTAGCTGCATCAACAACCTATAAAACTAGACAAAACAGCTTAGTAGCACCCCCTACCGAATAAAAACATACTAGTGCCGTCACCTAGCAAATGAAACACGTACTAAACTCAATAAGAAAAATAATTTTATAGCTGAATAAGCCGCATCAACAACCCATAAAACTAGCTAAAACAACTTAGTGACGCCACTTAGAGAATGAATATTATACCCAAAGAATTAAAAAAAAATAAATAAGTTCAGTAAATAGCAATGTAAGTCATAAATGAATACAAAAAATGCCCAAAAACATGAAAAGCAAACTGCCACCCCCCTGGGGAAAAACAGTGAACTGCAGATACTGAATAAGCAGCATATAAAGAACGAAGGAATTTATTTATTCTCGGGTTGCAATATGTCTGTCAGTTGCAGTTTCCCATACCAGAGCCCGAAAATTTACTGGCATCTGCTGAGCATATTGACAATACTGCTGTCAGCACTGCTGAATTTGTGTGATAAGTGAAAGAAGTTCTATAAGTTACTGTCATCGCAGTATTGTTGTGTTATATTGTGTGACAGTTTGCCTGCGGGTACAAATCAATCCACAGAACAAGGTGGAGTTTGCGAGTGTCGGAGTCGAGCGAGCGTTTGCAGACTTCATCTTTGCACACGTCATTCTACATATAGTTGTCATCAACTTCATTGGCTGACGTCGACCACAGCTTGTGAGTGATGGTCATCTTGTTACAGATACAGCAGCCTTGGAAGGCTGAAGCTCTGAAAAACTGGGATATTGGATGCTCGCCAAGGTGGAGAACTGGAGGGGTTTGCTGTTATCAGGATGTCGCCCTGGAAATATTTTGTTGCAGTTTTAGCATATTGTTGGGCCAAAATAAGCCAAATGTCCATCTTTTGTTTGATTTAGATTTTAAGTGATTATGTTCCTGACATCAGGTCATCAGATCGAAAGTGGCACCTGGAAATTTTTTGCTTTTAATAATATAATTTTTTGCCACTAAAAGTGCCACTTTGCCACTGTACAAATACTTCTATCAGGTATTTGAATACTTAGGTCAACATTAGTATTTAAATTATAATTTGTATTAAAATTAGAGCTGTGAAAATTGAATAAATTAATCATTTGATTAATCAGTTGAAAAGAGCATTGGATGAATATTTTTGTCAGGGTTGCCAACTGTTTGTGGCTGAAGATGTGCCATATGTAGCACATTTTACTGCCAAATGGGCTAAAAAATGTCTGTGTTATATTTGAGTTATTTTATATTTTGAAATGCCAGTTGGCAATCTTGTTATCTTGTCTACTTTATTGTTCTTCCTTAGTGCTGTAGCTTGGTTAGTTAATTATTGTGTTAATTTCCAGTTTTATTATAGACATTTATTTTCAGCCACATTACATTGGTCACTTCAATTTTTTCAGTGCCTTTTTTAATTGACTCTTTGGCTGTTGTGCATTGTGTTTTCAGATGGTGTTGCACACAACATGTCTTCATTTGGTTGCATTTGTCTTAGACGGACACTACAACCAAGCCATCTGCTCAATGTGGCCTTTAAATTCAGCCGACATTTGACAATTTTTCTTCATTGTCGTTATGATTTTAACATCATTTGCTGTTTATTGACAGAATGCTGTATTGAGAAAACTCACGGTTTCAGCTAATAAGTATACTTAAGTATGTTATTTGTCACAGTCTAGAATGCATTATGCTGCTTGTGAATAGTTTTCTAATTGTACACAACTTGCAGCCATCGTTTGTTTACTCACGTGTACAGGGTGGGCCAAAAAATGACCCAACTTGTTTTTGTCAGAACTTCGTCAAATTTCCACCAAATTTGATAATTTTTGGCACACAGGTAGCCAAGACGATAAAATTATGTGAGGTACACTCATTATCCACCTCACTTAATTTATGTCAATGCATCACCATGTAAAACGCATTTATGCTTCAAATTGTTACATTATGCGGTGATTATCAGATTGCTTACCATTTCATTAACAATTCGACAAAGGGTGCCACATGATTTATTAATTTCTTGATATTAAATATTTTACACTGAAAATAGCAGACAACAAAATAGCTGACTTATGACAGGAATTGACAGGTCTAATTTATGAACAAGTGCTGTGATATTGATCAGTTGATTGCCCATTGCATCATGTCTAAGCCATAGTGTACATTTTGGGCATAAATTGTAAAAATTTGGAAGCACGTTGTTACACAAACTTACAATTCTTCTAAATAAAACATATTTTAGTTTATCATGTGCTTAATTAAGTCATTAGAACTTTTATGGTGACAACAACTAAGCATTATGCAACAATATAATAGCATCTGCATTTTACGTGGTAGTGAATTGACATAAATTAGGTGAGTTGGACAATGAGTGTACCTCACATAATTTTATCATCTTGGCTATCTGTGTGCCAAAAATTATCAAATTTGGTGTAGATTTGATGAAGTTCTGACAAAAACAAGTTGGGTCATTTTTTTGGCCCACCCTGTACATAGTTGAACAGTTGTTGTGTTTGGTTCGGTTGAGTATTTTTTGTTTATGGCTCTCATCTGACAAACTTTTCATCTAGAACCCTCATTATAACAGATACACAGTATGGTTGGTACTGATTAAAGGTCTAGAAATTAATGCTAGCTTGCAATATTCATATTTCACAAATTTCCGTGGAATGTGAAAGTGAAAAGACTGATAAAGTCGATCAACATTTAGCAAAGACGACATGGCCAAAAGTTTGGTGCTACTTTTTCGACATACAATGTTGATGTCTTGCTCAGTTTATCGCACATACTGCTGCTGTTCTACCAAAACAGAAGAAGACAAAAGTCGCAATCTGAACTCGTAACAGCAAATATATTATCTGTCAACAGCTAAATACAATCTCATTCAGACTAAACACGATAAAATCAATGACAGTAACAAGAACTCATTTGCAGAAGTGTAAAAAACAAAACAGCAAAGGGTAACATTATTGTTTCACTAACGCATTCGACGTGAACTGGTATCAAGTTTTCTGACAAAAATACACCAACATGGACCGAGTGCGAAGTGACACAAAATCTACCTCTAAATCAAAATGAACCAAAGTGCATCTGGTAGCTAGGAAGATAGTCTGAATCTGCTGTGAAATCCTATGCATGTACATGTATGCTAATTACTCGTTATGTTGTAATAGTTTCTGTTTCTGTCTGACCTGCAGGCATCATCCACACTATAAACAATATGACTGGTTTTCCCCAGACGAGGAAAACCCACTGCTTTGTGAGATTCTGGAAGTCCGAAGGCAAAATGCTAATATCCCTTGGTTGCACACACGTTAATGGGAAGCAGATAATGCACAGATTTCCAACATCAGACATTTAACCTCAGCGACTAGTTCTGTCCGCCAGCGCCACTGAAGTCTTTTTAGCACATACTGGCGCTTTACAAGTCAGATTATTATTATATTATTATAAAACTTTTTATCAGCTAGAAAATAAGTTTCAGCAGGGAAGAAACAGCTTAACTTACTGTGAACGCATTCTTTTTATGCACATACACATTTTTACAGTCAAAATCACGAGTTAAAATATAATTCAAAATCACTGAGCACACAGTGTGATGGTATTAACTCGGAGATGTTTTATCCTACAGTTTCACCAAACAACGGTGTGAGCAGATATTGCCAACAACATGTTTGAACAAACTCAGCTTCAAAAATCAACAAATAACCTGTATAAAATTGTCACACAAATGCAAATCATCGTTTCATAGTCATCAACAACTCGGGTCCATTAGCCAAGGGAGGTCTGATGGATTAAATTTACCTGCCCCTCTACATCAGTGAGTGAGTGAGTAGGGTTTGAGATCCCGCCCGACACAGTATAGGTCTACATCTGCCAAAACCAGGAAAAGTTATGTTACCACTGCAATGACTGCATGCTACAAATGAGCAAAATGCGGTTGCTACTTGGGCTTTGCACAGTTTTTGCCTTGAACCCCCTTTCAAAAAACATGGCTACGGGCCTGCAAATTAACAAATAATGGCTGATATTTGATGAATTTTATATAGCTTATTGTTAACGATGTTTTTTACAAATAGCGGACTACGAGTGAACAGCTTGCAGTGCAGGCAAACAATGAAAAAAACAAATTCTGAAAGAAATAATGGTAACTCAGTACGAATATCAATAAACTAGCTAAAACAAACACTATAAAAGCAGCAATAATTAGTATGATGAGCATGATTATTCTGATATTCATTTGACATCTAGTCTAGTCTGGCAACAACTCTAGAAGCGAAGACGTCGGCCCAGTGCCAACATCGCGTACAGCCGTCCACCTAGACTTGCCTTGTAGTCAAGAGGGGGCAGGGGTCCAAGCCCCCCAATCCACCCTCCAATCCCCAGACAAGACATATTCACATGTTTAAACTGCACTAAATTTGGTCAGTTAATTTTCAGGAACATAATTACTCTCGCCTGGGGCTCCACCCTCGACCCTGCTGGGAGAGCTCTGAGCTCACACCACTCCCCACACTAAATAAGGGTTAGACATTTAAAGGGATGGCATGAAAAGGGGGATGAAGGGAAGGGGAGGAAAAGGAAGGCAGGCACCAAATGAGGAGGCCCCTAATTCACATTTTTGCCTACACCACTGGACGCTTCTGCCTAGGGGGGAAAATATTCTGACCAACTTTGGCTTTTCTGTGCATCTTTGTTTCAAGGATGCAGGAGCCGAAATGGAACAGATGGATGGCTGCATATATGACACTGTAGACAGGAGCAATGGAGCATGCTATTAAACACTCATTGAGATTGCACACACACTAGAATAATAACTAGAAGCACTAGGACACCGTAAACCTCCGCCAATTATGGATTTGGATCTGCATTGCTGCCTGAAAGTTGCTTCAACCATGCACCGCACCTTTAGGAAAAATTTCGTCAAAACTTCAGTACCGTAAAATTCAACAAGCCAGGTTTCAAATGTAAGCCAGCGGCTGTAAGCTACTTGTTTTAGCAGAAGCCGGAGGCTTGTGTAGTAAGTTTCACTGTGATATTGCAGGCAGACGTAAAAATATAACCTACTGCCATAGGCGGAGGTACTAACAATCATAGTCACGTAACAGTAAGGCACACGATAAGTAAGTAAAAACAAACTCGTAAATAGTGTAACAAAATGTGTGCAAGTTTTTTTCTACAGTTCACGACGCTGCAATGTTCTTTGCTGCAATAGACAATGCTCACGTTGTGGTTATGAAAATATTATAGCAAGAAATTCTAATCAAAGTTACAGTAAAATTGAAAGCTTTTAAACACTTTAGTATTTATAGTGCAAGAACCTTGCTATCACACCGTCACACTGATGGTTTTCTAATGTTGCACTTGTCAGCAATCTCCTATAATTACACAGAAAAAATCACCAAAATTGCACAATGAAATGCTAACACCATAATTAACTGCATCACTGCTGATGTTACTAATACTACAACTTGCATTTATGACTCAATTCTTCTATGGTTTTCCCAGGTTATTCCAGCGCACAACAACAAATAAAAACATCGGAACTCAATGTCTGCTCAAATGCACTATGTACGACACTGTACAGTGTTGTTATAAAACAAAGGACAAAGCCTGCTATATGCATTAACGACGAAGTTAACAATCACAGGAGAAGGCACTTGAGTTAACTTGCAGCAAGCCGCAACACGCACAAACATAGATAAATGTAGCAATATAACAATTAACGTCTAGAGCATAGATACAACTGTTGGCAAAATTAACTACACGGGTAACCACTACAAACTTCTTCACAAAATCTCTAAATACGATACTAAACAACACAATATGTTGTAATAATTATAACAAAACAACATCCAAAAATGACAATAATAATAAGAAGAAGAATAATATACGCGTCACAGAGTACATAAACACAGTACATAAACACAGTCTATAGGCAAGTGAGCAAGACGGTTTTAGCACTATTCACTAGAAACTTTTAGACAATTCGATTAATTAAACTGGTTTTTCAACATATGCAGGATGGTATCAATAGGACTAGGACTCGCAGCATTTTAATCACGGGTAAATTTCTCGATTCGCTTGCATCATTTTTCCACCAGTGAATTTCACCAGTGAATCCGGATGCCAACTCTTTTTGGTCAAAACTACCAAATGTCTTATGTTTCACTGGCAAAAAAATGCCACATATTCAACAATACCATACAATAGTCATACACTACTGCCAAGTTTATGCCAAATCGATGTCAAAATTAAACACTACTGCCAGATTCAGAAAATAATGCCGAAAACGTGCCAAACTGCAGAACTGTAGGCAGCACATGTTCAAAGGGGTCTTAAAGTGTGCATGTCTCAAAATCTGGGGCAGTTGAACATACAAAGGCAACAAAACAAACTGAAATAAAACAACTAACTAACTTGTTTGCAGAGAAAAGGGCAGCTGAGCGACAGAAGAAAGTAAGTAAATTACTGCAATGACATTTGTGGACTTTTTGGACATTATTGGGGTCTTCAGACCCTCCAACCCCAACAACGTGCCTGACCAGTGAGAAAACAACACAAGGTTCCATGCAGGCAAAGTCGGTGTTCACAGTATTAGGTGCTATCCATTAGGTGGGTGTAGACTGTACAGCGGCCATTCATCAGTGGACTGGTCACTCAGATGATGATGTCACCAATCGGTCGGTCTGATGACATCACAGCCCTGATCACTGATCACTGGTTGGTTGGGTTTATCCCACAGCTACAGCGATGACCATGATGACGCCCAGTATGATGACCACAACCAGGTAGATTGCCAGTACGATCTTCTTGAACCGATGGCCCTGTTTATCACATGCAGACACAACAGTAGTATCAGACAGACAGACAGCCAAAGACACAAACAGAAACGAACAGATAGACAGACAGAAACAAGTATGACGACCACAACCCAATGCATGGACAGAATGATGTTCTTGAACCAATATCCTGTTTATCACGCACACATGTGTTCGTGTATTTGCACTGTCATCACAGCCGATTGCTGAAGACACCGAAGGACCTGTTTACCATGGGCATAGGGTGGACCAAAAAGACGGACCTGTTTGAGTATTGGTAACTTTGTGACGGTTATCGATAGAAAAGCGAGTGATGTGTCAAAAGTTTCAGAATGTTGTAACCACAGTGCTGTGATATTCACCACTGAAATACTGACATATGGACATATGCACATAGAGATAAACAGAAAGACAGGAAGAGACACAGACAGACCGAGACATAGTACTAACCACAGGTTCTTCCTTCATGCCGTGATATTCACCCTTAAAATCCATCTTCTTGGTTCTCTCAAAGTCATCATCACGATCTATGCACACACAGACCACATAATTGACCAGCGATGGGTCAACTCAGCCTGGCCATCCCTCTGGGGCTAGGTGCAATGAGTACCAGTGAATGCTGGGACGTAAACGGGCACACCACACGATGCACTAGATGCATATCCAATGTCTAACAGTGTGAGATGGTGTCTTGCTGAGGGTTAAGGAAACAGAAATCAGTGTTACTTGGCTTATAGCTTGGGAAGGACTTCAGGTTTTTCTTACGCACTAGACCAAGGAGACAGAATTTACGTTGCTAATGAAGCCCAACGCACTCAGCTGTTATCTGGAACATTTCACTGAATATCTACACTGTGACTCAAAAAATGTGGCATTATATTTTTGTCTATGTCACCGCCCAACATTAACCCATTTTCACAACTAGAAAGCAGTCATAGCCCGCAAGTACCTCCACCAAGACAATGTTATTCACCAGGTGGCGTCACCATCTTCGCTTAGCCAGCGGTTCCCTTATGCCCCCTTTAATGCAATGATAACAAAAATTTCAAAGTGATTCAGAATCCAGGATTCCTTCCCGATCACACCCAAATTGAATCACTGGTAGTTTGTGCCATGCCCGACATACCCTCAAAATTTCAGAAAGATCCATGCATAACTTTTTGAGTTATCTTGCTGACACACAGACAAACAGACAAACAAACAAAAACTGGCAAAAACATTACCTCCTTGGCGGAGGTAATTATTCTTTAACCGACACACTCAGCAGACAACTTGCTGTAAAATACTACTGCTGCTGCTACTGCTGCTGCAGCTATCACTCCCATAGCTACTACATGTTGCTAGTCTGTACCTGCTAGTCGTGACAGTCAGTGAACAATGAGTCTACTCATCCTGTCAGTGAACACTGTGTGTCCGTCAGTCGGTGTGTTGCTAATTTTGAGACACGGCGTACATACATTGCTGTTTGCGAGCGTTCAGGCAGCCGTGTATCTCCAGCAGTAGTTCAATGATCAGGTGAAACAAAATAAACGCCGTGAGAATCCAAGTAGCCCACGACGGCACAAACGACTTGTGAAGGTTCAGACCGATGAAGATTGCCGGCACTGAAGACAACCAATACAAACAGTGCCATACGTAAGAACATATGCTGTCGAGGCATCAACTATTTTTAGCAGTGTTAACACCTGTGAATGCATGTCTTAACGCAGTAGTTAATGCGTCATTATATTGCTAAAGTTGTAGGTGGACTACGTCGAAAAAGTGACTGGAATGAAGACCAACGAATGCGTGGTTATGTCCAAGTAGTGACGAAATGACAGCAGAACAATTTCTAATTGCTTGAATAATATTCAATTGTCAAATAACCATAGCTTAATGAAATACTGGAACTCATTGTTGTTCAAAAAAATAAAGTTTACCTTCAAAATTTACTTATCACTAAATACTGCTAATTCTGATTATGACGTATCATCAAAAATGCTTTGTTGATGATGTCATAATTACACCAGCAGGATGTGGCGATCTTGCAACATAATAAGCAAGTTTCTTGATATATTGAATAAAGTGGTTTTTAGAGCGACTTGTGCCAAAATTTCTGAAAACACATTTAAATTTGCCAACTGTATGTCAAAAACTCTTTTTTTTCCAGACACAGTGTATCAGATGCCACAAATGAATCAAGGTCAGACACATACATACATAGGCAGATTCGTGATCAGTTTCCAGTGCTGAACCCATCAAGCAACTAACGTGCTAGCTAACCAGTTGCCTTAGAAAGCATTTCTGGAGCGACTAACCACCAACCAATAGCTATAACTGTTAGCCAACTTCAACTGGCAAATTTTGGCTGGTTGAATGTTTACGATTGGTTAGGTGTCTGTTAAACTCATTGCCAGGCATACATAGACAAGGCCTGATGTTATAAAGCACAGGACAAGAGAGAAAAAGAGTAGTCCATAAATCACAGAAACAGACAGTGAAGCCAGTGACAAAAAGCCAGTGAAACCGGTTAAAGAGTGGCCAATATTTACTGTTAAATACATTAGTCCTAATGTTACAAAGCACAGGACAAGACACAGCGTGGACTATAAATCACAGAGAAACACAGAAAGAGAAAGCTACTAGTTTACTACATACACTGCAGGACGTAGGCAACGGTGCCAAACAGCCAGTGAAACCAGTTGAAAATCGGCCGATATTTGCTCTTTGGCTTGCAACGGAACAGCGTGATGAATGGCTACGGAAACAAACCACACACAAACTGTCAACTGTCAACTACTAAGGGCGCATTGCACCAACGTCGTTCAACTTTGAACCCGGGTCAAATCTGAATTTGAACCTAGTTCAGCCGCAAATTGCGTTGCACCAAAGTGGTTCAAGCGTTGATCTCCATTCAATTCTGAACCACCGTATGACCATAAGTCCATCACACTTGACATGCATGCTTAGTTCATTAACGTCTGACTTCTATAAATGCAGACAGCTATAAAGAATATAGCATGCTATTATCCCTGACCCTACTTAAAGGCGCTGGCTGTTAACATCCAGTTAGCTTGGGCTGTATGCTAGCTGAGCGAGTGAATGAGTTGGGTTTAACGTCCCGCGGCTCCCGCCCTACATAGTATATATCATTTTGGGGATGGCCTTTTCAGGCAGAATGCACACAAACACATAGTAATGGAAAGTAAGTTTAACCCTTACAATAAATAAACAGAAAATTTAGCCTTTACAGAAACGCAAAACGAGCTGAACATAAAATTGTAAAAATTCCATTATGTGCCTGCATAAGTAGTTAACAATAATGGCAGTTTTAATAATCTTCCCTGTTATCTAGACAGTTATTAATTTCAGAATGCTGTCTATTGGAAGGGATATGGTAGCTCAACAGAGTTTAACCTTTGCTGGCTCAATACAGCAGAAACTAAGAAAGTGGGTAAACTTCATCTTTTTTGCAATATCCTTAGAGATGAGTAAATGTCAAGCATAGATACTTCCATGCAACGGAAATGACTGTCTATGCAAAGCCTTCTTCTATTCATATGTGACTATCACGTTAACTATGTTCATGGTACGCACATAACGAACTAATTTTGTGTTCAACGTGGCTGCTAGCACTGGACAAAAATGTGGACAAACTGTACATCTACCATTCGAGGCTAATTCAAAATGTCACCTGCTTGGCTGTGCTACACAATTAATTACAGCCAGTAAAAAGTTCATAACACACTTACAGAGCACCCTTTTGAGATTCAGCCCTGACTTGCAGTGTGATACGCAGAAATGGACTCCAAATTTCAGGGCTCTAACCCTCCACTTTGGTGCGAATAAATCGCTGGTTAGTACAGGCTACAGACGTACCACAAAGCTCGCGACTTTTTTTAACTCACTGCAAAACTCAGCACATAATTATAAGTGAAGAGTTGCTGTTATAAAGTCTACATCATGATAGACGGAATGAATGAAAAGTAGCTGACGTTGAGTATGACAAGAATCATGACACAGATGCCAAGTGGAGGATGAGCTTTATTGGGGTAGTCTGGCATCTACAATACAATACAACACAAGACAATACAGTTTATGCTCCACTCTATCAATCATCTACACTTCATCCCCTCCCCCCCCCAAAAAAAAACTTCACACTCTCATTTCTTTATCTTCATCAGATACTAACCAATTTTCAAAATTCTTTCACTAGCACATTCTGCTGACTATTTGCAACAAAGAGGTTATTATAATATCTCATCACACCTTAACCGCATCGCTGCACTATGCCATGACACAGACAGACAGACACCCACTCTGCACCAACTATTTTGAACAGCTTTCCCTCAAATATTTTACTGACTCTATTTTCAAGAAATATTTAAAAACATTTCTGTTTAATACTACCGGACTGACTGTTATTCAGCACCTCTGTAGCTCTGCATACTGGCGCAATATAAATACGACTTTTAATATTACTACTACAAAGACAATAAGCCACTGACACAAATAAATGTTGGAAATTTTGAGAAAGCAAAAACACACAAACAGACAGAGAGACAAACAGAGTGATGGAGATACAAACAGTACTACTGACGTGGCTGTATCCACCAGCATGGACAAAGATTAGGATGAACGCAATGGCCGTCAGTATTAGACACACAATCAACAGAGCACGGTGAACCTACACAGACATGGACACACACACAGATGAACATACAGACACACAGAAAGACAGAGAGAGATACGAATCATTATCCAAATCTAAGATAATCTAAAAATGTTAACTGTCACACTGCAACAACTGCAAAAAATTTGGAAGCTGTATCATGACATGTAAATGGGAGCGTGAAGGTAAGAATAATATCCAGTGACCAAAGCAATACTGTACAATTCAAAATCACTTATTGAGGATGCCCCATGGTAAATCATAACTAAACAGAACAAACTGTAGCCAACTGCAAGAGATCACTCAGTTCATTTGACATAACACAGTTCATTGTAACACAGCGCCAGGTGACCGTGTACCTTTGAACCAAGCCGATCAGCTTCAGCCTCAGATCTGCCTAAACCATCACCATTTATTACTACTCAGCCCGAAAGCTGACATTCATTTTATTATCGCACAGAGAAAGAAAGACTGAGTCGACCTGGGTGGCTAAGATGGTTTACAAGCCCACAGTCACCCATCCAAGTACTAAACAGTCTCAGTGTGGAGTATCTTCTTTGATTGGACAATGGACGGAACAGGTTAATGCTATGCTTCGCTACCAAATTAAAGTGACAGTTCACGTTATGTTACGTCTACTGCCTGTCCGGCATCCGTCCAGCCATCTGTCTGTCAATCCTGCATGGCCTCCTAGCTCAAAAACAAAAAAAAAAACGAACATAAACCAAAATTTAAGTGAATAATCAACGGGACAAAAGTATCCAGTGTGCCGATTTTCAGCTCCAAAAGTCAAAGATTGGGGACGACCGCATAATACACATATCTAGTTGTATTAAAAACATTTAGCCGATCTGATTCGGAGTGGACTACGCTTACAGCAAACCAGACTTCAACTCCACAGAGCGTATCGTTCGGCCACATTCGCTTGTAGTACTTGGCCAATAGCAGGGCTGTACTGGCACACATCATCCACGCGATCAGCATCAGACATCCTACGCACAAACAGAAAGACAGACGGACATGGTGACTGAGTTGATGTTTAACATCCCGCTCAACATGTAAAATGTAATTTCAGGGACAGCCTTTCCAGTCAACATACACATGCACGATAACAAAACATGAAATTTAACTCTTAAGGTGCGTGCAGAACAACGAAACTATGGTTTAATTTTGATGATCTGACCAATGTACGAGCCCATTAGTCATTAGTTGATACGTATGTGAGTGCAGTCACGTAGGTCACTGACAAAATTAAAGGTGCCTACTGTAATGAATTACTGCTTGCTCACTGGTTGGTTCATCAAAGACTAAGTCATGTCAGTTCAGTTCAGTTACATTGCTCTGTACGTGCTTTTACAGAGAAAAACCGATTCGAGATAGAAAACACAAAATCTCGATCCTAAAACAAAAAAAAGAACTGCCCATTATGGGTGTCCATATGAACATATACTACATGTAACAGTGTATCACTGTGCAATACACAGGGTAGTTCTGATAACTAGGGCCCACAGTTTTTCACAGAAAATTTTGCCAAATTCCGCGGGCCAGCTCGCACAATTCCACGGCTTACAGCGGCAAAATTGTCCAAATTCTGCGGCTCACCGTGGCATTCGGCTTGTGAGTAAATTGTGCTATATTCTATTCAGAAACTTCCGTTATTAAAGGCTATCATTGTGCTCAGTTATGCTAGCAAATCTACAAAAAAAACTATTTATGTTTTTTACTTTTTAAAAGTGCAGTCTGTCAAGTTGCGTTGTGTTTGCCTTATACGATTGTACCACATTGTGATAACTATTAATAGGGCCCGTGTTTGTAGGCAGATCGGTTTGAATTTTTCTGTCACATTTCGCGATAAAATTGCGCCATCAAGCCGATGATCGTAGTAATTGTCGATCATTTCTCAACTTTTGTGAAATTCGGCGAAATTCTGCGAATACGTCGAAATTCTGCAGCCCACAGAAAACAGCGAGCCCTAATGATAATCTTCCCATTATCCACCAGAAAGAGAGATACAGAGAGATAAATTATCGTTAGTTTTTGCTTACATTTATATTTCACGAGCTAGTGTAGAAAGGCATTCATGGTGTGGTGGGATGTGTAATAATCACATTATTGCAAATTGTCTGCAGAGTGTGCCAGTGCAAGAATTTTGAAAATCGGTCAGTAATTGGCGAAGATATAGACAAAAGTAAAGTGGCACGTTTTTTGGCCCACCCTTTAGTGTGAGTAGTAACAGTACCGGTAGTAGTACAATGTGTCTCAAAAACATGTTGTAAACGACCAAAACTTGTTGCAAATGGTCAAACTACGACTTCTGCATTTCACAAAATAGTACAGCAACAGTACTAAGGTGAGGTGGGCAAAATTATCATCATTAATGTCAAGTTCCTTCTTCGTGTTGCATGCTAGAAATTATTAAAATCGGCCAACGTTTCACGAAGTTATTCAAAACATGAAAGTGGCACGAGTTTTTAGCAGGCTTGCCATGGATATGAAATTTGCCATCCATATCCATATCCATATCCAGATTTTCCGTGGATATCCATATATCCATACATATCCATAAATATATCCATATCCACATACGCCTATCGTGCGTACATATAGCCACGAAATTTTCGCGAAATACAGCAGTGCCAGAGCGTCCATTCACCCCTCCAGGCATTACTTTTGTGAAATTGTTAAAAATAAATAAAAGTAAAAATTAAAAACACATTTGCATTGAAATATGATTTTAGAAAAATATTTCCCGGCTGTCATAGAAGTCTACCATAATTATTTTATTGCCCTTCCTATAGCCGACCGGTAGGTTGAGCCTTGGTTACGATATGTTCTCTCAGTCATCTCTTTAACCATAACAAATGCATTGTGGCTAAACAGTACGTCGTAAAAAGTTGGCGATACCGTTGGATAATCGTGGGGCAATAACGATTACTTATAACTATATAAGCTGTTGAAAGTAACCATGTCTCTATCTGCGGCTTTTTGGCCGCAATTTGTAATGCAGTGCTTCTGTCTGCAGCCGTCACTTACGTGCGCCAAATTACCGTATCTTATTT
>Ga0209671_1003589_pt1 | contig 14988 bp, 8 predicted proteins | sample WorMetHERISLAND2_2_FD_187401 | JGI IMG/M metagenome (GOLD analysis project Ga0209671, IMG submission 187401) | Marine gutless worms symbiont microbial communities from Max Planck institute for Marine Microbiology, Germany - Olavius geniculatus... | ecosystem: Host-associated > Annelida >... | reverse complement strand
CTTGGTGGATTAATTCATTACTCATTTATTTATTTATTCACTTTTTCATTTGCTTAGTGATATCTGTTTCTTTTTTCCACATGTTCCCTTTCTCGTAGTTTTGCAGTTGCAGCTGCCGCCATATGGAATACCCTTCTACTGGATATTCTTTATGATGTTTTTATCACCAACTCAAAAGATTTTCTTACAGTCGATCTTTTAGCCCCCCCCCCACATGACCCCTTTGCAACTGAGATTTTGTGGGTTTCTCACAGAATTTACATTGTGCACCATACAAAATTATAATACTTACAAATGAGCTTGCAGTACTATTTTTTGGCTGACTGTATAGTGATTTGTTGCGAAGCATTTTGGATTCTGCATTATTTCATGATCTGCATAGTTTTCCTACCTCTCACTACAGTGTCTGGGGTGTTATAAGTGCGCATGATGTCACTTCACTCAAGCATGACGACTGATAGTGTCTCTTGTTTGTATATCACACATGCATTCAGGCAGAACACGCAGTCGATCAAGGCCATGAAATAAGTTCATTTTAGCATGGTCTACAGTGTATTATGCCTCATTAAGCCCAAATTCCATTACGCTGACTTTCACCGAAACTTCCCCTCAGGGAAAGTCGCGGACACAGATCATGAAAGTCGCAGACAAACCATCTTGACATGTCAAGATGTTTGCAACAGAGTTCGTGACAAGTCCGCGACAAACCAGTTTGTGTTGCTCTAATGGAATTTAGTCTGTTACAATACATGGGGAAAGTCGGCGACAAATTCCACGGACTTTGTCGCGGACACAACTCGTGAAAGTCGACAACTTAATTTGTGTCGCAGACTTTCATGATTTATGTCCATGACTTTCCCCGCAGGGAAGTTTCGATGAAGGTCACAAAGTCAGTGTAATGGAATTTGGGCTTTATACTGTTTCTAATTTAACAGTGTGTGTGTTTGAATTGTGTGTTTGACAGGTGAACGGTCACAGTCTAGTCGAGGTAACACACCACGAGGCTGTCGACGTATTGAAGGAAGCCGGTAATGACATCACGATTTTAATTTCCCGGCTCGCTGCAGCACAGGAAAAACCCAGAGCATCGCTGACAGCGGAGGAAAAACCCAAACCACCATTGACCAATCAGCCAGGTAGGACCAGTTGCACGAATATGCGGTCTTTCTATCACTGACTAGTTTAAAATTAAAATTAAATTAATTTTTCAAACTTGGATGTATCAGTAATTTTTATGCATGTAAGCAGCTACTGCTTTCAGCGCATCTTAGCCATCGCAATTCTGTCTGTCTGTCTGTCTGTCCGTCCGTCCGTCCGTCCGTCTGTCACACAGGTGGATCTGTCAAAAATGGTGTAAGCTAGAATTACCAAATTTTCACTGTCGGCTGCCCGGAAGACTCTAGTTTAAGGAGCCCCCAAGCTTTTCCATAAATTCGAAGGGGGTCACCCCGAACGAGGGCGCTAAATGAGAGGGGGGTGGGAAAAATGTGCGATTTTTAGCCAATAAGTCGCTGTATCTCAGAAACGGTGCGAGATAGGGCCCAGGTTACTATTAATCACTAATAGGAAGTCGTACACTGGCTCTTGATTGCCACCAAATTCAATGACATTGGATGACCTTGAACGCCAAAATAGGGGTTTTTATGGATTTTTTGGCGATTTCGGGCTGTGGCACAAGTTTATATTATTCACAAGGTGGCGCCACGCAACTATCGTTATGTGATCTAGATAGAGAATTTGGTATTTGTATATTAACTTAGTGTGAACACCCCAATTTTCAGCTAAACTACAAAGCTGGAACTGCTATAGGCTTTTGTGCGTCTTGTGAGCATTAGCTCAAATTTTTTGTTGTATTTATCAGCAGTGAGCGTATACCAGTACTACAGTTACTTAGGTTTTTTGTTTTTTTTAAATCTCCAGCCTGCATGTGATGTGACAGTGGGCAGTTTTCTGTGACTAACATTTTTATTTGGGCCTAAAACATGAACGATAGTTATGCAAGCATCAGGTCATTTTGCCGTACTGTTTAACTTCCATCTTTTGCATATTTGCAATATACGTTCTGTTTTATTTGCTGTTAGCTGTCTGGTATTGTTACATTTCAGTAAGTAAGTAAAATGTCAGTTTATGTGGGGTGGCATATATGGTCGGTTGTGGTGGAATTAGATTGGCTTCATTGAATAGCCAGTAAAGCCCCTGATGTGTTGCTTACATTAGAACGCATTTGCAGTTTATCTCTATTGTGGATGCATTAATGGGTGTATAAACCGTATAATAAATAAATAAATACCTTGGAAACAAAAATGTTTTCATTACCAGGTACTTATTTTAGGCAAGACCTAGACCTTAAGCAAGTTGTTCACAACTTCTCACACATGTGCCTCTGTCACTAAGCAGTATAGTTTGGTACCGGCTTCACCGCTGGGATGTAAATAGGCACACCGCGTGATACACTGGCCCTGTATCCATGGTCTCGCAGTGTAAAAACTGGTGTCTGGATGGGGGCCTTAGGAAACGGAGATCAGCGCCGCCCTATGGGCCTTAAGGCTCGGGAAGGACTTTGCGTTTTACGTTTACGTTTTTATTTTAATCTGGTGATTGACTGCGGTCTACACTGTGTCTGTTTGTAATTGCTACATGCCAGATATCCAGAGAGATGGGTCTAACACAGTCTAGGATCATACATATCATTCACTGCGGTTTTGGTTCGAAGTGTCTCTTTTGTGCACCATCATTAGTTTTTCTCACATTTATATTTTCATTGTAGTGTAGGGACATGGTCAAGTTGTAGTTGGGTATTCAGTTAGTGTTTTATTGCAAGCTGTCCACAGAGTGCCGCCATGAAAGAACTTTGAAAATGGTTAATATTTGGTAAAGATATGGACAAAGACGAGTGGAAAGTTTTTTTTCGGAGATGCAGTGTGGTAGTAATGATGTTCTGATTCATACAGGCAAAGTTGAGCAGTCAAAGTCAAGCGAATGTTTGCCAGCTCCAGCAGCTGCCAGCGCTGTAGCATCTAGTCACCAGGGGGAGCCTACTTCTCCTCAGCAGTCAATAGCCAATCAGAGTCAGGGGGCGGTGACTCAATCAGCCAATCAGAAGCCATCGGTCAAACTGTCGAGTCCTGTTCGATTGTCTGGCACTGTGGCTCCTCCGCATGAGGTGAGTTTATTGTTTGTCGTTTGCTTAAGGGGATGTCAGACAAACGACAAAGTCGGCCGATTTTATCTGTCGATTTTATCTGTCGGTCGATTGCCCAACAGAAATCTGTCATATGTCGTGCAAAAATCGTTCGATTTTGTCGGCCAAGATAGAACATGTTCTATCTTCAACGATTTTGTCGGCCGACTTTTTGGTAAATCGGCTAACAGATTTTGTTTATGTTGCCATGGTGATTGTTTGCCACGGAAGATGAATATTTATTTTTAGTTATTTATTGTGTTTTATATTTATTTGTGTTTTATATTTATTTGCATTTATTAGAAAAAGTGATGCAAGTATTATTTTGCGATCAGCATTTTGCCATTGTGCTAGCTGATATCGTACAAAGTTGCAGACGAAAATATCGGCCATGTGTCATGGTTCACCGATTTTATCAGCCAATTTTTTCGGGCAACTAAACCACGCCCACAGAAGTCGGCCGACTTTGTCGTTCGTCTGACATCCGCTTTAGACATCTTTAGTCTTGTTCAGTTTAGTCGGGGTTTAAGTTAGCTTTGCTCAGTTGTCAATGGTAGGTTAGCTTGGTGGCGTAATGACAGGGTGTTAGACTTACTATCAAGAGGTTGTGGGTTTGAATCCCGGCCAGGTCACTATCAAGTGGTTACTACTTGGATGGGTGACTGTCTGCAGACGGGTAAACCATTTCGGTGTATAACCAACGTCAAGGTCAACTCAGCCTTTCATTCCTCAATTGTAGGTAAATCGAGTACCAACTTATCAGGTCGGGGTTGAGGTGGGGTGCGTTTACCTGTGTCGGGTTGCAGGTAACGTGTGTGATCTCGTATGGCAGGTGATGTTCTGTAGCTCTGTGATGGTTTTTCTATTAACAGCAGCTATCCATCACCTTTACCTTTGCCTTTTAGTTGGTAACCTCTTTGGTTGCATCAGCGAAGTCAGTCAACTCTGGGCCAAGTTATTACTTGGATGGGTGATTGTTGTTGGAAATGTAAATCGTCTCGGTATGTAACCAGCCACACAGGTCAACTCAGCCTGGCCAGCCCTTTGTGGGTAGGTGCACTAAATGCCAGTTAAAGCTAGGACGTAATCTCAGGCTCCTATCTCTATCATTTGATTATCTTTCAATTTTTACGTGGGACAGCAGCTACTGCTGTTGCATGTGTTAGCTATTCCAATTCTGTCCGTCCAACTGTCACACGGGTTGATCAGTCCAAAACAGTGAATCATCTATTCTTCACCATTGCCTGCCTGGAAGACTCTTGTTTCGCGATCTGTAAAGCTTTACCATGAATTCGAAAGGGGTCACCCTTAGCGAGGGCACTAAATAAGAGGGGGTGGGAAAAAATTTGCGATTTTCAGCCAATACTGAAATTCATGCACTGGATATGGTGCTAGGCAACATCTGCCATCGAGTCTAAATGAAACATCTTTGTGAGCTTAGATTTCGTTCGCACTGGGCATTCACATATGCATCACTGTCACGCGTTCCCCTTTGCATTAGTTGGGCTTTTCTTGTTTACATTCATTATATTTGTTTCATTTCTTTCATTTACATTCTGTTTAAACAGTTTTAGTTGTTTTAGTCTATCTCACGCTGGACTAAACTGCCAGATTTTTAGCGCAAAGCGTGTATTGTATCTCATGTGTTTAATTATTTATTATTTCTATCTATTTAGCAAGTTTTTTATGCTTGACTTTAGTATTTTCTATCTAGAAGCCGTGATTAGGCATATCTTACATCTGATAAAGAGTTTGTGTTGTGTATGTGTATTATAATGAAGGTAATTGAGACAACGCTGCATCGTGGTAAGAAAGGTCTCGGCTTTACTATCGCCGGTGGAGTTGGTTCTCAACCCTACATTGAAGCTGACGAGGTATGTTACTTGCTTACTTAATATCTGTACTTACTACCGAATTTTGATCCACTGATTGACGTGTTCGTTTCTTTCTGTATGATTCAACGAGAATTTATTAGATCTGCAGTACCTCTTGTCTAGTTTATTTAATTTCCATCATTTGACGCAGTCTGCATTTCATTTGCATCCAGCAAGGTGTCAAATCATTTTAGTTATATAAGTTTCTTACTTAAGAAAGTATTTTCACATTTGCAGGCTTTCAGATGCGGGCAATACGGTCACCCCTAGCGACAGCTTGGCTTCTTGTCTATCTTATTTACTCTCTATACAGTTGATTGATTATTTATTTATTTAGTTCATTGATTTATTCATTTATTTTGCCATCTTTTAGTTTTTCTTTAATATTTATGCTAAGCTGATTGAACCATCTTTGAGTAGACTCGTAGTTAAGGATTATGTCTAAGTTATGCATTGAAATTCATCAGAATTCAACGTTTATTTTATCGTTTTTGTTGGGGTTTTGGCAATTACTGTTTTCTTTGGAACGACTCTCCATCAGGTGTTACTGCAGCGTTTTGTGGGCAGTCGTTCCAAGAAAACTGCAGCGGTTGCCGTGATAAATTTGATAAATTTTCACATGTAACTGATTGAATAGTGCCTGTCTGTTACAGGCGGTGTATATCTCGCGACTGACTGAAGGTGGACCAGCAGATGTAGACGGCAAACTGGCAGTTGGTGACAGAATCGTCTTCGTACGTTTTCGCTTCATCTTAGTTGCATGCAGTATTACAGATCTATGATAAACTGTTTTGCTTGTTTATGCAGACTTTGCTGTCAATATAACATGGATGGGGTCTTTAAGGACGGGCTTCGATTTAGAAGGCAGCTCAATAACAAAATTTGGTGGCTTTGGCCTCAAAAAGATTTGTTGTTGGCTTCAAAGACTTCTAGTTACTTGTAATGGATGTGCTCAGTACAATACGTTTTTGTAAGGCAGTTGCATTCATCTCTGTCGGGTGGCAGGTAACGCTGTGTGATCCCATATGACAAGTGACGCTTCGTAACTTTGTGAGGGGTTTGCTCCTTAAGAGCTATACATCTACCTTTACCTTTGCCACTAAGACCACTGACTTAGGCCTCAGCCAGAGTCTCTTAGATTCACTGTTCCATTGTTGTAAAGGTTAAACTCACTGTATCATTTTTATTTGTATGTGCATTGCCTGGAAAGGTCGACCCAAAATGACCTGTACTGTGTCGGGTGGGACGTTAAACCCTACACACTCACTCACTCACTCTAAGATTCACTGGAATAGAAATGAGAATTTGTATCGTTGCAGATAAATGGAGAGAACGTGGTCGGCGTGACCCACGAGCAAGCCGTGTCGTTTCTACGTGGTCATTCGGTGATCAGTCTTGTGGTTCAGCGAGACATCATCACCGGTGCAAGTCCACGGTCTTCTACCACAAACACAAGTCCGGACCGGTCGTCCTCATTTGTCTCCGGATCCTCACCTCAGCGCAGGATTACACTGGATCAGCCGCAGAGTCCAGCCAGATCGGCTGTCAGCCCGGCATCCAGCGGTATACAAACTTTGTAGCTAACTTGGAGTTTACTTATTTCATTTCAGTGTACTAATATATCGGTCTTTAGTGACCAATATATTATCAGTAGCAAACTCACATAGTTGGACAGACAAACAGATCAGATACAGAACGGAGACTAATACTAATGTATGCATACTAATTTATGCAACTTGCTGTTGGCTGTTTTGTTGTTGATGCCATATACACTGTGTCTCAAAAAAGCATCCTTTCTTACTTTCTTTCTTGCTTACTTTCTTGCTAATTTTGGGATACAGTATTGTGATGTTACAGCGATGTTTTTAGTGTGATTTTTGCCACTTGTCGCGTTATTTGCTTCAAGAAATTTGATAAGCTGTTTCTGTGTGTTTTTCCATTCTTTAAACAAATTTAGCTAGATTTTCTAAATACTATGTTTAATGCGATCATGGGAAGGGCTTTATTTTTAGGTAGCTCATTTGATTCATTTTTAGTGTCTACTCTCAATTTTATCATTGTTACAAGTTCAGTCTCCACTCGAAAAAATCTCAGTCATAGAACTATTATATTCAAGTGTGTAGATAATGAAGTTTAATTTCCGCAGCCTCAATTTTTAAATTATTGCATCTTTATGTGTAGAAAATCAAGGTCAGTCTCCACTTCATCAGTCTTTGCAAACATCAAAACAGCAACCCTTGCCAAGTCCAACCCAAACTGCCCCGGAATCAACCATCCAACCGGTTCTGCGAGCTTTTGCCGCTACAAAGAAAGAAGATAAAGAAGAAGAGGAGGAGGAGGAATCTGAAGAATCTGAGACAGAATCGGAAGAAAGTTCATCGGAAGAGGAGGAGAAGGTGGCGGGGTCTTCCACGCCGTTTGTCGAGTATGACTCTGAGCCGCTGGCGAAAAGTCGAACGCAGAGTCGCAGCATGGTCCGCAGTGTGGCAGATGCTGTCGATGTGCAGCCGCCAGCTGGGAAAATTCCTCCAAAATCCCCGCCACTGTTGGAATCAAAGTCGCCCGTTTCGGACCGAAGTTCAGTAGCATCAGTTTCTCCGCTGGGAAGAGTATCGCAGTCTTCTTCGGGTTTTTCGCCGTCGGTTAATACGGAGTTAGGTCATCTTGCAAAATCCCCGAGGTCATTGGTTGCTGCGGTGCCGGTATCGCCTGTTGGAAGAGCATCACAACTATCTCTGGTGGTTAATACCGAGCCTGCTTACTCCGAGAAAACCCATGCATCACCAGCCGTTAAGTCTCCGGTGCTCAGTAACGAACCCGATTATGCCGCTGGAAAAACCCAGGCATTGCCAGCCGTTCGTTCCTCACCGACTGTTCATTCTCCGACGGGTTATTCTGAACCCAGCGTTGCTTTGAAATTCCAGCGATCACCACCAGCGGTGGCTAATGTTGAGTCCACGTATTCCGGTAAACCCCGGAGATTACCATCAAATTCTGCAGGAATGCCACCTGAGGAGGTTGTGGAATACACCCAGTTCGACAGCGAGCCGATGCAGCGAAATCCCCATCGGAGAAGTATTCCGTATGCAGACGACGACGATCGTCGGTTTTCCCCGGCCGTACCAATACCAAGCAGCCCTCGTAAGCCAAGCTCTCCGCAGGTTCAGACTTTACCAGCTGCGCCGGTGATAATTACCCAGACCGGATATGTCCAAACATTTGAGGCTCCGTCCGTGTCAGTACCCAGGGCAACGGCAGGACCCATTCTAATGCCGCCGCCATCGTCTGAACCCATGGCAAGGATAAGGGCTTCACCAGTGCTTCGTCTTAACCGGAATCCGACCCCTGTATCTACGTTCTCGAATGATTCGGAATCCAGGGGTCGTGTGCATCCACCATCAGTTACCCAGGTGTCACCAAATCCACCCATACAGACTGAAACTGGCGGCGATGCAGTGTCAGACTTGTTTATGAAGTTGGAAACGGCTAGATACACAAATCGACCGTCACAGATAACAGTCCAAGGTGGGGATCAGATGGTCCCTAGTCAGGAAGCATCGTATGGGCCGGGATACAGGCCTTCAGCTCACGGAGCTATAGTCAGGTCACAGGAGCCGTATCCTGTTGAGGTAATGCAGCTTTGTTTTCTATTTGTTTTGTTCATTGTTCTTTTCTTTTTTTATATGTTTGTTGTTGGCTTCTTTCTTTTGTCTTTTATTCATAGATTATTACTTCTTTGCTTATATGTTTGATTGTTGCTTTTTCTTCCTTTCTCTCTATTTCTTGGTTTGTATATTCGTTTGTTTTTTCCGTCGTTGTTTGTGTATTTGATTGTTTGATAGTCTGTTACTATGATACTGTTGTTGTTGTGAAAGTATTATTTTTTGATTGACTTTGTGGCAATTCACAAGGCCAGTGGTCCACTGGGTCTAAGCATAGTCGGTGGTGCTGACCGCACTAGTAGTTGTAGTAGTAGTAGTAATATGTTTTTGTAGTTGTTGTTTATGACTGGTATATGTTGTTGATATGAAAGCACATAGTCTCATTGACTTTGTGTCTGTAGACTGTGGTAATTCATAAAGCTGGTGGTCCACTAGGACTAAGTATAGTTGGAGGTGCTGATCACACAAGTCATCCATTCGGTATTGATGAGCCCGGCGTCTTCGTCTCCAAGGTGACAGTGTTTTGCTTAATTTACTTGTTTTTACGTGCGAAAGCAGCTACTGCTTTCAGCGCATCTTAGCCATTGCAATTCTGTCTGTCCGTCTGTCTGTCTGTCACACTGGTGGATCAGTCAAAAACGGTGCAAGATAGGATCACCAAATCTTCACCATCAGCTGCCTAGAAGACTCTACTTTCAGGAACCGTAAAGCTTTTCCATAAATTTGAAGGGGGTCACCCCAAACGAGGGTGCTAAATGAGAGGGGTGGTGGGAAAAATTTGCGATTTTTAGCCAATAAGTCGCAGTATCTCAGTAACGGTGCGAGATGGGGCCAAGGTTACTACTAATCACTAACACTGGGTTTATTGGATTTTTTTGGCGATTTCGGGCTGCAACACAAGTCTATATCATTCACAAGGTGGCGCCACAGAACTATTGTTGTGCGATCCAGATAGAGAATTTACTATTTGTATATTAACTTAGCGTGAACACTCCAATTTTTAGCTAAACTACTGAACCGAAACTGCTATAGGCTTTTGTGCTTTTTGTGAACATTAGCTCAAATTTCTTGTGTGAACAAGATAATGTTCATATGAACACGGAGTCTGTCCAATGCATTTCGATAGTTTACTGTATATGTCTGTATAAATATAATCAGTTAGCCGTTTAGACCGGTAGCAAAAATCAAACGGTTTAGTTTTAAATTTTACAGCAGCAATGATCCTTTCATCCATCTGTATTATTTTAACTAAACAATGTACATTGTCAGTCACAAGACCATTCGATTCGTCACTAGCACTTTACTATAAAAGGTCCATCGTCACTATGCATCTATCTTGCACCGTTATGGAGATATGACACCTCAAAGATAATGGGGTCATGAGTTTGACCTTTTGGGGTCATGTGACATCATCAGTCACGTGACCATTCTACTCCCAGGTGTCGAGTTTCTATGGGTGGTCCATAGTGACCATGTGTCTATCTGACTTGTACAGATTTCTGTGCAGATTTCTGTCCAAAAGTGCAAAACTCGAGGCTGAGAACTTCCATTATGGGGAATTTTATGGGCGAAATCGGAATTCTGAGCACCTGTGATCTCGGCTGTCAGAAATTTTTAACTGTCTGTCAGAATTCCGTTGGAAATTTGCAGTATCTGTTTCAAAAAAAATTGCAGCTTTTTGCCCCGCGTACTTTACTGAGCGCAGGACACTGCTGATTGTGTTCGCCATGTGGTGGCACTATTCTCAGCATATGTTGCTTCTAGTATGCAGCTGCTGTCTTAGATTTGTTCATAATTCTGATATCTTTGTTAGTTTATCCTGCATCTGACTCGTGTTCAGATCACGGCCGGTGGTGCTGCGTCAAGAACATCTCTGAGAGTTGGAGATCGCATTCTTGCTGTCAGTATACCTCTTGTTTTTCTACTTTGCTTCTTCTTGTTTAATAATTGATCTGTGAATGAACAACACGTTGCAAAGGAGTTTTTTAGTGGTGTTACCAATTAAAAATATGTTAGTCGACTAGTGTCCAAGAAGTAATTGAAATTAATCGATTAATTTCAGTAAATTTTTGTAATCAAAAGGATTGCGAAAGAGTTCGATTTTGGTTCGCTATTCTAAAGGTCCACTCTTTCAAAAGTCCACTATTCCCACTAACCTTAATTCCAACCCTAACCCTAACCCTAGAGCCAACCTTTACTCTAGCACTGTGGGCCGGTACTGAGAATTCGACTACTGGGTGTTATTTTTCGCAAACTATCGCATGATTAAAAAGTGACTACTGCTGCACATGTGGTGTTAATGGCTTACGTGTTGTTACATTAGCCGCTGTTGTTGTTGTCTGATCCGTCAGGTGAATGGTAATGATGTTCGCCATGCCAGTCACCAGGAATCTGTCACATTTCTCATAGCACCGGTGCCCGACGTCTACCTTACCGTACGACACGACCCACCACCCAACGGACTACAGGTCTGCTATTATAGGGACTAAAGCCATCTGTAGCTTCTCGTGTAAACCCGTTTCAGAGCCATCACCTGCTATATGGGATCACACAGGTGAACGGGCATGTTCACCTCAACCCCAGCCAGATAGGCCGGTACTCAATTTACTTACCTTGGAGGGATGGAAGGCTGAGTCGACCTGGGTGGTTTGGTTATTGCTGAAGATGGTTTACCCGTCAACTAACAGACAGTCACCCAGCCAAGTACCGATCACTTAATAAGTAACACAACTGAGAGTCGAGCTCTACTGCTAAGCCAGCAGGCTACTTTGTTATTTTTTACCCATGTCTGTTGTTTGACTTGCATTTTTGTAGTTTTGTTTCCTAGATTACTACAGCGTTCACAAATTTGTGGAGGGATTATATTTTTTAGACGGGTGGGATTTGGTGATCAGAAGTTACTATTTGCAGTGGTGTCTTGGGGTGAAAAAGTATACGTGGCAGGACGTTACAACTTTTCAAATTTTGGACATAATTCTGACAGACAGCTACAAATTTTTGATGGAATGCTCCGGAGTTTAATTTTGCTCTTATTTTTTTACAAATGGGGGTTTTCAGCCCCGTATTTTGCATTTTTGGACAAGAATTTTTGCACAAGATTTTTTTACAGCTTGAAATTTTGTGGGGAGAGAACCAGCGATCCCCTCTGCCCCCTTTGGTGGCCACGACACCAGTGATAATTTGTGACTGAGGTGTGTTACTGTTACGTTTGGTTTTTATCCGTCTGGTTATGTAGGATCTGGTCATCAACAAAGCTCCCGGTGAAAAGCTGGGCGTCAGCATTCGCGGTGGTACGTCCAGCCAGTTCGGAAATCCCTTCGACAAAACCGACGAGGGAATTTTCGTCTCCCGAGTAAGTGTCTTGCTAAGTGTTTTTTTTCAGTCGATCATATTAACGATTGCACAAATACAAGTCTAGCACTGTCTGGGTACCCGTCGTGTATTTCAGTGGCGGTACGAGAACGGATTACCTGTAAATTTCACTTATACGAGTAGTTTCTGTGCAAAGTCGTGTTTTTATCCAAACCATAATTAGCATAATTAAATTTATATATTATGGCATAATATGTGATGTCAGAACTGACGTCAATGAAAAACCGTGCGCTTAGTAAAAACAGTAACTTTGTAGTGGAATATTCGTCATTTTATTCACGAAGCATTTCCTCGATTCGATTTCATTCGGTGTAGCCGACACGCATTGAGTTATGTTTTTGTACAAGTGACCATCAACACTCCACTTGTACGAGTAAAGCTTCTATGAGCCAGGTCATTGAAAAACACAACGGATACCCAGACAGTGCCGGACTTGTACTCATGTTTATGTGAACACAGGCTAACACAGTGTTACTTGGGGCCCACGTGAGTGTTCCTATCGATAATGTTCTCCTCCAGACTAATCCAGACTTCACCAGTCGCTTTTTTGAATTCATCAACATTCTTGAACGTTATCTCATAGTCACGCTGCTGCATGACAGTCAAACCTTGCAATTGACTGGCTTTTGGGGCTACAGATCTGGATAGATGGAACATATTGTTTTTTTAATTCATTTTGTCGCGTATTTTGCTTGTTTTTTTTTCCAGTTAGTGCAGAAGCTGATGTTGGGTGAGGTGGGAAGTCATTGGTTAGCCAGTTGTGTCAGGAATATTCATGCCAAAAATTATTTAAATCTGTAATTACTTTTCAAGTTACGATCTGTGATGTTGGATATACTTCTTACTCTTTTTTTGTTCATCCCTTTTTTGTTCATTAGTTTTTTTGTTCATTTAATGGATATATTTTTATTTTATTTGATATTTTGCTTGGTCTGCTTCCCTTGGCAGTGGTTGAGGTGGAAAACTGACCGGTCCTTTCAAGGCCAGTTGTCTCAGCAATATTTGTGCCGAAAGTTATTAACACACGAAGCTTTATTCACCATAAACATGGTAGAAACAAAGGCAAAATGCAAATAATAAAAAAACACACAACATCTGGTAATCTTTCTTTAAGTTACAATCGAAAGTGTCAGGGATGTTTTTTCAGACACAGTATAATAGTTCAGTATGACCTGTGTTCTGTAGATAATTCCGAACGGTGCCATCGCACGGGATGGTCGCCTGCATGTCGGTCAACGCATCCTGGAGGTTTGTTTCACTAGTAATCATCATTGCTCAGTCTTGCCTGAATATTTTAAAATTATATAAGTAAGTAAGTAAGTAAATGATTTGTAAAGCGCCAAAGTCTCAGAAAGAATCAGGGCGCATAATTAATAACAAATATTTGTCAATTTATGATAGAATTCTCGTTGACCATATATGTTGCGGTGAAGCAAAAAACCGGTAATGTAACGCAGTCGAAAACTAGAAGGTGCTTGAGAAAGTGCATATCTCCACCAAGTGAAGTGATTTAAACATTACTAATACTACTACTACATCTACAAATACAAAACACCTACAACTACACGATGCGACAAGGAAAGGGGAGGGAGAAGGAAGAGCCATTTTGCGGAGGGAGGGAAAAGTAATAGCCGGCATTGTTGCTTGTGCAGTTGTGCCATTATTAGTCATCATGTACACAGAACAACGGAAACATGGACAGAACGACCAATCTCTTTATCTCCTCCAATTTTCTTTACTGCGTTCACACTTGGCAGAGATAATTAACTATCCATATGTCTGTCCATCTGACCCGTGCTGGTTTTTAACTCAGAAACGGAAAAATGCAGAAAAACCGATATTGAAGTTCTGAACCTTTTCCCAAGTGCACTAAATCTTCATTAGAAAAGGTCAACGGTTAGTGCAGGGTAGGGGTTGCACATTTTTAGTTGGATGGCTGCACATAATGTTGACACTGGGTCTGTAATTCATGGTAATGGCCTAGCCTCATGGCAGCATTATTGGTCGCATCAACAAAGTTGCTTGATGCTGGGCCCGGTTAGTACTGAGATGGGCAGTAGCTTCTATCCCCCCAAATCTGGAATCGAAATCAGGCGCAACTTCCCCCCAGTTTTAGGCTCAGGTTTCCCCCCAATTTCTGACTCAAGTTTTTTTCTCTATTTTGGGTTTCTTTCCTTTCTAGGGAGAAAGTTTTGTAAAAAGTATAGATTGAAAAATAGGGGAAGAAATAAAAAATAGGGGGAGTTTTGTTAAGGGTGTAGTTTGTCCAGTGAAAATAGGGGGGGGAGTTTTGATCTGCAACCTTAACAAAACTTCCCCCCCCATTTTTCACTGGGTGCAAGCTGCGCCCACCAGGTATGGGGATAGAAGCCACTGGAGATGGGTGACCATTCGTGGAAGTATTGTTGTTGTATATGTCCAAGCTACCCAAGCCAAGTTAGCTTGGTCATCAGTAGGCAGAATTAGTAGGGAAGAAACAGATAGTTCTGTGTAACAGTAGGCACTGTGGCCAGGACTGCTGGTATACTGATTCAGTCAGTTGAAGGCGCTGGCTGTTAATTAGAGCTGGCTATTCCGCCGACTTAGGTCGTATGTTAGCTTAATTGGGTTAAAACCCTTGCCAGCTCAAAGTGCCGCAGAGGAGATTAGTTCCTATGCAATGGACCTCTAGCCGTCTTGAAATTTTTCTTCTTCTATTGTTGTGTTGCCGTTTAGACCCCTATTACAACTGCAATAACACATGCAACATGCAACTTGCAACAATGCAACTTTTTACATGTAGCATGCAACTTGCAACAAAAGCTATTACAACTGCAATAAAACTTGCAACACTGCAACAAAATGGGCGGAGTATCACCTGCACGATGTGCACTGGTAGGCCTAATAGCGCACATTGTGC
>Ga0209671_1003588_pt1 | contig 14990 bp, 8 predicted proteins | sample WorMetHERISLAND2_2_FD_187401 | JGI IMG/M metagenome (GOLD analysis project Ga0209671, IMG submission 187401) | Marine gutless worms symbiont microbial communities from Max Planck institute for Marine Microbiology, Germany - Olavius geniculatus... | ecosystem: Host-associated > Annelida >... | reverse complement strand
ATTTGTCATCAGCGAGATTAAGTTCACCGTCTGAGCAGGGTGGCAACTGACAGCACCAGTTGAGATGAGCAAGCAGAAATTTTTGGCACGAGTCGGCCTAACAATCTACCGGGGGTTCGAGGCCAGCATTTTCAAGGCCAAAGCTAAGGTCAAGGCCAAAAAGGTGGCCTTCAAGGCCAAGGTCACTAGGTACGGTAAGCATAAGTAAGCAAGTGAAGTAAGTGTGACAAATGTCAGCTCGAGGCCTAAGTTGGCATTAGCGAGAGTCAGCCTCAGCCAGAATCGACGAGTGAACGAATAAGTCAGCTTTGCCGCATGTTGAAACTAAATGTCACATCGACTTCCGCTGCATCACGGGCTGGCAGCGCATTGACATGACTGACTATTAACAAACGCTTTCAACGTTAGCCTGACATTTGAATTTGAAGAGCAAGAAAAACGAAAAACAACATCTGCTGTGGCAGTATAACTAAAAAGCTCAGCCGACCGTAGTGGTTGTCATTGACCTTCAAGGTCATCCAGGGTCCATGATTTTCATTTTATATGAAAGGGCGTATGCCACTTCCTATTAGTGATTAATAGCAACCTTGGCCGTTGGCCGTAGCTCTCACCGTTTCCGAGATATGGTCAGTTTTCGTTAAAAAGCATATTTTTCCTACCCCCTCCATTCAATTTCGAATTTGAAAATGCTCTTCTTGCACTAAATTGCTGAAAATTTGCGTGTCTAAGTTTAAGACACCTGCCTAACTATTCGTGTAAAACGTTTTCCTTTACGCTTAGCTACAGTACATCCGTTACAGACGGACAAACGGACAGACAGAGAGACGACAGACGACAGCTACTACCACTACCGTTACTTAAGTAGGCTTACGGTCGGCTAATAACCGCAATAGGAAATCACTTTAATTGTTTTAATAGACATATGCAGAATGCTAACGCGTTAGCTGTAATTCATGTGATTTACAATCCCTCTAGGCGCGATTGTCGTCGTCGTCGTCAGCATTAGCTCGATAGTGGCCAACAAAAAATTGAGGGGGGTTTAAACTCTCCATTCGGGATTTTTTCAGAAAAAAAATGACCACCTTGATGTTACAATTTAAAACCAGTAGGCCGTATAACACGGAACGCATTATAAAACAATGGGTCAGGGTAAGTAGCCTCTCGAAACATTTTTATGTGACGGGCCGCAATGTAAGCATGATAATTTAGTACAACTTTTTGGGGACCGCACCCCTAAAATTTAACTTCACACTTTGATCGATGATAATGTCTCCGGAATGGATGGACATATTCAAAATCGGAAAAGCGAAAAACCCCACCCTATAGCTGGTGTGGACCCCGTCGGGAGCTTACACGCCTTTATAGCGTTTCTGCAGACTCCCTGTTAGAGGGACAAGAAAAGGAGGATAAAAAGAGGAAGGAAGCAAAGGAAAGAGAGGAGCGAAGGTACACTGTTAGAACAAGAGTGAGAAAGGAAACACTCGTGGTGCTGGCCCACACCTCAAGCAGAATCCTGTATAAATCCCTGACATTGTGCATGAGTTGACGGATAGCCTGCTGTGGCGTAGAGGTAACGCGTGGTGTCCGACCTGCTCTACGCCAGGCCGGGTTAGTATATGGATGGATGACTGCCTGCAGGCAGGTAAACCATCTCGGTGTGTAACCATCCGCTTAGGTCAACTCAGCCTTCCATCCTTCCAGGGTAGGTAAATCGAGTACCGGCCTATCTGTCTGGGGTTAAGGCGCGGCGTGTCCACCTGTGTGAGGCTGTGTCGGTTGGCAGCAGGTAACACTGTGTGATTCCAGATGGCAGGTGACGCTCCGTAGCTCTGAGATTAGTTTCTTATGAAGAGCTATATCATTTAACCGTTTAACCGTTTAACTGTGATGTTGTCGGACAGGTGAACTGGACGGCAACTTACCGTCTGGACTCGACGCTCGTCGCACCGTACGAGAAATTCACGTACTTCGCCAACTGGAGCGGACTACCGGACCACCCGCCTCGCGACTTCAAGGCACACAAAACGCGTCATGTCGCCTGGTTCGTCTCAAACTGTGCCGCGCCAAACGGACGAAAATACTTCGTCGACGAACTGCAAAAGTATATAGGTAAGCTGCATTGCTTTGCTCTTTGATTTCGTTATCAATTTCGCACATTTCAAGAGTGAATTGCGCTGAAATTACAAGAGATATTTTATTGCGTGTTGTACACTGATTCCCCAGCGCCACCATTCCCACCATTGCTGGCCCGCGTCACGTGAGCTTTGCTTAAATTACTTGTTGTGGATTGCGTGTGCAACTTGTCATGTGGATTTGCTGCAGACTTTTCGTTTTGTTGTGAATTTGTGATACAAAATGATGCACAGCAGATCGACAGTCAGTCGAAGTACTGTAATCAGTCAGTCAGTTAATCAATAAAATATTTATATAGCGGCAGTAATAGATAATCGAATCTGAGTTGCTGTTAGTGTAGTAACTGTAGTTTAAGCTATGAATGTGTGATGATGTGCTGTGCAGACGTGGATGTGTATGGGTCGTGTGGACCTCTGTCGTGTCCGCGTCACTCCGAGGGAGACATCTGCAACAAGAAGCTGCGCGATGACTATCACTTCTACTTGTCATTTGAGAACAGCAACTGCCGAGACTACATCACTGAGAAACTGTTCTGGAACGCACTGCTGTGAGTCCGGCTAAGTCGTCATCATATCATCATCATCATCATTAGCCTATTATAATCCTTATCATTGTTGTTATCATTGTGTAGTTTCAGTGTTATCGCGGTGACCATCGCATCGACTTGATAGTGTAAAGGGACATAGGATGTTGAATTTGCGATCACAAGGTCATTGGTTTGACTCCCAATCGGGACTCTACCAAGTGGTTACTACTTGGGTGGGTGAATGTCTGTGGACAGGTAAACTATCTTGGTATTACGATCAACACTAGTCAACTCAGCCTTTCATCCCTTCTGGGTAGGCAAATTGCGTACTGGCCTGTATGGCTGGGGTTAAGGCGGAGCACCATGCACGTTCACTTGTGTTAGGTGGCTGGTTACGCTGTGTAATAATTTCATATGGCAGGTGACGCTTCGTAGCTTTGAGCTTTTGAATGGGTTTCCCATAAGCTATACCCTTTAACCTATAACGGTCAGCGCACCTTAGTGACAGCTAAGTTTCTTGTTGATATGTGTACAATATATGCACTGAAACATTGAAGTATTTTTTCGGACCATTTTTTATGGTTCATTGCGGTTTATATAAAATGAAGTTTGCTTTTGATGTGCAATAGGCCTATAAAATTGTCATAGCCTACTTATACTTTACTTACTTACTTAGTTGCCTTGGCCTTGGCCTTAGCCTCGAGGTTTACTTACTTTGGCCTTGGCCTCGAAGGTCATTGGCCTTGGCTTTGGGCTTTAAAATGCTGCGGTTAAACGTTGCTGGTAGAACGGGCTTCATGTTGTTTCTGCATGAGTGCAGACATGACGTGGTTCCTGTGGTGATGGGCGCACCTCGGGTCGACTACGAGCGTGCTGCACCTCCCGGGTCCTTCATCCACGTCGATGACTTTGAGTCACCGCGTCAGCTGGCCGAGTTCCTCCGCGCCGTTGCCGCGGACCGTGACCGCTACAATTCGTACTTCCGCTGGCGGGGTGCGGGCGAGTACATCGACACCAAGTTCTGGTGTCGTCTGTGCGCCATGCTGCATGAGAGCCGGCGGTCCGATCAGCACATTGTCTATGAGCGTCTCAACGACTGGTGGCGTGGAGCTGGCGCGTGTATTGAGAAGGCTGCGCCGGGCAAGGCGTGGATGTCGTGGCGGGACGTACATCTACCGGATCTGCTCAATACCTCCTACCATCGACTCTGGCTTGATAACAGCAACGTAGGTCTACCAGGCGTACCTGCTGTGTCTCGGACTCGACCCGTTACCGACTTCGACCCATGTAAACTTGGTCTTTTCCCTTGTGAACATCGCTGACCTACCAGCTCACCAGTCCAGGGGCCAAATTTACAAAACATTGTAAGACAAATTTATGACAACGTTACGACATCGTAACTTGTTGATTTACGACAAAAATACGACAAAGTTGCGAAGAGTTTACAAAAATTTTATGATTATTTTACAATGTTTTGTAAATTGGGCCCAAGTCTACCAACCAGGTGCAGTTAGGAGTTTAAGTATTTTTATTACAGGTGTCTCATATCGCCATGTTTTGGTATTTGTACTTCGAGGGGAATGACTGCTCCCTGTGAGGAATAACTGATTGTAAATATTTGTGTGGATATTGTGCGTGAACAGTGTGGTTCATGCGGTCACATTGCACATTGCAAGAAATCCACATCTTCAAATCGCTCAGCACTGTGGTGCCAGTATTTAAAACTAGTTTCCAGCGAGACCTTGGGGAGAATTTGGCGTCAATGGCTTTGTACTTTGAATTTGATTTATATTCTGTAAGTGAATCTCACATTGTTGGCCGTTGTTTACGTTCATAGTGGTTCACGTGCTATTTGTATTGTCGTAATGTGTTTTAGTAAAAACTCTGATATTTACGCTTGTCGTTTTGCATTGTGAGGTGCTTTCGTTTACACTGAACAGTTCTCCGGTAATCTGTTCAATGCACAGGCTCCCATTCTAGATGCAATCACCGTGAAGTTCTGATTACTGGTTCCCAAATCTCATAATTAAACGTTCAACCTAGCTGTCGCAAGAAATGTCGTTTTGGCTCACAGAATTTATTCGAAAACTATCTGGCTTCCTCTGGACACACTGTAGGTTGCCCAGGCCCTATTTCAGGCTGGATCGTAGATGTCACACGAGGGAGAAAAAAATGGGGCATTTGAGGAAAAGAGAAGAAGGAATAAGAAAATGGAGAGACATTAAAAGGGACAAGAAAAGAAAAGCTTGCCATCGTGCACTTTAGCTTTTAAATATCAACATTTAGCATCATGTAATACTTACAGTTTGTACACGTAGGTATGCTGCAGAATGTAGAATTAGACTTCAAGAACTTTTAGACTTACATTTCTGCCCAATTGCCTGCGTTCATGTACTTGATTTGGTTGTACTGCTTTTGTACTGTTAACTTATTGTCGTCGGCTGTGATGTTAATATGTGTTTGCACTAGAACTAACTATGTTGTGTCTTTGAATGTTTCAGTCATTTGGCTCAGAGTGTCACATCTTGTTGCCATTGGCATTCAGTGTAATAGCGTTTACCCGGTAATCTGTTTTCACATAATTTACAAGAAATTTGAACAAAGCTCATGAAATTCGCGAAAGCCTATTGCAGTTCCTGTTCGCAAATAATCTTAGTCTATCTCCGTCCATTTCGTTGTAATTCACTCTTTTGCAGCCAAAATCGCCCAAAAATCACGTTAAATCAATATTTTTAGGGTTCAAGGTTATTCAAGGTTACCGATGTTGACATTCGTAAGAAGCTCCTCATCAGTTCTTGTTATGATAAGCAGCATGGCTGTGCCTATCTGCAACCATTTACACGCTAGACAAGCCAACAGAATATAAATAACCACTTTTTACAGGGGTACCTCTCGTTGACACCCACGTGCGCAGGCCTGCTTGAATCTAGAGCGTCCGGACTTGGACTGCTAAAATCTACATTCCATGCTAAAAATTTCATACGCAGGTTGTCTTGGTCTATCTCCAGCCATTTTGGTGCAATTCACTCTTGAAATGCGTGTCGCAGCGCAAAATTGTGCAAAAAATTTACTAAAACCCCTTTTTGAGGGGTTCAAGGTCGTTCAAGGTCATCGATGTTGATAAATCCAAAAAGCCTGTCACCAGTGCTTGTTATGGTAAGCAGCATGTATGTACCTATCTGCAACCGTTTTTACATTATTCGAGCCAATAACGGCAAAATGACGTCTTTAGAGGGGTAGCTGTCTTTGACGCCCGCCTGCGCCGGCCTCCTTGAACCTAGGGGGTCGGGGCTTAAACTGCTAAAATCTACGTTGAATGCTGAAAATTTCATACACAGGTTATCTTGGTCTGCCTCCAGCCGTTTAGTCGCAATTCAGTGTTGAAATATGCGCTGCATCCAAAAATTGCGAAAAATTCACTAAAAACCTCTTTTTTGAGGGGTTCAAGGTCGTTCAAGGTCATCGATGTTGATAAATCCCAAAAGCCTGTCACCAGTGCTTGTTATGATAAGCAGCATTTATGTACCTATCTGCAACCGTTTTTACATTATTCGAGCCAATAACGGTAAAATGACGTCTTCTTTAGGGGGGTACCCCTCTTTGACGCCCTCGTTCGAGGGGAACCCCTGCACCCAGTGGCACGAAATTTTGTCACGATAAACTAGAGACCTGGGGCAGCCCATATTAAAGATTCGTGATCCTAACTTGCATCGTTTTGATCCAGTCCACGAGTGTGACAGACAGACAGGCGAAGCATTCTGGTTTCGCGCGTAAAAATGCATAATTTTTTTTAAATTGCAAACAGAATCTGCACATTCACGGTAACCCAGCCTTCCACCCCTCTCTGGTAGATAAATTCAGTGCTGACCTGTTTGACTGGGGTTAAAGCGGGGCACGTTCACCTCTGTCGGGTGGCAGGTAAACACTCTGTGATCCTATATGGCAGGTGACGCTCCGTAGCTATGAGACAGCTTCCCATGAAGAGCTATACACACCCTTAAATTTAATCTTTTAACTTTTTAATCAATGTTCAGTTACATGTATTTTATTATTGAGAGTATATATGTTGGATTTCTCCGACCACACAGTATCAGATTTCAGACTAACCCATTTCTGATGTTGATTGTTGGTTGCGTTTTTAGCTCAGCTTTTTTGGTATGTATACCAGGAATTATGTAATGTGCAAAGTGTTAGCTTGTTCAATTTAGACTGAGATCATAAATTACTTTCTCCTTCTGTGTGATAGTTTCATGGAATTATGTCACTGTACATACAGGGTGTTCCAAAAAAAACCGGGAACACTGTTTTAATTTTGTGATAACTTCCTGCAAAAAATGTACACTGATTTTAACCATTTTTTCACTGTTACAGCAATAAATTCTTAGCACATAAGGATATAATTATGCTTTGCACCTCACATTTACACACACCACTCACCAAAATTGATGCCATCTTTCTAATGTGCATTGTGCAACGTCTTATAGTTTGCTCAAAACAATTCCACACGTGCTTGCATATCATTCACAACAATGCTTTGTGATGACACTATTACCTGATAAAGCTGATATTGTATTTAAGCATAAAATTCTGTTGTAATTAAACTTTTGGTGGCGCACGGTTACGTAAATTATGGGTAGAACAACGAAAAATGATCGCTGTTTAATAGTGGGGTAATGGTTACGTCAGTTCAACTCCAATTTGAGGATATTCCCCTTGCTCTAAATCGATGAAATTTTGCTTGCGAAGAGCTGAGACATCGCGCTAATTAACTAGTACGTAGGGCGGCTTATTACTGTTTACTTTTTAGTTTTGAGGTTGCTGAAGAACCATTAACATCGATGAAGCAAACGTGTATAGTGCAATTTTGGGAGTGGCGTGTGTTTTGCTAAGTAGGGTAATTACATAATACAGGTGAGGTGGCCGGCGTAACTTTACTTTTATGCGCAATGAATTTCTTGTTGTAACTGTGAAAAATGGTTAAAATCGGTGTACATTTACGGAAGATATCGCCAAATTAAAACAGTGTCCCAATTTTTGGAACACCTGGTATGTTGTAGCATTTGATTATGTTGCAGAAAGTGGGTTGTTTGTTGTCAATGATTGTTCATCTGCACCGTGTGCGCTGTGCAATGTAATGGTCCACCTATGTATTTTAAATACAGTCATAGTCTGTGCAATATTTGATACCACTGCAACATGTGAACTGGATATTTCAGTTCAGTAAATTAGCAACGTTCAAGAATTTGTCGGGTTACATCTGTTGTCATTCTTCATCTAAATGCTTTCGTTTGTTTACTTTTACTATTGGTTCAGGCAAGTTTGTTATTAGTGTTTAGGTAGACAAATCCAAGTGCAATAGCAAGAATTACTTTTCTGAGCTGAACATGATGTTTATTCATTAAGCATGTGCACGTGTAGGGCCTACTTTTAATAGCTTTGTTGTGTCTATGTGGCTTAACTAAAACATTCCATTAGTTGGTACAACGGATGAAAGTATTTTTGCAGCTATATGTGTTTTAGTGTTTTTTTTTGTATTATGTATCATGGCTATGGTAGCAATGCATATTTTTATTGTTTCATAGCTTTCAGACCTTGACTGACATTGACATGTAATAAGTGTGAATTGACAGAAAGCCACACACTGCGACTACTCTTTCCTGAATAGTTTTATTCATTTCACTTACTGTTTCACTGACATTCATTTTATTGTATATTATACACAGTTTAGAAATGTGGCATAAGTTTAAATGTGACCAAAGCACATTTCATTTCCACGTAGTAGCATGCACACAGTTGTCATAATTTGGAGCGAGTCACATGAGTCAGCTGACAGAGGTTTAGCATTTAGCACATTCATTCATCGAATATATGTTAACCGGATGAATTCTAATAACAGCACCAGTGACACCACAAGCACAATAGGCCTACAGATAGAAATCAGCCCCGTGTGGGACTGCGGTCAACTCCTCCATATTGGTTTTACAATGTTGCAATGGTTGCCCTATCAGTGAAATTCAGTCACGTGACAAAGAACTAGGCTGAATATTCATAATTTGGCGAGATCAAATTTAGACATTGTGTGCTTATTTGAGAATCAGTAGTCATCTGCCAGCTCATACTGTAAATGGTAGAGGAGGAGTCTGAGGAGAATGACTAAATATAGAGGATTTTTTTACTTTAAATGTATTGTGACCTTGACCTTGACCTTGACCCCGAATTGGATCACATGGCAAACCTACAAATCAAATGATTAGAATGTCATTCTAATTGGAAAGAACCTTTCTGTAAATGGATGGACCCACACAGACTGGCTTTTAAGTCAATTAGAGAAGTCAACCTAAACATGAAGTGTGTGACTAAAACTGCTATCAAATGCAATAGAAAACAACTAATGAAACTGAATGGACCCAGGGTAGACTAGCTCGCATAACTAACCCAAACATTTTTCACCCGCACTGTAACACTTTTATCTTCTAAGCTAGCAAAGATTACAGCCACCACCATGGAAACAAGAAAAGCCCAGCTGACGCAAAGGGGAACGTGCGACAGCGATGCATGTATGAAGGCCCAGTGTGAACGAAATCTAAGCTCGCAACGATGTTTCATTTAGACTCGACAGCGGATGATGTCTAGTGCCACATCAAGTGCATAAATTTCAGTATTTGCTGAAAATCGCAATTTTTTCCTACCTCCTCTCATTTAGCACCCTCGATCGGGGTGACCCCTTTCGAATTTATGGAAAAGCTTTACGGATCCTAAAACTAGAGTCTTCTAGGCAGCCGACAGTGAAGATTTGGTGATCCTATCTTGCACCGTTTTTGACTGATCCACCAGTATGACAGACGGATGGACAGACGGACAGAATTGCGATGGATAAGACGCACTGCAGCAGTAGCTGCTGTCACGCGTAAAAATGGCGAGCACTGCATAACATTTACAAGGAATATTGGTGCATTGACGTACCGGTAGTTGGTACTGGCTATTATAGGTCAACATATCTAATCAGACACATAACAGCAGCACACTTTACCTCCTTTAATGCGGCCGTAAGTACTGACCGTTTTTGTGAGGCAACGTTACACGTTCTGAATTAAAATCATTTTTTTGCAAACCATCCATTTCGATGGTCTTACAGTAACAGACACTTGTGTTTTCAAACAACGTTGTAAGTGTATCAAATTCTGTGAGATACATGCTGCAAAGAAATCTCAGAACAATGCATCACAACAACGCTCATATCTAGACTAAGCTGTACATATTAACATGCTTGAAGATCTTACTTATTATCAGTACAACAATGACAATGCCCCATTCGCTGCAACACACTGAAACCAATTGCAGCTGTGTGCAACAAGAAACACATTCACAAAAATCACCCATAAGGTATAATGCTCACTGCGCTCTGCTAGACTTCCTAGCTGCCGCCAAATATCTAGATCCGCCAAAATTTTTGCCGCCACCAAAAATCCGCAAAAAAATACGGCTAGCTGGAATTGCCGCCAAATTTCTTAAATTCATTAGCCGCCACAAAAAAAAACAGCTAACCTTCGGCCATGCTTTGGTTTGGTCTCCTTTTATACCCAATTCACACCGCGATGCCGATGCGACTTAACTGCCATGACATTACAGACTACTCTCCTGAAGTCTGAACTAAACATTTACTCATAGACTGATTTAAAGCTACAGCAGCAATGCACATATACACGGTGTGGCATAAAAAAGTATCCCCTAAAGGTGTTTGCCTTTTTCTGAGCACGCTTGGAATTTTATCGCCAAATTTCACACTTGTTATAGTCTAGTAAAAATGCCAAAAAACGTTATTATCTTCAATTACGACAAAATTACTGGATTCTTCGCGTGACCACATCGTCATTTCTGACGTTCACAAGCAGCGGAATGTGTGCAGAATGAACGGCGCACCATGTTTGCGCCTCATACAAACACATTATTATTCGAACAACATAACAAACAATTTGGCAGTGACTTTGAGAACTTCACATGTCCATCGGCGGCTTTCACACATGCAATATATTCTCTTAGTAAAGTTTTTAACAATCTTGTTGATGGCAAGTTGTCCCAGATCACTTGCAGTGCTTGCTTGCGTTAAGCGACGGATTTCAGTTTTAGTAAGTAATACGATAGCAAATTAAAATAAAAGGCTTTCCAAACCTTTCCGTGAAGTTTATGATACTTTGATGTCACGAGCAACAAGATGCACCCAGTTTGTTTTTCGATTCGCTTAACTTGTTACAGCACTAGTGTTGAACATGCAAAATCATGACATCATCTTAGAAAAAAATTCCGTAACTCCGTATAAAATTTTGTGCTATAATTGCAAGGGGTTGCTTGGAAAATGGCAGACAACTCTAGGGGATACTTTTTTTGCCGCACCCTGTATGTGGAGTTCTTTATGTGCACTAAAAAATTAGTGTTATAGATGCATTTCAGCCGAAAAATTAGCCGTAATTTAACAAAAAATCTTGATTTGCAACAAAATTTGGCTAATCTGGATATCAGCTGTATTTTTGGCTCAGCCAGATTTATTTCTCTAAAAATTTGGCTAGGAAGTCTGCTCAACCAACACACTAAGTGACATTAAATTAAAATAGAAATATTACAAATTTGTGCATCATTTTTTAAACATAAATATAACTGTTGTTGTAAAACATGCATTTCTGCTTGATGTTAATATAACCTATGTGCTGTAGTACGTTGCCACGTAATGGCAAGTATTGTTTAAACGCCATGATATTATTGGTGTATTAACTCACAATGTAAACTGTGAGGTTGTGAAATGTGCACACCAATATTTTATAGCAAGGCTGGCATAGGATAATAGTAAATAGACTATAATCCACATATGTAACGCTTGCTTGCTTCCTGCCAGTCCTGGGCATCAACCACAATACTGGAACATTGCCAGAATTAATGTTTACAGAACTGTGAATCCGTGCATCACTATCTTCAACGGCAGTTGCAAGTCATGTTTTGAAGTGATGAGTAACATCTCATCACTTCAAAACATGACTTGCAACTGCCGTTGAAGATAGTGATGCACGGATTCACAGTTCTGTAAACATTAATTAGCCATTAGCCATTGATAGGCTCACAAATGTGGATTTTAAAGTAAGAAACGATACATTTCTCACGTGAGAATTTTGTATTGAGATATTGAAAGCCACGAAGGTGGTCGTAGTCCGACAGAGAGGCTACGTGAACGTTGAAAGTGCTGACAATTGAGTCTGACGATTTGGCCTGGATACGGAACCTTCATCGACTTGGCGAGCAGGTGTTGTCAACAAACCGTGAATTTCTGGGTAATTCCGGGACAACGTGTAGTGTTCCACGCGACCCGACGTTGAGATCGTTTTCAGCCAACAACAGACGACATCAGCAGGTGATCTGGACGTCAAACGATGACGACAGAAGCTTGGAGATTTTGAATCGGCATCAGCCATCAACGGCAGTTCAGGCATATTGCGTATGCTCGCATGCTAAGCTGCTTGCTTTGCTGCATTAAAGAACGATTAAATGAATAGTTAGCCAGCCATTTTACGTAGAAATATAAAGATTGTTGTCTGAGGTAACTGTTACTGTGTTTATTACAATATATTATCTTAAAATGTCAATTTTGGTGTTTATTATCATAGCCATTAGCGGCTAGTATAGTACGGTAAATTAGCTAGACAGACGATTCGTTGCCAGCCCTACATAGCAACCGGCCAAAGTCTGCATAAACATAACAAAGTGCAATGCATGAAATTAGTACCGAAGTGCTAGTGAGAGAAGCTGAGCTTTAAAAATAACACACAGAGTTAGATGGCTGACAAATGTTGAAACTCGTCACAAGTACAGTACAATGATACATTATTAACAATCCACAATATCTACAAATCACTCATTCCGCAACGCCATGATACAACACAGAGTTACAATACTTCAGGCACAAAGAGGTTTAGCATCTTGGTCTGTCATTCGGAGAACAGGAACATTTTTGACACCTGCCGACATGCCGACAGCAGATCGGGATAAACGAACTGGTAACCAGACTCCAGCGTCCGTTTTGGAATAACCTTTTGGCCGTCAGTAATCACTGACGCCCTTTCTGAGCCATAGATTAGCTTCAGTACGGATGAAGGCATCGGGAACAACGCCGGACGCCACATGGCACGAGCGAGCGCTGCTGTAAAATCAGCATTTGTAGCCGTCTGAGGTGCCACTGCATTCAGGGTACCCTGATCAACAGACACTGCACATTAACTGCTGTTTCCCATGCAATTCTGCTGAACAAAATCTACATTACTGCCTGTGATGTTTTAATAATGCTTTATTCGACACAAGTGCAGACAAATGACACAAACAGAAAGAGTGACATCATTTTAGATAACTGCCACATCATTCACATAATTTCCCTAAGTGATTCGTCAAAGGATTATCTGTAAATTTTAAGCTGTGTGTAATTATGTCTTTTTCTGTCTCCCATGTCTTAATTTCAATCCAGCCATTTACTGACTGACTAATGGACAATAATTGGTTACAGACACTGGAATGTGAGATTGGAACTTCTTTGCAACTTGAGAACTAACTGACGTGAGGCAACAACAGTATTAGTTCATGCGAACACTCACCGTTATTGTGTCTTGCTCAATGGCATGAGCATAGATTCCTGCCACATCATCAGCATGTATCCATGGGAACCATTGCTTACCACTGGAAATAGGTCCGCCAAGCCCGAGGAAAAATGGCAAGTACATCTGCTTGACAGTACCACCATAACGACCAAGAACTATACCTTAACATGCATCAACAAGCAAAAACAAACAAATAAACAATAACTACTTTGTGTATCTGTTAGCTGTAATTGAGTATTTTCAAGCACACCAAATGAAAAATCGCCCTAAGTACTTAATACTGTCAGGATAGCAGACCACTCAAAATTTCAAAATCCAATCAACCTTTTGCAAATAAATTATAGCTCACAAATCAGCAATACTAATTTAACAGAAATGGCTGATTTGCCAGATCCAACAACAATTAATTTTTTTTTTAAATCAGCCAAGCTGGAGAAAGACAAATTTGGGTTAACCTAGAAACAATGAGAGCCAATAAACAAGATGTAGCAGAGATTCGCCTACCAACTCGTACAATGACATGTCGTACGTCCGTTACATGTGACGGCAGTGCAGCAGACTTTTCACTCTCAGTACAGAGTTCCGAAAGAAAACAGCCTGACCCACCGTCACTGTCTTCATTATATTCTTTGGTGCGATTCGGAGGATAGTAGCCTACTCATCAACAAAATATCGAAACTGATGTCAGACTGATGTCAAACATTTCACACAAAACTGCAGGTGTAATATTCAAAGTGCAAGCAACAGCTGACTCTATCTAACTATGCACATCATGTGCCATAAAAAACGTGCCACTTTACTTTTGTCCATATCTTTGCCAATTATTGAGCGATTTTCAAAATTCTTTCACTGGCACATTCCGCAAACAATTTGCAATAATGTGATTATTATATATCCCACCCACAGTAAATGCGTTTCTACACTACTTTCAGAGGCGTCCACTCCACTGACTGGTGGAGGCAAATGCCTCCTGGAAAAAATTGGGGGGAAGTAAAATATTGCTAACTGGGGGGGGGATTTTTTTTCGATGGCAAATTGTATAAAATACCAAAATACGCATAAAACAAAATGCGACAATTCTGCAATGCTCCAATTTTTGCTCCCAGCTTATACATTGAGAAAGGTCTGTTAAAGATACTCACTAGCTATAGTGAGCAGAGCTTATCTTAAGGTTAGGCTCAGCATTAGAGTTACTATGGTGGCAAGCCTTAGTAGGAAGGGTTTGCCACAACAGCTATACCATCATTGAGCCTCGCTTTGAAGCCATACCAAGCTATTCACTTTAGCTGATGTTCTCTTGTGGACTCCAGATTCAACTGCTATGATTTATGATAATGACAAAAGAAAGATGGAAGAAAAAAAGAGAAAGAGGAAGGGGGAGCGGAAGGGAAGGGAAAGTAGAAGGGGAAAAGAAAGGGAAAGGGGAAGAAGAAACTTCGCTCGCAATTACTTGTAGCCCCCATTTTTTTTTCAAATTTGTGGTGCCACCATGCTTTTTTGCTTCTGCTTAAACTGTACTGAATTTGGTCAGTTAATTCTTTGCAAAATAAGTAAAATTGTTCCCAGCAGATGTCATGTTTAACGCCAAAATGCACCAAATTCAATTTCGGCTGTGGCTCCGCCCACACCCCACGAGGGGGGAGCTTACAGCACTCCCTCAGACCTCCAAGTATTCCTAGACTAACTAAGTAAATCACCAC
>Ga0209671_1003587_pt1 | contig 14990 bp, 8 predicted proteins | sample WorMetHERISLAND2_2_FD_187401 | JGI IMG/M metagenome (GOLD analysis project Ga0209671, IMG submission 187401) | Marine gutless worms symbiont microbial communities from Max Planck institute for Marine Microbiology, Germany - Olavius geniculatus... | ecosystem: Host-associated > Annelida >... | reverse complement strand
GTCTTACAAGAGTATTGGTGGAAACAGGCATGCCGAGTTTTAATACTTTAATGCATAATAGTCACATAATTTTTTAAAATGTTGGAACACCTGCAGTTTACGTAATAATATAGTTAGTCATCTGGCTGCTCTTAACTGTTTTTGATGTTTGCAGTTGCAACTGCTAATAGTACTGTTTTTATTGAGTTTTACCTGTATTTGCATGATTTGTGTGTTTTTTTTGTGTGTTTTGCTGTATGTTTTTATGTGTTTTATGTGTATATGGGCCAAGTGCCTGAAATAAAACTGATGATGATGATGATGAAAGGAGTAAATGAAATCAGTGTAATATTGAGGACCGACCAACCAACGACCGACCTCTGTTCTTGGAAGAGCCTTCCTGGAAGAACTTCAAACGGCTATATCTCCATAACGGTGATAGGTAGACGCATGGTCACTATGTACCACCCATAGGAATTCGACCACCGGAGACGCGTTTCGCACTTTTTTTCTATGAGAATCTCACTTTTACGGCTCAGTAGTTCTCACTATTCTCACGAAAAGTGTGAAACGCATAAGTAAAGAATTCTACGAGAATTCTAACATAGAATTCCACGCTAGCCAATTTTATCTAACTCGCAAGCAAGTGGGCGGAGCTAGCATAACGTAGCAAAAGAAAATCTTGCTCACGATTTCTCAGAGAAACTCAGAGAAAAGGAAGTGCAAAACGCGAATTCTAAGTTAGAATTTCTGGGATTCTCAGAGATTATCAGAGAAAAAAGTGCAAAACGCGCCTAGGGAGTCAAATGGTTACGTGACCGATGACGTCACGTGACCGCAAAAGATCAAGTTCGTGACCCCCATTATCTTTGAGGCGCCATATCTCCGTAACGGTGCCAGATAGACGGATGCGTTTAGGTATAACAAGACATGGCAACTAGCGTCATCGACCATTATTGGAATTTTTTTCTCTCAATTCCTAAAATCGGGCAATATTTTATGAACTTCGGGGAGACAATATTTTCAATAACGACCTTGACGCCAGTCACTGTTAGTAGCCTATAATATTAAACGGGTCTCAATTAGACGCCGGATGTCTAATACATGCCGAAAAGAACGAAAAAGCTTTTTAAAAAATACAAAAGAAAATGATGCGCGCGAGCAGTACATTAGATTGGTCAGAATCTGATAATATTTTTTGTTAATTTTTAATATACTGTTTACCTAACAACTACAGGACAACTTAGTAAAAAAACAAACGTGGTCAGGTATTACAGTTCTCATATCAATTATCTTCGTTGTAGCGTAGCTTACGGTTACACGTGCGTCTGGAAAAAAGTAACATCCCTGAACAGTGTGCAATATAAATGTCAAATCAGGACAAATTAACGTAAAATTATGTGTACTTAATTTGCAATAAATCTGTGAAGTAATGGCAAAATTTTGTTTAAAAATATTATTGCATAGCAGATTAGACCTATAAGTTTATATAATTTTAACGCGCGACGCACTGTGTTAAGCGAGTATTGGCTATCATAATTCTGTCCGTCCGTCTGTCTATCTGTTCGTCTTGATGTCACGTCCCGGTACCGGGAGATAAATACTCGGGGTACGTATTTACCGATTAATCGAAATCTGAAAAAATAGTCGATCGACCCGTGAATTAGCCGATAGGCCTAGTGGAAGCACTGCTGTATTAATTAATGTTATATGGCCTACCTAACCTGGGTGTTATATGTTATAATTACAGTAACTCGGTGAGAGCTTTGTTACCCCACAAAGAGTGAGAACATTCTCAGCAGGCGATCATAAAAAAAGAGATCAAGCAGTATGCCAGTAACGCCAACTTCTTTCTCTGAGCTTGCGTTGAAGCACGCAATACAATACAATAGAATAAAATTAAAAGTGAAAAAAATGCCCTTGGCACTGCAGTCACTTTACAGCCAGTAGTGAAAATGAGGATCGGAAAAAATGAGTCTTAAGTTTAGTTTTAAATGTTCGCAATGACTTTGAAGACGTCACTTCTGGTGGCAAACTGTTCCATGTTTTTGCTGCAGCGACAGGGAACGCTCGGTCGCCGATCGTGGACAGACGTGTCAGTGGTACAGCCAGTCCCGAGGTCGATGACGAGCTCAGGCGTTGTCGACCAGGAAGTCCAGCGAAAGGCTGTAGAGCGTCACCCAGGTTAGGTAGGCTGGCGCAAGTCCATGGACACACTGGTAGACCAGCACTGCCGGTTTGTACATTATGTACATTTAATTTTGTGTGTTATTTGCATTTTCAATTTTCGTTTTCGTTTCGATTCAATCACTTCTGATTGTACACAAATAATTTTTTGCTGGCTTCCAGTTTAGCAAATAGAGAAAAGGAAAAGATGACCAACTGAATTTATAACACCGCGGAACTAGGCCTATAGCAACAATAGCGCAGGCCTACAATATGGGTGCTACATTACTAACGTCACTTCGAGATCCGGCTTGACTGAACACGACTGACCCGCAGCCGCGTATAAAACAGCAGGGCGATCAAATTATGGCTTTTTCGCCCTATTGCAGTTTTGACCCGTGGCTGATTGGCCCCTGGCTCTTTCGCCTCCTGGCTTGTTCGCTCCCTGGCTGATTCGCTCCTCAGCTTGGACGAATTAATTCGACCCCTTCGTTGAGTAATATATTTCTCTAATAGACTAATATTTTCTGTTTTGTTTTGTTTACAGAACGACAAGAACTACAATGTATCATCACTCAACTGATTAATACGCCTAAATATTTCAAATAACGTTATACGTGTCAAAAATGCTTGGCGTAATAAGTGATCACAGCACGAAAACGGAAGTCAGTCATCTTAGGCTCCAGCGGCGGCATTGTGGAGTAATAAAGTAGCTACAATCTTCCGACTGACATGTTTTTTTTGCAAACTTCTGATATAGTTTAATTCTGACAGAGACCCGCAAATTTCTGCATCAATCTCAATTTTGTTTTCTTCACAAAACGGTGATTTTTGCAGCAAATATCTCATTTTTGGCAAGATAGATACCTAAACGCAAAAAAACCAAACGTCAGTCTACTGAATGGGCGCTTGTACTAATCGATATTAAATTACCGGTTTTCAATAGGGACAAATCGTTCAAGCCACGGGGGCGAATCAGCGAGGGGGCGAAAGAGCCAGGGGGCGAAAAGGCCAGACACCGGGCGATCCACCATAATACAGGCATGGATCGACGCAAACATCGTTATGAAAATACGGGATATCGAAAACTACGCATTTTCCGTAGCTTCGAGTTTGGTTATCATTAAGAGCTAGAGGCCTAGACATTCTGTAACGTTTTTGACTTTTTAGTTTTTTATATGATCAGCTCGATTTTGTTGATTTAATGCCTTTTTATCACATCGTGTTATCTACGTGTGATCTTTTATTTTGACTAATTTATAAAGTTATTACTTTTTGAATTATTTTTATATTTATTTTTTATGCGCGAAAAGTATAGCCGGTATGACGACTCAGGCCTAACCTTGCCCTTGCCTGCTGTTCTAGCCTACTTTCGAGCGATTCGTAGTTGTCGTGTTTAGACTGCTATAAAACAAGCTCATGATCAGTCAATCATTTCAATGATCAATCGTGCTACAGACCCGTAGCCTATCTGCGACCAATGGATGTACGGAAATTATCATCTGTATGCGATCATTACCTCCGTCAATGAGGTTATGTTTTTGCCAGAGTTTGTTTGTCTATCTGTCTGTCTGTGGGTTAGCAAGATAACTCAAAAAATTATGAAAGGATTTTACTGAAACTTTCAGGGAATGTCGGGAATGGCAAAAACTACAAGTGATTCAATTTTGGGGGTGGTCCGGAAGGAATCCTGGATTCTGGATCACTTTGAAATTTTCGTTAACATTGCTTTCAATGTGGCATAAGGGAAACCGCTGCCAAACCGAATATGGTGCTGCCACCTTGCGAACGACATGGCTTTGGCGGAGGTCTGCGGTCTCTGACTGCTTTTCTAGTTATTATTGATTTATGTTGAACAGCGCGCAGCTGATAAGCCAATGCGTGTGTGTGTTACACAAACTATTGTAAGTCGGCGATCGGCATAAGCCACAGCAGCCAAAACAAAAGACTTTGTCAGCAGCTGGATAGTCCCATCTTGCCTATAATATGCCGATGTGAATGCTGCAACAAATAGGCCTATCGCAGGGGATTAATCGCGACAATAAAGACTGTGATGCAAATTGATTACGATATTGAAGCTTAGCGACACAGTGTAGGTATTGAAGGCCTACACTGTGCTAGCAGCTGCAGCGTCAGCAGTAGCAGCCGCTGCAGCAAACCTGTCTCCGTAGCAAATAATCAGCTGCAATGCACAAGTCTAGCAAGCGTGGGAGTGGAGTACGCCTCCGGTGGAAAGCATCAATCGATGTTGTACCCGCGGACTCGGCGGCATGGCGCTGAAAAAGAGCAACGTGCGTTTGTTATTTCTGTCGGCGTTCTATCTGTGCTTTCTGCTCGTCGGCGCTGCCATCTTCTCAGCCATCGAGGGACCGATCGAAATGAAAAGGCTGCGCAAACTGCTTGCCATCAGAACCAAGTTTCTGCAGAACACGCGGGACTGCCTCAGCGGTCAGTTGCCTATCTCTCTCTTGCCATATGGAACGTGTGTTTTGTATGATTATGCCGTCTCTGCAATCATCTATATGTACTGTAGTACGTAATATGCTGTATCCCGATTCCCGATAGATGCTGGTCTAAAGGTGGCAGCTATAGCCCTAAAGCAGTTCATTATGTCGACGATTAGACCTACAGACTGCAGAGTGCATTAGTACTTAGACATATCGTAGTATTAGCGTACAACAGCATGCTAGAAAAAATCGGTAACAGAACTGCTTTTTTGAGGCAAGAACATAGGGTAAAACTAAATATGTAAGGAAAAATCAAGTTTTTCATCAAGTTTTTTTATATTTCCAAATTCATCCTATTTAGGTGCGGAAGTAAAGTCAGGGCAGTAGGCGTTCTATACACAAAAACATCTCGGGTCACTTTAGTTAAAGCTGGGAGCGATCATGCAGTTGCAGTCAGTGATAAGGATAACTCATAGGCCTAACTCACGCCCGAGAAAAATTTTCAGGGTCGAGAGCGAGGAAACTAGCCGCCGCAGGCGTCGAGTGAAGAATAGGATGAAGAAGGGGTAGGGGTCTCTCTCTCCCCATCAGTTATGGGAAATGTCCATTAATTTGGTGCATTCAATCTCGCATAGGCTTAGCCAGGAATTTGGTTTTGAGGCGGCACTCTTGACTCTCATCTCCTTTTTCTCTCATCTTTCCCCCTCTCTCTGTTTTACTTTTTCTTCCCTAATTCTCCCCTAAATCTAAACTTAGTTATGGGTCTGGGCAGTATCCGCATACAGTTTTCACGTTCAGGACGATGGCCTAGGTTTACATGATGAAGTCCGTGAATGCTTAGGCCTATGAATAGAGCTGGAGCCTAGCTAATTTTGAAAACTTTTTACGAACGTTCGTAAAATCTCCACTTTCCGTAAGGTTCTTGTACGAATATTTCAAAATCGCGTTTTTCTCGTAAAACTACCGTAGGCTGTGTCTGGTTTCTCGGTAGTATTTCAGTATGCTCATTTTACGAAATTTTCAAAATTAGGCCCCTGGTCAGGCGTGAGTCTGCGTGTATAACTAACTGCAGGGGATGATCTAGACGAATTTGTCGATGTCATCATCGAGGCTAACAAAAAGGGCATCTCGGCGTCACATAATGTTTCCAACGTGCCGAACTGGAGTTTTGGACAATCCTTCTTCTTTGCCACTTCACTTCTCACCACAGTCGGTATGTATAGCATCTAGGTAATTATTGTAAGCGATCGCTAGCTACTCGAGTATTTGCACCTCACTGTTTGACACGCTATAGCCTTTTGTTTAGCGTCAGTCCTGCCAAAAAAATGAACAACCAATAGGTCTAACGTGAAAATATCACAACAAAGTTTCTAACGAAATTTCTGCAATAATTATAGCGATGAACGATGATGACGGTGCCAAGCCAAAGGGGTCACTCCCATCGCTTTTCCGTTTAGCATTTGTTTTTTATTTATTTTTGTTTTGAGCTAGAGTACATGTAAAGAAACGCGCTTTGCAAATACAGTGTAAGAAATAATGCATCAGAACCAAACAAAATGTCATAGCCTTTTCTTAGTCTCGGTCGCACTCCCAAAGAGCTGCGGCTGTCAATTATTGTCGTAACAGATTGTCACAGTTGCCAGTCATTTTCATTGCAGAATATGACACTGACGGACCAGACAATGACTAAATCTTTTTACCGCATTGTTTAACGAATTTTACGTCATTGTCTCGTATGTTGGCGTTTCATCACCACTGTTTGTCATCAGTTTCGTCTTTGTTTCTGTGCGTAGGATACGGTCACGTATCTCCGTTGTCCGACGGCGGTAAAATCTTCTGCGTCGTGTACGCCATAGTTGGCATTCCACTGACGTTGATCTTGTTCACAGCTCTGGTCGAGCGACTCTTGCTGATCACGTCGTTCATGTACGAAGCTCTGCTGGCTGGCTTCGGTCAGTCGTTCCGCGTTCTTTACGTTCGACTGACCCACGTCTTCATCGTCTTCTGCTTTGTCCTGGTCGTCCTCTTTCTCATTCCCTCGGCCATTTTCACCATCGTTGAGACCAACTGGAACTTCCTGGACGCGTTCTACTACTGCTTCATATCGATGACGACGATTGGCCTGGGCGACTACATCCCTGGAGATGAGCTGCAGCAATCGTACAGACCATTCTACAAGATCTGCGCTGCACGTCAGTTTACGTACATTTCTCCAGTGATGTTAACAAGGCCAGACCACTCAAGGCCAAGGCCAAGGCCAAAGCCATTCCATAATGCAAAGACTTATGATAAAAAATTAAGTAATGAAATCTCGTTTTTCAAGTACTTTTGCATACGCAACTTACAGAATTTAATAGCATCAGCTGCATCACTCATCATTGGCAACATAATATGCAGAAATGAGTAGAACTATCCAGTTACTGACAGTCAAAACAGTGCTAGTAGTTCGAAAGTTATTAAAATTATCCAGTCACTAAAAGTCAAAAAACATTTTGTCAGCTACAAATTCCGTGTAAAAGATGAAGTATCGTGAAACAGTTTTATCAGATGTGAATTCCATTTAAAAGATGAAGCAAAAAAGTCTGTTTTTACAGTACTGCAACCTAAGTTAGTTAAACAGTTCCACCACTTCAAAAGTCCGCTAGAGAAAGTTATACATTGCTGGAAGCACTGGGGGTCTTTCTCCATAATTCACAGTGCTACATTGCATTTGGTGAATTTTGTAGTCCCATGAAACTTTGGCGGTGGCCTTGATTTTTGGGCCAAGGCAAAATTTCTAAGGCCAAGGCCATGGCCACAAAACTTGGCCTTACACTGTAAGGCCAAGACCAAGGCCAGGGATTAACATCATTGCATTTTTCTACACTTCGTTATTCCATCAGCTTCGCTTACAACAACAGTAATTATCGATCTTTCAGGTAGTGTTAAGACACATTTACGGTGTGGTGGGATATACAATAATGACATTATTGCAAACGGTCTGCAAAGTGTGCCAGTGAAAAAATTATGAAAATTGGTCAACAATTGCCGAATATATTCACAAAAGTAAAGTGGCATGTTTTTTTGGCTCATCCTGTAGAATACGACGGATCTTGGTGCAATGCTATTACGGGCTCGATAATCGATATACGGTACGGCCTAAAACATATCCTTGCGAGTTTTTTCTTGTTTGGAAATAGTCTACAATGTACAGTGTACGTGTACATGCTGAGTTCTACGTATTCGTGTTTTAACTTTAGTCCGCTGAGTTGAAGATTTCCAGCCGAAGCCTTGCAAATGTGCTTACAATTTCACACATCGGTCCGGTATGTCTGTATGTTGTGCGGCCTAGAACACGTATATCCTGCATTCTTTGGGTCCCCATGTAGTTGAGCGGAATGCGTAGGCCCACAGCTAGTCCCCACGGTTCATTCTGAACGAGCGCGCTGTCGAGTGTGTCTGTGTGTAGAGGATCTGACTGAGATACAGGAAGTGGCGTTGCTCGACAGTTCTGAGGAATTATTATCTCCACCAACCAAGCGAACGTCTGAATGGCGGCGGAGAGATTATGTTTTCGTCTAATGTGTGTGTGATGTGTGCTGATGCAGTGTATCTGTTCTTCGGGCTGGTGCTGATGCTGCTGCTGGTGGCGAATGTCTACGAGGTGCCAGAGCTGAACCTGGGCCGCTATTTCTACGCACGCAGTGACGAGGCGGCTAGCGAATACGACGAGCGTCAGCGTCTGCAGCCAGCAGCGTCAGACGGCGACAGAGCAGCGCCACCACGGTACACCACCACTGACGCCACCGCGGTCGAGCAAGACACTACGGGTGGCGCGACGACGACCAAGAGGTCCAAGAAAGCCGAGGACAAGAAACGACTTACCGACGACTCGCTGTAACGTCGGCGGCAGTAGAAGTGTTTATCTCAATGTTTGGTGATGAGAAAACTACCAAGTATTTTATTTGTAAATTACAGCGGAAATTTTCCGTGCTAAGAGGGTGCTTATACGTGCAAAACAAAAAGTAAAGCAAAACTAAAACTGACTCGCATGCCATTTTGTTTTATGCAGTTGTGGGCAATGTTGGCGATGATGACCACATATGCTTAAAACGAAACAGAGTTGCATGCGAGTTTTAGATTAGTTTTGGTTTTACCCGTAGGCACACCTTAATATGGCAGTCGTCGCGGCGTGCGAATGCATTCTATGGATAATGGATCACCGATAAATTGTCTCAGTCCATGACTTTGCCGACGATTAACAACGTTTGCCGCGCCACGATGTCACCACAACTTACTTAGTGAGTGTTATTGGTCAGCGAATGCACAGTCGGGCATTGTTCGCATTGTTGTTCGGAGACAGGGTTACAGATCTTTGGCGGCCGAAGATTGTTGATAAATGGTAAGAGTTTGAGGAGTGCTGACCGGAAATTGTTGTTCAATTATTCTCCTGTTGTCAGTTGTTTGTTTTTGTTGTTATTATCGTCGTTGCTGCTGTTGTTGTTGATATATTTGTACATGATATTTCGCCGGTTATTTATTTCTTTATTGGTATAGCTTAGAGCTGCGTAGTAGGAGTAACCGTTGCCTGTTTGTTTCAAATATGTATACATAATACTTTTTAGGTTTTTTATTAGTTTCCAGAAAAGTATTATAACGAATTTTAATGTGCGTAGGTTTCTTATCAGTGCGTTTGCGCAGGAAGATTTTTCGTGAGAAAGGTGCACTGTAGACTTGTTCTTTAAACACTCGTCAAAAGCGTGCATAGACGTATTTGTAAAAATTAGCATTATAAACTTAGCCTATGTCATTCATATTGACATTTCCGTTAATAAACTGTTCATTGATTTCCTTGTTCTTGTTGCTATATTTTGTCGACCTGATGCCAAGTTTTGTTTGATCTATTTTCGTGACGCGTTTGATTGGAGAATGTTCGTATTCTTACAATATAATTCTTGTTGTGCTTGTATAGCTTAATGTTTTGTGTGTTTAACAATTTTCCTAAGCACGTAGTGATTAGTAGTTATTTTATCGTATTGTGTTTGCTACAAGCCTATTCTTGTGGACTAAATATCTCTACAGAGTTACACGGCTCTACGTCAGCACTGTTAGGCCTATGGGCCAAATCGTTAAATCAATTTCAATGCTTTGTGGTTCATTCAACCTATGTTTTTGTGAAAACTAGGCCTATGTTTCTGGCCCACGAAATAGAGTATTTTTGTAATTCAGTAATCAGTAAAGTGTTAGTTTGGTGAAACTTTCTTATTAACACAGCCTGGAGACAAAATAAACCGTCACTTCTGAAGCATGCCATTAACTTGCGTTTTATAGTTATAGTAAATGAATTAAATGGACTGAATTTTGGCAGCAGATTCTTTGATATTATTAGTACTGTTGTTATTATTAATAGGCCTATGATGATAATCGTGGACAGGGTACAGAGAGAAGGATAGAACCATCACAAGGTTGCTCTTTAGTAATACAGTATCTTCCTCTGAAACGCTCATGCTAATCTACTCGAATATGATACTGTATTGTGAGTGTGAATATTTCTTCGTGATTTCATGTGATCGTGATATCATCCAGTATACAGGGTGGGCCAAAAAATGGCACAAAATATTTATACACCAATAACTTTGTCAAATATGAACCGATTTTTGTTTTTTTTCACTGTCGGAATCAGGAAAAAATTTGTAGTAAAATTGTCACTAAAGATCTCACCACGCTTTAAGTGTGTCGTTATACTAACTAGTGAAATATCAGTGTTTTTAAAGCAACAGCTGAAAACACAGCAATATCTGTAACAATGCATTCTAAAGAATTAACAACAAAACAACCTGTTTTTACCTCAGTTACTGTCCAAAGTAACTGCAACGTCTCGCAGTTTTCACATCAAATGTTCAATGTGTCCGCTTTGCTGCTGGACGATGCACTCAAGCCAGCGACGCCACTGACCAATGGCGCGATTAACCAAACGCTGCAACAGTTTGCCCCACTCAGTGCTCCAGAATTGTCGTGAATTGTCAACATTGATAAACCATCTATAAAAGAGCCCCCCAAACAACATAATTGACAAGATTCAAGTTCAAGCTGTTTGGAAGCCACATGTCAGGCTTCAGCAACATTGATCACGCAATTGGTCACTGTCGTCACCAGCTTGAGTGCGATGTCTGACATTTCACAAGGTAGTGTAACGACACTTATAAGGCGTGGTGGGATCTTTAGTGTTAATGTTACTACACATTTTCTGCAAATTCCATCAGTGAAAAAATTTCGAAAATGGGTTAATATTTGATGAAGTTATTGGCATATAAAAATTTTGTGCCATTTTTTGGCCCACCCGAAGCTGTACTGATAAAGGACCATTTACAATCTGTGTTATAGGCTATTGTTGTATGTGATGTCAAGGAAATCAATATTATGTATTTTGACGCTGATTGTCTCTTTGCTCAGTAGATACGTAAAAAAACGTAAAGTCCTTCCCCAGTCATAAGGCCCATAGAGTGGCGCTGATCTCTGTTTAATTAGCCCTCAGCCAGGCACCAGTTTACACTGCGAGACTACGGATAGGAGGTTAGTGCACCGTGGGGTATGCCTCTATATGTCGCAGCTTTCGCTAGTACTAATTGCGCTTACCCACGGAGGGATGGCCAGGCTGAGTTGACCTGGGTGGCTGGGTACATACTGGGATGGTCACCCATCCAAGTACTAACCGGGTTTGGCGTTGATTAGCTTTGTTGATGCGATCAACAACGTTACCAACTAAGCGCATTAGAGGTTAATTTAACAATATGCGGTATATAAATGTACATTTTACTTACTTACTTACTTACTTACCAAACCACCACCAGTAGATACGGTAGTAAAAACTAAAAAAAAACAGGCCTAAAGCATACATAGTTTTCACATAGGTATATATCGAGCAATTGGACTGCTTTAGAAAGAATTATTTTCCATCATTGCAGTGAAGGGCGATTGTGTTAACCGCAAGTGTGCGTTTGTTAGCTTGTGATCTATGCAGTAGGTGGTTGTGGCGTGGTTCTCTACCACGGTGCATTATAATACAAGTATAGCGTATATAAAATGGAACGTACACACTTCACGTGTTCACGTGTTCAACATGACCACCCTTCCCTGCAATGATCGAGCGAGGCTAATCGTTACCGAAACTGTCCGATTGCTCCATCTGCGACATAGATGTTGAAAACATTTTTATGTTTTTTATAAAAGTTTATAAAACATGTTTTTATGTTTTTTTTTTACTTTTAAAAATGTTTTTAATGTTTTTGAAATTTTATTTTTAATGTCGTGTTTTTGTTTTTATTAAAAATTAACAAACAAAATTACAAATGCAATGCATTTCTCATGGACAAATTGCGTTTAGTCCTGTTTTCGATCTTGCGGTTACATAATAACATTCAGTACATTCCGGTCTTCAGTCTTCACAAATAGTAATTTTTTGTTTTTAACACGTTATTATGCTAAACGTAGTTTAATGTTTTTATGTATGTTTTATATGTTTTGATAAAAGTGAAAAAACATGTTTTTTATGTTTTTTTTTATTTGCAAATTAATGTTTTCAACATCTATGATCTGCGACGATCGCCGATCTCATAGTACAAAACTTATCATGGTAAGCCGTAGAAACAAACACGACGTTCGTCAACAGATTAATCAATCAATCGTAAACACTCAGTGACAATCAGTATAAAACGTTATATCAAAAACAGAAAAACGTAAAAATAAAAAAAAACGAAACGAGAAAAATTCTACCGAATACAGTGCTTGCTTCCACGGTACTGCGGGCATGACATAGGCCTAGGCATAAATACAGGGCCGGATCATCCATGAGGCTGGTGAGGCTGAATTTTCAGGTCCGGGGCCTTGATAGGGGCCCGGACCGCGGGTTCCAAACTTTATAGAAAAAAAATTGCAGCCTTCAAGTTCTGGACTAAAACTTTTGCCAATTATGCGTACAACAGTTCAATTTTTTTGCTTGCTTCGCTCGCAGATTATTTATACCTCCACTTTTACAATAATTGTTTCGCTGCCCTTGTTTGCCTTTATTGTTTAACTTTAAGCAAAGGCTTTAACAGTACAGATAGAACTAAAATAAAGTAACTATTACAAATATACGTACAAGGGGCAGTTGCTTTCAAGTCTCAGGGCCCGGTGGGACCATGATCCGGCCCTGCATAAATGAAATGCACTGAACTAACAGCAAATAGCCTAAAATCCTAAACTGCATTGATAAAAAAGTTGCGAAAAAACAAGGCAAGCCGCCATCAACATTCAGCACCCGCGCCAAATATCCACGTATTTGGAGACGATTGTGACGACGCATTTCATGCTCTGCAGTCACCGAGTTGTTGATAACCACCGTGACAGCACTATTCTATTTTATAAGCCTGTTGTGAACGTCACTTGTGTATGCATTCGTCTAGTAAAGTCGTCTTCTTCACCGACACTAAATGCTGCTTGCTCTGTCTGCTCTTGTTCTCTCAGTAAAAAGATGAAAACTGCGTCATGCTGATCTCGGGTTGATGACTTACTCCGACTGAAAAAAAACATAAAAAACTTGCGTACTTTCAGCTTGAAACAATTGAAGTTTTGCAACAAAATTTGCTTCGCATATGCATGGCTCAAATCCTCCTCAGTAACCACAATAGACGTGGTGAAAAATTTACTACAATTCTGCAGAACAAAACTTTTTAGGAGATTTTGTTTTTACTGCCAAGCCGTATTGCTAGTAGATTTGATTCTACTTAACTGGCAATTTAGCAAACCAATTGTGATGTTAATTATTCAGAAAATTGCCAAAAACTGTAAAAAATGCACAATTACGAATTATTCATGCCTTATACAATCATAATATCATGCTAGTATTGCTGTAGAATAGCTTACAATCTATCGTTCCGATCGCTTGAATCTATTCATTGCATGCTTTACTGTTTTGTGTTAATCATGGTGAGTAAAAGGCTTTCAATTACGTTTAGAGCTTCTGCGCTTGTGACACCACCAGCAGAGGACGACGACAAAGACGATCAGTAAAGCAAGGACGACCACAACGCAGATAATGACTACAACGAGTACGATGCTGTCGTCTCGTGACGTCGGACGTGACGTAGTTGATGACGTCATCTGCTCGTCACTTGCCGGCCACACGCTCAGTACGCTCACCGACAGGTTCTGCACGACAGCATAATTATCAATTTGAATATCTCACTAAAACGCCCTATTTTTGGGGTTCAAGGTCATTCAAGGTCATCGATGTCGACATTTCTAAGAAGCTCGTCGTTAGCGCTTGTTATGATAAGCAGCATATCTGTGCCTATTTGCAACCATTTTCACGTTGGAGGAGACAATAGCGGCAGAATAACGCCTTTTAAGGGGGAGGTGGTGCCCCTGTTTCGCTTTTTCGTTCGGAGAAATCCTTTTTACCCAGCGGCATGAAATTTTGTCACGAAATACTAGAGACTCTAGACTATCATGTGGTGAAAACCCGACGTCTCTATCTCGCCTGGTCTTGAAACGGTATCGGGTTGTGACGGACGGAAATACGGACGGACAGACAAACAGAATTACCATAGCTATTACGCGCTATGCTATGCTATGCTAGCTCTCTCGCGTAAAAATCGTATCTTGCCTTTCTTAAACGGTAAAAAAAGTCGACAATTTTGCATATACACCATTAGGATTCGAACTTTGTTTTGCACTACAAATCCAACTACTGACATACTTATTTTGGCTACTCACAGGAACGGCAGCAGAATAATGGATTAATGGTAGTGAAAAAAGTCGTGCAGGAATTTGTTACCTGCTGGAGATCATTGACAGAATGGCGAATAGCATCAGTTAGTAACGTCTTGTTCAAGTAGACTTCGTCGTCTGCTCGTCGCTTGCGCCCGCCACTCGTCAGTTCATCAGAACACAGCATCTCTATCTGTTCTCTCTTCGCTCTGGCTATCACTTTTACACTGCAACAAAACAGCGTAGTTGAACCAAATCAGCAAATTGCAAGTCTGCAGTATATTTCAGTATATTACACGCATCTACGTTCTAGCTCGTCTTCATTACTGATTAGTCGCTGCTGGAACAGTCTACCCGAACATGTCACCTCCGCACCTTCCGTGGCTGTCTTCCGGTCCCGTCTCAAAACCCATCTGTTTGACATTTTGTATCCTACCTCACTGTGATTGTACAGTGCCTGTGCATGCAGTGACACTCGTTCCTTCAGACACTTTAATCATTATACTTACTTGTTTGCTTAATTACTTACACAGTTAAATCAAATGTAGCAAATCGTATATTTAAATCGTATACTTGATATTGTGTGTAACAGTAAGAAAACTGTATGTATGATGTTTAAACCTAGATGTAAAGACAAGATTGTTGCAGATGAATTTCCACCTTTTAGTA
>Ga0209671_1003584_pt1 | contig 14996 bp, 4 predicted proteins | sample WorMetHERISLAND2_2_FD_187401 | JGI IMG/M metagenome (GOLD analysis project Ga0209671, IMG submission 187401) | Marine gutless worms symbiont microbial communities from Max Planck institute for Marine Microbiology, Germany - Olavius geniculatus... | ecosystem: Host-associated > Annelida >... | reverse complement strand
GGGATAGAAGCCACTGAGTAGGTGTAGAAGTACTTCACGCACAGCTTTCGACACTATGATGTCAGCTACGTCTCGAGGTTTTAATGAAGTTTTTGACACAGCTGAAATCATGTGAAATGGCCCGCAAAGGTCATTTGAGGAGACCAGGTCATCGGAAATGGTCAGCGGTTTGATGATGGGCCGTAAATCGTCGGAATTAACCAGCAGGCCCATACGACGCGCCGCTGCAGGGGTCCCGCAATTTGCCATTTATCACCGGAAGTCACATCGTTTGGTAGGACTTCCTATTAGTGTTCAGTTGTAACTGTCTGTGTATATAATTTTATACTTTGCGTCAACTGCCTGCAGATTTAACAAGATATGGTAAAAAATTGGTAATGTTCAATATTTTGACTGTATTAAACGCCCAGACGGAATTTCGCCATTGATCTGAAAAAAATTATAGCGCTACCTACTGGTGACAAAAGCTGACGAATAATGTTTCTCTTTTTATGCTGGTCGCGGGTGTGACAGACAGACGGACAGACAGAAAGACAGAATAATTGCACTGCGTAGTCTACAATGTGTCTTGCGAAGATATGCGTGTTTGCTCAGTTATTGTTACATTTCGCAGCCGACGCGTATAGTGGATTGAAGATTGACTTTGAGTGTTGTAAATTACAGTATGGTTATTGGCCGGGTATGTATAGTTCGTTTAAATGCTCTGTCATTTTTGCCCTGCGCTATATATTGAGCAGAAACGATCGTTGATATTTTCTTGCCCATGACAGTAATACCCCGTTTACACGACCGAGCAAACATCGAGCAAACATCGAGCAAATGTAGTCAAAATACACGTGTTAATTGCTCGACGTCTACTCGACGTTTGCTTGATGTTTGCTCAATCGCGTAAACGGGATATAAACCAGCATAATAGCAGCACGCGTTATGCCGTGGCTACACGCATCGATTTTCTCGGACGAGGTTTTATGCCTATCAGCCAATAGATGCCACCTGAACCTCGGACGAAGAAATCGGTGCGTGTAGCCACGACATTAGGCTATAGGCCCTAAACGGTGTACGACACTTTACGCCTGCATGCGCTCCGTTGCCCATGTGATTGCGAATAAACGACGAATTATACTTAGGCGCAGTTTGAATGAGAAAAGCCAAAATCTTCTGAAAACGACGATAATTTTATGACCAAAATTTTCCGGGGTTTTGCTTTGTATCGCGCTGGGCAGATAGCAACGGTAGTCAGCCTTTAGTTGCGTTCGTTCGGCGGTGAGCTTTTTGTGAAATTTGGCGAGACGGGATGTCGGAAGAGAGGGAATGAAGCAACGGAAACGAAAATGGAAACAATGATCTTACTCTTAATTGCTGACATTTTTTTACAGAAACCATAGAAACGTGACAAAAAACCAAGCCGGCGGCAACGTGCAACGTGCAATGCAAAGCCATGACCAACACCGATAGCCAAATACGCGGACAGCGGATAAACAGCCGACATGCGACAGACAAATAAATGCACGAACGGACGCAGACAGAAACAGACACGCTGCTTACATTTAAGGGCTCTATAGTTTGCAGCTATCGAGCCAGTAACGAACGTGAATTATTTGTACACGTTTTCATTGGTTGTTGTTTGTTTTTGTTTATGGCCTACTGAAAGTGATATAATACATGCCGTCTCTGAAATGATGTGTGTATTTGACGCTCGCCATTTTTGGAAAAAAGGATGGAATGCTTGATAAAATGATCTCCAACAGAGTTTCAACAACGCATAAAATATATAATATTTTTACCTGTATACTTGGTTATATTGTTACTTGTGCGCGTATACATACACCGTGGGCCATAAAACGTGCCACTTTATTTTTGTCCATATCTTCGCCATATATTAACCGATTTTCAAAACTCTTTTATTTGGAGACAATTAGCAATAACGTGATTAGTGAATATTCTGCCACATTTTAACTATGTCGCTACACTACCTTGTGAAATATAAATGCAAGAAAAACTAGCAATCATAGACAGCAAGTGTGTTGGTAAACAAAATACACTTTCAGCAAAAATGCAGTGAATGATCTGTACGAAGCTAGACTTTGTTAGATCTGTTTCTTTGGATATCTGGCGTATTAAACGATATGCATGTTTCTGGCCTTTGTGGTTTAGCAAGCCTACCATTTCATTCACAGTGACCACGTTCTCTTCAGTACGTGTATGCTTCAGTCTGCCGGTCTCATGACTTTGGTCGGTGCTGTGTGTTTCCCAAATCTCTGTTAATAACATTCCCACTCTTTCCTTGTTGCAGTTTATCTTTAAAAATTATGCCAGTATTTTCCGAAAACTGTATTTTCGAACCGGTAGGCTACAAGTCCTTAATCGTGGCCTTGTCTCCACTGCTAAATGGCACATTACATCACCGGTATATCGTCAGCGCATTAAAAATTATTATTTGCTTTTGTTTACAAACATCAGAAATGTATGTAACACTAAATATAGTTTAATTTTTGCGTAAAAATTTGTAAAAATTGTTTCAAAAGAAGATTTCTTTGCATACGTATTATAATGATTTTAGTGATTTTTGAAAATTTATGTTTCACATGGTAATGTAGCAACACAGTTGAAGTGTGGTGGGATATTTAACAACAACTTTGTTGCTAATTGTTCACAGTATGTGCTAGTGAAAGAATTTTGAAAATCGGTCAATAATTGGTGAAGATATGGACAAAAGTAAAGTGGCACGTTTTTATGGCCCACCCTGTAGTAGACCGAGTCATCGACTGTTTGTGGTAGTCGTGATTTAGTGTTTGCCGTGATAATATTATACGAATAATTATCGTCTATGTGTTGCGCTGTTACATATTGCCGGTAACTATTAAACACTTTAACAATATATTGCGCACTTTTTTCCAAGTCAGATGCTTTCTGCAAAACGATGATGAATTTTTTGGGGTGAAACAGCAGCGATCATTTTCATGCTTTGCATGGTAGTTAATAGGCCTGCATCAAAGACACGCGTGGGTGGGATTTGTACAGTAGTTTAATACCCCATTTACATGATCGAGCAAACATCGAGCAAACGTCGAGCAAATGTATTCAAATACACATGCTAATTGCTCGACGTTTGCTCGACGTCTGCTCGATGTTTGCTGGCATTCGTCCAGCTAAGTATGGTAATTAGCATGCTAATTAGGAGGGAGGGCGGGTTGTAATTGGAAGACCTATATAACACGTGATCAGCTGTGGGCTAAGCCTAGGCCTACATTTGAGCCAGGGGCGGGGTTCCATTAGGCCTGATCGATGTTTGCTCGATGTTTGTTCGATAGTGTAACCGGGGTATAATTGTACTGCCGTCTTTCGACAGCCGGGTTTCATGATTATTTGACAGAGTGTATGGACAGGATCTGACGGTGACACCTTTCATTACTCTGCCAATTTCCCGTCACAAGCGCCAGCCAGTTGTCTTAACAGTCTTTTAATTTCTACGTCTCACGCATGCTGCGAATTAGTTCTTCTGATCTCGAGGCGTGAGATCTCTGGAATCTCTTTACGAAAACAAGCATCTGACAGATAAAAAATCGCCGCTCATCAGAGCTCTCTCACCAGAGCGACGTGATTGGCTGCAGCGATGTAGTCCTCGAAACCAAGGTCTTGGTCTCTAGACGCCTCGAGAACAAAAAAAAATAAAGTCTTGGTCTTGGTCTTGAAAGAAAAGTCTTGAGAATTTAAATAGGCTACGTTTTGCTATTTATAAGATAGTGTTTGAAGCCCCGCGCTTGAGATACATAGTGGCTGACCCCACGTGCAGCAGGACGGATTTCGGACTTTTGCTGCAACTTTTGGTAAAAATTGAAACGCCATTATATACGTGTCGGTAGTTAATGAACTGAATTGCTTGTAACTCCACACAGTTTACAGCTGCTACTCAGATCGGTTGTCTGTTACGCTTCAGAGCGTCCTTCATCTCACTACAGTCACTCGGCAGTCGGGCTTTGCCAGTTTCCGCATCTACGTCTGCTCTGTGGGCGTCTCGAGACCTTTATTCTGTTCCGCCACTTTTCATATCCGCATCATCATTTCATTCGAGTGCACAGGCAGCGCGCTGACGTGGACCGAGCATTATAGTAGATACTTTTATTTAGGTCACTTTAAAAAGATCTACGATCGTGACGACGACAGTGATGAGGCAGATATTGATGAACAACTATAATCGCTGTATCCGAAGCATCTCGGCACTGAGGCCAGCGAGCGCGAAAGCTGGGCCGTGAGCTCGTGTGGAGTTACATAAATCACTATTCGCATAATGTGGCGGCGTGCCGTGCGCATTCTGGCTTTGAGTCCTACTGCGTGGTGGGAATTGCGAAGTCGTGATCCGGCTAGCCGGTCGGCAGAAGGATACAATCAACAACCGTGTTGCTGCTGTCGACGCACGCCAACTGATGATGCTGCGTTTACCGGCGGCGCTGACGGCCCATGCGAAGCACAGCGGGACGACTGCGTGACAACTCGGCGGATGATAAGCAGTTGGCCTAGCCTATAGTTTCAGCTGGCAATATTTAACCTTGGCCTTCCTCGGTTTGAGCTAGAATAGTTTGAGCTAAAAGTTTTAAAAACATGTAAAAAATTTTAATGTTTAAAAAAAAATTTTTAATGTTTTTTTTTATTTTTTAATGTTTATTGTGCTTTTTAATGTCGTGTTTTTTTGTTCTTGTTAAAACATAGACGTGCAAAATTACAAATATGATTTATTTCTCATAGGCAAATTGCGTTCAGCTGTTTTTAATTCTTACAATCAGTACATTCTGGTTTTTAGTCTTTACAAATAGTAGGTTTTTGTTTTTAATTATTTGAGTTAGATATTCTTTGCGTGTATAATGGCGAAATAAGTAGCGATTGGAAACATCTGCAGTTCAGTGTTTATGCATGTTTTATAATGTTTTTTATGAAAGTGAAAAACATGTTTTTGTTTTTTTTATTTGCAAATCAATGTTTTTAACATCTATGGTTAACACCACTGGAATCAGGAAAGACCACAAGCAAATTAAGGAGCGTACAAAGTGACTGAACCGAACTGAACGTAACGTCTCAGCTTCGCTCCGAACACACCTTAGGTCGCCGCTTACCGCAGCAACAAATTGTACATTGACCTTGATCTTGATCTTGAATCGATTGTTAGCAGTACTTTTTTAAAAAAATCGAAAGGTTTCCGCATCCGCAACTAAATAGAAATTCACCCGCGGTGTAGCAGAGTAACCGCGGGACAAGTCTCGAGGCGTTGGCGGCGCGATGCAACGCTGGCTCCGCCGTAAAAACGGATGCGCTGGGCGTCACAACAGCCGACTCGAACGAGCTCCTGCGGCGCCGCCGACAGGGGGCCCATGAGGCGCAAAAAATAGAAACTGCTGGTGAACAGCTGTGACCAAAAATAACGAACGCGCGCTAGAAAATAGACAAGTCAGGTCTACAGACGTTAGCTGACCTCTACTCTAACAGCGGCGAGTTTTACGCTTCGCGGCACTGCGTGCAACAACCTACATGTAACTCGTAGCGAAACTGCTCGGCTTGTTTGGTGAAAGTTTGCACGCATCAACGTAATACCCCGTTTACGTGATCAAGCAAACATCAAGCAATTGGAGCACACGTCGTGCTCGTGTATTTTGAATACATTTGCTTGATGGTTGCTTGATGTTTGCTTGACGCGTAAACGGGGTATAATACTCAGCGTGCTGTTAATTCGCTTTTCATGGCGATTCTGTATCGATGAAAAATCTGACGATCAGTATACAAATTCTCCCTAAACCGCCGACATAGGGTTCTTTTAGACACTATCCGAGACATTTTGGTTGTTAAGCTTACATAAAAACGCGAGGAACTTTCGCAGAGCGTCGACGACTGCACATTGAACTGCAAGAGTAGGTCTACAATAGCTTTTGTTGCTGTCGTTTATTAAGCCCATTTTGCTGTATTTTTTCTGTACTCAGCGAAGCGAGTCATCAAAAGATGCCGCTCTGTCGTCGCCGGCTTAACGTCACACGCGGAAAGCCCAGACACGGCATGAGGCAATATTCTTGTATAAACTTCGTGGAAATTAGATTCGTTAGTTTGACGAGTTAACTTAGGCATTGTAAAAACCAGCCTGGTGGCTGTTTGTCGGGGATTCATATTTTCAGTCACGCCAGAGTGCACTGCGGCATGGCGTATCAATAAGATTCGTGTCATAGTCAACGTCATCAAGTGATCGGCTTGAGGTATTTTGTAGGTCTAATACACCATGTTTTTTTTTATTTTCACGCTATGCGCAATAACATGGCTTAGTGACGTAATGGTTAGCGCGTCGGTATAGCCTAATTGCATCCAAGTCGCTAAGGGTTCGAATCGCGGTCATGTCGCTGACAGGTAACGACTCTGGGCAAGTTATTCACGCGCACGTGCCTCCATTAACAAGCAGTATAATTTAGTACCGGTGTAATAACCGGGAAGGTGGCCATGTTCTATTGCTACAACCCTGCTACTTGGAGCCTCAAGTGACGCCTGTAGCGCTTAGCTAAAGGCGCGTACAGAGCGACGTAACTGAACTGAACTGACACGGTTTAGTTTTTAACAAACTGATCTATGGGCAAGCAAAGCGAGCCCATTGATCATTGGTTGACGCATACGTCAGCGTAGTCACGTAGGCCACCGACGCCGCTAGACGGTGCTTATTGTAATGCATTACTACTAGCCCATTGGTCAGTTTGTCAAAAATTAAACCATGTCAGTTCAGTTTAGTTCAGTTCAGTTAAGTCGTTTTGTACGCGACTTTTAAAATTTAAAATAACCTGTGAGCCGCTAAGTCACAGACAGTAAAAATTGTACGTCAATGCCGGCTCGTCTATAGAATGCAGTGACTTAGAGTGTGTGCATCCATCGCTCGCAGGGCATTGATTGCATGGTACCTGCATACACTAGCCGCCAGGCACCAGCCACGGCTCAGCTGATCGCAAATTACGCACTGCAGACAGCGAGCATCAGCAGGTGATCATGACGTGATTATGACGTGTTGATGACGTCAACACCTGTAGGGTCAAGCCGTGCACGCAGCCAGCCAGCAGCTGTAGCTCCATCGTTAGCGCTATGGACGTTATAGTCGTCATCAGTCAGTATTGTGAGTTGTGACCGCTGGGCGAGCCAGCTAGTATGTCGTAAACAGCCAACGAACGGCTTACGGTAGGATATAAGCCGAGGATAATCCCCAATCCCGTGCCCCCCGTTCGCAGCTTAGCTTCCTAGGTTGACGTTAGAAACCACTCCCACAGGCATCGGCTAACAGTTGAGGATCGTACGGACTTATCGCACTAATCGTATTTTATTTCTAGGTATTTTTCATTAATTATTTGTTACGCCCAATGGCGACACTATACACTAAGCTGGCTGTAGTACCCGGCAGTCAGCTACTCGGCATATTATACGTTATGCAGCGTTATCGCATACGTACGTGAAACTATAGCCCATGTATCGTATCGGTACATAGGCCTACACGATGAAGGCTATACGTGCTGGTTGCGATGTCTTGTCTTGTTTATTGCATCTTCGTTCATTGCGTTCCATCGTAAAGTCTTCGCCGTTTCGCGGGAACGCGGACACGCAGCCAGATAACGCTCTACTCGTACTATAGGCTACGAGCCACATCTTTCATTACCATAGGACGACGCAATACATTAGCAACGCGTACGTGCTCCAGCATTTATAGGATTATAGGACATTATTCAGCGCAGGATTCAGATAGGCCACGTGAATAGTAGTTTTCGCCAGTAGTGGAGACCACATTCTCTTGAAATACCAAAAAATCAAAACGCATACATTTTTCGTCATTTTTAACGCACCTTTAAAAAGGAAACACCTCAATATGGTTAAAGAAACGACGATGTAGGCCTTTATATGAGACCCAAATTTCTAGTATAATTATGTTCTGTGCCAATCACAGGTGGCGATGAAAGCACTGGAGATAAACAGGTGGCTTTAACACTAAAAGTGTCTGATAAACGTTGCAAATAGTATTTTTTTAATGTTTTAAATGTTCAGCGGAAATACTGTACGCTGACTGGGAGACGTTATGTACACCGTGTCCCAAAAAACATCCCCGACATTTTCGACTGTAACCTGAAAACCAATTATCGGATTTTGATAATTTTTGGTACGGATATTTCTGACACAACTTTCCATCAAATGGCTGTCCATTTTTTCATTTCACCCAATGTTTGCTCTGCACTACCTAGAGAAAGCAGATTAACCGAAATATGTGTTGAAATAAACAGAACACCTGAAAAAAACATCCCCAACATTATCGATTGCAACTTAAATAAAGATTAGCAGAGTTTAATAATATTTAGCAAAAATATTTCTGACACAACTGACTATTAAATAAATATTATATTTTCCACCTCACCCAACGTCTGTTTTTGCACTGGGAAAGCAGACCAAGCATAATACGTGTTAAAATGAATTAAAAACGTTGATAAATTCCATCTATCCTAATCAGTGGGCCCCAACATCTGGTCTGTTACAAAGTTTGACTGTCCTGCAGCAGTGTGTCTACAGAATAAAGTTTAGAAATGTTTGTGAAGTCAAGAAGCGACTCGTACAGCCTGGATTGGTCTGGAGCAAAACATTATCGATACTGCTGTCAATAAATGAAGAAAGCGTCTCCTTGCCTGTGTTTGCATAGTGGGCCAACAGTTCAAGCAGTTTTACTGCAGGCAGTTGAAAAATGGACAGCTAGATGAATTGTCAGCCACAATGTCAGAAATGTGAACAAAATGTGTTTTTTACTCGCTATGTTAATTAAGCAATCAAATCGCATTGGATAAAAAAGTGATATTTCGCTAGTTGTGTTTTCCCCAGGCAGTGCAGAAACAAACGTTGGGTAAAGTGTGAAACTAAATGGTCTTTTATTGGCAAGTTGTGTAGGAAAAAGCCTATCCGTACCAAAAATTATCAAAATATGTTAATTGGTTTTCAAGTTACAGTCGAAAATGTTGGGAATGTTTTTTGGGACACAGTGTATATATACTAGCATTGGTTGGAAGATCGGCAGGTTGTCATACCAAGATCGTACATACTCTAGCACTGTCGAAAAAAGTCTTTAATGTGGCGAATAAACGAGACGATCGTTGCAGCGACGATCGCCGCCACCGAACAGGCGATCGTTCGAGCAACTGGTTGCGACCGGTCGACTGTTTGTGAATACATGAGGAAACGATCGCCGTAACCGTCTCTTCGTGTATTCACTCAGGCGACCGGTCGCGGCAATCGGTTATTAGCGAACATTAACACTTGACCATCCCCACAGCCATTCACACGTTTCTGGTTTGCTCGCGTCGTCATGAAACATTAATTAATGTGTTTAGCCATGTTCGATGGATGGACGTGAAACAGGAGATCGACCGTATCCGTATAAAGATAGGGTCTACGTTCTATCGCAATTATTACAAGCAATTATTACAAGCACTCGATCAGAGAGTCTAGAAGAGATATGCAGTGCAAGGCATTTCAGGACCACGGTACAGCTCACAGGCGTTTGAAAAATCACCGAAAACTAACGAGAAAAACCAGAAGCAATAAAAATAGTGATTGCGCCTCTGAAGTCACGAACTCGGATTATTATTAGAGTCCATAATACGTTATCCAGAGATGATCGACAGACTGGACAGAACAGGTAGGATCTAACGTTTGTCTAAACTCGTATAGGCTACTGAGATGCCAGAGACTGTTCCACACGGTGCGTCCATAAAAACCTACAAGGTGCGGCAAAAAGTGGACCTCTAAAGTTTTTCGCTGTTTTCTTAGCAACCGTTTCGAATTTTAATTTGAAATTTTACAGATTTATTTAGTATAACCTTTTACATATAAGTGCCAAATAAAATTTGATTCTGTTAAAAACGACAAGGTTACAGACTTTTTAACATAGCGGCCTACCGATTTTTTAGCATTAAAAATGTTCCGGCTACTACACCAATTTAATAACATCTTTGAAACAACACAGTTAAATAATTATCAGATGCCAGAAATCCATTGTCACTGCAAATGTTCAAAGTGTTCACCACCAGCTCCAAGCAACAACAACAGCCTCCAGTTGCCTTGTTTGAGAAATCTTTTACAGCCTTGTCGATCGGTCCCTGTGGCAGGTTGCCCCAGATAATATGAAACGCTTCTTTGAGTTTGCCGCTTGTTTTCAGCTTTGTTTTAAGCTTGCAGTAAGCCTCCAACATTGCACCAAATACGTAATAGTCCATTCTGTTTATATTCGACGAATTTGGAGGCCATTGGTCTTTTGTGATGATATCTGGACAGCTGGCCAGTAGCCAGTTCTGTGCTGCTGCGCGCTGTGTGCGCTGACGCGTCGTCCTGCTGGAAGATGAATCCGGTGGGCAGCCGGCGATTGCTTTAACGGAACGATAATTTAATAATAATTTATAAACAATGTAAGTTGTTGTTTATCAAAACGTCACTGTGATGTCATCGACAGTAACGTGTAACCAGTTTTTAAAAATTAAATAGCATTTTTAGCATGAACATTTTTGAATGCCGAAAAATCGGTAGGCGGTCATGTTAAAAAGTCTATAACTTTGTCGTTTTTCAATAGAATCACATTCTACTTGACAGTTAGACGTAGAAGGTTTCACTAAATAAAACTGGAAAATTTCATGTTGAAATCCCAAACGGTTGCTGAGAAAACGGCAAAAAAATTTAGGGGTCCACTTTTTTCTGCCGCACTCTGTATAAGCTCCGCTTGTTTGGCTAATGTCTTTGGGTGACGTGACACAGACGTGAGATACTGGATAAATTAATGCAACACCTGCTCTGTCTTTTCCGCAGCTATTTGTCAAGATGCGACAGTCCGATTAATAAATAACGATTAGGCCCCCTGTATAAGTTGGATGCCATTTCTCCATTTTATGTCCGTTTGACCAATTTTCGCGTCTTCTAGATTTCTAATGACAGCAATTACGTGGTGGCTTATAATACAACTTAATTGCGTGTATTTTATGGTTCTTTAACGCAAAATAGTTGGCCTGTTTCATGTTTTTATCTCTGCAATGTATATTTTATGATGTGTGCTGCTTTGCGTCAAATCAACTGATGATGACGAGTTTGACGACGATAGTGTTTATTTGCACGCCCACAGGGTGATCAAAAATCTCATCATTTTTATTTGCTTTGACGGTATTAAATATCAACCGATTTCCATTTTTTACTGTCAAAATCAAACAAAAAAATACGATGACGATATTACTCACAACTCACTTGTGTCGCTACACTACCTTGTAAAATCTCGGCGCTTCGTTGATCGCGCATCTGGTCAGTTTCGTCGCCGACTTGAGTGCGGCGTTTAGCAGCAAGGCGGACACATTAAACAATTAAAGTGAAAACTGCAGGATGTGACCGTTACTTCAGACAATAACTGAGATAATAAATAAACACGTCGTTTCTTGTTTTTAATTTCTTAAAATGTGTTATTACGTCGTCTTGTTTTAACTGTTGCTTTTAAGACTCTAAAGCTGCGTTTTGGATGGCCTAACAACCATGAACAAGTTTAGTGCGCCACGGATAAATATATTATAAATATGCTAATGATAATAATACTTTTAAAAGTTTTAATACTTTTAGCTAATAGTTTTGATTTCTGTTTGACGGCACGGCATACAGAAAATTCGATAGAGTTTTGTTTTGTTGCATTGATACAATATACTAGTAAATTTGTTGTTCGTGCTTCGGCATAGAGTATCTAATTATCCGTGGCGCACTAAACTTGTTCATGGTTGTTAGGCCATCCAAAACGCAGCTTAACATTTCACAAGTTAGTGTAGCGGCACACTTGATGCACGTGTGGTGTGGGATCTTTTGTGATAACGCTATTATAATATTTTTCTGATTCGGACAGTGCAAGAATTTTGAACATCGGTTAATATTTAATGAAGTTAAGGCGTATAAATATAGTGTTCTTTTCCGGGAGACCTTGTAGGCCTATATCTAAATACTTGATGCAAACCTTTCGCCGTTCTATAGCCTATGTAGGTACACCAGTGTTGTTTCAAGCGTTACTTTGACGAACCATCAACGATGGCTATAACGCAGCCTACAGCCACATGCCTGGAAAAGCTAACTCCTGCCTTGTGTTCTGCATAGATTACCTTCTGCAGTACTTCCATGGCTCTTCAGTCTTCACTCCGCACTGAACGACTGCTACCGATAAAAATTCAATAATAAACGTTACCTGCAGCATCTGTTGAATGAAGAAGCTGGCTGTGTTTTTACCCGTGTCTGTTGGTGTGTTTAATTTTTGGCTGTTTGTCTGTCTGCGACATTACTGAAAGAAATTGTAAACCTATATTTTTGCATGGGTAGGGCATGGACAAAGAAGCAATCGATGAGATTTAGCGAAACAATTGCAAAAGCGTATGTGTAGGCCTACACGTAATGCGCTTTCATGTTTATTTCTTACTTGTTGTGTAACTATTGTTGTTGTTCTTTGTAAAATGTTTCGTTCAGTTTTCTTGTCAATTATGCAACCAATTTAGGCCAATGGACAATGAAAGTTCAGTGGTGCTTACATTTTACAAACTAAACGCTCGCCGATTCCAAATATGGTGAACGAAAAATGTTGATTCTACACGCCGAATGGAGTACAGCATTATGGCCAGACGTTGAACTCTTTCATCGCACGAAATCATTTTATGCCCCAATAAGCACTCGGCCAGTATCTCGACAGTGGTATAATATTTTACTACTACCATACTGACAGTCAGTCACCCCGTGCATACTGCAGTATAGGCAGCGTGTTTCTTAACCCACGCTAGTCATTTCTTATGCACTGGTGGTCCTGGTTTCCATTGCCCCGCTGACAGAGTAACTGACTGACACCAAGAAACGAAGTCGAACGCAATTATGATCCGCGAATGTTGAGTGCTCGCCTGCGATGAACTCTAGCATTACCCTATGAGGCTCTAGCGTGGTGTGGCGCTTCGGATCACGTCAGAAAAATTGGAGTTACTTCCTTCCCCAGTTTAAGTCTGCCTATTTATGCACTGGCTCCCCTCTTTTCAGTTTCATAAACAGTAGAAAAATTTTTAAAATATATACGTAACTGAAACTCAACTCGATTTAGCATGGCTCAGCTCGTATAACGACAATGAACTAAATAGCATTTTTATAAATCAGACAAAACGGAGACAAAATGTAGTCTTCGTGTTCTGGTGGTAGAGTAGGCATACTGAATATAAAACGCTCAGAAAAGTTGCAAAAAATTGATGCAGACGAGGCAGCTGTGCGTTGTTGAGTTCGAGAGTTTTGCAAACGTCGCACCAAAGTGTATGCCTACGCCAAGACGAGAACTAACGCCAGCTGAGCTGTAGACTAGAGTCAGACCCCTGCAAGCAACGCCATAGATCACAATAATTTCGATCCGCGGCTCAAGTCAAGGTTGACGTGCGAGTGCATGTAGGCCAATTTCCTGCAGCCGACGGCAAAAGAACAGATAGATCCGCGAAAGAGAGAGAGAGAAAAGAACGAAAGTGGGCTGCGGCTGGGGCGGCGACGACGTGCAAAAGACGTATGCGAGGTTGCTGCTGCTGGTTACCACGTACCACAAATCATTCGTACGGTACGAACATTGTCTCGGCTGACGCAGCAGTAGCCTTTATAGCGCCAGTTGTTCTGTTGTGTTCACAGAATAATCCGCGGAATTCGCGGCGACTGCGAGCTATCGCCGATGCAAACTGCAGATACGAGTAGGTATACCCAGTTTACACGATCGAGCAAACATCGAGCAAACATCAAGCAGGCCTGATGGAACCCCGCCCCCTGGCTCAAATGTTATATAGGCCTTCCAATTACAACCCGACCGCCATCTTAATTAGCATGCTAATTACCATAGCTCGACGAGCTAGCTGGATGAATACTAGCAAACATCAAACAGACGTCGAGCAGACGTCGAGCAATTAGCATGTGCATTTTGAATACATTTGCTCGACGTTTGCTCGATCGTGTAAACGGGGTATTAAACGCTCTGACTGTGACTGGCAGACCGTACATGTGACAACCGAAAACACGTTGCTGCTACAGGCGACTTTTTAGCCACAACTTTTCTGTGCATTGCTCTATTGGGCGGCGCTTTTTCTGTTAGTTTCAATTTAGTTTTATCGCACATAGGCTATAGGCCAAGGCCTATCCCCATCGCCGCATATCTATAAAAATGGCGTTTGAACTAGAAATTATCACTATTATCGTTACTTTAGGCGAAGGAGATTTATGCGTTTGCCAATGCCGGTTTGTGTGTTGGTGAGCTTATCCGCTATATTTAAATTAGACTACTCAAAAAGTTGTGAACGGATTTTGATGAAATTTTCTGGAGGGGTGGGCGCGTGCCAAGAAGCAATTAAGTGATCGAAGATTTTGGTAGTGATCCTAATCGCGATGGAGATCAAGAAATTTTTAAAGCCCTCTTTTATCACTGGAGCTTTTAGCTTCTAGTTATTATTTTTGGGCTAAAATGTTAATATATATCAGTTGGACTGGTATGGTTGAAATTTGGCCGCCTGGAACGGTAGTTCCTGGCGACCTTATGCTTTACTGCAGATGTTTATTTTTTAAGCGAGACGCCGATATCTCTTAGCTTGAAACTTTGCCACTTGCCATCGCGTATATACTAGACAAATAAATCATTTGGCAAATTAAGCTTAAGTAGCTCATAAATTTTAAGAGCTACTTAAGCTTAATTTGCCAAATGATTTATTTGGGCTTTAAAAATTTCTTGATCTCCATCGCGATTAGGATCACTACCAAAATTAAGCTTAAGTAGCTCATAAATTACCCCGGGAACATAGAAATTCTGGCTTGAAAACCGGCGGGGCGCTAGTCCTTCATCAGTCCTCACCCAGGCATAAAGGTAGCGGTCAACGGCTTCTTCTTCGAAGAAGGCGGATGAACTGCGCCTCGTTGGTGCGATGGTCGAACACCAGCGGAAAGCCTCTGTC
>Ga0209671_1003582_pt1 | contig 14998 bp, 7 predicted proteins | sample WorMetHERISLAND2_2_FD_187401 | JGI IMG/M metagenome (GOLD analysis project Ga0209671, IMG submission 187401) | Marine gutless worms symbiont microbial communities from Max Planck institute for Marine Microbiology, Germany - Olavius geniculatus... | ecosystem: Host-associated > Annelida >... | reverse complement strand
AGTTCTTTAATGTTGCCGTTAACAAGTGTATAAACTGATGTTTTGTACATTTATGCAATATATAGGCCATTACTGTTAAGAAAGAAAAAATGAATTATTATTATCTTAACTTTAAAATTCACTGTGCATTAAATTACATTGAGTAAAAACTTACATAACGAATACGGATATAGGCCTACACATTCTTACAAGCGGCTTTCAAAGTTTACAATGCTATGTAAGGGCGATATGAGTCAACACTTGAAAACGGCTTTGACTTAGCTTAGCTTGGCAGCTAGTAAAAGTATCTACAACAAAATTTTGTTTAGGATATAGGCCTACAGTAATGTTTTTCAAGTACTTAGAATGGCTAGTCTAGTAAGAACCAGTCTGAAATTCAACACGCGATAATATCGCCCAAAACCATTTTTGCTGTTTTCGAGTTTTTGACGCATATCGCCTTTACATAGCTTTGTCAACTGTTGAAGTTTTTTGCTCTGATTTTGTCATAGGTTTTATGACAATATTTGTGCTTGGTTAGAGTTGCAACCGACCCTGTTAGTTGTGTGTTTATGTCTGCTAAAATGTTTTGCTAGTTTTGTTTAGAATAACTGACAAACTTTCTTATTTTTACGAGAAATTGATGCTGTGTAGGAGGTGTCAGCTCGTGAGAAAAAGATATACGAGGTGGCTGCAAAGTTTGGGTGAGATTGTACTCGTTGCAACACATAATGCAACATTTGTTTTGTTGCTAAAATATATCCCATTTTTATGTCCGTCATCGTGATCATGACCTCAGTTTGGCAGCAGTCTTCGCTACAAACAACCACGCACACGACTAAAGTTCGGACAGTAAACATTTTTATATGCTGCACTGGCTGCGTGGAACAGTTTGCCACCATTGCTTCAACAGCTATCTGACACTGTTTTTTTAAACAGAACTTTTAAAAAGCTTACGGCTCAGTGTCCTAACAGTGACGGTGGGGCTGGCTTTGCCATTTTTGTACAAGGCACATTATGTGCAGCTGATGCCAGTCTAGCAGGACATGGAGTATCCGAGCCAACAGACACCCTGTAGACCAGCTGTGCATGGGTGGACAGGCGGTAGGGGGCAGCCCTCTTCCTCTTGCCCAATTCAGTTAGTGTCAAAAACTGTCACACTGTCGATTGACTGTAGACCGTTTTAAACAGTTGATCGCGACTCAACAAACACAAACAAAACGTTATTTGTTGCGCTCTGTTCAGATTCTCGGAATTCTTTACAGAGGAGAAATATAATTCTCGAGCTCGAGATTTTTTTGGAGTCTCGAGCAAGTCGAGTCTCGTTAACATCCATAACTACAACTATACTTGTGTTACTTAACATACATAGGCCTATAATTTCTGCAACTAGAGTACTGTAGGACTTAAATGTATTTAGTGAAGTGAACTGAATGCTAGTTATTTTTCCGTGATGATTAGTGGACAAGTCAAGCGCAGAGTTTTTTTAAGTGCAGAGTAGTAACTCTGCACTTGACTTGTCCACTGTGGATTTTATAAACGTTATTAATTACGGTACATTAGTAACCAAGAGTAGTAAAATGTGTGGATATAATTAACGGCAATTATTTTCATCAAAATAATGATGGGAATGAGGACAAAACGTGCAGGGATGGGGTGGGGATGGGGATGTTAGTTCATCTCCATGTCACTCTTTACTATTGAGATCTGAAAGGGGAAGAAGGAAAAGAGGAAGGGGAAAAGGAAGGGAAGGGGGAGGGAAGGTAAATGGACTGGGAAGCGGAAGGTAAAAGGAAGGGGAAGCAGAAGGGAAAGGGAAGGTGGAAGGAAGATGGCTTAAGAAATGTTGGACGCACGGACGCACGTGTGCATGCACGGACACTCAGGTGATTTTATACTCTGTCCAAGCTATGTATAGCATTGGACAGACAATAACAAAAAAGTTCATGAAGATGGGTCAACATCCCACTCTTAAGTCGTTAGTGCACGTTTTGCATATGTTTTCGCTCGTGGGGCGTTCGGAGCTGGAGTTCGTCATCTAGTTGTCTGTATTTTTAACAGTGTCTTGACAATGAGAGCTCTCTGTGCAGCTTGAGTGAGCTATTGTTGTTGAACACATGTTACAGCTTCTACTAGACCTCATTAGTATGTGCTATTTGCAGTTTTGATACTGCACGGCAGAATGCAGCTATGTAGAATACACCTGTTGGTGCTGATGGTGATGTGGTGCTGCAGTTCGCTAGTATGCAGTAGTATGATGTTACTGTGTGGAGGTTCTGTGGAACTGTCACTAGTACTCTGGTGTGTTGTTGCTGTTCCATGGTGTAGTGGTATGCCCGGTGGTGAGGAGAATGGTCAGAGAGGATACATGCTCACCTATGTCATTGCCTACCTCCGAGTATGTACTACTGTCTTGTAGCAACAACTGCATCAGCAGTAGCAGCAGTGACAATAATAGTAGAGCATTGGAAGTAGGAATCACAATATGTACCCATGGACGCTGGACACTTAGGTCACCCAGCACGTTTCGCAGCAATCTCATCACGCTAATAGCAACTGCAGCTGATGACGATTGACTAATTTTAGTAGTTGTCTTTGTAGACTTGGTGCTATTGAGAGCTGTCTGTTGATAAGTTTAAAAACTGTATGTGAGTATTATTCTTTGTTTGCCACTGGTGCCAGTCAGTCAGCTGTCAGCTCTCACAGATGCAACACAACGGGCCAAAAAACTGGACAGTTTTTATGTTGACAACTGAGCAGTGGTTAGCGTTAGCATTACTGCCAAATTCAGCATAATTTCGGTTTAGTGAGGATTTATGCAAACAAGACATCGAATATCTATGCACACTGATGTGGAAGCTCTATACTTTCTCTGGCAAAAATTCCAGAACTTTTGACATATCATGCATTTTTCTACCACTAACTGTTGCTAAGTTATCAATGCTTAAAAATAGTCCAGTTTTTTGGCATACCTTGTGGACTGTTAGTGAGTGCTTTCATCCAGTCTTGTACATTGACTAAAATGTTTGCATCAGTACTGGTAGAGTGAAGCTGAAATCATTTTGTTTTTGTGGAGATGTGAATATTCTTTCAGATGTCTGTTGTAGGATGTATCCTGCAGCTGGGTAGAGTCTAGTTGCAGTGAATGGTGTGATCTGTGTTTGTTTGTGCTATCTCTCACCACTGAGTCTTTTATCTTTGTCAGCTGTGTACTAATGACCAGACTGTATCACACTGGTTACTGTCTAGATTTGTGTGTCGTGATCATCTAGTTAATTCTGTGACATGATCTGTTTTGTAGGACCTTGGTTTTGACTATTACGTCGTTTCGGAGTCGTTTGAAACATCAGTTCCGTGGGATCGGTGCGTCATGTTTCTTTTCTGTCATTGCAGTGTCATCTTGTTGTTGTTGTGTTTTTCTCTGTTCACACATAGGAGATCTATTCACTGGCTAAATTCTCCTTAATTGTCGGCATTCATAGTTATCAGCTCTTGGGGCTGGCTATGAATCACGGCTTATAGCAGCTTATGATAGCTTATTCACGCTATTGATGATGAGCTAGGCCTCATGCTGGTCTTGCAGCTGTAGAATAGGTGTATTTTTCCTGCATTGGCAATGCATAAAGCAGGTTTTAGGTTTGTGTTGCTAGTTAGCTTGTGTATCTGTGCATGTGTGCATCTTTCTGTTTGGTTAGTATTATGTTTACATGTGCGTACGTTGTTCCTTACTGCTATCTGAGTTGTTTATGTTGTTAGTTTAATTTTTGCTGTCGCTTCTGCGTTTTCTGTACCTGGTGGCTCAGTGAACCTAGAGCATTGTATTTGTGATCAAAAGGTCATGAGTTCAACTCCCAGCAAGTAGCAACTCTGGGCAAGTTGTTCACACCTATGTGCGTCAGACTCCTAACTTTCACAGCAGGTCATTTGTTTGCTAACTTACTGTGTGCTCAGGCCAACTCAGCCTCCAGCCTCAGTGGGATGGGAAATGAACACTAGCTTACAGGCTGTGGGGTGAAGGCCTAGTGTGGCTGATTGGAGTGATGGTATGCTTCTAGCTGCAAACTGTGGCTGCAGTTGTTTGCCGATGCGGGCAATGGATGGCTGCATAGTGCGCTGTGGTATCATTAGCTTCTGCTAATCATTTGCCAGTTCTGGGATTGTAAAGCACTCCTGGCCGTGAGTCTCGGCTGTGCTATAAGTAGTACCCTGCCTGCCTTTCTCTTTTGTTTCCAGTAATTGCCTGCCAAGACTTGTCTGTGTAAAGATGTGATGTTGTAGGTTGTTGGATTTGTGTCGTAATGTGAAAGACCGAGTGACTCGTGAGTCTAAAGAACGTGGCATTCGGAATCCCTACGTCACATGCAGGTAACAATAACAAGCATTTATTGGTATTGCAGCCAAATGTCTGGATTACATACAACATGCATTAAAACATCGCAGGCACAATAAAACATAAATGTCCAATACAACTGACATATTAAAAATGCACAAATGTAAAATATATAGGCCTACTAAAATTTTTTAGTAGAATACAGAATAAAAGAGTTTAAAAATTGTTTTATGTTTGCTTTAGTATTTTCAAAAAATGTCTTTTTTTCTAGGTTTTGCAGTAATGTCTCACGTTGGTAGTAGCAGTTAGTTAAGACAACATGTTTTGTTCTGCACGTGTCGAAAAAACCGTGGAGTAAGTTCTTCGTGACGACATTAGTGTGTGTTGACACCATGGATAGTCAATAACGTTTGACAGTTATAGTTTGGAAATATAATGTTCATCGCTTACTTCTGCAGTGACTCCAAAGTGTCAGACTGAGACACGGTCAGGCTGGAATGCCAGACTGGACTTTCATATTCAGTAACTGGACACATGACTGTGCAGTAGAAACAAATCAGATCGCTGGATTCGCTCTGGCACATTTTAGTTGTCTCTGAAAATACAGACGCGATGCAATCTTCACCGAGACTGCATCAACGTGTTGTGTCCATTTCAAATCATTGGAGATGTGAACGCTGAGCAACTTGAGTGTGGATACTCGGTCCACATCAGTATTCTGTCTGTACCCTGTACAAGGCTAGAACCACTTCGCTACCAGCTGAAGCCTTAACAGATGAATTTTTTATTGACCAAGACTCCGTAGAATGGTAACTTAGCCAGATTAACATTTTCAAGTCGTTAGGACCAGACTGAATGCCTGGAACTGGCTGCTGATGATGTTGCAGGCTGGGTTGCCATAGTCAATGTTTAAAAATAACTGCATACTGGCCTAGGCAGTGGCAAGTCATTGCATTGCAGGCTCAACAGTTCGTCAGTTGAGTAGCTCACTTGGACAGTTGTTGACAGAACAGGTGCAGACCCATCATGTGACAGAATTCACAGCTGGTCATGTATACAATTCATGCAGTTGAATGTCCAACGAACCCACTCAGATACAATGGATCAAAAGCATCTTCAAAATATCAAGAACCAGAGATCAGATGACAAAATCATATAGTTAATATATAGTTAATTGATATGCAAAAATTCAGAATACAACTTGAACAACAAGTTTAAAAAATAACGTAAAAACTTATGACTCGCGCTTTCGCGCACTAGCGCTACACAGGTCTGTTCGCTCAGTAATTGAGTTGATTAATTCTCATCTCTCTCTCTTGACTAGAAACGGTATTAAACTTGCTCATTATCAGTATTCTGTTTTCGTTTGATAATTTTCAGGTAGTAATTTTCTCCGTTTACAAATATTTACCAGGGTTTGTTAAACCAAATAGTCGCATTAATCATCAAAACCAGACATGCCCGAAATGTGTGTTAATTATTATGATTTGGTGGTCATGACTACCTGTGCTTATTGACAGGTAAACCATTTCAGCATATAACTAACCATCAAGGTCAAGTCTATCCCTTAAGGGTAGGAAAATTGAGTGCCAGTGTGCCTGGCTGGGTTTAAAATAGGGCCACATTTACCATTGTCAGCTGTGTGATCTCGTATGGCAGGTGACGCTCCATAGCTATGAGATAGGTTTCCCTGAACAGCTGTCGACATGTGTTGTCTTGTGTACGTGATTGAGTGAGTAGTGGTGTTGTCTGTGACAGAGTAACCCAGACCTATGATGCAGGTGCGTGCGTCTACTTCTACTTTGGCTTCAACTACCGTGGCATTGCTAACCCAGTTGAACTTTACGACACGATTGAAGTGAGTTGTTTATTCCTCCTGGTTTTACTTTGATTTGACAAATTTGTGTCAGTTTCTGCTTCTTTGCTCTATTTCTCTTCCTTTGTGCCAGCAAATGATTATATTTGACAGTGTGAGCTTAACAAAATCTTTTCAGCATATAGAGTTTTCTAGCAAGCAAATAAACAAATGTACATAGTTTTACATACATTGTACTTTGCTGTTACGTAGGTATCTTGCAGTCAGATTGCTGATAGCTAACTTTGTTATTTTCAGATGATGTAGGCTATTACTAAGGGCTACCTGTAAGCACTCTTTTATGCCTGGTGTGTTTTGCCAGCTGTGCTTTATAAGTTTTTTTGTGCGCGACAGCAGAATGCTTCGCGCGTCTTTGCCATCGTCTGGTCGTCCGTCTGTCTGTCACACTCGTGGGCTGCCCTAAGGTCTTTAGTTTATCGTGACAAAATTTCGTGCCATTGGGTGCAGGGGTTCCCCTCGAACGAGGGCGTCGAAGAGGGGTACCCCCCTAAAAAGACGTCATTTTGCCGTTATTGGCTCGAATAATGTGAAAACGGTTGCAGATAGGCACAGACATGCTGCATATCGTAACAAGCACTGGTGACAGGCTTTTTAAATTTATCAACATCGATGACCTTGAATGACCTTGAACCTCCCCAAAAGGGGTTTTTAGTGAAGTTTTCGCAATTTTTGGATGCTGTGCACACTTCAACACTGAATTGCGACGAAATGGCTGGAGATAGAGCAAGACAACCTGCATATGAAATTTTCAGCATTCAACGTAGATTTTAGCAGTCTAAGTCCTGACCCCCTAGGTTCAAGGAGGCCGGCGCAGGCGGACATCAGAGATGGCTACGCCCCTAAAAAGTGGTTATTTTACCTCATTTATCTCGTGTAGCATGAAAATGGTTGCAGATAGGCACAGACATGCTGCTTATCATAACAAGCACTGGTGAGAAGCTTTTTATTGCTGTCAACGTCGATGAACTTGAATGACCTTGAACCTTCAAAATAGGGGTTTTAGTGAATTTTTCTGCGATTTTTGACTGCGACACACATTTTAAGACTGAATTGCGGCGAAATGGCTGGAGATAGACCTGGATATTTTGCGCATGACATTTTTTAGCATAGAACATACATTTTTAAGAATCTACAAGTAGCTATTTTACCGCTATTGGCTCGTGTAGCTTGAAAACCGTTGCAAATTGGCAGTGACATGCTGCTTATAATAACAAGCAATATGGTGACAAGCTTTTTATTGGTGTAAACATCGATGACCTTAAATGACCTTGAATTTCTAAAATAGGGGTTTTAGTGTTTTTTTGCAATTTGTGGCTGCGGCGTAGATTTCAAGAGTGAATTGCATCAAAATGGATAGAGTTAAATCATGGCAACCTGCAAATAGGAACTGCTAAGGCTGTCGCGCGTCTCATGAGCTTTGCTCAAATTACTTGTTTATATGCTTGCCTTTTGCAAATAAATGGTGATGATGACGAGGTTTTATCAGAGTCGCGACTCGTTGTCGCGCAGATACTGTTATTATGCGTGCATTGTTGGTGCAGCTGTGTTGTGGTTTTGTTTGCACCGCAGGTTGCAGCCAGGGAAGAAATTCTAGCGAATGGTGGCAGCGTCTCACACCATCACGGAGGTCAGAAATGTTTCTTTCTGTCTTGAAGGTTAAGTGGTAACCCATCTCAGAGCGTTGGAGCATCACCTACCATATTGATCACATAGTGTTAGCTGCCTCCTGACACAGGTGAACATGCCTTGCCTTAACCCCAGTCAGACTGACCGTGATTCATCCACCCCAGAGGGATAGAAGGCTGAGTTGACCTTCGGGGTTGGTTATACTCAATAAAAACAGTCAACACTCTTTTTGTCATAACTTTGTCAAATTTTCACTAACTTTGATGATTTTCGGCACATGGATGGCCAAGATGATAGAATTATGCAAGATGCACTAATTTTTCACCTCACCTAATATATGTCAATGCATTACCAAGAGACACAGATGTTCCAGATTGTTATATTACATGGTGTTTATTTGTATCAGATTGCTCACTTTTGTATCATCAATTCGACAGAGGGTGCCACATGATTTAATAATTTTGTGATATTAAATATTTTATGGTGAAGATAGCAGACAACAAAATAGCTGACTCATGAGCTTAAAGACGTCTGATTGATAGGTGAATGCCGTTTGATCAGTCGATCGTTGATTTCGTTATCAGTCAGTGGCATTGCATCTAAGCTGCAGACCCATCTGTCCGTGGACCTAGATCCGCAAGATTTTTTGCGGTCACGGACTGACACGGATTCTGTTTCGTGACAAAATTTGCGGACACAGACTGATCTTGTTCTGTGACGAGTTAATTTTTTTTATAATAAAAATTAAGAAAAGAAAGTAGTGATGTGTGTTGAAATTTTTGTAGCATCGAAGCACTTGAACAGGTAAATTGTAATCTGCTATGGGCCTAGCCGTAGTGGACTACCTTACGTACTAATTACTAAAGGCCTAGGCCTATTCATTGCGGACGCGGACTGATGCGGATCCAATATTTCTTTTTTGTTGCGGACGCGGACTGACAGCGGATTCTTGGTCAAAATCTGCGGACTGACGTGGACTCAAAAATTTCAGGATCCGCACATCTGTGATCTAAGCCATTGTGTCCGTGTATTTGGGACACACTTTGGGCGTAAACTGTGATAATTTGCAAGCGAGTTGTTATACAAACTTATAATACTGCTAAATGAACCACAGTTCAGTTTATTATGTGCTTAATTAAGTCATTACAACATTTACTAGAGACAACAACTCAGCGTTATGCAACAAAATGGATCATCTATGTTTCACACGGTAGTGCATTGTCATAAATTAGATGAGGTGGAATATAGGTACACCTTATGTAATTGTATCATCTTGGCCATCGCTGTGCCAAAATTGTCAAATTTGATGAAAATTTGACAACGTTGTGACAAAAATAATTTTGACTGTTTTTTTATTGAGACACAGTGTATATTGAGATGGCTTATCTCTCCCATCCAGATACTGTAAAACTTCAAATAGAAGCCCCCGGCTTCTATTTGAACATTTGACTTAGACCCCCGGCTTGTATTAAAGACCTGCGGCGGTATGCGTAACAACGTCATAACTTTACTTCCAAACTAAAATCGATTTACGTCAGACATAGCGCTAAGTTGGTATGCATAACGATGACGTAGCACTAGTCAGACGCCTATGTCCGAACTAACTCTAGTCGCTCTAGCGACCTGTGATAAATATTTAGTCGGTCGTTATCAATGTAAACTAATGTTGCTGGAGAAGCTGCAATTACGTCATGCGTCGTAAAGGACTTATGGCAAGTCATTTACACTATTGAAACTAATTGCAGTATTAAAAGTTGCCGAATAAAACGTTTAGCATTTGATAAGTTTCACTTATTCGCATCGTGCATTCTTACTTAGCCCATGGAGCTGTAACTAGGCTCAAGCACGCCCGAGACTGCAGCAGACGATAAGTCAGGCCATATCTATTTTTAGCTGCAGGCCGGCCAAGGCAGAGTGCGTTTAGCCAGGAAATTCCAGAGTCAAATTTACCCGACGTCAACTAAGTCATGACTAGCTAGTTGCTCGCTACGACAGCGTTTTGCATGCCGTCGAACGTAACTTTCTAGTTTAGAAGTAGTTAGTCGCGACGTAGGCCTTACGTCCAAACTAAGCTACGATGTTGTTATGCATACCGCCCCTGGCTTTTATTTGAGATCTGGCTTCTATTAAAACATTGTCAACCTGCCAGTGTAATGCACTTTTATAGATAATGTGTGCAACACTATTACAACACAATTTAGAATGAGTGTATACTATTAGTCTGTGTACAACTAATTAGTAAAACTACTACTACACTTACAACTACAACAACAACTACTACTTGAACGTCTGGCTTGTATTAGAGACCCGGCTACTATATGAGACCGGACTTGCAGTAGCAGTTTCACGGTAATAGTGACATGACTGGGAGTTGAACCTGCAACTTTGGCACGAAGCCACCATGTATATGTTGCCACAGGATGGAAAGACTTATTGTCGGGGACTTTGACACTCAGTCGTCAGTTAGGGAAAAGTCTGTCAGTAAAGCAAATGTGGGGCATCACCAGTACTTGATAGCTGGATAGCAACACATCTGTTTAGATGCTGCGTTATTGCAGTAATTGCAGTAATTGCGTTGCTACTGTTAAATTTTGTTATACCTTTAGTATGTAGTAAATGAGTGTCAGCAATGTGTAAAGTAGTGGCATGAATTTAGGGGAAAAATGTCAATAAGTACTGTAATTTTGTGATAAACAGTCTGCAGTGCAAAATTTTTGCCTGTTGGAGTGAATTTTCCTAACAAATTTGCACATCGAATGACAAAAGTGTTAATTTGTTAATAAGCCAACATTTTAAAGGTCCATGGCCACAGTCAAACACACTTGCACAATTTATGTAGGTTTAAATTAGACATCTAACCTCGCATATATAATATGTTCATTTGAGCTTCATAAATATACAAAATTAATGTGCAATTTCAAACGAAATGCGGCATTATGTTACGTTAGGCGAAACATTTTAATTTACCAGTTGCCCCGTTGACGTCATGAGTCTAGCCTAGAGACATCGTGAATATTAATGGCCTAGCCTGTAACGTCATCATTCTAGGCTAGGCCATTAATATTCATGATGTTTATTGGCTTGCGTGATGACGTCACCGGGGGCGCCTACATGCCAATATGGCAGCACGTTGTCTATGTGATTTTCAAAGGTAAATTTCTCCATTTGACAAAATGCTGGGCGCTGATATTACTGTGAAAATTATCATAACATCATGCAATTTTAGAAAAATGGATAAAATATATATGTTAATTTTGGGGTCTAAGGATCTTTATCGTGTGTCTTGCCACAAATCCATTTGTTCGCTGTAGCAGTGTGTTTTCATTGAGTGACTGACTCTCAGTCAGTAGCTGTTGTGGCTGTGTGTAGTGGGTAAGATCAGGAAGCAGTTTCTGGAGCGGACAGTTTCATCGCCGGGACTTGGTCTGTTGCGAGCTGTCAAACATTACCTCGACCCTCAGAACATCTTCGGCAATGGCAACCTGATGATACCCGATGCTCGACTCTGAATTCGCTGGTGACTGTACAGTGTACACTGCCGCAACACACAGCTGCTTACTACCGACTACTGACAACCTGGAAGATAGGGCATTATGCATTATGCATTATTATGAGGTAAATGACAGCCAACACTTGACTCTGAGTATGCTGGAGACGTCTCAGCCGCAACACAGCCACTGACTACTGACAACTCACAACCTCATATGCTTGACTGTGAATACACCGTGTCTCAGAAAAACAGTCAAAATTGTTTTTGGCATAACTTTGTCAAATTAACACCAACTTTGACAATTTTTGGCATGAAGATCGTCAGTTATGTACGGTGCACTCATTTACCACCTCATCTAATCTATGTCAACGCACTACCATGTAAAACACAGATGCTCCAAATTGTTACATTACGCAGCGATTATTTGTATCAGATGGCTTACCTTTGCATCATCAATTCGATAGAGGGTGCAACGTGCTTTAATAATTTTGAGGTATTAAATATTTTATGCTGAAAACAGCAGACAACAAAATAGCTGGCTGATGAGCTTAAAATGCGTCTAGTCGATGAGTGAATGGATTTGATCAGTTGATCATTGATTCTGCTATCAGCCATTGGCGTTGCATCTGAGCCATTGCATCTTTGTATGTGGAGCACACTTTGGCATAAATTTTAATTTGCAAGCAAGTTGTTATACAAACTTATAATTCTGTTAAATAACTAACATTATAGTGTTTTTTGTGCTTAATTATCTCGTTACAGCATTTATTTGAGACAAAAGCTCAGCATTATGCAACAGTTTGGAGCATCTATCTGTTACATGGTAGTGCATTGACATGAATCAGGTTAGGTGGAAAATGAGTGCACCTTACATAATTTCGTCATCTTAACCGTCAACGTGCCAAAAATTATTAAAGTTAGTAAAAATTTGACAAGTTATGACAAAGACAATTTTGACTGTTTTTTGAGGCACGGTGTACATTGTCCACTACGGTGAAAACATAGCTACTGATTATGGACAACTTACAACCTCATGATAGTCAACGCCCGACTCAATACGTTCTAACATACAATCAGCCAGTGACCCAAACAGAGATACAATCTGGAATGACTGACATGACGGCAGGCAGACGGGGAACAAGCAACTGAAAGATAGGCTGTACGGAATAAGAAAATGGGAGTGAGGCCTAACTTTTGACATTAGTTACCAAGTATTATTTTAGGTAAAAGATGCAACAGTGTGTGGGAAAATACCATGCTTCTAGTAGTAATGTGCTGTGCAAATCTGTAGCAAATTTGCGTGAATTGTCTGCTGACAGTTCCCCTTGTTGCTATGCTTTTTATTACTTTTTACTTCTGTTATTTATGTTTTATTGGTTACACATTGTTTCTACCATAATAGCGAATAAAGATTTTCATAACTGAAGACACTATAATGGGATGTACAGGGAGAGGGGGGGGTTGAAAGAAGATAACAGAAGTTAGAGAGTGCACAAGTCACAGAGAGAGAAAAGAGGGAAAGGCATGAGGAGGAGGGACTGAGGAATAGGAGGGATAGGCTCCTATGAGTCAGAAGCTTTATTGTCCTATCCATTGCGTCTTATGCTAGTAAACTGAAGACTTGGCCCGATGGATTTCTAGTTTCATAAACTCCTATTGTTGTTATCTGTTGATCATCTGTGTGTTGAGTACTTAAGTAATTAACTTAAATAACTGAATTATAACTATAGCATGTTGGTGACTGTAAAATAGCCTGGAGTGCAGTAAGTGTTGAAATACTTAACAATAAATGAACATAGAGAAATGCACTTACGTTTGACTGGGTCTATAAGTAGATACCCGAGACATGCAGCACATATGCTAGTATTGAGAAAGCATTGCAGCTGGCAGATGTTTGTGTGTGATAGTAATGTTTGCATTCCACTTCACACTTTTGTTGATACGTTGAACTATGACATTTTAAGCACTCCAGTAGGTAAATAAGTAACTAAGTGTATCCGTAAGGTGCACAATGTTGGAGATATGTTCACTCTGTCTCCTGTCAGCCTACGCTTTTACCAGCCAAATTTACAATGACCAAAACTGATTTGGCGAGTCACTCGCCGTCATTATGTGTGCTATATGAATTTATTTACTTATTTATCTATTTGTGGCATTTACAATCTCAGAGTCAGGTGAATGATAGAATAGCCTATTAGTACATGTAACATTGTTATTTTTCCTGTATAAATAATTACTGTTTGCAGTAATGTTAACAAAGGCTGGACTTGTATCCTCTTCTCAGCTGTAATATTGACTGTTGTAACAAATCTGTAACATATTAAATTTTATCAGTTATTGTTTGTTATGTTCTGCTTTTGTTTATCATAGCATCATAGCATCATAGCATATTGTTGGTGCTGACAATCAGGGTTGTTAGCAATAATGACAAAAATTATTGCAATAGCAATGGCAATTCTTGATAAAAAATGTATTGCAATACTGATTGCAATAATTTTAACAATACTCTACTGTCCGCTCCCGCAAATAAATTTGATTTTTTTTGCCGCTGTCTAGGCCTACAACTTTTTATAAATCTTGGGTTGACTACAGCCTACGTGATAGTGTGGTCAACCCAGAATTTAAACCATAAACAGATTGTGTTGACATGTCATCTTTCATTCAGTCTTGTTCACGTGATAAAACATTAATCTCTACATTCGGTATATAATACAGAATGCAAAGATTCTTTGCATAATCAAACAGCATCCTCACCAAAAAGTATTGCTTCTAAATCAGTGATTTTCAACCGGTGTTCGCAGAACCCAAGGGTTCCACGAGCATATGCCAGGGGTTCCGCGGCTGGTCAGTAAAAAAATTAAAAAATAACCTAGTGCTGTGTCCATGCAAGGTGATCCAAAATCATTGCTTTTGGTGCCAATCGACAGCGCGTGAATGACTTCGTATTAGTGATCACATCTCACACGATAGTGCGAGTGTTGTAAGGGCGACCTTCAAAGTCTATGGGAAAAGGCAAACTTTGACCCTCAGCCAACCAAAAACCTCTGAACCGATCGTCACCAAATTTGAATGGACGTGGACGTCCCCTACCAACAAAAACAGTTTGGGCTTAATCCGCCCCTGGGTTTTTGATCCCCATATAGATGAAATATACACCCCCTCTTCGAAATTGACTACACTTTTTTTGGTTCTTCAACTGCCTACAGGCAAGTCCATTAGACCGATTTTTACACTTAATACGTCAAATGACGCGGTTCTGCGCAAGGAAGTGCTTTTATATTGTTACAAAATTGCCAAAATAACGAGAATAAACGGAAAAACGACAAACTAACCGAAACAAACAAACTATATTGTCGTAATTTAACAACACTTTACTACAGTTCATAGTTAATTTTGAAGTTTACTGACACATTTTAGTATCTATGTAAAGCAAACTGCCTTTCTGAACGTTCACGTCTTGTTCTTGTGCTTGTATAATATTTACATAGGCCCTACTTATCATTTTAAAAAATATTGATATCGATATCGCGATATTTTCAAAATATTGTATCGATATCGTATCGAAATTGAAATCATAATATCGAATTATCACTAATAGAGCAGTTCAATAAAATTTAATACTGTTGGTAATTTGCGGAAATGCGGAATGCGGAAAGTAATTTGCGGAATGAATTCTGCGGAAGTAGGCTGCGGAACG
>Ga0209671_1003579_pt1 | contig 15003 bp, 8 predicted proteins | sample WorMetHERISLAND2_2_FD_187401 | JGI IMG/M metagenome (GOLD analysis project Ga0209671, IMG submission 187401) | Marine gutless worms symbiont microbial communities from Max Planck institute for Marine Microbiology, Germany - Olavius geniculatus... | ecosystem: Host-associated > Annelida >... | reverse complement strand
TGTGTGGATGTTTATTCACAATATTCAAGGGGCCTATGACGGCGCCGCACATGCTGCCAATAACCACTATGCGCCAATAAATACCACCGTTGGCCCGTCAGTGGGCCGATGTGTGTGGTTAACTGGGTACATGAGGTTCTGAAGACGCAATCTGCAACCATCGACGAACCCGCGAAAACCGTTTGTCGTCAGTAAGCCGTGGCGATAATGTACAAAGTTGAATGTCCGCAAGTGGTGACGATGAGTGACTAATTGACCTCAGAATCCTAGCTTTTATAACGGCAATTCTTCTATTTGTCATTTTGATCATAAAAATTGTCGAAAACGTAGTTGCATTAGAAATGACGTTTTATTTTATTACTATTAATTTCACCATTTTTGTCCATTTTCTAAAAGCTAAAACACTGAAAAGGTCCAAACTCAAATTCAAAACGTAGTGTAAAATATGCGCAATTTACAGCTATTAAAATTACACATGTATCTGTGATAACAGAAAGTCGGCGCTCAGCTTCATACATGTACAATGTGCAACTGTAGCCCAATGAGAAAACCTACATTGCGTGGCGTGCAGATAGGCTATATTTACTGCTTATGAATGTATATTGTATAGTCTTCTAGCGAATAGAGTCTTTAAAATTTTTTCACCAGACAAACTGTCTATCTGCTAATATCATAAATGACAGTGAGATAAAAGGCTGTAGCTACTGGCAACAGCAAGAACGCATTTAAAAAGAAAAAAACCAGCTATCGCTAAGAAAAGCCGACCGTACTGCCTACGTCCAAAGCCCAGCCTCCGATTTCCAGTCTCGAAAAAAAACTATTTGTCAGAGGTGAGACAGTTCCATTTTCATGCATGCTATGTCAACAAAACACTGTCTCAAAAACTACAATAAACGTTAGTATAACAGACATCGCACGTAGTCATTTTGCCAAGCGATATAATTAGCTACTGTTCTATGCACGTGGTCATCTCGCCAGGTGATATAAATAGCTACAAAGCAAATGAACAAGGAAAATGTCTAACGCAGGTTTTGCAAGTATTTTTCACAATAAATACGCCTTTCTCGGAAAGACACGCTACAGCCTATAAGCCCTACATTTTTTGTTGCAGTACTGACTTTCAAGGTCATTTAAGGCAAATGAATTTCACGTTATCTGAAAGCCAATATGCGAATTCCTATTAGTGATTAATAGTAACCTTGGCCGTATCTCTCACCGTTTGCAAGATACGGCCACTTATAGCTTTAAACATTTTATTCAAAACTGCTGCCAAACCGCTGCAGACACATGGTTACTATTGACAGCCTATAGAAAGTCGCTACCGCCCTATCCCATGATATTATTTTCGACCCTCTACGACTTACCGTTCACCCACAATACCGCATGGTTTGCTTATCATAGTGCGTTATTACCCTCCAAGGTCGTCCAAGGTCGCTTTATATATATAAAATTTATATGTCGTTTAAAAACCAGTATGCGACTTCCTGTTAGTGATCAATAACGACCTAGGCCCTATCTTGCGCTGTTTAGCCACAGTACATTCGTGACGGACAGACAGACAGACGACAACTCATGCCAATAGCTTGACCTTTACTAAAATACGGTCGGCTAAAAACGCATTGGCGACGTGCATGCAGCGGTGCCGGAGTGAGCGCCCACGGTGCAATGTCATTAGCAGGATAGATTGAATTCTATCCGAGGACGAGACTCCCGAGAGCAGACCTATAATGAAGTTCGGTTAATTGTAACGACGGCGGGCTACTTCATTACTTCTGCAAATATTCTTGGCAAGTTGTGTCTACGTTCGATATTGTAGCGATCTCTGCTTATTTATAGCATTGCAGTGTTTCGATATGCGGCCGTCTTATAGGCCGCATTACACATCTTGCTCGTCCTTCTGCCAGACAAACTGTAAAGTAAAAAAGCACGAAAAACCAACATTGCTGAGAACGTATAGCGGAACAGGAGTAACCAGTCTGTTTGTTTTAATTAGTTAAAACTTAAAATGGTTAAAGGTCAAGGTCACGGAAGTCATAAAACCGCAGCAAAATGACCATTCTGTTAAATCCTAACCACGTTTTTGCATGATGTTTTTCCTCCTGTGTCTCAAGCGTCCCAAAGTAACATTTTACGCTTTCGAGCACATAACAGATAGCTACCAGACTACACTTATCACATCTGTCAATCTAATTTTATTAACAGATTATTGTACAAAAATTCTTATTAAAACTGGTTTTTATATTTTGTTTACTTTACTGCAGTTGTCTTAAGTCTATAAAAAAAGTAACGGAATAAATGGCTGAAATTCGTAACGATTAACAAATAAGGTAGGAGTTGAAGATTTCAGTCACTTGACACGGTAACACTGCAAAAACGAAGATGACGTCGCTGAAATCTGCAGTCGATGCCGTAGAGACTGGGCAGAGTTGACATCGCAGCGTCGTGGAGAGGCATTTGACTTGTTGCTATGGCACAATGATGGCAGCGTACGCAGACGACGAGATATGGCTCGTCACCGCCTCCTTCTAGACGCAGCAGCAGCAGCAGCTGCAGCAGCTTGGCTAATCGCATCCGATTGGAAATCCTGATCGAACGATACAATCGATCGCCGGCGTTATCAATCATATCCGACGCGCATCGGAGGTCTACGGGTCTCAAAACTGCCGATCCGCTGCCGCTATTCCGAATCGGGAAGCCGTGAACGAATGAGCATATATTATATAAACCTTGCTCTGGCGATCAAAAGTCATTCGCGTCTGTTTCTGTCACGAGCAGTAGATGAATCAGAAATATCATTGTTGCGGGTGCGAAGCTGGGGTATAAAACTTGGCGTGATTGGGAGCGTTTTGTGGCGTTTTGTAGCGGTTTTGTGGCTATAAATTGTGGGACACCCGGAATCTACACATCTCAACGACGCATGCGCAGTAATCGCGCGCTTTGTCTTCCTGTTAGACTGGAGGTCACGAGCGACGTACACACAGGATCAGTCTCAGTTCGCAGGATATCGCATATTGATGTATGCGACATCTCCATTACACGCGTACCTATATTTTACGACTGTCGCAGTAATACAGCGAGGCGTTTCCTCCACCAAGATGTCGTCATAAGAACGATTTTACAACCGATTTCGCTTGACAATAAATATCCCGCGTTTGCAAATTAGGCCTACAACATGTAATCTCAGATTTATTATTTGGTTTAAATTATGAATAGCATAATAATTTTGTCTCTCTGTGGAGCAGATCGTCTTCTGTGCCCAAGATGGCAGGCGATATAACTGTAACGGGGAGAGGAGCCGTTAACGATTTTTGCGATATAAAGTAGCGATTCGAAACACAGACTTCCTTTGAAAAAACAAATCGACTAAATGCATCTGTTCGGATAGTGTATGTTAGCGTAGCAAATAGTTGTCATGAAATTCGTTGGAGATTGTACTAGCAAATTACAACAGGCTCTACAATACACAATAAATTTATTTGACCTAAAGGCACAAATGTTTCTAACACTCTGCGGCGTCGAAGTTAGTGAAAACAAACAGGAAATTATAAAACGTTCGAATAAAAAGTCGAAATTTTCGTTCTTTCAAATACGACTGTAACTAACAAAAAGTCTGCTGGTTGAATAATGAATATTTACTGTCTGATGAGCGACTGAGAACAAACGATCTGCCAATGCATGGACGTGCAGACATCAGCCCAGTTTGGTTGCTTTATTACAGTTAACGCTCTGAATAACGTAAAACAAACGCAGCCAGGAAAGATTTTTTAGAACTGCCTTTACCATAACATATGCACAATTCTAATGGGCAGTTCTTACAATTTTAGGTTTAGGTCGTTTATTATGTTTTGTGTTTCATAAACGTTTAACTTTTTGTTCCGTTATTATGTGTACGTGCAATTGTGCCTGGAAAGGCCGTCTACGAAATGTTCTATGTTGGGTGAGACGTTAAACCCTACTCACTTACTCAGCCAGAGAGAAAATAGAATTAGAACTCGGAAATGTAACAAATAATACATCAGTACTTTGAATGATTTATAACTGGGTACAGCGTTTGGAACAGAGAAATTCTGGCAGAGATGACAGTCCAGCCATCGAATTGCAGCAGACCATTTGAGACGTTATCCCCAACAGGGCAGTAATGATTCAGATAGTTAAATAAATGTTTCTTAGATTTACTATATTATATAAACACAGTAGTCTCCTGTAACAAACGTCGGCACCACATACCGCTATATTTTTCAAGTTTTTTCTCTGTCTTGTTTGCCATTGGAATGATGACGAGGCTGCTATATTCTCTCCACTTAATTGGCTCTGTCATGTACAAAAGTCACTGCTTCTTTGAAGTGTTTTTCTCTTGTGTCCATGTTTTTCTTTTACATACTCTATCTACTTCTTCGGTTGTCTTTCTTGGCTCTTCTCCCACTGATAAAACAATACAACATTCTTTGCTATGGTATGTAGAAAGGGTTAACTGAACCAAGGATGTCAAGGCGGTGGCGGATATGACGTCATAGCGAGGTGAAGTCGGAGCAACGGACTACGTCATCGAGCGGAAACGAGTATCTAGGGAAATAATCTGCTCTGCTCGTCGCCCTCCCTTCATCCTTCCCTTCGCAGTCGGCTGTCTGGCTAACTTCTCGGAGGAATCCGCTTCTCTCGTTCGACGGCGACGGCGTTTATTTCGTTGTACGATGCGTGTGATAGTCTGGCGCCGTTTGTCACGCGACTGCATGGCTGCATGTAGTCTCGATGAGTTATGCGCCAACTCCATCACTGCGATTTGTTGTCGACGTGTTGTACAACAAATCCGCAACAGATCAAAGTAAGCGGAATTTGGATTTTGTGTTCGCAGTTGGAAACGAACGTGCAAAAAATAAACAAGAAACAAAGTAATTCGACAAGAAACAGAGTTGCTCGCTTGTATTCGCCAGGTGGCAGCATCGACTGACGCTTTGTCTGCAATTTCCCCACAAATCTATTCTCCCCTGGGGCCTGGGACTCCATTTAACACAATGTGTCATTGGATCTGCGTATCGATGATATTCAGTCATCGTAATCAGATCTGGATCTGTAATCACAAGACGAGAGAGTGGATTATTACTGGGAATCTGACACTCGAGTATGCGCCTCCGATTAGCTCGCGATCTGACGCTATATAAATGTGTTTTGATTGATTGGTTAATCAACTGAGTACTGGCGAAGAAAGAAACGGCAATTTGTGTAACTGTAGGCTCTGTTACTTATAACACGATATGCTGTCATGCTGATCTAGTTGGTAGAAAACGCTGCTCTTAAGCTCGGAGGAATCCGCTTAATTTTCGTGGTTTTGACTATGGCTGCGTTTAAAGTTAAAGGTTGAGCGCAGCGGACGAGCTTGAACGCAACGTGCTGCGAAAATAATCTTTTTACGTGGCAGATGGCGTTCGAAAAATCAAAAGCAAACTACTGTATACTATGGCAATTGTTTCATCTAATTCGTTTATGTGAGCAGACAATAACTATTCGTTGCTTTAACTCGCTTGCACATAGGGGCCTACACCGTGTTCGGAAAAAACCTACAGCTTTCGTTGAATAACTGTAATAAATGTAAAGATATATTTTACATTTTTGTGGTTTACATTATCCCGATAACAGGTTTTAATAAAACATGCAGAATTTGCTTTCAAAATTTACTCATCAGTACGTATAGTGTTGAGGTAGGCCTAATTTTGTAAAACATTATCATCAGGATAATGTAAGCCAAAATTGTAACAAAATACGTTTACATTTGTTTGCGTTATTCAGGGTGGTCACTTTTTCTGGACACTGTCGCCGTAACGTCAAGGTCCAGAAACTAAAGAAGGGCCATGCCGTATCACATGCATTTATCACGATCTGTTCTTCTCTGTTGGCTGCAATAGCATGTCTGTTGAATCTTCGATTTCTGCGATGACGACGTTGTTGACCTCATCGATGTCGCCGAACGTAGAATATTTTACAGAGTACAAAAGTACTGCGTTGAAAAATATCTTATCGGCAAACATCAGTGTTGCCAAGGATATGGTTTTGACTAAACCATCCGGTTTTTAATTAGCAAGTGCAGTTAAAAATTTCAATCGCAGCTGGATCTTTAAACTGACAAAATAGTAAAAGTTTATTGCAAAAAAAAACAATAAGATTCACGTAGAAACCGACGTTTGGGACCCGACCATATACTTGGCAGCTTATAGCCAACACAAAGCAAAGAAAATAATTGCCAGAGTGACTATAAAAAAGTATCTCCCGAAGTCTGTCTATCGTTACTGTTCGCTGCTACCAAAAAATGTACCAAATGAATATGACTAATATTAACAAAAATTTTAGCTGTCGCTAGGGTCGGGCCGACCGTAGGTCTACTGGTTGTTACTGACTTTGAAGGTTATCCAAGGTCGATGATTTGCAGGTAATTTAAAAGCCATTATGCGACTTTCTATTAATGATTATTAGCAACAAACAGACGAACGGCAACCACGACAAAGGGCCGACCTTTAACGTGCGTCAAGTTAGGTCCCACATTTGACATTCGACATTCAACTTCTACTTTTTAGTGTGTGCAATTTTTGCGAATGTTGAATGTCGAACGTCGAATGTGGGACCTTACTTGACGCACGTCGACCTTTAAGCTTTCAGCTTAGCGGTCGGTCTAAAAATGCAGCTGTACGGTGCTCCCGAACACTTTTACATAAAGTGCAAAATATCGCATCAATAGTTAGAATTTCTTCGCCGGCAGTTAGTTCTGACTTTGCTTAATTTCGACAGTGCCGACCGTTTCTTTATAGACAGGAAAAGTTATTTTTGTCGTGCGTTGTAGTTAGTGTTTTGTGATTTATGGGAGAGCGCGCCGCAGTCGGTGCGTCCCACGTGAGACAATAATATGGCGAATCACTATATTGTAGTAGGTGTAGACGCTGGCACCGGCATAGTTGATGCGGTGGAGTCGATAAATACATTGATGTCGTCGTATGGTCGTCGCATGCAGTGGAAGTGCTGCGACTCGAGTGAGGCACGTCGTCGGTACCGTGCGCTCGGGTCGCGCGCCGCAATCAAACTTTCATGAGAATTTACCGGGGCCGTCTCTTTGACTCGCGAGTCGAAACTCGAGATAAATCGCTCCTCCGAGCATCACTAAAAGCGTCCATCGCGAGGGCGCCGCGGCCACCCAAGACATCTCGTCGTCGTCGTATGTCTTGCACGTCTGGCTTCTCCATGATTCATTAAATTACCTCAACGAACACGTATGGGAATTTGTACCGGAAAAAAATTAAGATGCGATGGGGATTACGCCGTTGCAAAAAGCGCGCCTCGCATGCACATTAGCCAGAGACAGGCTTCAAAATAGATTGTGGCATCAAAAACCTAGTCCAGAGACAAACTAGTAGGCTATACGGTGCTCAAAGTATTCATTATCTCCGCCAAGTGTGAACGTAGTGAACACTGGAGGAGATTATGAGATTGGTCGTTCTGTCCGTCGTTCCGTGTGTGTGTCCGTCGGTGTGTTTGTTTGTGTACATGTACTTTGAAGCGCCATATCTCTTTAGCGGTGCCAGAGGTCGCCCAGGATAACCCATAGGAAGTCGACCACCGCGAGTCGAATGGTCACGTGACCGATGACGTCTTGTGACCCCAAAAAATCAAGGTCGTGACCCCATTATCTTTGAAAAACAAAAATACATGTAACAGTTACTATGCCATGGCTTGTCACAAATACATATGACGTTAACTATAGGCCTACAAAATATTCTAACATGTTAACTACCTACCACAATGTGTTGGTGAATAAAGATCATCATTATAATCATTATACGCGCTTTCTTTGTTTGTGCAACACTTGGCCTGTTGTTGACTTGACAGCGTATCCTGCGAGTAAACTAAAACATGCTTTCCACCAACGCAAGGCAAGCGACGCAAAAAATATCCCTCTCTGCGTGTATCGATCGTGCATTTTGGTGTTGATTTACTGGCGTTCCTGGCGTTTGTTGCGTATACTTTTCTCGTGTTGTATGAGACGTCACTTTTCGTTTTCTTGATTATTGTTGATAATTCGTGAGAATTGTTGCAGTTACGAGATGGGATCATGTTGTTCCGAACTGAGAACACGGTTTTATCATGCCAGAGTGGCCAGACGTATATATTTGCTAGCAGATGCTGCAACTTGGTATGCTGGCGAACTTGGTATTGTCCGGTTTAATGACCTAAACGAATGAGTGGACATGCTTCGACGCCAGTTTGTGTCTGAATTGTGGCGTTGTAAAGAAATAAAACGACATGCTGCTGAGGCTCTTTGCGTATGAATTGAAGAACAGTGACATCGCTGCTTACGAGCCGACTGCATGCATCGATTAATCACCTCGCTATGTAGTTTCTTTGAGTCGACGAAAGCTAACTGAAGGAAATGAATAATGGAGTCGAGACTCTTGAACGAAACTTAGTAGAGTTGCAGTAGTTCCATTATGTAAACGGCACTATAAAAACCATTCTTTGAGTAGGCCTACCCGATGGTTAGCATCAAGAGTTTGGATGGTTGGCGTTGCGAAAACCAGCAACATGCCATGGTTCACTATGCGGTCTATCTGAGATGCAGCAAAGCCGCAGTCGGCTGCGGACGTCGGACGTCGGTGGTTTTATCATTTCTCGGCTATGACTGCGCGGACGGTGCCCGATAGCAGCTTATCGCCGGTCCCAGGCTGTCGCTGGTCTGCCTCCCGCCGTGCCGCTCGCTCCCCCATGGACTAGCTGCAATGACAAGGCATCATTGCTTGCTCGATCTGCACTGTAGGCAGTAGGCACTGTAGTCCGCGATCGACAAAAGGAAAAATGATAGTGAAACGTTACGGCGACTAGTTTTCACAAAACAAAACAAAAAACGAAACAACTGCAGTTAAGCGCACGGGTTAAGTCGCCGGCACAACATACACCTACACACGCTATTATCTGTTTCTCCATCTGCTTTTTCTCCAGGGAAACGTCGTCACCTAAGTTCGTAGGCTGTCTTTGTTATGTGTTTCTTCGGCAAGAACTATTATGTGGTAAACTGGTAGGCCCTAGTCGTTGAAAAGACGCGTTTTTGTTTAGTAGTAGAATTTTTTCTTGTTATGAGCCACCATATCGTACCACTCCCAAGTCCAGTTGAAAACTACTTCATTGTGTTATCATTTCCGTTAAATATTCGCGTCGGTCAAAGGCATCAATCTCGGCATTGGTATTAACAAAGTACACGTATAATATTCACCTGTCAAACTGTGAATGTGATGCATCATCCCAGAGCAAGCTACATGTACCTGCGGGCGGAGAAAGGGCGCCATGGCCCGCGGCAGAATCGCCGTCAGTATACGAATACACATGAGCGTTGTTTTAGTGCATTAAGATGAGGAGATGAACTATTTTTGCTTTAGAATGTTCAAATTTTTGATATGCTAATTGCTGATGGAGTTTGTTCGATTGAAAACAAGACAGGTATACGTTGCTGGCATTTCATCAATCTGCGACACCCCTGCCGCGGACGACAGCCATACAGTTATGCTTTGTTGATGCTGTAGCTATAGGCAAAATAATAAAAAAATCGTGGCACAACAAAGGCTATAACAAATTATATCTTGGTTATTTTTCTTTACCAAGTACTCGGTAAATATAAGTCCGGAAAACATAGCCCTATTTCTATGCTCTCGAAGATGAAATGAACGCGCGCTTGCAGCGCAACTTCTGTATGGCTGATCTCTAACTGATTCTGTCCCGAACAAGTTTATCTGCCTCGATTAATTCCATGGGTCTTATCTTCAAGCAGTCTTCTCAGATGTGATCTATCTATTTTTGGAATGGTTGTTTACCGGCAAAAATCCGCCCCGCCTGGCGGCCGCCCGGGCAAAAAGGATTTTTACCGGTAAATTGTCGGCTGGGTGAGACTTTTCTGGGGGCGATCCTATAATGGGACATCGGCGAGACAGTGGACAGTGGACAGTGGTCAGTCGCCTGTGGTCACTCAGACAGTCGCCGGACAGTGCCACCGTGACGGAACGCAATTATGTATCGCAAACAACCATGCAGACTTTCACACGAACTTGCAGACATACGAACACAATGACAGCCAGACAGACAGACCAAGAGACACAGATGAAACGAGAAATAAATCTAACGCAAATGTCAGTTGGCTGGCAATTTGTCAACCGACCGATGAACGACAATTCCGTTTAGTCTTTCGTCGTCGGATCGACGGCTTGTCACTGTTCGGTCTGGTTCCATGGTGCCGCCGTCAGTTTCAGCGATTATCAGTTCCACTGGTTCGAATTTTTACTAATTCAAGAAACAAGTCTCGATAATTCTACCATAAGGTAAACAAAATCACCCCACCAGTTTATAATGCAAAGCTTGGTATTGTCATTGCGAGTTGTCCGTTCGTCCGTCTGTTTGTAGCATAGATGTATCGTATAGCCATGTAGGCTGGGCTACTTGCACAAAAATAGTTTACACGGTCTTCGCTCCTTGCAGCACCAGCATCGGCGACTTAGTTCTATCTATAGCGAAACATCCTTACACTTCGGGTGGAAATTGAGTGCAGTTTAGTTACGTATCACCAACACAACGCGTGACATCACCTGGAACTAGCACGACTGTAGTCGCTGCACGAGCGTAAACATAAATAAATGAAGATGATGATTCACTCGAGGGACGTATATGGCGGGCGGACGCTATATTAGCTTTCCGGGGCGCCTGTTGGAGATGATGATTGTCTGGTAAAACCTCCACGTCCCCGTTCCCAGTGGAGATGATTACGGTAGGTAGAAGATGAGACCGAATAGATTGACTCAACTGATCTCGAAGCATCCGACAGCTGGCGGATATCTGGCGGATGTGGGAGAGAGTCAACGAGCAAACGACCGTCATACATAACCGGCTAATAGGCCTAACGATTTTGTCGCTAACGGCTACTTTGTGAAGCTCTTTAATATAAACGAGGTAAAGATCTCAAAAGCTATACAAGATCATTTTGCATTTCAACTATCTAGCGTCAAAGCATAGCAAAAAGCAATACTAAATTTTCGGACACCGTTGGTTAACACGCTGTCGTAATTTATTATTGCACATTAGGGTCAAAATTCTAACATTTCACTTAAGCAGTACTTTTAACGTTGTTTTTACTAAACAACCATAACCACTAACCGTTGTAATTTAAGCTCGTGTTCAGCTTGTGTAAAATTCACTAAAAACAAATAGCTTAAATTTAAAAACAATTGGTTACATCAATATTAATTGTTTCACGTGTTGATCAAATAACGATAAATGTACGGATGCAAAGTGCAAAGTAAGTAATTGAACACGGGGCATCGGCAGCGATGTAACTATACTGCTGTCACGGCGACTCACTTGTAAGGCCCATTCCACACCGCCGGACAAAGTTGCATGAGACAAAGCAGACGTCGTGTGACTGTCGCACTGACCTGACCCACTTAGCGCCGCTTGGCCGATCGCAACGATCAGCTTAGCTGCTAACTGAAATGGGTCAGTTGACATATCACAGCCAATCAAAGCAACCAGATGTCAGAAATAATTTTTGTAAACAAAATCAGACTACGAATGTAACGGATGCTTAATCCAGCAGATAGGGATAACCAGCTTAACTTAAATAACTGCAAATTTTTGACATCAAAACGGTCATTAGAATCGCACATATCAACATATTACTAATTACTACAAATAACACGAGTAGGCCTATGTCTCAAACAGGTCTATTATTTGAATACAATAAAACACTAAGTAAATGGAATATTATTTACAGTGCACAATGTCAGCTAGCGAGCGGCCGAATTTTGTCATAATTCAACATTATAGTTTTTTTCTTGTGCAGCTTGCAATTTATTTGTTATATGGACTCCTAGGCTGAGTACGAGTAGCATCGTAGAAAATCTAGATGATTACGAAGATGTCGGATAATGCGTATTTATGATTTTTTTGCAAAATGCTGGCTGCAACAATTATTCAATATACGCAAAAAGATGCATAAAAATATACAATACGACAGAGAGGTGGACAGTAACGAAAACGGCAACGAAACCCAAGTAACGTATCTAATTCATTCTGTCGCACGCATTGTAAACAAGCATACAGCTGTGTTGTTGCCAATAAACGAATATTTTCCTTATAATCCTATCTATTTCTATATTTCTACATTTCCTCAATGCGTTTCCGTGGCATATGAGGTATGAAATACAGTTGATCTACATTAGAATGACATCAATACAGGGTCGCCACTGTCGACGTTGCGTTTTGTTTCGCGTCTTGTGAGAAACTGTTTAGAATTGAAGACACGATCTTCGCGCCTCGTCTCCCGAGCTTTCTACGCCGGCGCGCCGGCAAGACACGACGGTGTGAAACGGGCTTTAGCCGCCTGATTTACGACGACAAAAAGCAACGACGACAACGACGTATGTGCCATCACCTTGAACCGCCCTCGTAATCAGCTAATGCTTCGTCAGGCGGTGACCTATGATTGATAACCGGCAGCACTCGCCTTAACGATGCAACGAAACCAACATATCCTTTAACACCGAACAACTCGCAGTTCGGTGATAAAAGTATCCCAAGAACATTGTTGCCGTAAAAATAGTCAATTTTTTTAAACATCGCACCAATTCGGTGCTGATTGCAAGAAAAGTCGGATCAATGTACGCAATTCTTTCGCTGGACAGTAACAAAGTTACTTTTGTGCATTTTGAAACAGAAATGGTAACTGATGATGCTTATGCGAAAAAGGGCAAGCAAGCTGATCTTAGAATACGTCCTGCATCGACTGACGGAATTATCGTGCATAACGCTGCCTCGCATCGATCAAAGCAGGAGTGTTGAAAATTTCAGGAACCGACAATGACGGGCCTGATTAAGATAACGTATGACGTACGTTGGCGTTGACGTCATGACGAACGAGCAAACGAGCAACAAACGCTGTTTGAAAATGTAAGAATCTAAAAAGCGGGCGAACTTTCGTCGCTATAGTGTTTGACCAGATTGCTGCTACAGTTTTTAACTTGGCGTCTACATTTTAGCACAGCCAGAAAACTCGATCAGTGTTAGCCACGACCCACGCTGAAAGTCGAAATTATTCTCGGTGTATAACAACGAAAGAAGCCATTCAGGCGAGCTGCTGTAGCTGACGTGGAGCAAAACGGCGGCATCTGGCATTGCTCGCGATCGGCGGGTCCGGGCGGGAATGCGGCCCGCACCGGCACGCACCGGTGCGGGCCGCTAAATTGGCGACGAAATGCGGCGCGTTTATTCGCTCGACAGATTAATGGAAGGAGCGCCATCGATCATGCTCGCCGTCGTGGTCCAAGTCGGCGCCCACCGGCCGTCCTGCCGTCTTATCGCAAATTATTGCAGCAGCCGGCATTTAATAATTTCTGTGCGTCGCGGTGTGCGTTCTTCATCGGCCAAACCGTCGGCCCCAGCAGCAGCAGCAGCAGTTATGAATGCAGCAACGGCGGCGGCGCAGCGAGCAGCCTCCTCGCTTCAGATAAAGAGCACGCGGTGCGATTTAGTAAGGTAACTTAGCAGCGCGGCGACAAACCGAACGACGGAAATAGAAATCAGCACTAGTAGTCGACGCTCAACGTTCTCAAAATCTAAGTATTTTGAGATAAGATATACAACAATTTGTCAATTAATTGTCGTAAACTATCTGCTGATACTTAGTTCTAGCTATACGCCTAGGTCACCAGCACGTAGCCAGTCTTCAGTACACGGTGGCCCACAAAAAAACGCAACATTTATTGTTACGGTAACTTCGTTAAATGTTGATCGATTTTAGTACTAAAACTGCAGAAGTTTACGTCAAGTTTTTTTTTAATGCTGCATGCCAAAAATTATTAAAATCGGCCAATGTTTCACGGAGCTATTGAAAAAAGTGGCACGTTTTTATGGACCGCGGTGTCGAGGGTAATAGTGTTTTTGCTCAGTTCAACTGCCAGCGGCAATAACAAAGAATATTTAACTGCTGTATTTAAATACTGACCGTAGTCATGTAAAGAATTTCTTTCGGAACATTTTGCTGAAAACCGCATGACTCTATGACGTACGGTTGCAAAATTATGGTGTCATTAACTTTGTGCCGTTTTTTTGGACCACCCTGTATAAGCTCGACCGTTACTTAAGTACGGTCGGCTAAAAATCACACATTAATATTGGTAAGAAAGGCTAATCATAATCGAGACACATTTTTTAAAGTTATTGCAAAAATAGAAGTGTCACGTTTGTATCGACTGTACGCCGGAGATGGTGATAAGATATTCGTTTTTTATTGTCTGTGAGGTGTTTGTGGCCGTTGTGTTTTACCTCCAACTGATAAAAAAATTATCGGATTTGTTCAGTGCTGAAATGTGTACGCCACCGCAATTTTACACGGACAAAAGCACACACGTATGAGTAGTAATGGCAGATTTACAGAATTTACTAAATTAGTTTCGGTTTCGAGTTTTGTACGTTATAGCTTAACTATTGGAAATTTGTTCGTTCGTTTTTGCGTATTGTCCCTGCAGTGTTAAGCGTATTTATGTGATTGATTCGCTAGATAAAATGTTACTGTAGCCTACTGATAACTATTTGCAAAAAAACGGAATAATTATTTTTAAATTTTTCAGTTCGCGCGAAGTAATGTTCGAAAGTTTGTGATGACTTTAGTCGATTAAATATCTTTTAAGCTTTTGTTTGGCTTCAGCAGATAGTGCAGACATCGGTTTTCATTACGAACATTGAGTCGGAAAAATCGTTGCGCGAGTCGCTCTCGTCGATCCTCCAGCGTATCAGCTTCAGCAATCATAGAAATCCACTATAAAGAGTGGGCCAAAAAAGTAAGCTATTGCACTTTGTCCGTATTTTTGCTAAATATTAATCAATTTTTTAAACATTTTTTTCATTAGTGGACTCTCTAAGAAATTTGTTACTCGATGGCATGCACACCACACTTATTATGTCGTTACACTACCTTGTAAAATATAAATA
>Ga0209671_1003575_pt1 | contig 15012 bp, 10 predicted proteins | sample WorMetHERISLAND2_2_FD_187401 | JGI IMG/M metagenome (GOLD analysis project Ga0209671, IMG submission 187401) | Marine gutless worms symbiont microbial communities from Max Planck institute for Marine Microbiology, Germany - Olavius geniculatus... | ecosystem: Host-associated > Annelida >... | reverse complement strand
TGTACGGATGTTGCTGTTTGCTACGTGTCGCACTTTAGCACTAAGTAGTTGACGTTGACTGTCTTGAGTCTTGACTTAGTGTAGTAAATATTCGTTGTTCAGAAATTTCTTCGTTTGCAATAGCGCAGCACCTCGAAATAACGTCTGTGTGGTCCTGAGTTTCCGAAACTTTTTCTGTGAATTTTCCGTGAAATTTGACACATTTTAAAAATTCTGCCGTGAAATCATGCATTTTTCCTCGTGAATCCGGTTGGTCCCTATCAATAAGCAATGAGAATCAATGTATTGGAGTTAATTTTTTTCACAATTCATATATGAGTAAAAAGTACACTGTAATTTATGACGTCATAGACCGTTAAATAAAAACAATTCACAGCTTCAGAGCAAACAACTTGAATCATACATTGTCATGCATAGCGGACAACACAAAGATAAAATTTCAGATATCAAAACTGACGATAGTTACTGGGGGTTTAGTTGTTACTGTGTGCAGGGTGATCTTATTGTATAAAGCCAGAGTCACCAACAGTATGTTGGGCTCATGGAAACATTAAATTTTGACGTGACATCATTATTAGTCCAATGGCTCTTATTTACGGCCAGCGTAGATTTAGGCTATCGTACATTCGTAGTTGCAAATGAGAAATTCGTAAACATATTTGTTAGGGCTTTCAGAAAATCTGATGCCTCAGGGCACCACACTGCTAACATCGGCTGCAGACTAGAGAATTGTCGTGCAACAATGAGCCTAATTCTACGCTGTTCGCATCAACACTCCAAATCGTTTCTGTTTAACTTGCTGTGACATCATAAATTACAATGACGTCACATCCGCAACAAACCCATAGAGTTCGTAGAAAATTTACTTTTTACTGATTGATAGATTGTAATTTTTTTTTAAGGTATAATACATCGATTCTTATTACTTATTGATCAACCCCTGCAAAAACGTTACACAGGCAATGCAACCAAACTCATCAAACCGATAACACATTTCGCCAATTAAAGAATTAATCTTAATTAATTATTAAGTAATCCATAAAACTCTCAACCCGTAAATGTGCAATGCCACAGAATGAGATCTAGACAGTTGTGCAGCGACCTATTTGCAGGTGTGACAGTTGGACATCATTCAACACTCGATGATCGACTGCATCGTCTTCTATCTGCGGAATGTCATCTGTACCGATGACATGATTAAACGAATGTTCTGCAGACACAGACAGAGGTGACCGCTGGTAGTCACCAGCCTCTTGGTAAGATTCACGCTCTCCATTAATCTGCCTGACGTCTTCTGCGATACAGCTTAAGGTTCTGATGCCAAGAACAGGGCTTCCCAATTCAGAAACTGAGTTCATATTGTGAAGAAACTGTTCAACGGCTGCAGATTCCTCTGGACTGCTGACGTATCTTGTGCTCTGTGGCACATCTGGAAACAACGAAGCTTCCGGCGGGATGGCTGAGACCGAAACATTGCCATTATTCGCTGGCGAAGACACACTGAAGTCAGAGATCCTCTCAGCGATGAAGTTGACAGAATCCAGGCTCAGTGGTGACAATGCTTCGCTTTCTTCAACCAGCGAGTTCTCATCAGCTAACTGCATCGGCATCCTCGACTGTCTGTGATCGGCGGCGCGGTGCGGCGACACAACCAAGTTCGTTTCACTGTAGGCCATCAGATCAAGATTTGTATGCTCCAAACCCACATCCTGCTGATGTTCAGAAGACACGGCAGGATAGGTCGCTATCTGTGGCAAGGTAGGCGTATTCCCGGAATAATACACTGGCCGGTCCACCACCACATCTGGAAATGAAGAGCAGACTCTGCTCTGTACGTTGACACCAGTTTCCACAGGTCTTTTGACACGTTCTGGACATGATGCGACAGTATCAACGACTGGACCAGTGCCTTGGCATCGATAGATCTTGCTGCTGTAGCCGGAGTCTGGGTTGCTTCGACTGTCCATCACCGAAGTCCGTGGCGGTGGAAACGATGCGGCAGTCGACCACACAGCAGTGGTAGATGAAGACACCAGAGTATACGGTGGCGGAGAGAAAACTACGCTGTTCAATGTTACCGGAGACGCTGCTGGTGCAATGGGATAGTGTGAACCAGGACTTCCATCAGAGATAATCGACTGCGGAGACTGCGTTGACACTGGAATGGTCCCGGCGAAAGTTCCGTTAGCACCAGTATGCTGTCGCTGAACATCGTTTTCCTGGGGACTGGAATGCCCAATGAAGTCGGCAATGCCACGGCCTTTCCCTTGTGGTGAGACGCTGTCCCAGTCGTCGTGTTCTTTCCACGCGCACAGCAGATCCGGACGATTGCTGGTCGAGACAGTTCGCCGACTTCTGCTGGAAGACGGTGCGGCAGCGGTCTTGTTGCGATGTCGTTCTCTACCGGTGTGTGACCTCCTAGTGGCGGATGCAACATCCAGGACTGACATGCGACGATCGGTGTGAGTCGGGGTCTCGCGATGTGCTTGCTGCAGCCTACGACTGTGGGAATGCAGAGACAGTGTCTCATCAGAGCATGCCCGGAGCAGGTTGCCAGGTGTGTTCCGAGCAGCACTGTTTCTACCTGGCAGACGATGTCCACTTTTGACCCGGACTCCGTTCATCGGACAATACAAATCCTCAGCCACCACGGAGTGATGACGCAAACTTTGCCTCCGTAATGATCTGTGCTGGTGAAAGCCGTTCTCTGTGTGGAAGTTGACAGCGTCTTTGCTGGGAACAAAACTCGTAGGACGATGTCGTCTCCTTGTCACCGTAGCAGTAGGCTTGGAGCCAGTTTCACAGGCTGCTGGTTCAGCCGACTCAATCTCTATCAACACAACACAGACTAGCATGTACTGGCTATATACGGAAAGCATTACAGAACTGGCATATGACATAAACTTCATCACACTGCACCTTTAAACTTAACCATGATTTTTTCTCAGTAATGACAATAAATGAGAATGGTGCAACTGCATCAAGAAAGATATGCATGCATAAGTTTTGCCCTGACCCAGGAGAATGCTCAAGCTACAAGTATCAGCCTATCTGGTTGGGGTTAAGGCGGGGTGCATTCATCTGTCGGGTGGCAGGTAACACTATGTTATCCCATATGGCAGGTGATGCTCTGTAGCTCTGTGAGGGGTTCAGTTTTATAAAGAGCTATATTCCGACGTTTACCTTTACCTTTTGCATCTTTCTTGACGTCAGTCTCTATGAAGACTCGGAAACAATACCGTATCAAACTAACCCAAGTAAAATGGCCGGTGGAGCAAGATTTTGATAGGCCTAATGCAAAACATATTACAACTGTCCTTTAAATAGTTTAAAAAAAAACAAACTTATAAAGCGCCATAAAACTAAACGTGTGTAAAGATACAGAGGCGCAAAAACATTCGAACATGTATTCAATGGTGCAGGTAGCAATACTAAAAGCAATTTGTGACTTTAAACCTGAAGTGGTAAAGCTTTAACAATCAAATCATCAACAGACAGTTTACGAGACAAAATGTGAAAATAGTTTCTTACACGCAATAGGCAATCTCGTGCTGCTGCTGCAGGAATGCTAATTGGCAACTAATTGTATAAATAAAATCAGTCTGTAAACCATGAATACAAAAAGCTGTAGTAAAAAACAGATAACGAAAACTGCGAAATCATAAAGCTAGCTAAATAAAAGCAGGCTGTAACTGCACAGTCGATGCTTCATAAAAGATCTTAGAAATTCTGTAGATATCACGTACTTTTCACACGCTCGGGAGTATCGTTGAGGTATCCGCAGCTATATTGTGCAACAGAGTCGGTCGCAGGGCGGGGGTCTACGTATGACAGTGGGCGCTGACCTCTGTCCACAATGCCACTGACAGGTCGTCGACGTGGACCAACGAGTGATGACCGTTGCCGACGTCCTCGGTCGACATTGTCCACCCTCGAACTCAAGACTGGCTCATATTCACCATTGCGATGATCTAAGCTGTCTGTGGGCCTTGTGTCTGGCACAGGCACGTAACCGATGGGACCCTGCACAGTAACAGTAGCAGAAATCTAGCAGTTAATCAATTTATTTCTTTAGCAGTAAAATTGGAACCGACAAAACTACGAACGTCAAAACTATCCCACTACACGAATGCTAACCCTAACCTTACCCCTTACCTAACCCTATACCTAACCCCTTACCTAACACAATAAACAATTGATGTGTTTTAACATTTCATCAAATGTCTGTTTTCAGCGGTAAAACCTATAATTCAAAAACATGGAAATATGACGTCAGCATGACATCATCGGTAGCAAAGAATATCTAACTTTTCCATTTTCGGAATACTTGTTTTCTGGTAAACATTCTCTGAAAATTTTGTGCAAGTCTAAGCATTTTCCACAGAAATATAACAAAAAACGTGAGTGGGTGTTTTTTTTTCTGAACACAGTGTATATACAGGCCCTTACAGGGTGTGCCAAAAAACGACCCAACTTTTTTGTCAGAACTTCGTCAAATCTCCACCAAATTTGATAATCTTTGGCAGACAGATAGCAAAGACAATAGAAATATGTAAGGTGCACTCATTGTCCACCTCACGTAGTTTATGTCAATGCACTACCGTGTTCTGACAAAAACAAGTTGAAGCATTGAAGTCAATTACTAGTACCTGCTTCAAGTTGCCTGCTAGATCTTTGTAACATTGGACACCAGGCTGGGCGACATACTCCGTCAATATGCCTTGCACGTGTTTAGTCCCTGCATTGCCGACAACATTTGCAGACATCACCCAGAGCCAAACCACAGTTAGCCATATATTAACAATCATACCATGTCTATTAATATCACTGACAACCAGTATCCATAAATTTGGAAAATCATCAGATATCAAAATAACACAAGTGGGAGCCTGGCCAGAAAAAAGCAAGAATGAAATGACTAATAGCCAGGTTATGCAATGACAATCATTTTATCAAGCATCAATGCCAAAAGCAAAAAAAATATTTTTTTAAAAACATCCAAAATTACTTCAAAGCTCTCAAAGTCAACTTTTAGTCCAGAAGAAGAAGAAGGAGAAGAAGATTCCGCATAGACAGCTAGGTCCGTTGCATGGGAGCTCATCCCTTTGGCGGCGCTTTGAGCCGGCGAGGGCGAAGCCTGCGCGACGGCAGTCACCCACTGCAGTACTTTTAGTCCAGGCTAAGAATAAATGATGAAAAATATGATAGCTATTGATGAGCCATTTCATTATTTACTCTAACACAGTCTTGGTTTTGAATGGCAGTTGGACTCGTCAAACAGCAGATCAGTCCAAATGTATTAACTGATTAATGTCATTCGACTTATCATTAACCAAAGCCAATATTTCACACGGGAGACATAGTCCAAGAAATTCCAGCATTGGAAACAAATTCTTGAAATCACATTTAGCTAGATCAAGTCTTAACAACACTGCTGCCAAAAATTTACGAAATTAGCTTACATGGGCTCACTGGCAAAATGCTGCTAAATACTAGCATCAAGCAATAGATTTTAACAACTGTAACACAATAAGCATATACTTTTAACGGTTCTAAAACAACATCCATATTAACCTGGCTTTTTTGAGGCAGCACTAGCAGCCTTTCTTTCCTTTGCCTTTCTGGCAGCAGCAGCCGCTGCAGCGGTAACACTATAAGTCTGTTTGTATGACAGTGGGCCGGTGTCAGTTAGAGAATTGAGCCGGTGTTGATGAAAAGCACTCAGCACGACTGCCGGCGTGGTGTCACTCACAGCCGGCAGCTGTTCTGCCGCCGGTACCGGCGGCAACTTGTACTGGCAGTCAGCTTCAGCAGCTGGACCAATGACGTCAGCGGAGACAGGCCTGTTGGTGTGTCGCTACAAAATAACACCAACGATCATCGACTAGTCAATGCTTTTAACTGCAAACGTGGAAATTAAGAATCATATCACTCCTATTAACCAGCAAATATTTCTAACGATTAAAAGTTGCTAAATTTGTGATCAGTCTCATCACTAACTACACATAATAAACGCCACTAGACACCATGAAAAGTACATGCAATCATCTCAACCACCTGTTTCCACAAAAGAATGTCAGCACCCAGCACTGTGGTCTGTCTACAAAACTGGTTAAAAATGCTCACTGAGAGTTGATGGTTGTTGATGTTGATGGTTGGCAAGAGTTGATGGGCATATGACTGAAAAGACGCAGAGGAAATGCATATTTTCCTTGGCACATACCACCACTGCTGGTATATCAGTAATTAATCTGGCCACAGCATACTATCAGAGGCAAAAAAAACACGATAAGCAGTTTTACACAGGTTTAAAAGTTTAACCTAGTCAGTCTTACTGGGTTTTGGGTTTTTGTTAATTCAAAAAGCCCAACTTCATTGATTTAGGAGTTTTCACAAATTGTAAGTTATCAGAATGAGCATGCCACATCAAATAAATATCCAAAATGTTCAACTTTGCGAGATCAAAAGTTTTTTAAACTTAATCACAAAAATAATTTCGTTACTAGTCGAACAAGAAACTAAATTTGGATTCGCGTGGAGTCGTTTTTAGTGTGGGTTTAAACAATAAAAAATAGACCGTTTTTTTTGTGTCAGAATGCAGCTGTTACCTGGTGAGAACGCGAGCGTTTACTGACAGCGGCACATCGGACTGCGACGTCACTACGCTCACTCCTCGTCTCTGCCGACGCGTCGTCTTCAGCTTGGTGACTGGACGCCAGCTTGGAATCGTCACTCACAACATGCCGGCGTCTCTTCAGTGAGAACAGCCATGTCTGACATAACATTCAGGTATCAAAATAGTGTACGCCTAAATATTCTGCAGCGAACACACACACAGATGAACAAGACGAACAAACAAACATCAGAAAACAAGTAGTGAAAACAAAACATCTTTCAATTAACTAAGTCGCTGTTGTTGTTGTTGTCTTGGTAGAAGCATAAAAATGAGGTTGAATAGTGATCACTTCACACTAGCGAGTAAGTAGGGTTTAACGTCCCGCCTGACACAGTATAGATCATTTCGGGGATGGCCTTCTCAGGCAGAATGCACAAAAACACATAATAACGAAACAGTAAGTTTAACTTTTACAGAAACACAAAAACACCAGCTAAACCTAAAATTGTAAGAACTTCATTATACGTGTGCATATGTAATTAACCATAATGGTAGTTCTATTAATCTTCCCTGTTATCCTCCAGACAGTCATTAATTTCAGAATGCTGTCTATTGGAAAACAGGGATGGTTGTCTTCCGGAGCTCGATTGTGAAATCATATGCGACCGGCCTCGGAAAGGCCAGCAATCATCCCTCAGGTAGCTTAGCATCACTGCAGGTTCTTTAAAAACCAAAGTGATGGGATCATCCTCATCAAAATGATTGGTACATGCAAATTGTAACAGACACTCAATCAGCGCGTGTGCCAATGTGTCGTCTTCCTGACCACATCGCTGATATGTGGCCGACTCGGGCTGATCTTGTTTTCTCGTTATGAGGCTACCGTACCATCTAGTTCTGGCATGTGGCCTCCCATGCGGAGATGTGATAACTGAACATTACAAACCTCTTCAAGGTAACTATATAGAAAATCATTAACATCCAACACAAAATCACAAACAACAGGAAATTACACTATGCCAGTGACAAACGTAAGCTATTCCCCAGTGCTGAATTTGAGCTTTTTGTAAATAATCAGAAAATTCTGTTTTTGGTTTTATTAATCCACTTTCTTTAACACTTCATTATATTTGTCAAATAGCACATAACTTCATGGCTCAAGGTTATCAGAAAACAGTGATGGCTAATGTTCTAATATGAGCAGATAAATTACAATAACTACGACAAGCAGTGTTACCTTCTTACGTGCAGCAATGAGGGTAGCGATATCTGTACAGTCGGATCTTTTCGCCAACTGACCAGCTGTCTCACCATGCTAACAACAGTCAATACAGTAGCATTAAGACACGATGGCTTATCACTACTTACAAAAACAAGAGAGTGCAACCGTTGAGTGGCCGCCCAATATGGGGCCGTCCTTGCAGTTGAGTACGTGCGTGCTGTTTTGGGGCTTTCTAGGTCTGTGCAAGGTGGCAAGGGATCCTTACACCACCTGCCAAATATCAAGTTGATCGAACAACAGGCAGCGAAGTTATGGGGATTTTTCACCAACAACGCAATTAGCCACCGTGACCTTGACTTCTGACCCCTTGACCTTGAAATTGGTCCACGGGGTGCTGGTGTCCCAGGGACCATTCCTACCAAGTTTGGTATTCGTAGGCCTTTTCGTTTTCCCTCTAGGTGGAGGCATGGGACAGACAGACAGACAGACGGACAGGATCAACACATAACGGGGCCTCCTTCTAGGAAGGACGACCCCACAATAATAATTTAACAAAACATATTATCCCACCATCCATGACTGAGATTTTCCGGTAGCCATTGCTCACGTCTGCAGTGAGTGAGTGAATAGGGTTTTACGTCCCGCCCGACGCGGTATAGGTCATTTCAAAGACGGCCTTTCCAGGCAATGCACGTACGCATAATAACGAAAAAAGCCTAACCTTTACAGAAAGTTTAACAATGCAAAACCAAAAAACGACCTGAACCTAAAATAGTAAAAACTGCCAATTCTGAGTGGGGATATGCAAAAGTAACGGCAGTTTAGTAATATTCCCTCTTATCCTCCAGACAGACAGCAATCTCAAAATGCTGTCTATTGGAGAATGATGGCAGGGGGAGGGCTATGCCTGAACATGTCACATCTGCATCTTCCGGCCTGTACTCCAGTCCTGTCTGAAGACCAACCAGAAAAAACTGGTTTCCATGTTAAACTTTGCACTGCAGAATGACTATAAATGCTATCATCACCGTTACCTTGTTTTTGAGCTTGCAGCTGCAGCCGGCATCGAGAAGAAGTCGAGCGACTTTCGACTTGTGACACAGAGCAGCGATATGTAACGCCGTTTCCCCGTTCTGCGCACATGTTGACATGAACAGTTAGTTAACAGAAACAGCGATTTTAAACACTAAATGCAGATGCTTGAAAAACAATGAACTCATTTCCATCAGACGACATAAGAACACCCAGTCCAGAAAAAAAGAATTTAAAATATTCGACTATATAAGCAACTAAACAGATTTTCATAATTTGTTGGCATTAACCACCCTTAGTCTCCATTTTGGCTAAAATGTTAAAACAACTACCCCACCGTGGTCAGCCACTTTGTCACGGTGGTGGGGCTTTGCACCGATGACCCGAAAGATTTCTAAAATCTGGAGATGAGGAGCTGACTAAGCGCTGACTAAGCATGGCTGTTTTCGAGGACTTTCCAAGCCTTGAAATCTGGAAAAATAATTCAAGAATTTTTAAGGACCCGCAAGAGCGCTGTCCCATGCACAGCCATACACACCCTTTAACCTTTAAAAAGTAAAAATATGCGACACACACGCTGATACCTTGTTCTGAGAGTTAAGTTTGCAGCGAGTGCTGAGCAATATGCGGACCACTCCGGCATGGCCGTGTCTGGCTGCCACATGCAGCGCGGTCTCGCCAGACTGCAACACATCATGCCAAGAAATAACAAGAGGGTGCGGCCGTTGAGGGGCCGCCCGCTATGGGGATCCTTACGCCACATGCCAAATATCACGTTGATCGGACAACAGGCAGCGAAGTTATGGGGATTTTTCGCCAATAACGCAATTAGCCGCCGTGACCTTGACCTCTGACCCCTTGACCTTGAAATTGGTCCACGGGGTGCTGGTGTCCCAGGGACCCTTCCTACTAAGTTTAGTATTCGTAGGCTTTTTCGTTTTCCCTCTAGATGAAGGCACGGGACAGACAGACAGACGGACAGCTTCAACACATGATGGGGCCTCCTTCTAGGAAGGACACCCCCATAATAACCAACGTATGAAGTGTGTGATTAAACTTTTGAGTAAGTGAGTAGGGTTTGACATCCCGCCCGACACAGTATAGGTCATTTCTTTCGGGGACAGCCTTTCCAAGCAAAGTGCACATAAATACACATAATAATGGAACAGTAAGTTTAACCTTTACAACAAGGGAACAGAAAGTTTAAAATTACAGAAAAACCTAATATGAAACATAAAACACAGAAATAACGAAAACCGAAAATTGTAAGAACTTGCCAATATAAGGGCGCATAAGTAAAAGTAATGACAGTTGTGTCCAGATTTGCCTGTTCTATAATATTTGGAACAACTTTTCTCAGATATCGTAGCAATGCAAACAGGAAAACACAATAATATTTCACTGAGCCTACTTCATACACACTACACAGTATATTGAACAAATTAGACTAAGGCATAATTCCGCAAGTGAAGCAGAACCGATTTATCTCCAATCTTTTCTACTAAAAACTAGAGCTGTCACAATTGACGCGTTAATTAACGCGTTAATGCGTTAATAAATTAACGCGCGTTAAAAAAATCAACGTGCATATGTAAATTTATGTTTATTTACGAAATTTTGTGAAGCAAAAGTTGAAATATTCCACTAAACTGCGGTTATTTGACAATCGAATGAATTCGAGTAACAAAACTGTAGTTTTCATTCCATCACTAGTGTAAATAAATAATTATTTCAATTTTCGATGACATGCTAATAGATTTTTATGCTACCTATGACGTCAGTTATTGTTGATTATATGTTTAAAAATGTGTTTCTAACTTTCTATATTGGACAGGCAGAGCCCCTCAAACGTCGTGAGGCCTGTGATAACTTATCCCCTACTCTCCCTCTCGACGGGACTGGGTGCGTTAATTTACGCGTTAATTAATGCATTAAAAAAATTAATGCCTTGACATTTCTACTAAAAACCAATTACCAGACGTTCAGAAAATCTAACCACACCAGGTTTCATGTAGAACAATTTAAAGACATCATCAGGCAAACTGACTTAAAATGAGGGCAAACCACAGGAGCAAACACCAAATGTTTTACCACAATCCGAGGATGTTCAAAGACCGCTACGTGATACCTACAGTGTTCTTGGCATCGACCGTGCAGCCGGCGTAGAGAAGAACGCGTGAGCACTGGTTGTGCCCTTTCTGAGCCGCCGAATGCAACGCTGTACACCCCGCCTACAGAACCATAGACAGCCACAGCTAAACTGATGCTACATGAAAACACTAACTACTACTGCACAAACTAAAACATGGCGCTGGGTGCCACCTGAGATCACACAGTGCCATAAATCCAATTCAGGGAGTCTTGGTTTGCATGTTCAAGACTCTTTTTAGCTATCGATATGCAAATTATATTCAATCTTATTCTATCAAAACAAGTTAAACAACTCAGAAAGCATAAAGTGCATACTATAACTTTATGTATTATTAAATAAACAAAAAAGTATAAAAAAATGCATATATCAACTTATATTTAAAAAACGAAGCAAAAAACACAAAGCATAATAGCAGTTAATTACCAGCTATTTTAATCCAATGTTATCATAACTACTGACTAAAAGTTGCAATTTTCCGACAAACGTGGCTAATTTGGGGCAGAATTCCAACAAGATAGTGGCAAATTTCCGACACAAATTTTGGATGCTCCTCAAAATTTCAACTTTGCTCCTAAACATCCCCGGGCCAAGATGGACGACAATTTTCGGACAATTTTTCGACAGCCCCAAATTCCGGGGTAAAGCGTGCACACTGCGCTCGTCCTGGCCGCCATGCCGCTGTATTCCACCATCTAAGAGCCAGAATAAGCTGCAAAGAGTGGCTACGACCTTGTTAACAGTGTTGACGTCAGCCTCGTTGCACAAGAGGACATTGACTGTACGACTGAAGCCGTTCCACGCAGCGCCGTGCAACGCCGTGTTACCACACTACGCACACACAGCACACACATTAGTGTTCGAAAATTACCAGTAAGATTGGAAATGTTACTGTTACCGCAAATTACCGATAATTTATCACTAAATTTCCGGTAAATTACCCATATTTTACCTTTAACAGAAGTGCATCCCGCTGAAAAAGTCTCAGAATAGCTGTTAACATACGTAAGTGGACGACTTTGGCGCTTTGGTTTCAAAATTAAATTGATTGGACTATTATGGCACTTAATGTGTGTAAAATTAAATGTCTAATTTAATTGACAAAATAAAAGTCCGTAATTAACTGGTAATTTTGCAATTTTATCTTAACGTAATTTACCGTAAGTTACTGGTAACGTTACGGGAGCTTTAAACCCTAACACTCATAGGGGATTATCCATAAATGATGTCAGTTGTCACACTCTGCGGCAGAGAAAAGGGTTAACACTATTGCGACAACATGTCACGCAGGGAGGGTAGTGTGACGTCACACAGTCACATCTGCGAGAAGGCACGATGAACAGCCTAAATCACATCGCCAACTTGTCTTATGTAACAGGATGAGTAAGCCTAGAAACATTTCAAAACACTGCGCTTAACTGAATATGATATTATACACTGAATTTACAGTAGACAATTTTGATAAAAGATATAATGTAAAATATTGCAGTTTAGATATGTTAAAACCCGTCTCTGTAGATTACACTACAGGCTGGAGAGAAGGAGGGGTGGACATTTGTGACATCATATCTGATGCAGGGTCCAGAGTAGTGTGACGAAATGTGATGAAGGGGAAGGGGATAATTTTTCCCTAAAATTCAAACATTGAATGCTATGTAATATTACAAACAACTCCTAACAAAAAATGCAGCATAACATTATTTATGGACAACCCCATACACCGTCAATCTGAACTAGCTCCGTACCAAGCTTTCATCGGACATAATGCGTCTGCAATCTGTCCTTGTTGTGGAAGTGAAGAGAAGACAGACAAAAATTTAGTTTTCCTTCTGAGGTCAAAATGAGCTGCAGCATGCCAATAGTGATAACTCCATCCCAGATGTGCTCAAGGACAGCTTTGAGCTATAATAAAGCACTGAGCACTCACTGAATCATATGCCTCATGGGCTCGTACTGACAACTACAACTAGAAGTATGATCAACTGAATACAAAATACAAATAATTCTTTCAGTACAATACAAGATAGCTAAACATTCATTCCAGACATCCGGTGAACCCAGCGTAACCTCATGCCAGCAACAATTGTAAATGAATTAAATCAGATAGTTATCGTAAAAAATCTGCAATTATTAGTGAATATATAATCGATCCTCAATAACTGACAAAAGATTGAGACAATTATATAAGAGCAGAAGCTCTTCAGCAAATATTACAGTTCATCAAATTACTGCGTCGTGATAAACACAATGACAGTATTTGGCATTCTACTATAATCGCTCTGTGAAGAAGTGTTTAATGCATACAGTTTACTTACATCATCCTGACAATCTACAGGACAACCATGACTCAGCAGCACTTCGATGACCTCCAAATGACCTTGGGCTGCTGCACGATGCAGCGGTGTGTAGCCAAACTGAACATCAAACAAACGATTTACTACCTTCACTATGTGTGTCATGTTCTGCAAAAATTGCAGCTACAGCTACTCCAAATAGCCTGCCTTTTGAAGACCTTTTCTAACCTGGGGTTAAGCGAGAATACTGAGAAGCATGGCTGGCAAACCAAAAGTGACAAACATTTATTCTGTCAGCAAATGACAGTAAAATTAACAAAACAATACTGAATGTAAAGTTTTGCTCAAAACTAGGTACTTCTTGTGGGTAGCCACGGTATCATGGACAGAACAAGAATTTTGAGCTAATGCTGATGAGACATGCGAAAGCCTATAGCAGTTCCGGTTCAGTAGTTTAGCTGAAAATTGGGGGTGTTCATGCTACGTTAATATACAAATACCAAATTCTCTATCTGGATTGCATAGCGACAGTAGCGTGGCGCCACCTTGTGAAAAATATAGACTTGTGTTGTGAACGCTAAACAGCATGCCGTGGTGAGACAACCGCGGCTCAGTGACACGTCTCGCCTGCTTCTCTGGCTGCGGGCGTTATCGCCCAAATCAAACTGAGATCACCCACGGCACTGCGTCTAGTATGTGAGGGGGAGGGGGAGGGTCAGAACAATTGAAAAAACCTTATTTCACACATTGTTAATCTTTTACATTCATACAATCCGAATAACAAAAAAGAGGGTGCGGCGTTGAGGGGCCGCCCGCTATGGGGCCGTCCTTGCAGTATCTTTACTATCGGAATTTCGCGAGTTGAGGCTCACGTACCTAAAACGATACATAAAAAGAAGTAGGCACGAGACAGACGGACAGACGGATGGACAGGATCGATACATGATGTGGCCTCCTTCTAGGAAGGACGGCCCCATAATAAAGCACTAAGCAAACAAATAAGCATAATTTACTACTGGTAATTAGAACGCTGAAAAGGAAAACTGCAAAGCTAAATCAAAAATAAACCTTGTCTCGTGACGCTGCATCGAAATGCTTGTCAAGTAACATGGACAGGACAGTGGCATGACCGTTCTGTGCCGCTATATGCATCAATGTTCTACCATCCTTCACACACAGTATGCAAATGACGATTAAAATGCTGATAGTGCGATGCTATTCTTTAAAGATCATATTAGCTAACTGACTGACTTTTGTATTTTTATATTGTCACTTATTGTGCATGAAATGCTAGAATACTATAGGCAACAACGCCTAACAAAAACTTCAGCATAACAAGCTAAATGCAAACAGTTTTTTTTCAGCAAAACTCTTGATACAAACGGATGACAAATGGAAGCACAGAAATTTTATCAGACTTGGCAACAGTGTGTCATGTGAAGTAAAAGATAAAATCTGTTAGTCAAAGATGGAAAAACCAACGTGGATCAAACTGCAACTAATTTTACTTGCTGAATAAGACGAATCAATGGCAGAGCATAGAAAACAAACATACGGCAACTATGGATCCATATCGATTATCGATTATCATAGCAACCTATCGTGATATCGTTAGAGCAGAGACCTGAGTGGTAAGGCATGTAAAACCGAGGGAGATAGAAGGATGGAGTGGAATGAGCTTCTGAATACGGCACGACAA
>Ga0209671_1003572_pt1 | contig 15016 bp, 9 predicted proteins | sample WorMetHERISLAND2_2_FD_187401 | JGI IMG/M metagenome (GOLD analysis project Ga0209671, IMG submission 187401) | Marine gutless worms symbiont microbial communities from Max Planck institute for Marine Microbiology, Germany - Olavius geniculatus... | ecosystem: Host-associated > Annelida >... | reverse complement strand
GGGGGGTTATGTCCGGACACTAAATTTTTAGCTGCTGGAAAAATCTTTTCGTCAAACACTTTCGTCTAAAATCCAAAATTTGGGTCTGGAAAACCCCATTTAGCGAACGTTGGGGCAAAATTAGAAATTTGAGCACCTTTAGTAAAGGATTAACGAAAAAGGATAGACGACATTTTTGACACATTGTATAATCGTCACTCACAAGATTTGATGATCTTCCGGCTATACATGTGTTCTGGTAATAAAATGTCGTATAGGCCTACCTCGTTATAAGTGTACTAGAGTTAGACCGCAAATGCTAAGGACATACACGCCGTGTGAACTTTGCAGAAAATTCTCCAAGTAATGGGGTTTAGCCGTTCTGGAAATGGGAGTGAAAAAATTGGTATAATTTATGACCGACCCGAGTCGCCGACATAAAATAACGACAGTCGTCAGAACGACACGTTTCACAAATATGTTCATACGTAATTTAAACTATCGGGCTTGATTCTTAATCCGTTTTACAGCAACAAAATGTTTCATAATCGAAGGCGGCTAGACTAAGGTGGAACGGTACTTATTTTATGATATGTACAATGCGTACGGTAAATAAACATGTACAGTATATGCAAATCTACATTGTACTCACTTCTTCATTTTCTTACTTAGGCTACTTACTAAAAAACAGTGACGAGAAAAGAAAGGAAAGAAAAAGAAAAAGTGAGATAGAAAGAGGTGAATGAACTTGGTCGAATGGCTCGGGGGAATAGAAGCCCTCTGTAGTCTGTACTGAAAGCTTCAGTCCTGACTCAACCGTGTCCACTGAATGTCCAGTGGCCGGTTGGCGAATTCGATGAATTCAATTGGAACAATATTTCACCGACAACAATAGCAACCTATTACTTTTCCAGTATTTATTAATACCCCGTTTACACGATCAAGCTGGCTCGACGAGCTGGCTATATGTTAGCTGGACGAGCCAGCTCGATGTTTGCTCGATCATGTAAACGGGGTATAATTAAGGTACACACTGGAACAATATTTCGCCGTCTGGCGACTGGGCGGGCGGGGTATAAACCGGACCAATCGCGCGTGCACTGCATAGATATCGGACGTTCCTTGTCCTCGAGACTGACCAAGCCGGACAAAGATTGGAACACTGTTGACCGTGTCGGATAATAAGCTGGATAGACTGACCAAACATCCTACAGAGCAAGCCAGGCATTAAGTTGGAAATAAAAAGACCAAGCTAGATAATAATCTGGACATTATTCTGACCATTTACTGGACATGGTTTACTGACCAGGCCGGACACACGGCTGGCATACCGACCTTGATAGATTCATGCCGACCAAACTGGGCATAAACTGGATAAATTGACCATATACTGAACTCACGATACTGACCAAACCGGGGATAGTGTTGACCAGGCCGGACATCGGCAGGCACGGACTTATAACTCCATTACTCGCGGCGTCAAGACGGCATCGTGACGATTCGTCTACACTTTGGTGACTTGGACTGAGCCGTGCATAGTGACGTTGCATGCGAATCCACTCTGTAGCCTACTAATCAAAACAAATGCAGTTTAAGCCTTTGTCGCAAGTTTGCAACATACATTTCTGTTTTCTTGAATTTATAAAAAAATCGTTGCGTGACTTATCTTTTTTCCAAATACTCCAACGCCGCTACGCATTCTTTTTTACACCCGAGCACAGAAGGCGCCGTAGTAAAATCGGGGAAAATGTGAGGATAGTTCGTATTACACTGCTATACGTTGTGCAGTAATTATTTTTCGCAGAAATCGCGTACAAACTGTTTTTTTTATTTTCTGCAAATTCACTGTTATAAAAATATTTATGACAGTTTTCTGGAGTTTTGCGTGGTGTTTGATTTCAACTAAACAGTACAATTTTGTTTTCGTTTAATTTTATTTTGTGCACACTGTTGCCAATAAAGGTTACTAGACTTATAAAACCTTTTCAACTATGCGTAGTTTCCTGATAATGAGTTTATGACGAGAAGTCAGCGGGAATGCAAGATAAGCAGCAATAAGCATGCGGCGAGAACATTCCGTAATGCTGACCATAAAATTATGTTTCTTTGTATATAAATGTCTCACTCTTCGCCCCATGACGTCGTGAAATTGCCGCTACACCGGAATCAATTTCCGGTTTCACGCTGCGCCTGCGCGCCGGCGAATTGGTCGTCGACCGGATGTAGAAACTGTTCAAAGCGCGCGACGAAATCTGATAACAGAATAGTGACGGGTCGCGTCGATATATCGAAACGGCGATACACCGTTTCGATATCGGCGACATATAGCATCGCATCGTCGAAATGAATATCAAAATTTTCGACATACCGCGGTGCTGTCGCTGTGTTTTCCAATTGTAGTGATTATCCTTTTGTGGCAGCATACTGTTATGAGTATATCACACAACTTTTGTTCAGTACATTTTAATATGGTTTTTATGTCAAGCCGTGCAAGGCAGTTTTGATATAATAGGCCTATACTTCCAACAACTAAACGTAGGTCTATTAACATTTCAAAAATCGGATTACTACACTGTAAAAATTGGACAGATAATGCAAGATTTACTTACTCATAGAATATCGATATCGTATTGGAATTGAAATTCTGACATCGACCCATCACTATGACGGAGTCTGGTCGCGAGTGGTGACGACAGCCGGCCCAGCGACCTCTGCAACAATTGCTACATCCACCACGCGGCCCGCGCAGTTTATTGCCAGTCCGCAAGTCGGCTAGCTAGCCGACCGCAAGTTATTACGCCTGCGACACGTTGATAGAAAATAGAAATCTCGTATAATAAATGATAAAATAAACCATCTTAAAGTCACGATCTTCAGCTTTTGGAGTCACGTGACATTATTCATCACGTAAACATTGTACTGGCCGTGTGCGGTTTCCTATAGGTGGTTATCGTCATTAGCCTAACAAACAGCGTCAATAAAAATTTCGTATAATAAAAAATTTTACCATTATTACTACTGTTACTGTTATTGTTGTTTATTATTATTTTTATTCAATAAATTACTTGATAGAAATCTCGTATATTCCATAATCTCATCATCGACTACAATGGCCTGGCGGACAGACTCGCGAAGTCTGTTCCGTCCTTGCAGTCGATTTGTACATCATTATTCGACATAAGCCTAATAATGGTAAAAAACAGACAATAATAAAAAACAAATGTTTTTACAGTCGATTTGTCTCTCTATTTCAACGTCCAAAGACGTCCGAAGAAGTTTTTTTTTGTTTTAAACGTTTTATTTAATTTTCGTCAACATGTTTAGCTTTAAAAACTGCCAACATCTACAACGTAAGAGGAGGCGACAAAATAGTATTAAATAAAATTAAGTAAAGAAAAAAGCATCTGAAAAAATGAGTTTACAATTTTATTCATAGCCCATAAACAGCAGATATTTCAGAAGGCTCACCACTAGGCGGCGGTGGAATAAATTTGTGGAAAAAAGAGATAGTTTTGTTTTAAGGATTAGGGGGTCTAAAAAGAAACAGTTAAAAAACACAGTCGTTAAGAGCTTAGCCCGGGGCCGCTCTTGTTGAAATACGCGTCTGTTCTGTTTAACGTTAAACTTCTGCTACGGAAAATGTTTTTTTTTAAATATTTGACATGTAAAGTTTAAACATTAATTTTGCAGACTACCTTTGCACATATTTATTGTAGACGATGTAAGCCCTACTTGCAGAATTGACCAGAAAACATCTGCACTTATTTTATTATTGTGTCCCCAATAACGTCCCGCTTTGTCGTTGTCCATATCTTTGCCAAATATTTACCGATTTTCACATTTTTTTCACTTGCACATTCTGCGGAATTTGCAATAAAGTGATGATCAAGTATCATGCCGCACCTGAATTGCGTCAAAACACTACATTGTGAAATATAGAGGCAACATAAATAATAAACGTAAACAATGCGCATACTTACCATCAGCGGCGGGAACGTAGATGTTAAGATTGAGGCATTCTTCGCTCCGGCGCTCCAGGAAAGGACGAAGCCTCTCGATGTGGTCGTCTCGCGGTGACGACGTTCGCCTCGTGCCGTCGTTCCCGGCCCGTGGCCGTGGCGGAGGGGGCTGAGGGCACACGGGGCGGTAGCGCAGGGCAACACGGATTCCATCCCATTTCTCCGTTGTGCTGGTAGGCGGCATAAAGCGAAGTTCACCATCGAGCAAGGAGGCGTACTGTAGACCGAGGTAAGCTTCGACGTGAGGCAGTCGCCTGTTGCTGAGGGTGACGAGAACTCCGCGCAGCTTCCCGTATTGACGACTTCACATTTTCACGCACATTTTCAATCGAAATGCTTCACGTAACGCCGGCCCAGCTATGTACGGCTATTCGATGACGACGGAATTCTGTAGCCAGACGGCATGCTTAATCAACACTCGGCAATGTCTGTACGAATGATTCGATACGGAAAGAGATGCTTCTATAGATCGACGACTTCACATTATTCGCGGCGAGTGTCACGTGAACGCCGCGCAGCTTCCCGTACTGCGTCTGAACCACCCGGGCACTCATTTGCGTTGCAAGCACCTTGCCTGAGACTGTGGTCCACAGTTGACAGATCACCACGGCCATCAGTATCATCAGTCTGTCTGAAACGCCGAGATGAGGCAGCTTCGTCATCATGAAATAGCTTCGTTCGCCAATTCACATTATGTACATGACTGTAAAGCTGTAGTCATGTTCATGGCGTACAAAGCGACTTCGGATTTTTTACATAGCGCCACAGACAAACAACCTAGTCTGCTGTAGCGTTTATTATTTCACCATCTACTTCCTCGTGATATTTCTCGTTGCCAAGTTTCATGTCTAAAACGATGACAGCGCAAAAAACGACTGCAGACTAGGAACACAGAAAAAATGCGCACGACGAATTCACATTTTTTGCCGTACTGTAACTTTGCGTAACGTTCTCGTCCCTACGCACAAGTGCCTAACAGCCTACTGCTTTACCTCAGTGATCTACTACGGCAAACGGATGACGATTAGAATTTATAGCTGCGCATAGGAAGCCTAGCCGATAATCAGTTATGTATGTAGGCCTATGTAACTGAGTAATTTTTCAACGTTTCTGCAGAATTTGCACCGTAATCCAAATCGCCACCCAACCTCAATCGATTATTTCTCGTAATGCATACGACTGCAGAAACTTACACGGATCCAATCCAAAAATTAATCAAAATCCGCACAGCAAGCCCATAGCCGATAACTTTTGCAACATAGCACGTTAAGAAATCTTCTTTTAAGAGGCCTAGTCGATAATCTGCAACAGACGCAGACGTAGCTGCGTTAAAACGATGAGCGAGTTACTGAAAACCAAAATCTGACATCACAGAGCGTGTCTGCCGAGGCGACTCATCTCGCAATAATGAAACAACTCGCCGGCAGCTGCAGCAGCAGCAGCAGCTAGCATCTTTGCCGAGATGCAGTTGACGCCTCCTTGAGGCGCACAACGCGCTTTGGCATCCCACATCTAGTGATGGGACGGACGTGTGTATTCTATCATATGGATTCGAATTCGAAGATGACTTTTTTCTGGATTAGCCCACACGTGGTTTGCGCTATTAGCGTGTCTCGTCTACTTTATTTAATTGTCGGCAGATGTTTTTGGAAATTTTTTAATGTTATGCGCTTTATATTTGCATTTTACTTACTTACTTACTTACTTACTTACTTATTTACGTATTCGTATATTTTGATTGTATTGTTAGTTGTACACATTTGTGGCTACTACCGCTTCTGCTGATAATACTACTACTTTTTACTACTTCTGGAGTTTATGTTATTTTTTGAGCTCACGGTTTTTTTGCGCTGTTTCGTTACACGCCTTTATGTTTACATCCTAGCTCTTGCTGTATTTCTCTCATTTTAGTTTCTTTCAAGATAGCTTCACCGCTTTCAGTTTGTCTGCTATAGATTAAATCCTAATTGTTATTAATCGTTTATAATACAATTTGATTAGTCAACTTCATTCAATATCATATTTCTATAACGGTGCTTTTTTTTAAAAAAAATAATAAATATTTACTATAAATGTTTGTACTATTTTGGGTATTTGGTTTCAGCCAACAATAAGTTAATAACTTATACAGCCTAAAATACATTGCGCAATGGGTTTTTACTTACAAAATTAAGTTTACTCAGTTAACGTGTTAGGACAATTTAACGCACGTAAAACAAATCAATCGTAATATTTGCAATAGGTTTAATTTTGAACCCAAATTGTAATTCAAATATTAAATTCGCATTCCGAAAAAAATTATTTTGCAAGATGTTATATTTCATATAAAAAGTCAAAAATAGAACACAGCTTCTGGAGAAGTTTTACATTTTTCCAGTGTTTTAAGTCAATTGGGTTTTCGGCAATCGAATCGAATCCATTGGATTATTTCGTATTCTGCGTAAACGTCCATCATTAATAACCTGGCATGTTGCAAGCATCAGAAACAGCGTCAGCGGCAGCAACAAGCTTCAAGATGCTAGATGCGGTCAGAATAACAATCAGTCTCAATATCACGGCAGTAGACTATGCCTTATGATTCCGCCTCGATTGTCGTATATATCTCTATATAATGTTTGCTTTCCATCAATCTGAATTGTCTCAGATCATTATTCACGTAGTTTGTCTCGCACAGCTCCGTGGAAACGTCTTGTTTTACTTTAACCCTTTGCTTTTTCACTTTGTTGACAGAGTTTGCATCGTCCGGATCAACTAAATCAACAGGAGTTAATCAGCTTACGAAAAAACTTTCTTGAAACTTTTAGCTTTGTAAATAAGTTTCATTGGTTTATTTATCGAGCTTGATTACAAAGGCTCTGAAAAAATTGAGGAGAAACTATCTAAATTATGTTAAATTAAAACTTTAAAATCAAGAATAAATTAGTAAACGTCTCAGTTAATTCATTTTATCCATTTAAATGAGATTCTGGCCAAAAGCATTCTAAGAAATTACTTATTGTCTGCAAGGTTGTTTTTGTCTGCGCTATTTTGTTTTGGGTTACGCAAGAAACAGACAGACAAGCGGACGTGCAAGATCAGATTGCGGCTTGTTAGGACGACCTCATAACAAACGTTTTAGTGCTACTGGTTTACGATTTTCTTACGACGTCCGTGCGGTACTTACGACACGTGTTTGGTGAATAGAGCATAATCGTAGCGGCGACTTACGTCTTAGGACGGATTTACAACCGAGATAGGACTGATAAATAGTCGTATGGCCCACGTCATAGTAGTCGTATCGCATGTGTTCACGTGCTTGCATATTATAGCCCATCAAACGCAGAAATCAATGAGGAAATGTCCCCGGATTATGAAATGTCCTGCAGTGATTAAGGCGAATAACCAGAAACTGGGGAGGGGAGGACTCAACCCACTTGTTGCTGTTTGTCGATAGAATCTGAGCCTATATCTCGCCACGGCTGTAGTCCCTAAAGAAGTGATGGGACGCTTGAAACACTTAACGAAATGCATAATTTTGCTAAAATTTTGGCTTTGGGCTTCGTTTCAAAAAATGTAATAAACTTGCCTATGTACAGCAACTAAACAACAGAATTACTTTCTTACACTAAAACTGTAAGTTTGTAATTTTCTCGGTTACGGAAACTATTAAGCAGTAGTTACTTAGTCTGTGTTATCGCATACAAGCAGACAAGTAATTTGAGAAATGCTCACGTGACGCGCGACACGTTTAAAGACAATCGTCTCATCCAGCGGTCTCATCTAGAGACTTTGCGGCAGCCCACAGTGAAGATTTCGTGATCCTAGCGTGCACCGTTTTGACACAATACAGCAGTGTAACAGAAGGCAGCCGGGATAATATAGCGCGTAGTAAAAAAGTGAGTCTTTTTTAACGTCGATTGTAGTAAAATAGCTGGGGCACGTAAGTTCTGTCGCTGGCAAAAAGTACAGAGAAGATGTCTGCCGCAATAGGATTTCACTGAAGCCCTGCGTGGTAAAACCAATCTGTTAATTAATGGTATCAGTAACTTGCGCCAGTGTCGAAATAGTAATTCACCAAAAAACCTCAGGGGTGTGTGTGTGTGACGTCACTGCGACGTCAGTCAATTGACGACCAATCAGCGTGCGGCACTGAGACACGGTTATCAGATTATACTAATACAAATGAGTTGAAATGGCTATCTGCAGATCGTGAATATTTCACGCCCGTCTCTGCCTTGGCTCCCGAGTTAATCGTCCGTCATGCAGTGGTAAAACAGAACTACTACGACGATGCCTACAACTGCTGCAACGTAGGTGGCGTTAAAATCGCGAGACCTGACAACGCGGCACTAGATCGAACAGTGGTTTCAGAGCACGTTTGAGCAGATTAGTCCTGGGTTTGAACACTTGTCGACCGATAAAAGTCAAGCATGCTGAACGATAAACGGATCAAATCCTGTCCAGATTCGACAGCGGCGCTTACAGTCGCATGCTGTTTCTGCGTACGGTCAGCCATTTTGTCGGCGCTCATACGGAGTCCCTATACAGGGCCGCGTATCGACAGCTGCAGCAGCAGCAGCAGCGAGGACGAGGCCAGGCAGACGCCCGTCCCAGCAGTGACGACGTCAGCAGCGTTGGGATCAAAAAATCACAAATTACAGATACAGTTTATATAATATTGCTAGTAAAAAAACTTCTAATGAGCAGATACTCGCACATTAAAACAATTCCGGCGATGTCGGAGCTCTCGCGTTTTCAGTCGCTCCGCAACGTTGCGTACTGGCCGATTCGCAGTTTGGCGTTTATTTAAAAAACTCGCGATATGTTCGAGCAGTCCAGAGAAAGTAAGCCCCAAACGTTTATACATTCATGACTTTTCGAAGATTAGCCAACTGTCAGCATTCTTCCACTAGTCAAATCAATAACTGTTTGGAAAATTGACCAAATATTCGTCACATACTAAACACGATTATACGATTAGTTTTAGAATACTAAAATGTAGACGGTGAATCACCGACTATATTTTACAAGGTAGTGTAGCGACGTATTTTAGGTGTGATGTAATTTTTTAGTAATCAATACCGATCATTTGTTGCAATTTACTGCAAAATATATCGGCAAAAAAACTTAAAAGTTGGTTCAGCGTATAATGCAACTGTGACAAAACTTAAGCACTTAGTTTTTATTGAGACATTTAATAAATTCAGCCATTTATAAAGCTTTTATTAATCCAAGCCTATAGCTCCAAGTGTCAGCAGCGTATATTGGCGTGCTAATTTTCAGCAGCACCCGACGATCGACGACGAGTAACATGTGTTACCGGCAATATATACCGGCGACAATTGCATTATCTCTGTAGCCGTGAACGGCCGGTGTTTCATTACAGGATCGCCCTCAGCAAAGTCTCCCGACAATTTACGGCAAATATTCGCCCCGCCCGACGGCCGCTCGGACGGGGCGGATTTTTACCGGTAAATTTTCGGCCAGGAAGAAACTTTTCTGGGGGCGATTCTATAGTGGGGAAACCCCGTGATTATCTTTCCCCTGGCAGATTTTTTGTGGGGAGATATTTTACCGTGACACCGGGCCAGCGCGTCGTCCACTCCATTATTGATAGGACTATTTTCACTTCCTCTGATCGCCGGCGATGCCGAACGTTCGTGCTAACAACAGACTGAAGATTTGCCTGCTGCAGTCGCTTTTCACAGCTATCCCGGTCACACAGTACATACAGCTGCAACATAGGCCAAACAGTATCCAGGGATAGTGTTGGGTTTCTCTTGTGGGCTCAATTCAACAAATTCTACATGAACTGTTCAGTCAGTCAATCAAAAAAACAAACACCTGATTAGGTCCTACGCAAAATGATCACTGCATTGTATTAAGAACCCAATGGGAGCAAAAAGGCAAACATGAACTGAACTGAACTGATATCTTAGAAAAAAAGCCACGATCAGTCTGAGAATCAGAGACGTCGAGAGCCACAGGGGGGCCCGGAGAACATTCTCTCGGGGCCCATGTGGGGAAAACAAATTATTCATTTTAAAATCGCGCATTCTGGTGTACCTTAGATTTTTCAGCGACGGCGGGGCCCCAAACGTCGCGGGGCGCGGGGTAACTTACCCCCTACTCCTCTCTCGAAGGGCCTGCTGAAAACTGAGTTCTGTTGCGTTGGGGGGACTGTACACTACAAACAAAATAATTCATCTTATCTTAGTTTAGTTCAGTCCAGTTCACTCCGTTCCAAAGTCGATGATTTTCATCTCATCTGAAAAGGAGTATGCCACTTTTTATTAGTGATTGATAGTACCCTTGGTTCTGTTTTTCACGGTTTTTGAGATAGGGCCACTTATAGCTTTAAGCTTTCCACTGAAAATTGCGGTCAAACCGCTGCAGATGGAAACATGGTTACTATTGACAGCCTGTTCGAAGTCGCCGGCGCCCTATCCGATGGTACCATCGTCAATTTTTATGACTTACCGTTTAGCCACAATACCGCACAATTGACATACTAAAGTGCGTTATGACCTTTTAGGGTCATCCAAGGTCAATGAGTTACATGTCATTTAAAAGCCAATATGCGATTTTCTATTAGTGATCAATGGCAATCTAGGTCCTATCTTGCACCGTTTAGCCACAATAAGTCCCTGACAGACAGACAGACAGACGACGACGAACGGCAACCATGTCATAAGCTCGACCGTTACTTATATAAGTACGGTCGCCTAAAAACACTCGTTGTCACCGTCGTATGAAAAACATACTATTTCACTCTTTTCAGATTATCACATAAACAAACCTCTGTTTTCAAGAACAATAATGCAACAGCGGCAAGTTCATAATGAGGTTTACAGTCGCCGTGTAATGTTTAGTTTTCTTTTTTTGGTATTTTACGTTTTTTTGCCGTCGGGTGCGATCAAACTCGGTAATAAAACGTCACAAAAACTGTCCGACCGACAGACAGAAAACAAACGGAAAAGAAACGGATTTACTGCGGTTCGACAGTCGTAAACGACTCCGTCCGTACGTAATACCCTTTTTACACGATCAAGCAAACATCGAGCTAGCTCGACGAACTATGGTAATTAGCAGGCTAATTGCAAGGGCGAGCGGGTTGTAATTGCAAGGCCTATATAACACGTGACCAACTGTAAGCCTAGCCTAAGCCTAGGTCTACCTTTGAGCCAGAGGGCGTTTGATGTTTGCTCGATGTTTGCTCGATCGTGTAAACGGGGTATAACCCACTGTGCAGGGCCACCACCCCAAATTGACAGTCTTCTATTAGCCGGGAAAGCATTTTTATGGACTAGTTGATGCTTAAGTCGCTGTAGTGTTGCGGTTTTATAACGTTCGGGACTAGAAGTTGCAATGTTCCGATAGCAGAATTAGAACAATAAGTACGAAAAGTATCGAAGACTTTTATTTCGCATTCTCACAATGGGTGGTTAAAAAAATAATCTAAAATTATGTTATAAAGTGCGGACGAGAATATTGGAGCTAGAAATTTCAACGTTATTTTTTTCAGATGGGAAACTACAGCCCCAAATTTTGTATGTTTGGAGGAAAATCTTTCGACCGCCTGTTTATAATAATAATAATAATGAGCAATCGTTTCTTTCACTTTCTGCCATGTCACTACTGCTAAAGCGTAATCAATAAACTCTAAATAAATAAAGTAAATAAGAAAATAATACATTTATAAAGTGCATAATAATGTCGGCCAAAAACTGGCTAAATCTGACACACTGAAACCCAGATTCTAGTACTAATCCATGCGAGTTTTCGATGTCAATTTTTACTCATAATTTAAAACACGTTTGTGTTTGTGCTCTGTTTATAGTCACAAAAGTAAGAATACTTAACGTTCCCTGTTATTAAAAGACGCTCCCACGCAGGTCGTCTGACTACGGAAGGAACTAAGCAAAGTATTTACGCGCTCCGACAGTCGTAAACTTATTAGTCGGACGACAGCTGCAGAGAAGATGACGCTTGGAGACAGGGCTCTATCATAAAAGATGCCAGAAACGCTTAGAATCCGATGGCATAAAAAGTTTCAAAAACTTGGTTGAATTTTGTGCATGCACATTTCTGCGTTTTTAAGGCTGTAGGCCTAGAAAATACGATAAAATTATTAAAACATTCAAAATTAAAATAAATTATAGCTTAGTTCTCTCTATTGCAGAAACTATTATAAAATAAAACGACATACGTTAATTTTAGACAGCTAGACGAAAAACAGATCGTGATCCTTATTTTATAAAAATTAGAGATGAAATCAAAATTTTTGAGCACACGCCACACGCAGGGGCATAATATGCTCTGTCGGAAAATCGCAAGTTCTTTTTCCGCTTACTTTTTTAATCCACAATGCTGCTGGTAAATGAAAAAACACCCCAGACTAACATTGCGGTGAATGATCTGTATGACACTAGATTGTGTTAAACCCACACAGTCTAGTGTAATACAGATCATTCGCCTCAATGTTGATCTGAAATGTTTTTTTTTCAATTTTACCAAAATATTTATTTGTTATTATTATTATTATTTTACATATGCATCTATTTTTATTTCACAAGGTAGTGTAGGGACGCATTTACGGGGTGATGAAATATGTAATAATCACATTATTGCAAATTTTCCGCAGAGTGTGCCAGTGAAAAAAAAATGAAAATCAGTCAATAATCGGTGAAGCTGTGGACAAAATTACAGTGCCACGTTTTTATTGGCCCACCCGGTATAAATGGAAAAATGAATTAAGAAAAACAACCGATAAAATAGATAGAAAATATAACCTAAAGCAAGACGCATATAAATACAAGAAACATTATTACAGTTTGACGAAGTGATGGCCATGGTGGTGCATGACGGAGTCAAATGGAGACGCCTCATCGTTATTTTGTTGATGGAAGAGTAAGAAAGAAGTAGAAGACGAAGGCTCGTCGCCGACGTCATATCGTCTGATAGGAATTCGCCATCAAGTAGGCTAGAAGAAGTAAAGCTGTGTGTATCCACTTACGTCATTACCACACCCAGCAGATCGTTCTCGTAGCAACAGCTTCCATTAGACTACAGCAGCTACTCCCACGCTGATGCGCCTGCTCCGTTTGCGCGTATTCGGGGCTGGAAAATTGGTTCGAAAAACCTAGGTTTTAAAGGGTTTTTTCAAAACCTGAAAGAACCTCAAAAGTCCTGTTTTAGGTTTTAAAGTTTTTTTAGTTTGTTCTAAATTTGTTACAAGGTCATTTATCAATTATTATTAATTGATTACACGTCATTATGCCGTTCACTCATAAGAGAGTGTTTATCACCTTTTCCTTGGGATGTATTTTGTGCACGGTATCTATTGGACAAAAACCTACAAAACCTGAATAACCTAAAAAAACCTTTAAAAACCTGGAAATTTTACTACCTAAAATTTTTTTAGAAGGTTAGGTTTTTTAGCCCTGCGCATTTTACAGGGTGGCCTAAATTAAACGACGCTTACTTACATCATCGACTGTAACTTAAAGACGAATTATCGGATTTTAATAAAATTTGGCGCAAATATTGGGGGTCTTTCTAACACAATTGGCCATCAGACGACCATTCAAGTCAAATGAAAGTTGAAGTGAACACGAAGTTGTCAAAACATCTTTACCGTTATCGATTGTACCATGACGAAAGATGACCGAATTTTAATAATTTTTTGTACAACTATTCCTGACGCAGTTGGCCACTAAATGACCGTTTAATCAAAAATGTAAGTTAACATAGTTTAATTTGACCAGCCTGTAGATGGTATACGTGAACTGGGGAAATAAGATTTAACACCTTAGCGTACACGAACTATACGTCATTTTGGAGCCTAAACAAGTCGAATATTTTATACCGAGCGGACATTATTGTTATTTTCACATTTTATGCCTATGACATACTGTTTGTTAAAAATTGAATATCCGCGTCGGTTATCTTCCGCAGAGTTCAGGCGCCGGTTTCTAGACTGTGTTTCATCGGCGTTAGGCCTACCGCCTTGGCGCTCGGCCTGCGGAGCATCGTTTACAGAAATCCTGGAGTCATTTGAGCTTTTTTCGATTCCGTGTTTTTGGATATCGTCACATCTAGCATCTGCTATCATTGGCGATCCAAATAAACCGCACTACGAGTTATGCCTGTTTTTCCTTCTGTCTGTCTGTCCTGTAGCGTCTTTGAACTAAAAAAGGCGTAAACACAGAAGAGGCAAAATCGGTTTGAACGTTCTTTACGACAGGAAAAACTGGTGCCAATTTTTAACGCAAAAAGTTGTTTAAGTCACAGTCACTGAATGCCAAAAATCTCTAGAAAACGACGCATGGCTTGCGGACGCATGATTTGCGCGGCGGCGGCAATGTAAAAGTGGACTTCTACTTAAAATTGAAAATAAATAAGTGCCGTGTATTGTGTGGACAGATAGGTGGACGTCCGCATCTTAAATCGGCATGAATGGGCCAACTTCTTCGCTTGTCAAAAGTATGTTTTAACCCTTTTTACGCGCGAAAGCAGAATGCTTCGAGCGTCTTTCCCATCGTCTGGGCGTCTGTCCGTCCGTCCGTCCGTCTGTCTGTCATACTCGTGGACTGTATCAAAACGGTGCAAGCTAGGATCACGAAATCTTCACTGTTGGCTGCCCCAATGTCCCTAGTTTATCGTGACAAAATTTCGTGCCACTGGGTGCAGGGGTTCCCCTCGAACGAGGACGTCGAAGAGGGGTACCCCCCCTAAAAGACGTCATTTTGCCGTTATAGGCTCGAATAATGTGGAAACGGTTGCAGATAGGTGCATACATGCTGCTTATCATAACATGCACTGGTGACAGGCTTTTTGGATTTATTAACATCGATGACCTTGAACGACCTTGAACCCCTCAAAAAGAAGTTTTTAGTAAATTTTCGCAATTTTTGGATGCAGCGCACATTTCAACACTGAATTGCGACGAAATGGCTGGCGATAGACCAAGACAATCTGCATATGAAATTTTCAGCATTCAACGTAGATTTTAGTAGTTCAAGTCCCGACCCCTTAGG
>Ga0209671_1003571_pt1 | contig 15016 bp, 11 predicted proteins | sample WorMetHERISLAND2_2_FD_187401 | JGI IMG/M metagenome (GOLD analysis project Ga0209671, IMG submission 187401) | Marine gutless worms symbiont microbial communities from Max Planck institute for Marine Microbiology, Germany - Olavius geniculatus... | ecosystem: Host-associated > Annelida >... | reverse complement strand
GGATTTTACCCACGCCCGGGATAGTCTGAAGCAGGTAAAGTGTATTGGCATCATGGGCTTTGGCGTGTTTGAGGATATATAATTCTACATCCTTTAGCAGCTTGTCGTAAGTATCGATCATGGCCAGGTCGATTTGGATGCTTTTATTAACGCTTGGATCCTCAAAGCGATCAGCAATGCCCTTTCGATTGGCTTTGTAGGTGATTCTTTCGCCAATCACCGGTAGGTTATATTGCGTGTTTGTGTTCTGGATATGGGAAAGCAACTCGGCTCTTTTTCTTACCAGATGCATTCTGCGTCTCAACAAGTCGCGGGTTGAGCGCATTCCCTTTGGATAAGCATATGCCAGCGGGAAGTTGCCGCCCCGGATCAGAGCTGCGATCTTGCGTGAGTCGATTTTATCATTTTTAGTTTTGCCTCCATGAATGGCTTTCATATAAAGCGCATGGCCAAGGATAAAGGGGATACAGTGCTCACGGCACAGATCCGCGATCCAATACCAAGAGAACATGCACTCAACTCCAACGACGACTTCGGGCAAAAAGGGAAATAAGGTTTCAAACAAAATCTCAGGGTCGGTCTTGATATTTTTGTGCAAAATGATTTTGCCGATACTGTTTAGGATACACACATACATCTTTCTTGCATGCAGATCGATTCCGAAGTAGTATTGACGTTGCTGGGTGTAGAATCTCACGGGATACCTCCTTGGTTAAGAGTTAGTGTTGGTCACTATCTATGATAAAGGAGTTTTCCTCCTTTCACAAGGAATGGTTCTATGCCCGGTATCCAGCCGCTAAGTTGCCTGTGCGAGAATGGGCCCTTGCGTAGCTCGTCGGAGCACAGGCAACTTAGCGGCGGGTTACTGGCATCTGCACTTTATTATAAATGGTGATCGCCTTCCTTGTTTTCGAAGAAGGCCATGATAAGTATCCGGCGGATGAACCAGACGGGAAAAACTATGTCGATTTGCGTCAAATTCCATGCTTGAACGAATTAACATTTGCCCGCTGGTTATACGCAAACGTTATAAGATAAAGGATCTTTAAAATGGAGCTGTTTATCGGAACTGTTTTGGGCTTCATTGTGGGAGGCTATAGGGGACGTTCCTCGGATTTACGGAATTTGTAGTTCGATTTATTTGACGCTTGACCGGCGCGCTTAAAAAAGGCAGTATTGACGACGCGGAGCGCCGTATTTTGCCCTTTTGATTTATCCGGTTTTAGCTTTAAAGAATTATTGACAGCCGAGAAATAACCAAGAGCGGTATACGCTCGGAGCGTGTTATGCCATCGAGAAACGCGAGAATCAGAGATGAGCATGGTTGTGATAATGATGAAACTGGACATCGCATCCTCGACGGCGAGCGAATCCGCAATGAGAGTACGGAAAATATTCGCGGAACACTGATGGAACCTGTTAGGAGAGGACAAATCCGAGAATCCGAGGAGCGTCCCCCATGGCCTCTCCCTTGGGTCCTGGTGCATGACGATGAGCTGAAGACTGCAACCAGGGGAGAATGGGGACGTCCGTTCTATTTCTATATTTTGCTATATTTACATTATTTTTGAGATCTGGTAATTTGAAAACAGATACTTGATAACTTAAATTTGGTAATCTCGTTTCAAAGAACTAAAAAGGTAAAATAGATGAATGGAACGGACGTCCCCCTTATTTCCCCTGCTGGATCGGCCGCAAGTGTCTGGCCGACTATTACAAACTCGATTTTCGCCGACGGCGTGAGGTCATCGATCGCGAGCGGGTACCGGGTACGATCCCGACTGAAGTTTTGGAATCGTTTTTGACCGCGCTCAGCACCGGCAACCCGGGTTTTGAGTGCGAGCGCGTCGTCGATGCCGAAATGACGGCCGAGGGAATTCGTTTGCGCACCGAACGCGGTTTGCAATTTTTCGATCGGGTTATTCTGGCCACCGAGTTTGAGGCTAAACGTCCCGGCAGTCCTCTGATCGAACAGGTGATTGAAGAATTTAAACCGGCATGCAACCCGTGCGGTTATCCGATCGTCGGCCGGGATCTGCGCTGGGGCGAGCATATCTGCGTCACCGGTCCTCTGGCCGAGTTGCAGGTGGGGCCCGGCGCCCGGAACATCATTGGGGCCCGCAACGCAGGTCGACTTCTGAGCGCAGCTATAGGTAATCTATCTTAATTCAATCTATTTAACTCTTGTGGTGACATCCTCCAAATTTGTTCCCTAGGAGTTGATATCAGGCTGGTGAAGACCCAGCTTTTATTTACCTAAGGACTTACGCAAAAATTAATTCACATATTTCGTTGGACTAATAGAGTAGTTCCATTTTGGCCGTTGGGTGTAATTTTTTAGGTTAATTTCTTTCATCTGGCGATCGCTGATGCGAATACCCCTTTGATATTGCTTTGTGTGAAGGGCGGCACGGATTTTAAGACCCGCCTGAGTTTTAGTTGTGCGGATAAATTTCAACACGGTTTCATAGTCGGTCAAAGGATGCGCAGCCCAGTTACTGCTAATAAAGCAAAACATGCGGTGCTCGATTGGGTTCCACTTGGACGCACCCGGTGGATAGTGGCACACTTTGACATTAACTTTGAAGCGATTGGCAAAAGAGACTTGAAGTTGCTGCTTCCAAAGCCGTAGACGATACCCATTGCTTCCGCCGCAATCGGCCAATATGAGCAGATGATCAGCCTTGGGGTATTTGACCGAACCGATCATCTGCCACCGATTGCGGATGCAAGCCACGGCAAATTCAGCAGTGTCACGACTTGTTCCCAAGTTGACAAAGCCCTCATTACGGCAAAAATCATATACTCCGTAAGGGATGGCAACCCCTATCTATTGCATCGGATGGAAAGTCATGATCATACACTGGGACGGGCTGCTGGTACCATTGTCGGCCGGGCTGATGAAACGGTCCGATCAACTCGCGGCTTTTGGTGTCAACACTGATCATCGGCAAACCATTGGCAGCGTAGTACTTAATCCGGGAACGGATGTAACGAAACTGTTGATCGCGCTGACGGGGGGGAGGAGGATTTTTCAGTCCCGACTCAAGGCATTTAAAGTTTCTGCGAAGAGAGTAATCCATTTTCTTAAGCAGCTTGCCCACCGTGTTGGCCGAAACGCCAATGCCCATGCGATTAAGTTGGCGGGCAATCTTGCCGGTGGATTTGCGAGTCCATTTGCATCCGCTGACCGGATCGCCGGCCGTCTCATATTTCATGATGTCGGCAATTGCATTCATGATTTGCGGCGTTTTTTTTCCTGTGATGGTCGCCCGGCACCGGGCGCGCGCAATCGATCGGAAGCAGTTAAATCCGCCTCCAACAGTTCTTTGCGCCCTTTTGCAACCGTATGTGGATCCATGCCCAGAATCGAAGCGATGTGCGCATCGCCGCCATAGCCAAGTTTGAGAGATTCAAGACCGGCATACAATCGGCGTTGTTTCTCGTTGAGCATACTGCAAAACAAAACCAACAAGGCTTTGGCTTCGTCGCTGGCCAGATCTGGGTTAGCCACGATCAAAGAGGCCGCGGATTGCCGCAAAAGGGCTTTGCGGGCCTTGATCTGTCGGTTAGCCACATCCTTTTGGGCAGAAAAATATACATACACCGAATCGAACGTTTCGCGTACAAGGCGACGGTCTCGAACCAATTTGGTAAGCGCATGTTTGGTTTTAACCTGAACAATGTCTTTGAGCTCGCTGGCACTATAACCGGCGTGGCAACGATCAACGATGGCTTGGCAGGTTTGCAGTAAATTTCCAAAACGTGAAAACCACACCGAGCCGAAACTCCAAAGCCCTTGTTCTGAGAACCGGGCAACGGATATTAAGGTGTAGTATTTACCCCGGTGCGAGTAGCTGCTCAGATATTGTAAATCGCTCAACTTGCGAAATACCGTACATCGAGCCGGATTTCCTAAAGCTTCTCGCAGCTGATCAAGGGTGGCAATTTTGTGTCGGTCAAAGAACTGCTTGATGGCTTTCAAATGATATTTTGTTGTATTCATAATGAGACTATTAGCCTTTATAGTTGCAATTGTCAAGGCCAATGTTCTCATAACGATAAAAGATTTTGAATAATTTTAAATATAAGGCCCTAAGGGCCTAATATATTAAAGAGATGATCTCAAAATGATTTAGTTAGCCCTATTTTATGTTACTTTATAAATGAGTGGTTCCTTAATTCAAGCTACATGGGAACGGCGGTAGCATCAGTAATGTAAATTAGTCAACTTGGTAACCTGCGTCCCCAAATTTTTCCCTGGATGCTTTCGTTTCTGAGCAATGGGTCATAGCCGCGTTGTTAATCTGTCAACCACTTTTACACTTTTTACTAACAAATCTCCGAAATCGCCTACGTGCTTGTCAACTGCTCTCAAAATTACCAAACCCGCCTTTGTCAGATTCACGTACCTAAAAACCTTTGTTTACACGATAACACTGGCTTAACAGAGGCCCGAATAGTGCCACATTGTATGATATGGCACTTTATTTGCACAAAAGTCGAATTAGTACCGGTCATAGGCGAAACCGCAACAATAAGGTTACAGAACAGGAGGATTAAAATGAATTTGAGACTATTGATTTTAAGCGTGCCGGTTTTCTTTATGCCGGTTATTCTAGTATCTGAAAGCCTGTCGCAAAAACTAGTGATCAGCGGTACGCTGAAAGATGCCAATGAAAGAGATGTGATACGCAATGCGAAGATTACCACAATCCAAAATGATGAGAAGATTGAACAGTCTGCGAGCCAAGATGGAAAATACACATTAAACTTAGATCCAGGCCGTGCAGATATAATCTATCAGGCGCCTGGTTACGAAAAGCTATCGGATACGATTAATGTCAAAGAAAATCGACAGGTCGATAAATTTCTTCATAAAGACAGTGTCAATGGATGGTTGACGATTTTATTGCTGGTACCGGGAGTATTTGGGTTGGTAGTGGCATGGATTAAAGAAAGAGCTGACCGAAACAAATCAGCCAATGATTCGACCCATGACCGAATGCTGGTAGCGCTGGCTAATGGTATTGTATGGGCAGTTATCCTGGGCTGGATATGGTACAATGCCTCCCTCATCCACGGTGTTACTAGAATCCGATTTTTTCACAGCTCGCTTGCTTTTGAATTCTTCGTGCCGCTATTGGGTTATCTGGGATCGTTGATTTTCGTTTTCGACCTTTTCAGGGGCAAGGACAGCGATAGTTTCAGAGAAAAAGAATTTGGCATGCGGATCATAATGGCCCCTTATATTTCCATTATAATGGTCGCGTTGTTTGGCAAGGAGTTTGAAGTCATCAACCTGGACCTGGAGTCAGATACCGGGCAAGGGGTATTGGCTTTTGTCAGCGGGCTAATCGTCGTTGTTGTCATCCAGGGGATTATTGAACGAGCCAATGAAATACTTGGAAAATGGCGTCGTAAAAACAATCCTTATATCGCCTCCCCGCTTGCCGAAAAGTTCGGGCTCAGTGAAGAGGAGGATCAGCAATTAAGCAAAATCGCGTTGCGACATCCCGCCCAATTGCTTATGTGGTCAGACAGCGACCTATGTAAAAAACTTGATGCGGTCTTTATTGATAAACATCTGATACTGGCACTTAAACGAAAAGTGGAAAGGGAACACTTAAGATCGGAAATCAGTGATTTAGTCTGGAATCGTCTGAAGCCGGATAATGTATCCACCATCCGGGATTTTTCGACGCTTTCTGATGAGAAACTGCAGCAGATCGCTAAAGAAAAGCCTGAATTATCAGATCAGCGGCTAATGGACCTGCGAGGAAAGACCATCAAATTTTTAGATTATTGTAACGGAACCATGTTGGCATAACCGTCAAATTCTAAAGGAGAAAGTCATGACAGAACCAACAATATCGGATCCACAAAAGGAAAAACTCTTAGGATTTATCCGAACCGGTGAACGGGAACCGTGTGACCTGGGCGGGCATAATCCTTCGATTCCAGATCACTACGGTCCTGAGCAAACTATAACGGCCACACTCCTTTATCAAATTTGCACCGGCAACTATCCTGATCTGAAAGTGCATTCCAAAGGTGTGCGTCTGAAAGGAGCCAAAATTGTAGGAGTTCTGGATTTTCAATCCGCTTCAATCCTGTACCCCTTAGAATTGATTGATTGCCGGATAGAAGAGGCAATCTATCTCACCAGCGCCAAAATTAAAAACCTGGTATTGAAAGGAAGCTTTACGCAAGGAATTAATGCCAAGGATATGGAATCTGCCGGAAATGTATCTCTTTGCAACGAATTTATTTCAACAAAACAAATAAGCTTCGAAAGGGCAAAAATTCGCGGCGACCTGAACTGTTCCTACGCCAGTTTCAGTTGCGACGATGAGCCTAAAGCGTTCAACGCGGACGGCATCACGGTCGATGGAAGAATATTGTTTCAAAACAGTAAAGTACGAGACGGAGAGGTCAGTATCAAGCGAGCCAACATTGGAAGCAATTTTAATTGCAGGGGTGCCAATTTTGACTACTATACCGGAACTGCGTTAAACTTAAGTGGTAGTGAGATTGGCGGCAGTGTATTGCTTACTGACGAAGAAATAGATAGTTCTTGCCAAAAGCAATTTACGTCGAGCGGTGAAATCAATTTGGTGGACACCGCCATTAAAGGAAACTTGAACTGCAGGAACGCGAAATTAAAAAGCGCAAATGATTTTGCTTTAAATGCGGATCACCTGAGCGTCAACGGTGGAGTTTATCTGAACAACGGTTTTACGGCCGATGGCGGTGTAAGCCTTTGTCTGGCCAACATCGATGGTCACTTAAAGTTTCAAAAGGCCAAGATTTATAAAATGCAATGTCAATGTGGCACAGCAGATGACGATGAAGCGATAAACGCTTATGGGATAAAAATTAAAGGCCATCTGGAATTCAAAGGCACCAGCGTCACCGGCAAGGTGAATTTTTTTGGGGCCGCTATCGGAGGCAACTTCACCTGTACCGGGGCGAGGATCAACAACCCGGGCGATGTGGCATTTTGTATTTCGGACGCCGAGGTGAAAGGCACCTTTTATTGGAATCGCATGGACCCACCGCCTATTGGTGAAATAGTCTTTGCCAGGGCAAAGGTTGGGGAATATGAGGATGATAAGCTAAGTTGGCCTGAGGCGGACCTTCTCAACTTAGATGGATTCGTATATGGCAGCCTCAACGGGGAGTCGCCAACTGATTTCAAGAATCGTTTAACTTGGTTGAATCATAATGGCAAGACCCCTTTTCGGCCCCAGCCTTACGTTCAGCTCATTAAGGTACTAAGAGAGTTGGGACACAAAAAAGACGCACGTGAAATCGCCATAAAGAAACAGATAAAGCTCAATAATGAAGCCCATTTACCTTCTCGAATTTGGAGCCGTTTTCTGCAGGTCACACTTGGATATGGATACAAGCCTTGGCGGGCGTTGATACTGGTCTTGTTAACTATCATATTGGGCACTGCAATTTTTTACACCGCCGAGAAGAAAGCCGATATGGTTCCGACTGATATTGAGGTTGCTGAGAAATATCTTACCAATGGTGACCTTCCCAGCAGTTACCCAGATTTTATACCTCCGGTATATTCATTGGATGCGTTCTTGCCAGTCGTTCAGTTAGGTCAGGTCAAGCACTGGCGCCCGATCTCAAAAAGCATCTCAAACTATCAAATCTATTTATGGTGCCATATCATTTTGGGCTGGCTGTTAACCACGCTTGCCGTAGCCGGACTTTCTGGAATAGTCAAGAAAGACAAATAATTTGTCGCTAGAGTAAAACTGGACATAAAGGCCTCCAAGCCAAACACCATATCGGAGAACGGGAGAACGGGGACGTCCGTTCTATTTCTATATTTTTGCTATATTCATATTATTTTTGAGATCTGGTAATTTGAAAACAGATACTTGATAACTTAATTTTGGTAATCTCGTTTCAAAGAACTAAAATGGTAAAATAGATGAATAGAACGGACGTCCCCCTTGTTCGTCCCCAAGACATATTTGTAACTTTACAAACTCAGAAAACTCCAACTCATACAGGAAGGCCTTTAACAAGTTGCTTCCATCATTGAAGAAAACTAATTGATTTTTCAATATGCGTTGTGAACTTTAGATTCTCAATAAAAAAATAGCCAACAATTCACTGCACCTGGCAAGGTGGGCTGCGGCGATTTTATGATACGCCTTGCTGTGAATAATTTTTATACATTATCAAGTATTTTGTGTTTACATCACCTTGCAGGTGAGCTCAGGCATTATGCACTAAGTCACTTCCAGTGAGTTGATATGAGGAGTCTTGATGAATAAGTGGCCCGTCTTCATCTGTTATCGCCAGTCCGATGGGAAAGCCGTCGCGCGCCGGACACATGACCTGCTGCACGGACATACCGTGACATCGGTTGGCCCAGAGTCCGGAGCGACAGTGTCCTATGAATTGGATGTATATTTAGATCAGGCAGCCCCAGCGGCGGGAGACTGGACTGAGATTCACGAGCCTTATCTCAAGCGTGCCCGGGCCTTCATTGTTGTGTGTACGCCAGGAGCCAAATTGAAGGAGAGCAACGGCGACTGGGTGCATCAAGAAATCGATTGGTGGTTAGAGAATAATCAGTCGGCACCGGTACTCATTGACGCTCTTGGCGAAGAAGCCCGTTACATTCCCGACGCAATCGCAACCAGGTGGCCGAATGCTCAGCGCGTGCGCCTTGTCGAGGATGAGTGGAGTAGGCTTGATCAGGATGAACTTAAGATCGAAGAAGCGCGTGTGCAGGAACGCCTTATTGGCGGTATTACGAGCACGGCAGAACACTATTTGCGGCGTGAACTTGAACAGAAGGAAAGACAGGCGAAGACACTGAGGACAGCCCTGGAACGTCAAAAGATGCTCTCTGGGCGCTTTAAGGTCGCCTTTTTCATTGCGGCCCTTTTCCTGGTCCTTGCCGCGGGTGCGACATGGTATGCGTTTGTCCAGCAGGGACAAACTGAGAGGGCTCTCATTAGCGAGCAAGAAGCAAAAGCAGATGCCGTGGCCGCGAGGTACCAAGCAGAATCCGCTCTGGAAACAGCAAACGAGCAACGAAATGAGGCGCGGCAGCAAGTCGTTGCTAGTACCGCCTACGCGTATTCTCTTCGGGACCCGACGCTTGCTATTCAGTTGGCGGCCGACTCATATCGAAATAGCGATGAGACAATCACAAGCAGCCTTGCGATGCTTAGAGCGTTCAATACTGGATCGTGGTTCTACAGTCACAGATTCGACAAGAGCTGGAGCGCCGACATATCGTCCGATGGCACGCGTGTAGCCTGGATACCAGAAGGCGGCGAAACTATCCTACTACAGCATCTTGATACCGGAATTGTTATCGAGCGGCCGTTACGAGCATCATGGGTTCGGTTCTGCCCCAACGGACACTTGCTTGCCTGGACGGGACCCGGAATTGGAGCTGATCACGAGCCGCTCGTGTCGCTCATGGATGACGAAGGGCACCTGGTTGGCCAATGGAAATGGCATCATGTTGCAGTCCACTTGCAGGCCGACGGATTTGCCGGCATTCCGTCATTCTCCGAGGGGCGAAAACGCGTGCTGCACATAATCGACACGAGTAGTGGCACTGTAGCAACGTGGCCACTTGAGTTTGAGTCGCTTATCGGTGGGATCGGAGTTGAACTTGTAGTATTTGACCAAGGCAAGTCGTTTCTTGTTGCTGACAGCTTCCCCGACCAGGTTATAGGCGCTATCGACGGCAAAACGCTCCCCTCGCTCGATCTTCCTGACGGAAACAGTGTTACTGCTATCACCGTTGATCCGGTAAAACGCAACGTCCTGCTAGTGCTTCGCGGCGATATTCGCGGTGTTCCGGACGCCATTGCGTGGGCACATTTCGATGCTTCAGGATTTGGGCCTTTACAGATGCTTCAGGTGCCGCCAAGTCAAGGCGAGTCTGGAGCACGGGTGCATGCGCTACCGGACCATCGTGTTTTGGCTACGTCAACGACTGGGTGGACCAGGATTGTTGATTTGCAGACCAAGGATGCGGTTGCCATCGACCAAGATCGTGGATTCGATGCACTTGCGATTTCTGGCCGCGATCAGCAGTTCGCCATTGCCCGCAGATCGGGAGATGTGTCGATATATGACTACGAGGGGAACAAGGTAGGCGTCTTGCTCGCCGAGACAGGTTCCGATGGACTAAACCCTCAATTCGAGCATGTTCGCTTTACCGCGGATGGCTCGAAGGTCCTAACTCAGTCAAGGCGCACCACCCGAATATGGCTCCGTCCTAGATACACGATGTCGAAGGTGCATGACGAAACATTCAGGCCGTTCCAACACAAGATACCGAACACGGTGCTTAACAAAGTTGCTAGCGAGTTGGAGGCCCCAGGCGAGTTGGCGAAGGCTTCAGATTACCGGCTTACCGATACTGGAATGTTCTCCTTGTCAATCACGTTCTCCGGCCGGCCGGATTATCTGCCCGCGTTCTTATCCAAGGATGATCTACAACTCATCGGCAGCTCCCGACGGAAGGAAGGAGCGTGGCTGGCATATTGGACAGGCGATAATATGGACAGGATCTTCGTCCTGTCGCCGCAGATCATTGCTACGATTGTCGAAGATGAGGTAACTAGAGGGCGGCTGTGGCGTCCGGCGTCTGGCAATCTCGACGATTGGATATCTATGATTGCTGGCAATTAGCCCGACCACGTTTCGGTCTTACGATTGCACGAGCTCAATCAATACTACAAGACCAGCCAACAACTTGATGCTAGGGACCCTCGAAGACTCGGGCCCCAGATCATAGCGTTATATTTTTACTGAATGAGGTTAAAGAAATTGACTATTTTCGGGATGAGTATAATTCATGAAATAGCAAAAAATCCTGAATTCAAGGACAAATTAAGAAACCAGTTGTCTGGTGCTTTTGAGAATAGACTGGATGAGATCATAGATAGGATCGCGTCATTGGACGACTTTTTCTTTATTAGAAAAGAATATGATATTTATTTGGATGAAGCTCGATGGAGCTACTTTTATGGTTACTTCATTGCAGCTATCAATTTATCATGTGTCTGCGCAGAGCGTCTGCTAATCGATTTTATCATGGAAGCCTCTATTCGAGTTAACGAGCATTTATTGTCTACTGAGGAGAAAGAAAATGCTTTTTCAGGCCAACTTCAATCTAAAAGAATTAAATTCGCATACAGCGTCAATCTGATTAAAGATGATACATTTAAGTCTTTCCAAAAGCTTGATAATTACCGTCATAAGTATATTCATCCAAACAAACCTATTGCTCAATATAATATTTCTGAGGACTCCAAGGACGCGATATCAAAATTGCACAAGATTATTAAAAGTTGCTTTCCCATGATGATCGAACCAACCGAAAAAGAAAGACTAAAACAAGAAATTATAGATCGATTCGTACGGGATGAAATATATCGGGATAGGAAGGAGCCTCACAGCTCCTCCCTCCCACACCACGCAGCATACGGGTCCGAACTGCGCGGTTCGGCTGATCAGGCAAGTTCAACTCCAGGGGAACGAAAGCCCAAGTGATGCGAAGTATTTGTCCGGCAAGGCGATATTAACCCACTTGACTTTGCTCATTCGCCACGGGCCTTTACGGGCACAGCCTGTAGTGACGGCAAAGTTACGGGAGATTCCTCTTTTCAGGAGTTCTCCAACACGGGTTTTGCGGTTTTTCCATTGTTTCCAGACCAACGCCCGAAGTCGACGTCTGATCCAATGAGGCAATGGACGTAGCCGGTTGACCGATTCGGTCAATCGGTAATAGTTCCACCAACCGCGGATGAGATGCTTCAGTTCACCAATTACCTGGACCAGGCTGCGCCCACGGCGGCGGGCGGTAATCTCACGCACGCGCTGTTTAAACCGTTTGATCGTTTTCCAGTGGATACGGATCTTGGGGTTTTTGCGTGAGTTCGTCAGGCAAAAACCCAGGTACTTACGTTCCCACGGGCGACCGATGGCGCTCTTTTCCCGGTTTACTTTCAGCCGTAGTTTCTTTTCGATAAAACGGCTGACACTTTTCATTACTCGGTCTCCTGCCCGCTTGCTTCTGACAAAGATGACACAGTCATCGGCATAACGGACAAAGCATAGTCCACGCTTCTCAAGCTCTTTATCAAGTTCGTCCAGAACGATATTGGATAAAATTGGCGAAAGTGGCCCACCCTGGGGCGTACCTTCTCGTGTCGGCTGCTCAAGGCCGCCGATCATGACACCGGAATTTAGAAAACTGCGGATGAGTTTCAATACGCGTTTGTCCTTGACTCGCGTTGCCAGGCGCGCCAGAAGGCGGTCATGGTTTACGCGGTCGAAAAATTTGGACAAATCGATGTCCACCACATATCGCAGTCCGGATTGTACATATTCACGGTGTTTGCGCATTGCGTCATGTGCTGAGCGCTTGGGGCGGAACCCGAAGCTCAGCTCACTGAAGGTATGATCCCAGATTCGGTTGAACATCTGAGCCACGGCTTGCTGGATCACCCGGTCTAACACGGTTGGAATTCCTAATAAGCGAACTCCGCCGGGCTTGGGAATCTCTTTCCTTCGCACCGGCAAGGGCGTGTAGGTGCCATCCATCAGTGCCTTTTCTATCTTTGTCCAATGACGATCCAGGTACCTCTTAATCTTGCGAACGGTCATCCCGTCCACCCCAGGGGCACCCTTGTTCTTGATCACGCGCTTGATGGCGCGTTTGATGTTGTTCCGCTCACAGATCGCCTCCATGAGCCGGAGTTGGCTTGTCGGGGTTTCGAATCGATGCGGCGCAATGAACTCTTCATACGTCTGATGCAATGAAACCATTAGACGCACCTCCTAATTCCCACTCTCATTTACCCCTGCCATTCGGCAGGCGGCACCGTTTGGGCCTTGACCAGGGTGAGGCCTCCGCGTCTATTTCAACGCGGCTCGTTTCCACTGGCTTAATATGCCCGCTGCTGACTCCCGTTACGTGATGGGCTCGCCTTGCGGTCCGCTCACTCGGCCGCTGACCTGCTGTTGCATGCCTATCTTTGTGTTCCCGGCTCCTTGCGGAGGCGGGCTCGCCGGTGGTCAGGACGCGATGGCCCACCGACGCCGGGGTTTTGGTCAACCGGTTCTCCCTGGTAATCCGGTTGTATTTTCAGCAGTGCCGACTTTCGAGACGCAACGGGTCTCCCGGGGTAAGCACCGGCTACTTTCCGCGCACGATCGTCAGATATACGGAGTACGTCACGACGGATAGAGGACTTTGTCCTGTGTTGCGGACTCGTCCCGACCATACCCCGCCTCATCTGCCTGCCCTCTACCTCTCGGTACGGGGCATACCTGTTCGTCGACCCGCGCTTTTGCCTCCAGCTTCCTTCAGGCGTACATTGCTGTAGCACCCTTGCCTTCGGCTACCCTTCGCCTCCGTCAGGCTGGGTCTGGACTTTGCCCGATATGCGTGTCATAATATCGGACAGCACCATTTAGCAGCCGGGCGGTGCCCGGCACACAACCATACGCTTGACTTGACCGCGTGATCTATGCCGGTTTGCGTAAAATCCGATGCAGTGCGAATCTCATTTTAGCGGCAAGTCAGCTTCACGTTATACATTTTCGCATCAGCAACGGTTAAAATGATGTTATAATATAGAAGTATGAATGAAAAAACCAGAGAATGCCCCGATTGTGGCCGTGCCAACCCTTTTGGCCAAAAAAAATGTTCCTTTTGCGATGCTGTTATGCACTACGGAAAAGACTATTATAAATTTAAAAATTTTTTATTGCTGAATGCAACAATAGGTACTCTTGTCGGAGTTATCTATGAACCCATTTCAAAATTGAAACTATTTAATACAAGCTTTTTAAATAATCTACCGAATTGGATTGTTTATGTTTTCTGGGCTTATATAGCCTTATGCTATTTGTGTTATTTTTTATTTCATCTTGCTGATCTCGATGAAGCAATCAATGAATGATGGTTTTGTATAACCACGCTAGTTGAGCAGACGGCGTGAAGACCGCGGTTTTACGTGAAGGCCGTACAGGTTCGAAGCTCATTTAGGCCGCTGCTCACCAGCCAACGTTATATGTGATGAAATATTTACTTATCATACTTTTTGCCATTTTTATTTCAGCTAGTCCTAGTACGTCTGATGACTCAAATAAAGACGAAACAGTCGACTATTGGTCACAATTTCTACAGAAGGAAGTAACCGTTGAGGGCGTTGCGTTGAATGCTAAACTTGGTGCTTACCTACAATTATCAAATCCAACAACAGGTATTTGGATCGATTCGCTATCGTTTTGGCCGGAAAAATATCGAGGAAAGAAAGTGAGTGTCACTGGAACGGTTATAAAACGACATGATTTGCCCGTTTTTATACAGAAAATCGGCGAACCATCCAGATCTGGCATTCCGGTTCCTGAGGGCACTGATTTACACTCTGCTAGCAAACGATATCTATTGGAAAATGCGCGTTGGGGGCGGTAGCTTTTAAGCATATAACCATGCGCTTGTCGTGCCGAGATAAACTCAAATCGTTGGGAATCCCGCTTGGTGGGATGAAATTCGATAATGTTACCCAGTTGGTGAGGATTATCAGTGATCCAAGTCCCACCTGATTAAAGGTTAGCCACCAGATCAGTAGTGAAGTCCGCGGGCCAGCTCCGTGAGGAGAGTCCGAAGCCGGACGGAACAAGGATGCAGGCTGTGTATTGAGCCCCGAAAAATGTATAGTTGTGGTCATTAGGATAATCCCGTTTGTATGGGTATGATTTGGGGACGGGCCACGTTAACAGGCTATAAATATAGAGAATAAGGTTACTTGTACCCCTTAAAACGGGGCTATATTGAGCTTTTTGGAGCCAAAAACAGCGATATAACAATGGCAAGAGCGAAAAGGCATTGTCAGGGGCGACCTGAAAATGTATTAAAAAGGGCGGTTTGAAAATGTATTATTCCTGATCTGTATTTTCTTCCCCAAATTAGATTTAAATCTTTTCTTTTGTATTCTTCCTT
>Ga0209671_1003570_pt1 | contig 15016 bp, 11 predicted proteins | sample WorMetHERISLAND2_2_FD_187401 | JGI IMG/M metagenome (GOLD analysis project Ga0209671, IMG submission 187401) | Marine gutless worms symbiont microbial communities from Max Planck institute for Marine Microbiology, Germany - Olavius geniculatus... | ecosystem: Host-associated > Annelida >... | reverse complement strand
ATATATATATATAGTGACGTTGAGCAGTAGACCTATGGACTCAATAAGAATGCGTTCATAGTAAGCCCCTATACTGTACACAATTTCCGCAAGATGAGCTTAAATGCGTAAAATGATAAATATACTGTTGGAAAAACACTCTCAAGCATAAAAAAGACAGCACTCTGTTAACACTGATTGACGCTCAAAGTTTTTCTTTGCACAATTAACAGTTATTCATTTGCAACGTTTATTGTTCACGTGATTAAAATTTTAGAACAATCTGCTTCATCTTCTGCTGAACACGTATTAGTAATAATTATCATTTGTAGGTAAAACAAAAAATAAAAACGATATTCGGTATGAACGTGAAAAATAAACATTTAACTACTGAAAATGATTAAAATTAATTTACCAGCCTATAAAATGCATGACAATAATTTAAAATAAACATTCGTTCGAGCACAGGGTTTTACCGAATTCTAAAAAACTTTATAGTTGTGTTAAATATGCAACCTTCTTCCATTAGTTTCTTGTTTCTGCTTTGCTTATCCTCTTCTCGTCTTTCCTCTTCTTTCTTTGCTGCAAATACAATTGTAGTGTAAAATAGCGACAAAATGGCTGGAGATAGACTGACAGTTTGCGTACAGGAACTGCTGTAGGTTTTCGCGCGTCCCGTGAGCATTAGCTCAAATTTCTTGTAATTGATATGTTCGTGTCTGCGTTTATTACTTCTTTTAGGCTAAACATCACTGTAACTATGAAGATTCAGAATTATGCGTACTTTTAAATAGGCCTATGCTAAGCGCAGTATACACTCAATTTGACTAACAGGGTCATTTTAGTGGTTTTTAACGTTTTATTGACTCTCCCTGCCTTGACACAAAAATATTAATTAAAACTAGAAAAGCACTCGGAGAGCGCAGACCTCCGCCAAGCATATTGATTCGACACAACATTGTAGTAACGCAAGGGCACCCCAATTTTGTTGAAAAATCGCAATAAAATTCGCAATCCGGATCTGATCCGGATCAATCTTTGTGATGTGCTAGGGAACGATCCTATTAACAAGTGTCTTTAATTTCATAAACATCAGTCAGTAATCAATCGAAATGTTGAGGAACAAAATTTTATGCCCCATTTAAAGCAATGTTAACGACAATTTCAAAGTGATCCAGAATCCAGGATTCCTTTCGAATCACCCCAAAAATTACACCACTTGTAGTTTTTGTCATTCCTGACATTCCCTGAAAATTTCAGAAAGACCCTTCCATAACTTTTTGAGTTATCTTGCTAACACACAGACAGACAAACAAACTCTGGCAAAAACATAACCTCCTTGGCGGAGGTGAGCATTAATTAAACAGCAATATTTACATGATAGGCTAAGCGACGCAGTTACGATGTGGTGATGGTCAGTTATACGTATATTTGATGAATGAACTAGATTACTTTGTCCACCTGTTGAAATGTGTACAAAGCGGTAAATGAAATGAAATAAAATAAAAGCCCGAGCACGCGGCTTTCATTTTATTTTATTGTAGTTTATTTCATTTTATTTATGTCGCTCTGTGCGCAACTATGAAAAGTCACTGTGAAGCGCCACTTACTCACCAAAATTCGATACAAGTTTGGCGAGGTCTTTGCGTCTGACAACCTTTGACTCAAGAACGTCAACAAGAATATCCCAATTGTTCGACACGGAATCTATAACCTTCTGACGCTCAAGGGCATACATGAGGTCGAATGCATTTTGGACTGTGTCCAGTTGGCCGGGATCTGGAAATCGTTCGCGGCACAGGAATTTGACAGCAATAAACTCGATCTCTTCGAGTTTTCGCGCCACTGTGCAGAGAAGCAGACGACTGTCTGCCGTCATGTTGACGTCAAGTGCGTGCGCAGGGCGTTGATGACGTCACTCGATTGATTGCCTCTGATCGTACACCCGAGACGGTATAATGGTCGACAGCTGAAAAACACTAATTAATTACAGCTCGCAAAATTAACTTTCTAATGGTTAACTTTACAAAAATTAGCAATTGATTAATCGGTTATTTCGACAAGTTAATAGTGGCAATTGCCAAAAATACATTTCTTAAAGAAGGGCATAGTTTGTACGTTATTCTTGCAACATCGATTTCCCAAGCATTTTGGCTTTATTTACATGTAAACACTTCTCAAACATGGCATAAATGTTTTACATTACCGAACATATTATTGCAAATGCGATAGAATAAGGTCAACCGCATACCGTATGCTTACGTAGTTATAGTTATAGCATACAGCTGCTAAAGGTTAGATTTATAGTCTGAGCCCTCATTGACGACTCTAGCTTCGAGCGTAGGCTATGTGGTATATGACTGTCGGTAGCGTACAACGTATAATATAGTACGCTGCTTTGAATATGTAGACCTACTTAGCTAATAATTTTTGAGACGCCGACTGTCAGTCATAAAAACAAAGCACTAGTAAACAAACTTATATTCTGGAACTTGTTGAACAGAAGTGTCGCAGAGCAACTGACACACAAGTCGAGTATAATGATAGCTGTCGGTTTACACGGTAGCATATGTTCTAGCCTATGTGATTCACAGACGATTACCTGTCTACGTCACAATACAAACTAACCACCGGGTATTTCTATAGCATAGGCCACAGGCCTCCTTTACAGCGCTGCTAAAGCCATCACTATAGGCCTACAGCCTACTCGAACTGTGTTGGTTTGCAAAAGTAATCTGAGAAAAAGCTCACAAGACGCGCGACAACAACGGTGGTGCCACCTGAGAAATAATTGTACAACGTACAATTAAATAATAATGCGTTTTCAAAGCGTAGGGCCTATACCCAAATTTTGACGTTTCTGTACGGCATGCAGACTTTTTGAACCTAAGAAATCCAAACTCGGCCAGTTAAAATCTACGTTAGTCTGGTCTATCTCCAGTAATTTTGGCGCAATCTGTACAATATGCGTCGCAGCCTGAAATCGCCAGAAAATATTAAAACCCCGTTTTTGGATTTCAAGGTCGTTTAAGCCTTCAAGCCTTTCAAGGTCATTAACGTTCGTTGCAAAAAAATGGAGACTATACACACGTTATCATGCGATTATTGCATGCATGCAGACGAAAGCCAAGACTAGCGTAGTTTGTCACCAGGGGATGCTATAGTCATAGGCCTACTCCCAAAATCACGGTTTTTTTCCGACCCAGCTCTATCATATGTATCATGTCTCGAAATTATGGGACAAAATGCACTGACAGATAAAAAAAATCTTTCATCACCACGCGCAGTGGCAGCAGCACAGTGGTAGCATTAACCGGTTTTCTGGCAATTTTACGCTCGACGTGCTATATAGCGCGTCATAGCTATATCGTAGAGACGTCCATGTGTGTGTCTGTCCGTCCGTCACAGTTTACGATTGTACAAGGTGCAAGCTAGGATTACGAAATTTTCACTCTGGGCTGGCACAAAAACTCTAGTTTTCTTGTGACAAAACTTCGTACTGTTAGCTAAAGAATGAAGGCGTCAAAAAGGGGTATCGCTTAATTAGAGTCGTTATTTTACTGTCATCGAATCGTCTCTATAGCACTCTATAGCGTCAAAACGGTTGCAGGTAGCACAGACTTGCTCATCACAACAAGCACCGTTGACAAGCTTTTTGCAGGTACCAATATCGATGACCTTGAATGACCTTGAACACACCAGTTTGACAATACGACAAGATACGATATATCGATATCGTAACGATGCACATATTTTGATTTTCGATATATGGACCCATCACTAGTCATCACTTTGCGATAAAATTTTAATTTAGTTATTCTTTGCGATCATGCCTAGATGTAAACAAACTTTTTTGGGTTTTTTGTGATGGAAAGGATTCGCTGAAGACTGTATATTGCTGTTACCTGTTTATGTCATTTCGATGGAAATACAAGGGTTTTTTGAAGAAATAGATTACAATGAATTACAGTTCTTGGAGGTGTGCTTTGCTGCTTTGGCTTTAGGAAAGAAGTTGATAAATGTACATGCAGTAAAAAAATTCTGCAGTAATAATTTGTTAAAACGTGATTGATTGTGTTGAGTAGCTGTTGCATAAATATACATCGCATATCACATTACGTCATTATTCATAACGTAAAGATCAGAGTTATTGTTAGATACATTACTCGCAAGAGGATCTGTACATTATGGAAAGAAGAAGTAGAAATAGCGGTTGGGTCTGTCGTGCAGGAAAATAAAAAAAGTGAGATAATGTGAGATTCTGATTCGCAACTACTGTAGAACATGATCGAACACCACCCGTTGAAATGAAACGCTTTTGCCATCTTTATGTGTCCCTTCTTATTAATTACTACCAGTAATGTTTTATTATTTGAGAACTGGTTATGATACTTGTTAAGTTGTTAAAGTATTGGTCATCACTCATTGTTGTCAGTTAGTATAGTTTTTTTGTTTCCATTATTTTTGAATGGATTTTGCTAGCTTTTTGAGTAATTTGTGATGCTTTTTAGGCATATGATATGGTTTATTGTATAGAAGTGTAGATATATGACATGTGATAGTGTATATGTAAGGAAGTGCATTATGATTATGTGTGTAAAAATCATGAAGTGTAATATATGAGAGTGAAGTTTATGTCGTTTGCAGATAGTGGGAAGAGGGGCTTTTGGTGTTGTAAGTCGAGCTCGATGGCGCAATGGCATTGATGTGGCTGTGAAGTTGATTGAAACAGAATCGGAACGAAAGGCATTTATCACAGAGCTGAAGCAACTGTCTCGGATAAGTCACCCGAACATCGTTAGGCTCTATGGAGCCTGCACCAAACAGCCGGTATGAACTGCGCTTTGTCTGTTTTGCCACTGTGTTGTTGACATATAGTCGAAATGTAATTTTTTTTATTTCACATATTTGTACTTAGATTAAAATGCCAAATGGTTGCGGAGAAAACAGCGAAAAACTTTTGGGGCTTTTTTCCCGCACCCTGTGTGTGGATGCATTTATTAGTAGCAAAATAATCGCACTCCATGGCAGCTTAATCTTCGATGGAGTGATGAACTGCATAAGTTATTTTACAGGATTGCAAGGGCAGAGCAGCATATGTGAATGCTGCGCTGTTTCTACCCAATGTTGCAGATTAGAGGACGGTCAGGAATGCTGTCACCCTTCAGTGCTTTGTTAACATTGGTCGCTTGACAGGTGGGGGGAGTGTTCGGCTTATAAAAAGTACTGTGACAGTAATTCCCATTTAAAGTATTTTCAAGAGCAGTCTAGTTTGAAATGACTCTGGGCCAATTAAACAAGCCATAGTCTGTACGTTTGTATATATGTGTGTATAGGTATGTTTGGTTATGGAGTTTGCAGAAGGCGGCTCACTCTACAGTGGTAATGTGTCACTAATTTGCTGTACATGTGTTCTTAGTGATGTGACTGACAATTTAAAGATTAAAATTTTCTTAGTCATTAAATGTTTGTAGTGAGCAGACAAGAAATTAATTGCTAGTTTCTGCAGCTTTGTTAAAATATGTGTAGGGACAGTAGAAAATCATGGAAACACAGAAATCTCGTAAACCATGATTTTCGTCAGTTGCCTTGATTTTGTCACAATGCTGTTTTTTGGCCATTTTTGTTGTTAAAGTGTCATGATTTTATGGTGTTTACAAAAATATTTTGTTTTTAATCAGCACAAGTTGTGTGATTTTAGCACAGAAATATTTACCTTTGCTTCTGCTACCAAAGTCTTTGTTTCCTTCTTACTCAATATGTGATCGTGATGTCATCAGGGAATTCCTTTGATGCAGATCATGTTTGCCAGTACACTTTAGATAATGCTCTGCAGTGATTAAATTTTACAGATAAAAGCCTTGCACTGCATTTAATGATGGTTGTCAATGCTAGATGTTGAGTTTTGTAGAATGTATAATAGGCTCGTGATTTGATGCTGTAACTTTGCCATGATTTCGTCGTGATTTTTGCGATTTTTACAGAAGTTTCCATGGTGTTTCACCATTTTTGCAGTGATTTTCTTCTGTCCCTAAAGTTGTGTTAATATGTGGTCTGTGTTGGTTGGCTTTATGTAGTTTTACATGGCAAGCCTCCATTCCCGCTATACACAGCAGCTCATGCAGTTAGCTGGACTCTACAGTGTGCACGAGGTGTGGAGTATTTACATGCTATGAAGCCTAAACCACTCATTCATCGCGATCTCAAACCACCAAAGTATTTCATTCTCATTTGTCCTAGTGTAACTTTTGTTTGAAGCAAAAACAGTGCAAGTTGAGTTTGTCTCTGTTTCAGCAAAACTCGGCAAGATTAAAGGCGTGATTTTGGTAGGTCAAACATGTCACACGGCATAAACTCTTTCAACCTCCATTCATTGGTCGGTGACGAGTTGTTTCGTGAACAGCCGACAGCCGTCCAAAATCATGAATGTTTACGAAATGCTAATTATGCAGCCAGACCATGCCCACCCCAGGCTGCAATGGCTCAAAACTTGTAACTCTGGAATTTCCTGTTGTAACTATCTGGTGTCGCGATGTTCTATTAATAGCTTTATAGCCGAAACAAAAAGTGTAAACAGCAATTTTTAATGTATATATCTATGGTAAACAGCCACTAGCATCGATTGACTTGTTTGGCGAACACTGTACGTCGGTTAGCTCAAACGGCTCTCAGAAATCACGACTGGTTGCACAAACATAACCACGGTCGACCGTTCGACCTACTGAAATCACGCCTTTAGAAATACGGGAATGTCGGTAAGTTAACTTTTGTTAGTAATTGTGTAATCTTAGTTAGCTTGATCTTAAGCCACTACAAAACTAATGAGTGCTAGTACTATTGTGTTACAATATACTAATCACCATTTTTTCAGTCTTAACACAGTTAGTGGTGTGGTGGAGAGCATTGTACTTGCAGAAAAATAATTCTGCTTGTTGTATTTGGATATTTTTCCTAATACCATGGTAACTATGGAAAATGTGTTAATTGAATAGAACCATCGAGCACTGGTGGTTATCCTTATCCTAGAGCAAATGTATGTGAGCAAACTTTTTGATATATGTAAATTTGATTCCATTGAACTGGTTGTTTTATTAAGGCTGATTATGCTGCGATGTTTCAGTCTACTGCTAATCAGTGGTGGTGCAGTTCTGAAAATCTGTGATTTCGGCACAGCGTGCGATGCACACACCCACATGACCAATAACAAGGGCAGTGCTGCGTGGATGGCACCAGAAGTCTTTGAAGGTACTCGGCTTTTTACAGTGCAGTATGATTTTCAAGGTTATGCGGGATTTAAAATCAGAGACATTTTCAGGTGTGTTCAGCGTATTTTCGTTTTTGGCCTACGGTATAACAGTGGCCTAAGTTAGCAGTTGAATAGTAGTATGACTGTAGCGTTGTTATGGAAATTCTGCAACCCTGAAACTTTGACAAATATGTGTTCATAGCAAGAACCATTAATTTAGTGCACATGTGCTTGTTGCATTAATGCATAGCTCTACTTGTGTACATGTATTTATGTGTGTATGTTTGTGGGACACGATTTGTTTAGATGTCAGTCGGTTGAATGTTAGTAGTGCTTTGGTTATACAGGATCCAACTACTCTGAGAAATGTGATGTCTTCAGCTGGGGAATTATTCTATGGGAGGTGATCACGCGGCATAAACCATTTGATGAGATTGGTGGAGCGGCATTCCGTGTCATGTGGGCTGTCCACAGCGGTTTGTCCCTTCTCGGCATTTTTTATTACTCTCTTCTAAAACATCTAAATAAAGCTTGCATCTGTTCATGTGAGCTTCATACCTTTTGTTCATTATTTTCAGTACAATTTCCTAAAGCCCAAATTTCATTACATTGACTTTCACCGAAACTTCCTCATAGGGAAAGTTGCGGACACAAATCATGAAAGTTATGGACACAAACCGTTGCAATATGTCAAGATGTTTGCAACAAAGTCTGTGACAAAGTCTGTAGACGCAAATTATAAAAAGTCAGCGACATGATGTGCGTTGCAGACTTTCAAGATTTGTGTCGCGGACTTTGTCGCAAAGTAGGCATAATGGGCTTGTACTGGACATTTTGAACAGTGATGGTTTTGATACCAGTTTTGTCTGGTTATTGCAGAATGTGACAGCGAAAGAAATATCATAGTCGGCCACATGCATGTCTGCCAAATTTATCGTAAAAATGGCATTATCTTATGTGCATTGCAGCTGTGGTGATTTTTTTTTACCAAAAGGACAAATGCATTAAAGCACAACCATTGTAGGTACAGAAATTGTTGTCAAATTAAATGAAGTATTTTATTGCCAGAACAGCTTGGCAGAGAAATGCTGCTGTGTCTGCTGTATCAGCATTCTCATTGAGGAGGGATCGGTTTTCGTGGATTTTGTGATTCTTGTTTTCATCCCATTTTCATTAACTTTGGTGCCAGATTTGTACAACCCATAACTGTTGAGCTATAACTGTTATGCTGTCTTTCTTGGTACAATTCCACCAGATCTACTTTTGTGGACCTATTAGTGCTTTCTCAATCATCATTTCAGTCCATAATTTAGACATTTGTTTATACAATGTGTTCAGAAAAACACCCACTCACGTTTCCTTGTATATCTCCATGGAAAATGCTCGGATTGTCACAAAAAAAATTTTCAGGGAATGTTTAGGAGGCAACAAGTACACCATTGTTGAAAAAGTTAGATATTCTTTGATACTGATGACGTCATGCTGACATCATATCTGGTATTTTCGCATTTGTAAATTATTGGTTTTACTGTTGAAGACAGACATTTGATAGAATGTTTGTGAGTCAGCAAGGGTTATGAAGCCACACGTTTGTGCAAGATGTTTCTGGATAATGGACAGACAATTGAATATTGATAGAATGAAACCTTTAAATAAAAAAATTAACACAACTGGCAGTGTCAGGCCATTTGACTGATGGCGGCCAAATGGTCATCCACGCAGTGTGCATAAGGATGCCAACATCAACAAAGTTTAGGATCTCGCACTCAGCCAAGAAAATAAACCACGAAAACAGTTCACAATGGAAAATTGCATGATGGATTAGCATATTTTTGGATTCAGTTAACACAATGACCAACTGATATGTTTAAACATATTATCAAATGCCTTGTTTATGGTAAAACCTACAATTTACAATCATGGAAATATGATGTCATTATATGTCATGAGTAGCAAAGAATATTTAGTGTTTCAACCGGTGGAATACTTATTTTCTACTAAACATTTCCTGAAAATTTTGTGGAAATTTAAGCATTTTCCATGGAGATATAAAAGAAAACTTGAGTAGGTGTTTTTTTTCTGAACACAGTGTATTACGTGTATGTGTATTTCTGCTATTATTTTGTTGTAGGTAAACGGCCGCCACTGGTGAAGGACTGCCCAAAGTGTTTAGAAAACATGATGACAAGGTTTATCTCTTGATTATAATGTTTACTTGCTGTACATCTGTCACAGTGGTAGTGTTGTTGTTGTAGTAGCCCGCCCTCTAGACCCGTGGGCCTCGGCTGATCCACAGTCGAAAACCCAATGGCGGGATAGAGGGGGGAGAGTGTTGACGGATTTTGCAACCACATCGCTTGTATGCAGCTGTCGTATCCACCTCTTGAAGGCTCCGTTTTGAGATCCACAGTGATAGTGGTTAGTGGTAGCGTGCTTGCTGTCTTCAGTCCGCACATGGTGGATTCTGGGTTAAGTCAAAGGGCAAGGCAGTGAACACCGCAGAGTGCGTGACCCATCATGTTGCCAGTATAGTGTCTCGTCTCTACTTGCATGACAACAGGACAGCTTCTAGCTTGTAGTATTGGCATGACAATTTTCTCATGTTGACAACTGGGGATCAGCGTAGCTGAGGTAACTTGGAATAATACTCTAGTTACGCAACAACCAAGCATACTCGTCTGTATGGATGTATGATGTTTGAGCCGGTTCCATATTTACATCGTGTATTGGTAGAATTGGACTTGTGATCGTGAGGTAATCGGTTTGAATCGCGGTTGAGTCACTATCAGGTGGTTACTGCTTGGATGGGTGACTGTCTGTGGACAGGTAAATCGTCTTGGTATATAACCAACAACAACAGTTTTCTGTCCCTTTCTGGTACATACATCAAGTATCAGGCTGTCTGACTTGGGTTATGGCGTGGCGTAGTTGGTAATGCGTTTCGGCTGAAACAAAGTTACTCTTCGCCGGGCCCGGTTAGTACTGTGATGGGTGACTGCCTGCGGGCAGGTAAACCATCTCGGTGCAAAGCCTGCCAGCTAGGTCGACTTGGCCTTCTACCCTCCGTGAGATGGTAAAATGAGTAGTAACTCATTTACATTGGTTACGGAAGGTGGGGACCTTGGTACAGCTGACTGGCGTTGCCTAGCCGGCCGCTGCGCCAGTCTGTGTCTGCAGGCTGCACCTGGTGGCCGTGCGGCAGACAGCTCTGGTTAGTGACGAAAGTGCATTAGAGGCATGTTTGCGATAATGCGCTATACAAATTGACGACCTTTACCTTTACCTTTATGGCGGGGCACGTTCACTTCACTGTTGTCGGGTGGTGGTAACACTGTGCAATCCCATATAGCAGGTGATGTTCCACAGTTTTGAGATGGGTTTTTCATGAAGAGCTGTACCAGTTAACTATTCAACCATTTGCCCAGCAAGTGAGCGTTGGTGCTATGGTTGATGCTATTCACTAGATGGTTAGTACTTCCTGTGATATCAGGATTGTCATGTAGCTTCTTCTAGGAAGATTTTTGCCATTTATTTGTCTCGATGGAAGTTCATTTTGGCCAAACTGATGGTTCTGTCTTGACTGATGTAATTTTTTTACAAGGGGAGAGCAGACCAAGTAGCAGATGATAGTTAATTTTTTTAGAAACTGTGTATTAATTTTGGTGCTGTTTATGCTACGTCTGTGTGTCTTTGGAGTTTGTGTTATGGTACAGTAAAAGGTTTGTTCTTTTAGGTGCTGGTCGGCAAATCCGGTTGAACGACCGTCAATGAGTGAAATTGTGCGTGTTATGACCTGTCTTTCCAAGGTAGTATTTGAATCACTGTTGTTATAATTTCATTATTATTGGTATTTTTTTACTTTAACTTCAACATAATGATTGTAATTTTTATTGCTGACGTGAAGGGGATACATTAAACTTCATATACAATTTTTATATGGCTTTAGGTCAGGTGACCATTTTTACCATTTTTGGCAGATTGTTTCAGAATGTGTCAGTGAACGATGTATCGAAGTGATCCAAATGTTTGTAAGTTATCATAAGAATATAAAGTTTGCAGTCTTTTGTGATCCACGTAGTCACATAATCATATTTTAACTGAAAGGGCAAGAGTCCATTGGATCAAATTATCTTGTTGACAGATTTTTTGATATTGGCACATTTTTCATGTTGAGTGCTTCTTAGATTGTTGTTATATAGTATTTGCTTCCCACAGTCAAGGAAGTATTGTTACAGGAACCTGACCTAATTTGTGTGAAATTGTGCTATGTTTTGTGGTTACACAAAAGCAGAATGTTGTATGTATATGAATGTCTGTTATACAAGATTGTAGTGCTTTGGTGCAATGTAATGTGTTGACAGTTGTTTCCTGTTGGAGACGAGCCTTTAATTTATAACAGTGATGAAAATGAAGGTAAATTTTACTATTTGTTTTGAACTGTTGCTGTTATAATTTTACTTAATTTTTGTCAGTAATGATAAGATGTACAGTTTTGCATGCGATACAAAATTGCAAATTATGTAAATTTCCTTTTTAATTTTTGCAGTTGATTTATTATCTCCGCCAATTTGAACTTAGTGAACATTGGAGGAGATTAAGAGATTAGTCGTTCTGTATATCTGTGTGTGTGTACATGATGACTCATAATAGCAATGACGTCATTGCATCAACAGCTACTTAGCTGGCTATTACTTTTCCCTCCCTTTCTCCTGCCGCAAAGTGGCTCTTCTTTTTCCCTCCCCTTTTCTTGCTGTAGGTGTATTAGTAGTAGTAGTAGTAGTAGTACTAATGTTAATATTGCTTTACTTGGCGGAGATATGCACTCTCACGAGCGCCTTTTAGTTCATTTATAATTTTAGCTATGGCAGTTGTGTGAAAGCTAGTTTTCATATTTCCTGTGTGCACTATAGCATTGTGTGTATAAGTTATGTTAACCATTTGTCTGTCTTATAATTTTTATGTGCGAAAGCTTTCATCGCGTCTTAGTCATCACAATTCTGTCCGTCCGTCTGTCTGTCACACAGGTGGATCAGTCAATAGCGGTGCGAGCTAGGATTACCAAATTTTCACCGTCAGCTGCACAGGACTATCATTATGCAATCCAGATAGAGAATTTAGTATTTTGTATTAAATTAGCGTGAACATTCCAATTTTCAGCTAATATACTGAATCAGAACTGCTATAGGCTTTCGCGCGTCTCGTGAGCTTTAGCTCAAATTTCTTGTTTTAATGTTTTTGTGTTAAGGGAGACTGAAGATATAGTGCAGCATTATGTATTTTTATTGACCTTGTAGTAAATACATATGCAGTTTGATACAAAAGATTTTTGCTGTTTTTTTACCAGCAGCTTATGAGAGGCAGTTGATAAATGCAGATGTGTTTGACACTATGGCTATGTTGAGCAGTGGTCATCTATATGTATACCAGCGTTTCATCATCTCTTTATTTTTTTATTATGCATTCTTACAGTATAATCGTAATGCTGCATTATATCTATATACTTTCTGAGAGTTTTTTGCCAGATTTTTTATTTACTGTTGCTTTTCTCATTATTTCAGTTATGAGATGACTGCAGAATGAGGATAGTGGTAAGGACAGGTCACAAACAGTTGTTCCTAGTGGATTTAAGTCTGTCTGTTAAGGACATTTCAAATTACTTCTTCCTCATATCTATGACAACTTACTGTCTGCCACAGCGACATGTGGGAGACAGCCATTCCAAAGATGGCAGCAGCAGTTGCCAAAATTTCAACATTAAATTTGATAAAGGTTGTATTTTGGTAAATTCGTGTAATTTATTAGTTTCTTTTCTGGTCCATGTGTTTGTTCAAAGACACGGATATTTTCAGTCTTTGTTTATCTACCGTGCCGCTAAGACATGTATACGACACTCTCATTTGTACAGAGAACGTGAACGTTACACCAGCAACAAATCGCGGAGCTCCGATGTTTGATTCCCACGCCACGGTGCACGAAACAATGAGACTTCAAACCACGTACTCTGCCGGTGAACCTGTGTCTCTGATGTTGCCTACAACACCAACGAGGCCTGTTGTTATTGAGGTAATCATTAATGGGGTCACGAGTTTGACCTTTTGGGGTCACGTGACGTCAACTGTCAAGACTTATGTCACGGTCGTATGCCAGCATATCAGTGTATGCAACTTGCACCTGAAAACTCTCGATGGAACAAAAATGAAAATTAGGTGATGAATTCTCACGTATTTCTGCTTTAGTTGCATAAACAGCGACTTGGTAAAATTTCTCTTAGCTGGTAGGGACCTTTGAGGTGATTAACTTGGCTGAGATGGGTGATTGCTTCTGCTGGCTATATCTCTGCAATTTAAAACATTTCAAGTAACTTATTTGATGTAGATGATTGTAGCTTGTGCTAGATATTTGTGGCCAGTTATTTGTGTGGTATTTGTCGAAGTAAATAACCTTTATGTGGCCATTTTATGAGTGGTTGAATTTTGTTTGACAGATGGTACAATGAGGTGTGCAGCATGGCTTTTGGAGACAAACTGTGTGAAAATAAATGGAGGCAAGAAACAAAAGTGCGACAAAAGTAAACTTTAATCAAATTTTTGCAGACCATTGAACTGTGTCATTAGCTGATTTGCTGATAGTTTGGCTTTTTTGGTCAGTTTTGTACTTTTGTGTTCATATGCGTGCTCATGTATCAGGATGATAAAGGGGGCATATCGTCACCGTCAAGTTGTGAGAATTTGGTGGATGCTGGAAGCAAGTTTAGTGGCAGCGGAATTCCAGTCTCCGAAGCAGCAGCAGCAGCAACGAATGACGTCACTGCTGGTTCTCGGCCAATACCTCCAGGTTAGTGTCGTTGGAATTTCATGCAGGAAAATTTCACTGAGGGTCATAAGCATGTTCCGTCTTACCATGACATATAACTGGAAATGGTGTTTTATTCAATTCTTGACTTTGATAGTTTTGTTGTTTGCAGTGTAATAAAAAATCCTACCTTTTGTGGGATGTGTTTTTTCAGCATGTACAGTTGTGCGTTGCTTTTCCTTCCTGCATGTTGTAACTAATCACTGCCGCTTAATCATATTAATTAGCTTTGTATTAGTGTATTAATGTGCTCAGTATGATTACTACATGTTGACAGTATTGCACATAAAGAAATCTTCATTATCCATGTGGTCTACTTTGAGCTCATTATAAATGTTTCTTGTCCAAGCCATTGAGTGTGGTAAGCACATTTCATCTTACAGAAATATAACTGGAAACGAACCAGATCTGCATATAATTTCAAGTGCTGTGCACATAAATACAACTGCAAAAAGTTAGCAGTTTTACTCTTGGATGTTGACTTTAACTTTGTGTTATTCGCTGGATGTTAAGCTTTCCAAAGCACTGCAACTGGAGACTGGGAATGCTTTTTGTCTGCCTGTTAACTGGCTCTCGAGTGTTTAACCTAGCAGTTGCTAACAGCTGTGTGGCTTGGTGGTCTGACGGTAGCATGCCAAACTTGTAAACTTGAGGTTGCAGGTTTGACTCCCGCCCTGTGTACTGCCAGGTACAACCTTGGGCATGTTGTTCACACACATGTGCCTCTGTTCACCAAGCAGTTTAATTTCATCATCATCATCATCGACAACCGTGGGCTCAATGCCCGTTGGTGTCTGACGCCATTTTTACTATCGCTGCCCACCGCTGCCTATCTAGGGCAGCGTAGCTTAACTCCTGCAGGGTTGTCCCACACCACTGCTCAATGTCATCTGACCATTCTCGGTGAGGCCGTCCTCTTTTGTTTGAACCGTCCATCAT
>Ga0209671_1003569_pt1 | contig 15022 bp, 8 predicted proteins | sample WorMetHERISLAND2_2_FD_187401 | JGI IMG/M metagenome (GOLD analysis project Ga0209671, IMG submission 187401) | Marine gutless worms symbiont microbial communities from Max Planck institute for Marine Microbiology, Germany - Olavius geniculatus... | ecosystem: Host-associated > Annelida >... | reverse complement strand
AAACCACATTACACATATGGTCATACATATGTGTAATGTGGTTTGATATACAGTGCCTTCCGAGATGCAAGCAGCCTTGTAGTGGGTGACCATTTTGGTGCTAGTCACTCAGAGTGACTTACTGATTGATTGAGTCAGGACTGTAGTGAAGAGGCAACTGGTGACTATGCATTATGTTTAATTTCTGATGTTGTCTCATGTTCCCTCTGCTGTTAATGAGAATGATGTTGTTTTCTTCACTTTAATTGTTGTTAATAATTTGTTTAATTGTATTATTATTAGCTGTTCTTCCACTGCGCCGTAACGGCCTTTGCTTTGTTTTTTCTATTGAGAGTTTTGTTTTCAGTTGCAGTTGGTTGTAGCTAATGACATGCTACATTGCCTTGGGCGTCGGTTGTGAATGTAGAATTGTTCTGTGTTAGAACTGCAGCTCCTGGACAATGGCTTATCAGTTGTTTCTTCTAGTGGTCGAAGTGCAAACAGAAACCTGTTACCGGTAGCTATTTTTGGAAAAATTGTTAGATCTTATCTATGTGTGTCTGGCCCACGTGCGTCTTGAGTGTATTTTATTTTTCAGTATTTGTTAGTTTTAAAGCATATGCGGTATAGGCTTTTTTCTGACAGAATGTACTTGTATTGGAAAACATTGCAGTGTGTTAATGTCTCTGTTATTGTAGCAATATTCATATTGGTGCCTTGTTGTGCTTGTTTGAGATGTGAAGTGCTTTTGAGCTCAGTTTTGTTTTGATGCCTCAATCTAGTGTGATTGTGATCGGGTTTCATTGTCTAGTTTCTGTTATCAATTTGTCTCTGACTGTGAGTTTGTTAACTTGTCAGAAGTTTTATGCACATCTTTATGAGCTTTTTCGTAATGGAGCAGTATGCAATGGAGGCCAAGACATGGTTAGTTTATAGCTTAATGCAAAGTTTTGTTTAGTCAAAGTGTTTTCTGTCTCCAATGATATTGGTTAGCAAAGCATGAAAATATATATAATATCCTGGTATGATTTATGCAGTGTCTGAAACAATATGAATAATATTGGCAGACATAAAAATTTTCCTGTTTGATGCAACGCTGCAATGTAAGCTCGTTATATCTTGTTGAGAAGTCTTGTAAGTATCGAGATTAGTGACCCATTGCAGACAGCAGAATAAGACTGTAATTGTCTTCAAGTGCCTTTATTAACGTAATGTCGTTGTGGAATATATGAACTTGGTTTAATTTTTTTTGATATGCTTGATCTTCAGCATTGGACTGAAATGTGCCTATGACTATAGGTATAGTTTACACTGTCTGGATATTTGTTAAAGCAGAGATGAACTGATAAACTTAGTGGTCTGGTGTTCTGGCTGTTACCAACATTTGACAGTGCCTTGTTTATTAATGTTTGCGCTGTGCATCGTTTTATTTCTGTCTCCCATGAACAGTGCATGTTGTAAGTGGCTGTTAATGATTTTAGCAAATATCAACTTGTTATTGGATGTTGCTGATTCATTTAGACGTAAGTGCAACATTACTGTAGTCACATCACTGTACAGTTTCCACATGTGCATCTGCATCTTTCTATTGCACCGCTTGCATATTTTGCACATGTATCGTTTGCTCAAAGACAGTTGTTTTTTCACTCGATTGTGTACTAGTTGATACACATAGGAACATGTGATAAATGAAGTGTGCTTAGAGTTTGCTGTGCAGTTTTTGTGCATAACTGCAGTAGTGACTGTACTGCAACAGTATTAAGCAAGTCAAAGGTCTCTTAGGAGTTTCCACCGTATTTGAATTTCAGGGAACTGTAAAACCACTAGGACTTTAAAACTATTTCATTAAGACATGTTAGAATGGGTTTTAGTGTTAAATAGAGAGCACTATTTTATATCCCGTGTTTTTAAGATTTGTTAGCTGATCACCATGTGCACCTTGGCAGCAGTGCAAGGTTTTAGGTGAGGCCGTGAATGTAGTTTTGCCTGTTTGCAGTAAATCTGAAGCAGCATTTGGATTGCTCTTATCGCATTGGATGTAAGGAATTGATTCGTATGCTGTTTTGACAGGGTAATGTAGTTGTAACAGTGTAGTTGTTGTCCTGCATTGTTGGTACAGTGCAAAGCCAGGTTAATTAATACGCTGTTGTATAGGCCAGCTTATCACTGGTGATGAATAACTGGTATCAGCAATCTCGGGTAATTAGGCTTTGTGCAGAGCTTCGGTTATAGATATGCTTTCTTGATTGCGGTGATTTGTCTTGTATCCGATAATTAACACACTTGCTTAGACTTTATTAAGCTAGCATTTAGTTGTTGTCGGATGCTAATTTTGGTGGACGTTGGTATGTCTCGTTTGTTGTTTTGACAAATTGATTCAGAACACATGCGCAAGTCAAGTCATTGAATGCAGTAGCTTATGACCAGACTGTCATTAATGCAAAAGCTGTAGAACCAGGTGTCTGTAATTTTTTAATTCTTCAGTTTGTCTCCAGTTGGATAGAAGCAAAACTTTACTGCAGTATTAGTGCATACTAGGGAACATCAAAGGGTTGCTATGAGGCTGCAATTATGAAAATTCGTTGGCAGTAGACAAAGGGTTTGGTTATAAAACTGATGATACATGTTTTTACCACAGTGTATTGCAAAAATTACAAAGCAGCAGGTTGTCATATATAGTGGCTGAGTGTTTTTAACAACGTTAAAATGTGTAATTGTTGACTGTTGATTCAATTCGTAGATCACTTGTCGAAGCAATAAATCACCCTCTGGCAGTCAGCATGTTATGAGTATATGCATTTAACGTAGGCCACTTGACCACGATACCTAGGCCCTCACTGAGCCGTTTTAATATGACCAGTGATGCATGTTTTAGTCACATGCAGGTCAGATCAAAAGCTGCTGCAAATACAACATGGCCATATTTTGTCTCAGAAACTATTACCAGACTATGTGATATTGTCTTTGTGTTTGCTTAGAAAGACGCCACTTTAAGCAATGCATTGTTCACTGTGTTTATGCGAAAAATTGGCTTAATGATGGTTTGAGATATGTTAAGTGGTTTTGATGTGAATTTCCAGTGTAATTAATATCTGCCTACTGTAATTACACCGTTGATGAAACAGGAACAGAAGGCAGATAGAATATTTACGAGTGGACTTTGAAAGATCAAATTCTTGAGTTGAAAATGTGCACGTGGTGTGCATAATGTTTGTATATTTGCAGTACTGTCTGTTGTTTTTATACAAAAAAAACTGTCTTATAGAAACACTGCTGCAATTAATGGTGCAGCTTTCTGTTAGATCTACTAATGTTGGTTGAATGTCTGCAGTTCACGTGTTTGTAATGCTGCATAGCACATGACTGAATGCTTTATGTCCGCCAGTTACTTTTTGTCTTATTCTTGCATCTGGTGTACTCTGCATGATGTCAGTAGGCTACAGGTTGTATAGCATAACGTGGCTAGCAGAACATTGTTATTCTTTCGGTTCTTAGCTGATCAGCGAAGCATCACATTGCTGTGACTGATAGACCTATGTTACAGAGCTCACTGGTGGAGCTTTTATAATGTGCTGCAAAATACGATTAATGAGCTGATTCATTCATGTGATATTTTTGTCTGTATTATACCCGCTAACGATTGAAGTATTCGTTGCTTATTCCAGCACAGTTGCATCACAATGTTGCATTAATATCGGCTACTAAGCTTATACTCTCTCCTTTCTTTGTAATGGCCATGATAACGAGCTTTGTCAAGCATGAGTTTATTTAACGAAAAATGATGTACGCAAGTTTTTAAAAATGGCAGTGAAGTACATGAAGAAAACACTACCTGCATGCTATGCGCCGTCCTTCGTGTTAGTCTGTCATTCTCTCTGCCTTCTATCTGCTACGAGCTTTATACTCAGAGGCATAAAACCAAATTGGTGTTAGGGCCAGGACAGGAACAACACCAATTTTCAGTTCAAAACTTCAAAGGTAAAGGCCACCAGACGCCAAAAACTAAGCAAATGATGCTTATGCGACGAGCTGGTTTACTGTTAATGGCTGTTTGGACGACCGCATATCATGTCAGTACTTGGCGCCAAGTATTACTGGCACTAAACGAGTAGCATGCACACTGTAACATAAGCTGCTATCATTACTGCAGAGAATGAGATTACTGATAAGTCGCACCTATTTTTGCTCAGGAAATTTAAGTTTGAGCATGTGGCAGCTACAGTTGGCTACCGTATAAACAGAGTAAGCAATAGTACGTGTAATCCAGACGGCAGTGGATTTTCAGTGCTGCCATCAGGTGGAACATCAGATTAATATGGAATCTCATACAGTCAACACACAACAGATTAAATATGTACAAACCCTAAACTATGACATAACCACTTATATAATGTCATCTGCTGACTACTTGTGCATAACTCAATTACTAATTGCTCATCGTAAACCGCAGTGTATAAATTTTAACGGTTAAATCTGTTCTTAATAGGATAACCAATCTGGGGGTTACGGATACGGGATCATACAGCGTTACCCGACTCTCTGCCTTAACCTCGGGCAGGCAGGCTGGTACTCCTGAGGGATGGAAGGCTGGGTTGACCGGAGTGGTTGGGTATATATCGAGATGGTTTACCTGTCCAAAGAGTAGCTCAGGCAGTCACCCATCTACGTACTAACCGAGCTCAGCGTAGAACAACTACGACGCCACCGCCGTCAACGCAGGATCGGTGAGATGCATAGAGTGATAAAGCACGGCACAGTCTAATCTATTATGCACAATAAAAGCTAGTAGCAGTGTACCAGTGAGCATTCAGTTCCTGAGATACAACTGAGACAGTAAAAAAACTGGCTTCAAAACACAGCAAAAATCGTGCACTGCACCAATGCACCAATTTCAACTATACAGTGTACACGCACTACTGGCAGTATCTGTAATATTCTAACACTGTTGGTTGCTGCTATACAAGTGTAGTTTGTGTTTTAAAAATACTGATTAATATTCACACGGGCATAGTCTGCTATTGAGGTAATATCTTATTTTTTCTCAACAAGACGGCATTAAGTCATTGCGGATCACAGTCGAGCTTACTGAAGATTATTTTGGTTTACAAAATCAAACTGCTGTCGTCGGGTAGCAGCGTCCGTAGTCTCTTTACTTAATTTGTTCAGTTACTGCCGTTTTTGTTATTTATTGCTGAGAAAGTATACGTAAATTCATTACTAAATTGCAATTTCAAACACACGGATTGCTAACAGTCATCGGGTTATCATCAGTAGCAATGGCTCTGTCTCCAGTCAGCGGATTACGCAAGAGCCATGCATGTAACCATTTGACTACAGTGCCACTGATGTTTCTAATCTTATACCCCGTTTACACGATCGATCAAACATCGAGCAAAGATCGAGCTGGCTCGTCCAGCTAACATATAGCCAGCTCGTCGAGCCAGCTTGAGCGTGTAAACGGGGTATTAGGTTTTGTGGCGCTGTACAAATTTGCATTCAACTTTTTTCTTCACAGCAACAGCTCAGAACTGATTTGTGCGTAAGGAAATGCATATTTTTGTGCAACTACATTATAATAACCAACGAGATATCTTGTTACTTGTAGGCTTAGTTTTAACGTTTCTGTTCTTGGCTACATTCTGTAGACTAAAGTATCCAGCTATTCGTCAGTTTCTTCTATGGCATACTTTATTCATTATTGTATTCTATTTGTACAATAATTTTTATCAATGTTCTAAACAAAAATCCCGTCTGACACAGTGTGACAGCAGAAAAAATTTCACGTAACATCCACACATTTCTGTGATTTCCTAAAGTAACAACTGCAGGCTCGTTTTTAAGAGGGTGGCAAGGGCCCCGCGCCCCAAAAGCCCCGCGCTACGGCGGTGTCGCCGCAACGGACGATGAATCGATCGATCAATTTAATCAATCAATCAATTAAAAGCTATAGAAAAAATATTTTGGCGGGGAGGGGGTAGAAAGCTAAAATCTAGGGTCCAAAAGTTTTTTCGTTCGCTCCGCTCGCGAAACTGTAGGCCTATACATGCACACACAATACAGACCTACCTTGCAGACGTAGGCCTATCCTACAGTTTTGTGGTAAATTGTGGTCACATGTCGCTATGTGGTATTACGGGCCCCGCGGGTAAATCAGTGCCAAGGGCCCCACGCTGGCAAAAGATGGCCCTGCCGTCCTGCTGTAGTTATGGCGCTTATAACGTCGCTGGCTGCTTGCAGACAATCTTAGCTCCATCTGTAGATCTTACAATCAGAGTCCTGCGTTCGTACACGTGTGACAGCACATTTTCCTGAAATACGGTCGACTGCAGAACTTGAACTTGAGCACGAGCGGACAGTATGCAGCTTTCTTGACGTCGACGCATTCTGAACACGAACAGTCATTTTCACGACCATTTTGACCACAGTGTTTACCATGGCTCTTCTTTGTTTTGATGACCAAATAAAGATTTCATTCAACAACATCTTCCAAGCATATGTAAAAGACAGAGATTTTAATTTTCTGTCAGCAAAAAGCATTAGCCTATAAAATCAAGCATCATCATCATCATTTCTGGCAAGCACCACTAAGAGTGCGTAGCGCCGAACGTAGACATCAATCTCCAGAGTGGACGGTTCTGAGCCAAGTCAACTCCGTCGTCCATATTAAGGTCGCTGGATTTCAGATCCTGCTGAATGGTTTTCATCCACGTAATACGAAAACGTCCCAGTGGTCTCGTCCAGTTTCCTGCGTAGGGCAGGTAGACGTAAAACAGTCGTCTTTGAGAATTTTGTTAATACCAGTATCTCCAGTATCTCAGTTCCCACCATCACTTGTGTACCTGGCAGTCCAGATGATCGGAAGCCCGTTTTACTTTGTTCTAATTTATTTGTTGACTCGTCTACTTACCGCTCTTGTCTGGAATAACGTCGTTAACGCATGGTGCCTCGCATTCACGGATGTACGGCGGTCTGGTGTCAACAGAGCAAGCTGCACTGAACTCGCCGTTATATGTTCGACAGGCAACTGTGCGCGTCTGATAACCCGAACTGCAGCTCGCAGCAGAACACTGTAAACATAACGACATAATTACGTAGAACTTTTCTATATATTTATCACAAGAACATGCTCTGCTTTGTTATAAGCTTGAATATGTCACATTACTATGGTGTACAATTGAACATGAAGATTTTTTTCACGTTTAGTCCTTCATTTCAGACAAGGGTACACCCATACAAACAGTATACAAGAAAAACCCAGCTGTCGCTAGGGAAGAAGCGCTACAGCCTATACAGATTCTATTGCAGTACGGTACTGACATTCAAGGTCGTCCAAAGTCAATGATTTTCATGTTATTTGAAAGCCAATATGTCACTTCCTGTTAGTGATTAATAGTAACCTTGGACGTATCTCTCACCATTTCCGAGATATGGCTACTTAAAGCTTGAAACCTTCCACTGAAAAGTGCGGCCAAACCGCTGCAGATGAAGACTTGGTTACTATTGACAACCTATAGGAAGTTGCCAGCATCCTATCCGACGGTACTATTGCCGACACCCTACGACTTACCGTTTAGCCACAATACAGCACGATTGGCATACCTGCGTTGTGACTCTTCAAGGTCATCCAAGGTCAATGATTTTTATGTCACTTGAAAGCCAATATGCGATAGTGATCAATAGCAGCTTAGGCCCTATCTCGCACCGTTTAGCCACAATACATCCGTGACAGACGGACAGAGGCCGACGGACGGCAATCGTGCCAAAAACTAATTTGCCCATAAGGTGACAGTGTTGCACCTTGCTCCAGGCTCCAAAAGTCCAAGCTGGTTCAGGACACTTTGGAGCAAAACATTTCTCGGAGTCGTGAGGCATGAGGCTGCTATCACACTGGTCAGCGGGTAAAATATCACCATCTTCCGCAACACAGTGCACCCTGCGACGACGTAGTCCAGCACCGCATGCAGGCTCACACTACACAAAACACGTAGACCTAGACTAGAACAGTGTTTTCCTGACATACATAGGCCTAGGTTAGTCAGTGTCAGTCCGAACCTTTTTCTCTTTCCAGGATTCACATACTCCATCAAATTCAATGCATTACCTCTCCGTTAGATATCCTCTTCGGTGTTATTTATTAGATACTTCAGCATTATTCCAGGTTGGACAGGGTTCTCACTAACCGAACCTCTTGAAATGACTGTAGTAAGTTTTATGGACTCCAAGCCCTTCCATTTTGTCGACCAACCAGCTATGTCAAAGCACTACAGTAATATTGCACTTTGTACCACGATCCAAGTATGCCTATATAGGGTCTAGTCAGAGAAGTAATGTCGTCATTCTCCGTGAATCTCGTCTATCAGGGTAGAACGCTTGGTCGACTGGAAATAAGTCAACGACGATCAACAGCACGAGCGTCAGCTGGACGTGCTGCTGATCACAGAGATACGGCATACTGGTCATGGTGACGTCGCTCTGCGTCGCTGCGTGCCGCCCGGCTACACTCACGTCGACGTACCGCCCATCAGCGTGGAACAGTTCGCTGTCGGAAACAGCAATCAAAAAATAGAGATGTTTGCATGCAGCTATGAATCTGCGCAGCCGTCACGTTATAAGACTGCGCAAACAAAATGCTGTTATGGAACTGAACCGAACTGAACTCCGCCTGCTGAATGTCCTGGACAGTAGTTCCTCGTCTCTCCACGGCATGCTTGATGTTGTCCGTCCAGCCGTTCCTGGGACGTACATCAGTATTACAGTGATTAATACGACATAATATGATAATAGACCTAATGTTGAATAAATAGCTTTTACTTTTTTTCGTTGACTGACCTGTGTCCAGCGTTCGGCGAGCCATCGTGCGGGGCAGTGCTGCAATCTACAGCGCCGTCTGTTCTCAGGTCGTTTGCCACGACACTGGCTGGCCTCAAGGACCTCAACACGCGTTGGTCCGGCAACCTGACGCACACATCCCACGGTCCTAGTGCGGAACCCCGCAGTGCCGCACGACCGACTGCACGCCGTCCAGTCACTCACCGTCCATCTGAGCACAGCACAGGTTCACAACATGCACATCTTGTATCCCAGAAGCCCACAAACTTAATATAAATTTTATAGCTGATTCATTCCATTTGGCGTCGATAATATTATCAGCTAGGGCTACCCAGTAACGAACGGTCTTACCAAATTAATATGTATCAAGTAGTACCTAATGGTGCACATGACGCTGAATAGCTGAAGCAGTACGTAGTTCATACATTTTTTGCAAACACGTTCTTACACTTTTATTTTGATATTTCCTCAGCGTATAGCTAGTAAACAATCAAGCTTAAACTAATGGCCCTAAGTAAACAATAAAAAGATGACAGTCGTAAAAATAACTTTATTTAGCCATTTCTTTTCAATATTTGGCTATGAATAGCTTAGCTGTACAGTGTATAGCAACTAGAAAATAATGTGAAAAATATGTAAAAGGCTAACAGCGCCTATAAACATGATGTTAGACTTACATGTCTACTCGGGATTAAAAATTAACTCACTTGGCTGGACACGGTTGTGCATTACAATGCTTGACGCGATCAACAGGTTGCTGAAGCTTAGCGCAGTGGACGGGCTTGACAACATGCTGACTGTCCTTACGCATGCACACTGCTACTGATCGACTTAGTCCTGCACACAACAGTCAGAATAGGCCTAACAATGCAGCCTCCGTGAATTTTTTTACTCAGATACCTGCAGTATTAACTATGCACATAAATACCTGAACAACAGAACATATGTATTAAAACACAAAGTCATGATCGTAAGAAACGTAAAGTCCGGTCTTCCCGAGCCGTAAATCCCAGAGGGCGGCGCTGATCTCCGTTTCCTTAACCTTCATACAGACACCAGTTTACACTGCAGGAGTGAACCACGGTCCACGGATACGAGGCTAGTGCATCGCGCGGTGTTCGTCCAGCTTTTGCCGGTACTCCTTGCGCCTACGAACGGAGGGATGGCTAAACTGAGTCGACCTGGGTGGCTGGTTGCATACTAAAATGGTTTTCCCGCCTGCCGACCGTCACCCTCCAAGTACTAACCTAACCCGGCGTTGATTAACTTCGTTGATGCGACCAACGACGTTGTTAACTAACCGTGATCATTTAATTGTTGTTATAAGTTTGACCTTACTGCAACCTTTAAACCGCCCCAAAAATAGCCAAGTCACTGCCGCTATTTAAACAAATGCGTGTAGCTGGTCACAATGAACGTTGATGCGCGCTATAAAGTTGAAACAAATGACTACGCAGTGTTAAGTGACAAAAATGTAAAAAAAATCCAACAACGCACCTCCAGCACACGAGGCAGTACACTCAGACCACGGCAAATAGTTCCAAGTGAACTTCGACGCATTTTTAGTGGCATCAATAACGTTGTACTCATATTCAATGCCGACATTCTTCTCCTGAAGAAGCACCTGAAATCATATTGCGTAAGTTGTAACAACAGTTAACCTTAAACACGTACTGATTAGATTAAGCTAAATCGGTTAAATTAATGTTAAAATTAATAAACAAAACAAGAAGCTCAACTATACCGCTTAGAGAACAGAGCGTCAGCTTCGTGCTTTCGTCTCATGGGAAGTTATTTTTACTCCACGCGCGCCACGTTCCTAACGTAGCGAAGAGGAGTATATAAGATCAGTGTAATATTGAGAACCGACCGACCGACCAACGACCGACCTCTGTTCCTGGAAGAGCCTTCCTAGGAGAACTTCAAACGGCGATATCTCCATAACGGTGCTAGATAGACGCATAGTCACTATGGACAAGACCATGCGTCCCATAGCACTGTTACGGAGGTATGGCGCCTCAAAGTTAATGCGGTCACGAGTTTGACCTTTTGGGGTCATGTGACGTGATGACGTCAGTTGCACGGTTGATGCTGTCGGCGAGGTGATGCTGTCGGCACCGCTATTTGCGGTGTGAAATTGAAAAGAAAGGAACTAAAAAGCAGTTAGATGAATACAGGGGAAAAAATGCGCGCGAGGAGTATATACATTAGATTGGTCACAATCTAAAATATTTCTTGTTCAGTTTAGCTATAGGCTACTCAATGTGTGGAATTGTTAGCAAACAAATGCACTCGAATCTAAAAGCACAGAACACACAGTTGTTTGACGTGTCCTTTCTAGAGAACCCCCGCGATTATAGACATAAAAGTGTATCCTCACAAACTATACTCTCCATGCTGAACATTTCCTTCGTAAGCTTTTACGACAACGTTCACTTAATTTTTAAAGATTTAGTATATATGGCTACTAAAGGAATTAAGGAGGCAGACGTTTGTGAACAACGGACCAAGGAAGACAGAAACAGACGGATCGACGTCGTCAAGTACAACATGAAGGACTTGCGGCTCAACTTGGAGGACTTGGAAAATAGAGCTCAGTGGAAAAAAGAACCTGTGTGGCTGACGCCCTCACCCGAAGGATGAAAGAGAGAGAGAGCTACTAAGGGCATTAAAAACTAATGGCCGCTTTAAACCATTCCGCCTGTTAATTGACGCCTTCTCAAGCAAGAACCCAAACGAATGTGCCTGCATAAGCATAAGCCGCATATAGCTAGAACCCAGACGACCATTTTTTTTGTCGCTGACTATCAGTATGGCAATGCTGTTCTGTAGAGCAGACAGAGTCACCATGACGTCGAGATCTTCAGACGTTGGTCCAAGTGCAAGAAAGAGTTCCTGGCTGTCGGTTTGTCGCTCGTACTCCCACACAGTGTTGGCAACTTGGAACTTGCGAGGCCAATCGATCGTCCACGCTCCGTTGATGTGATACACGTCAGATGATGCTGACTTCAGAGCTGCACGATGCAGAAACAGTTTATATAGGTCTGCTGCTTTCTAAGATATCAAGTGATAAGCTTGTCCCAACTGCATAAAATGTTAACCTACTTTCAAAATTCTTTCATTGACATAGGCCTACTCTGCAAAAATGCGCAGTTAGGCGATCATCACGCTCTGAAAGTGTCACACTGTCACTGCACTAACTTGTACAATACGTATTCCATTTCCTGTACATTACGTGCGTTGCGAAATAGCTTTAACTGTTCCAAAGTTGACTTGTGTATTCACGACGCGTTTAGAATATCATGAAAATCGGTTAATACTTGATGAAAGTTATCACTGTACAAAAGTTAACGGCTCACCATTTTATCGACCACTCAGTACGATTGCCTACATGAGCTACCTACCTAAGTAGTTCTTGGAAAGTTGAGTCTCAGTGACCCGAATGTGCATTGCTCCTTCAGGGATACGGACAACTTCGACATATGCTACAATGTGAAGTGCAAACAACACAAAGTATTAGAATACAAATTACACGCATTAACCTAATGTGAAAGCTGGTCTAACAATGCAATGCAAAAAGCTTCACTCCTATGCAGTTAGGAACGGCGCTAAGACCTCAGCCTATAGCAGCAGATTCGTATATGCCTACATGTCCCTTGAAAATGTATATTGCATTGTAATAAATAAATCACAATCAAATCTGTGAACTTTTTCACTATTATAAACTCAATAAAAATTTTTAAAAAGTGTCTATCGAGCAAAAAAGTTCATGCTCTTTAGCTCAACTTTCTGAGAAATAAGCCAGACAGTAAGTAATTTCATAATTCTGGTAATCAACTGTGTTGCGGAGCATTGGGCCCAGTCACCACCCAGAGAGCCTTTGTACCTGGGCCTGCTTTTGCAGGTGAAAAGATGTCAATGAAAATAGAAAAAAACTAATCATAACAGAAAAGGGGGGAGTTGCTAGGTTTAAGGTAAAATATTTCTGCTATTAGGCTATTGCTACTCATGGGCATCTTTTCACTTTTCGAAATATGCTGACACCACCTTAAAGAAAAACGGCAGCATGTGTCAAAGAGAATTTGCTAGTGCTAGTGATGACTGCCAATGGGTGCCACTGTGATTTTGATGCTATTTGTTGGTGTTTGGATTTATATAGCCTATAGTGGGTAAAAGACGTCAATTAACGTACAATCTCCATCCTCCTCGAGGTCGATGTCGATGACGCCGTGAATCGTTTCACAGCTGGAACCGTTCCCGCCACAAACACGACATTTGTCCTCGACCGCAGTTGAACCGAGCACACGATCACAGCCGACATGCTGCAGCAACAACATCAAAATGCATTAAAACTAAAACAGCCGTATCTCGGCCCAGTGTCGACATACCGGGCGGCCATCCGCCTGACCTTAATCATTCATTTATTCATTCACTTGGAGTTTAATAAAAGCAGATGAAACGCTGTTACACAATAAAACGAATTCGCAGTGAACAATGCATGTGTCCTAGCTTGCACCGTGAATTGGCAAACTATAATAACTTATGCCCGTGGGTACGTTCGCACCAGTTTTGGTTTTCTCGCCTTTTATTGTTCATGTTAAGAACTGAAAAAGACGGGACAGATGGGCGAGCAAAAAAAAACCCGTAGGGCCTACTGTCCTATATTGCGGTACATTAAAACGGCCACACGATAACACGAATGATAAGTTCTACCGGGATGGGCAAAAGCCAAAAAAACTTTCAAGTCCACATCACGGTGCAAAAAAAACAAGAGAAAAACGGTTCCAGTATTTATAAATACTGAACGGCTACAGCTAGAAACTGACTTCTCGCACTTGCTCGTGACTTTTTAGCACACGAATACTGTATTATACATCCGCCATTATAGCTACCAATTTGTTTCTGTTTGTTCTCCTTTTTGTCTGCGAGTAGAATCATTTCAAAAAGTGCAGGTAGGCATACAAAAACTGTTTGACCACAGACCCTGCACTGTCCATTGATGCAGATATCGCTCGAGTCCGGGTAGCAAGGAGTGCCGTCGATCACTTTGGCCGCTCGCTCAGTGTAGAAGTTGTATCCGACCGCCATACAGTTCAGCGCACACGGCCGACTTTGTCCCACTACAAAACACTCAGCGTGATCGGAGTCGAATAAGCGTTACACTAAGTATTAAAATGTCACACTTGAAGATCAAGAGCTAATAATATAACGTCACATTAGGAACAAATGCATTACTGCCGTGTGTTCGGGCGATAATTTTACGGCATTAAGCTAGGTACCAAGACGTCACACTTTAGGGATCAGGGGATGGTACCATAACGTCACACTAGTCACAAATATGCAATACAAAAAATCTCAGCTAATGCTCACAAGACGCGCGAAAGCCTATAGCAGTTCCGGTTCACGTTAAGTTAATATACAAATACCAAATTCTCTTTCTGGATCGCATAACGATAGTAGCGTGGCGCCACCTTGTGAATGATAGAGACTTGTGTCGCAGCCCGAAATCGCCAAAAAATCCATAAAACCCCCTATTTTGTCGTTCAAGGTCATTCAAGGTCATTGAATTCGGCGCCAATCGAGAGCCAGTGTACGACTTCCTATTAGTGATTAATAGTAACCTAGGCCCTATGTCGTACCGTTACTGAGATACAGCTACTTATTGGCCAAAAATTGCAAATTTTGCCCACTCCCCTCTCATTTAGCGCCCTCGTTCAGGGTGACCCCCTTCGAATTTATGGAGAAGCTTTACGGTTTCTGAAACTAGAGTCTTCCAGGCACCCAATGGTGAAGATTTGGTGATCCTTGCTTGCACCGTTTTCGACTGATCCACCCGTGTGACAGACGGACAGACAGACAAACAGACGGACGAACGGACAGACAGAATTGCGATGGCTAAGATGCGCTGAAAGCAGTAGCTGCTTTCACGCGTAAAAATACTAGTGGTGCTTAAATTTAAAATCAAGCACAGAAAGTAAACAATTAACAATAAATAACATGGTTCAATTTGATAGCACAATTAATACAAATAGACACGTTTGAACTTTTCAATGCTACTACTGTCTACTGAGTGGCGCCTCAAAATGGAACATATACACGCTTTGCATAAATTTAAAAATTAGGCCCTAACAATCGGGCAGTTTTGGGAACGATCAGTGGCGGATTCAAGGGGGGAGGCGGCCGCCCTCTTTATTGACAGGCTGCATCTTAAAAC
>Ga0209671_1003568_pt1 | contig 15025 bp, 7 predicted proteins | sample WorMetHERISLAND2_2_FD_187401 | JGI IMG/M metagenome (GOLD analysis project Ga0209671, IMG submission 187401) | Marine gutless worms symbiont microbial communities from Max Planck institute for Marine Microbiology, Germany - Olavius geniculatus... | ecosystem: Host-associated > Annelida >... | reverse complement strand
GCGATGATGTTGCGAGATGCAACATTTTTAAAAACGTCCTTAAGTGTGTCCACTCCAAAATATCTCTGACGTGCTGCACTGTAACGGGTGCAGTCTACCAAAGTGCTTAACTGTGAGCGGAGAATGGCAAGCAAGAAATCACGGTTGGCTACGAAACTGGGAGGCCTAGAGCAAAACTGAAGGGGGGGGCTGTGCCACCCTGCCCCCTCCTTGGCATGGGCCTAAAACTGCCATTGGCTGGAAGGCTGTTATACAATTTCGAACCAGCAGCAGCAAAAAATCGGTCTCCATAGCTGCAGCCTGCTGTTGGTCTGTCTGATGATACATGTCTTTGAGTGTAACACAGACACACTAATCAATGGACAATTGCGCCCTGATTCTTTCTGAGACTTTGGCGCTTTATAAATCATTTACTTACTTACTTACTTACTTACATCTGACCAGATATACAGACAGACAGACGAACAGATTGGCAAGGCCAGTAATGTGGCCTATTAAGACAGCCATGTAATAAGATGAAAGTAACTCACAATAACGAGATCAGTAATGAACTCAAAGACGCAGTGTGTCACACAGCCGCATTGGACAACCAACAAACCTAACTTGCCACATTTCGACAGCAGACTACCCGGCATCTGAAAACACAGCAAACAGATTGCACACAATTAGGTTTTTCAGCCATAGACAGCGGGCTGTGGTAAAGTGCAGATCTGCGGACTTGCAGACCTGCGGACCGACCAATGAGTAAACTGCGGACCAAAACTTGCGGACTGTCAGTGCGGACCAGTGGGAAAACTGCAAACCAGTAAAATGTTGACCTCGTACGATCGAACGCCTAATAAGAGATGTGCCATAATGTGTATAAGCTTACTATTGTGTTCATGTTTCAGGCCCCTGTCTAAGCGTTTACTGCTGCAGTACAGGTAGTTGTAAGTGTAATGTAATTTATGATATGCCTACTTTGCAGACATAGTCTGCGTGTATTGTGTTTATTGATATTACAGAGGCTTAATTCTAGTGAATTTCATTTTAAGGATAGGCTATAAGCCTATGTAGGTCAAAATATTGGCATCTTAGATTCAGCTTGCAACATCCATCATATATTCATTATTCATTCAATCACTCACTGAATGCAATAAGCTAATAAAATGTCATTAAACAATAGGCCTAAAAATAGAAATCGTCATCAGATCAACAGGCGTAAAAATAGGAAAACTTTTCATAATAGCTTCAAAACGAACTAGCAGTTAAGCAAGTGAAACTTCAGATGTTGACAAAAAGTTGTCAACAGAGTTCGCAAACAAATTCTCCACGCTGGCATCATTGCCGCTGTGTAGGAACACAGCGGCAATGATGCCAGCGGCTGAAGTTCTCACACTCAACCCAGGTGATCTTCTTGTGGGTGCTGTGGCTGTTCTTCCTACGTCCTTTCTTGACAGGTGGCAGGACCACAGCGTTGCAGGTTTTGCACAGTTTACTGGTGCCATATGGCAGGTGATGCTCTGTGGTTCTGAAATTGTCTTCCAATAAAAAAAAACTATATTACCACTTTTAATCACCACCTTTAGCCTGTGTGATCCCATATGGCAGGTGAAGCTCTGTAGGTATGCTACGTCTAATGCAGTTATAACACAAACGTCAGCCACAGGGAAGAAAGACTTATATAGATAATGCGGACCTGCGGACCGATGAACCGGAATTATTTCGGGCAGCGGATACTCGGGCAGCGGATACTCACGTTGCCCATTCGGCCATGCAGCCGGTCGGGTACCAGCCTACTGGCCTCCTGTTGGTTCTTGCCCATTTCGGTAGTGCTCTCCGGAGGTGCTTGATAACAACGAAAAAAAGACTTGTTTCTTTGAAACGAAACCGGAAGTACACACGGTGTAAATAAATAAAGGATTCTAAATAAACGTATGACCTCAGCTGTTAAATTCTTGTCTCGCGTATGTCGTAGGGGGCAGAGTCGGTGGCGAATGGCGGCGAACAACGCCGATTCAAATCTGCTTTGTGCGTTCGGCGTGATAGCGGACGTTCACTACGCCGACATTGCAGACGGGACGAACTATACGCGCACCGCCCGTCGCTACTACCGCCGATCTCTGGATCTGGTCAAGACTGCTGTACGTAACGTAACGTATTAGTTTTATAGTATCATATTGAGATTGTGGGCTCAGGCATTGGAATGAGCACGGAATAAAGGGCCAACTAGGTACGTGCACCACAGTTATGTACTGTCGATAAGCGTCCCAAATAATATCGCCGGTTCACTGTTAGATGTTGACCACTTTGCATATCGAAACTGACACATAGAAATCTATACAGCTATGATTTGAACGTTGAATATTCATTAAATTTTTGGTACAGCAGGTATGCATTAACAATTCAACATGCGTGGTCAAACGCCGAGCCAAAACATTCAGTTACTGCCATTTTGCAAGTAAAAAAGGGAAGCAGTTTCGCATTTCGCCAATTAACTTTGGTGCTTGTTTGTTGTAGGTGCATGATTGGTCAACTGGCGAGCACAGGGCGGAGTATGTGCTACAGATGGGAGACCTGATTGATGGCCGCAACTCCAGACTAGGCTCCAGCCAATCTGCACTGGATATGGCTATCTCAGAACTTACCAAATCTGGACTTTTTGTGTATCATGTTTTAGGTATGGATAATGGTTATACACTGTTTCCGGAAAAAAACATCCTGAACATTATCGATTGTTGTTTGAAGAAGAAGCAATATCCAAATTTAATAATCTTTGGTACGAATATTTCTGGCACAACTGGCCATCAAATGACCGTTCAGTATTCTACCTCACCCATGTCAGTTTCTGCACTACCTGGGGAAACAAGAACCAACAAATATGAGTTGAAATGAAGGGAAATATGTCAAAAAACATCCCCAACACTATCGATTGTGACTTGAAAAAGAATTGACGGATTTTAATAATTTTTGGTGCAAACATTTTTGACACTAGTTGCATTCAAAAGATCGTTTTAGTTCCCATTTCATCAAATTTCTGTTTCTGCACTACCTGGGAAAACCCAACAGGCGAAATAGGATAAAAATACAATATTTTGTTGATTTTGTTTCCCCAGGTAGTGCAGAAGCGTACAATAAGTGCGCTGGAAAATTGGCCAATTATTTGATCGCCAGTTGTGTCAGAAATATTGATGTCAAAAATTATTAACATCTGATAATCCCTCTTTAAGTTACAGTCGAAAATGTTCGGGATTTTTTTCTGGACACGGTGTATATGTGAACATGCAGTTGTAGCATATATTGTGGATATTTTGCAAAAGTTTGTTTTTTCCCAAGTACAATAGCATTTCCAGACTTGCATGTGTGAAAGTGAGTGACAGTTTGCATACATTTGCATATTTGTGTAAATGGACAGTTTGCATTCAGTGCATCATCACTGTGTATGTAAGCCTATAAGTATATGCTGCAATTGCTGCATAGTTGGCATGTGCATTTCTACCACATATATTCCGCAAATTTGGCACTTATTGTCACACATTCTGCACATTTTCATGCATGTATTTCATTTGCGTGCAGACAAAGCACATATTTTAATAGAATATTTTTGAGGCATAAAGAAATTTTCACAAATTTTGCATATTTTCACGAATACTCTGTGTCAAAATCTAAGCGTGCATTTGCTGAAATTTTTGCACTGTAACCGATATCCATATCTGTTCAGGCAATCACGACCTCTACAACTTCAGTCACAAGGAACTGTTAACCTCTGATAGGATGCAAACGTCATTTATCAACAGGGCAGGCATCAGCACGCCATCGCCTGGCATCACGGGCTACTATCATTTTGTCCCAGCAAAGGGTTATCGCATCGTCGTACTGGATAATTATGAGATCAGTATGCTTGGACAGGCAGAAACCAGCGACACCTATCGGTCTGTCTGTTTGCCTTTTGTGTCTGGTATTAGTTCTTTTTATCTTTGCATGTATTTTCTTTTTGCAGAGTTTTTTATTAGCTTAGTTTTGCTGTGTTCTTACTATGTTTTCCGTATTTTTATGATAGATGAACCAAAGTGGTCTATCTTGAATAATGATTGACTTGATCTTGGATAGTATTGCAGTTTTAGTTCCCACTGTGGGAAATTAGCTAGACGAGTTGGATATACTTAACGGTGGAATAGCTGTATTATAAATTTTAGTTTTGGTTAGTATTAGTATTGTTATGGTTTCACACTGGCCAAGATTGGTTGGTTTCGGTTGGGTTTTGAGAAAAAACCGAGGTTTTGGGTTTTTTGACCATCACCAAAACCAGCTGCGGACGTTTAGTGACAATGCGCACGCCCGCCCGCTGCTAAACGCAAACTACATGGATGGTCGATCGACCACGCATTGCTGACGAGGAGAGAGGGAGGGAGAGAGAGGGAGCAGATATGACAGACCCATGGGGCTGTGGTGCCCGGTGCCCACTAATGATTAGTTCACGGAGTGGAGGCACTGCTGCAGATACACTGTTGTTTCGGTTTTATTCTTGCCAGCTTACTGAGGTTGGTTGATTTGACTGACGTGACGTGGCAGGCGGAGAGCGTGGCATGAGGCAAACTTGCATTATTAGGCCTACTCCTCAGATTGAGTGAGCCAAGCATACAGTGACCGCCGTCCATCCGTGAATTAGGCATAAAAACAAGTGGTGTCTACTCACACCTTTTAGTAATTAACTCTGTTGGTGCAATCGTGCTGCAGGCCAGTAGACAGGACTTCAGTTTACAATAGCACCGCGTAGGCCTACCAGTGACTACGTAAAGCCAGAGACACACGAGCCACACATCCAGTGTGTCGTACCCAAACATCACCGTTGTGCGTCAGCTGCTGGGCGTGACCAAGGTGCTGGGCGTGCCACGAAAAAACGTAAACGCCTGGAATTGTCTAAGGCCGACAAGATCATTTTTCTTATAGAGAATCTGTGCGTTTAATAGGCCTATAGCGGATCGGACAGCGAAAGGAGAACTGCATTAGGACAGCAACAATGCAGTATGAAGATGATTAACGGGTCTGGTTTTACTGCTTGATTGTTTGGCTTATTATATTATATTCTATGGCCTATGTCACTGTTGTTTTACTTGAATATCGTTTATGAATAAATGTGACAGACGCACATTAGCAGAGGGAAAATAGCATTAAAATGGCCAAAAGAAATTATTTAGAAACGAAAATATATGATAGGCATAATTTTAGGACAACTATATAAAATCAAAAGACATCTAAGTAAAAATGACCACTTAAGAAGATTAGTGCCGCCCTCATGCATGTTAGACTATCAGGACTCAGAGCGTAGGAGGCAATGAGAATTAAATTGACCGATAGTTGCTGGGCAAACCTATACAGCCGTTTAGGGGTACTACACGGCTTCGTGGAGAGACATTTGCACTTAATTAGCTAGTCGCCGGCGGTTCTCTGGAGTCTAGACCACTGTCTGCCTTCCCCACACCACTCATTCATTCAAATCTGACAAGCCTCACCCTCCCCCCTTACTCGCGTCGCGTGGTGTGGTACGGCGCCAGCGCCAAAAGCTATCTGAACTTTGATTGTATAACACCTGCGGCGAGACGAGGCGGCCAGGCCGCATCACACAGTCAAGACTCTAAAGCTGCGCCAGTTTGAAATAAAAGAACTGAAACCGTCAATAGAGAGTTTAAAACCGCGGTTCCGATGCAGTTTGGTTTTGCTAAAAAACCGTGGTTACGGTGCTGATTTCGATAACTGTAACAACACTAGTTAGTATTAGCATTTGTATTATGAGTACTTATTACATTTTGTTGTATGTGTCCAATATAACTTGCTAATAATTTCAGACCAGGACAACCTCTCGTTCTCCAACGGACAGCATTCTGACATTGATGACTGGAGCATAAGAGGGAAGATTATTAGAACTGCCATTATTGTTAGTTACATATGCACCCTTTGGATTGGCAGTTAACTTACAATTTTAGGTTTTGGTTGTTTTTAGGTTTTGTGTCTCCTAAAGGTTCAACTTTGTGTAAAGGTTAAACTTTTTGTTTCGTTATTATGTGTACGTGCATTTTGCCTGGAAAGGCCATCCCCGAAATGACCTATACTGTGTCGGGCGGGACGTAAAACCATACTCACTCACTTACTCTCTCAGACCAGGACAGTAAATTGGAAATTTACTGCTTTGAATAATACTAGTATTTTGTAGTAACGTGGCAAAAACTGAACAGTTTTACTCTTAGCCTTTCATTTGCTGTAACGTACCTCTTTTTGCTGTGGCTTTATTTTGGTCAGTGTAAAGGAAAACATGTATCAGAGCACATTTTTTTGTTAACTAACCTGTCCAGCCCAGCAAAATTAGTAGTTTTAAACGGTTCTTACTGGGGGATCTTTGCAGCACAGACAAATATACTTTCTTGAGTTCGATTTTTCAAGTTTCATCAATAGAAGGTGTATAAATGTTAATACTAGATTAGTTTCTGTGCTGTTAAATATTACCGGCCCTTTCATTGTGCACATGTTTCTTGAGTTGTATTTTTTCTGTTGTTTGAAAAAGTTCTTTTCATTGAGGGGATTATAGATGTTAAAACTCTTATGGCCTGTTGTTGTCTGTTAATATCTTAAAGGTGCAAGTATATCTGTTTTGCCAAGGAAACCGAAATCAGGTGGATCGAGATTAGGAGCTGTAACATAAGCAAACATTTTTTGGTCAGGTTATAATTTTAAAAAAATTTATTTCCCGCAAGTTTTTTAATGTAAGAATATGACGATATTGTTGGCTGTTAATATTTCTATTGTGTGCGTGTCTCACCAAGGCAGGCGCAGGAAATGCTAACACAGCACAATAGCAATGATGACTTGAATTCGCCGGAAGGCCTGGAGGGACTGATGTGCCGATTCGTTCAGTTCAATGGAGCAGTGTCCGCTGATCAGCTGAATTGGCTCGACAGCGTGCTACAGATGAGTGACGACAGCAACGAGTGTGTCTTAGTTGCAAGTATGTCAGTCCATCGATTAATCATTTACCATTTTGTTGACAATCATGCCATTTAATTTCATTGTGTCTGGAAAAAGTACATGTCTAACCCCTAGATGCAGTACAATAGAAATGTCAAATGTAAACCAACTTAAATAAAATTTTGTACACTTAGTCCGCAGTAAATTGCTGAAGCGGACACCAAATTTTGTCGAAAAATATTATTTCTTAGCGGAGTTGTTGATAATTGAATATCGGTAACAAAATATTTTCATTACAATCATGGCGTTACATATAGGTAGCCTACTGCAGTCGCTTGATCAGAAGTGACGTTTGTTCATGCAGTCAACGCAAACGGTAACAAAATGATATATTTACTGCAGACAATCATATTTTAAATACACTGCTAAGAAAACAAAAAGTGTATGTTGTAAAAAGTTTATCACAGAATTTCCCAGCAAGCTGTGGACACTGTCAGGATTAAAAAACGGTTGCCTTATAATAGACATTTTACATTTTGGAGTGACCTCGCAAAAGCCACTGTAACTATTGTTTGTGTTGGCAGATTTAACTAAAATTTGGCACTTCAACTGAAAATGGATGTGGCATTGTTGACGTAGATTGTAGAATTTTGCCGAAGTCAGATATTATTTGTTACAGACCTTATGCAAATGTACAGAGGGGTTTTGTTATAATCGAACTCTAGACTCAAAAGGAATAAGTATATTTGTCTGTGCTACAAAGATCCCCCTGTAAGAACCATTTAAAACTACTAATTTTGCTGGGCTAGACAGGTTAGTTATGCTCTCATAGAGGTTTTCCTTTATGTAATGCCATATTGGTAACTGAGGTTTTGTTATTGAGCTGTCGCTGATACAGCTTCTTAAACTTGCCAAATCTTAGCAGAAAGCATATGTTTCATCTGAGCAGCAATATTGGCATGCGACTAGGCTTACACAACCATCTCAGCGCACTGATTGACCGATTGCTGTTTAACAGAACAAAGCAATGCATGCATCGGGCATCAAACACCGTCCCTCGCTCTAACTCCACTCGCGTAGATCTGTCATACAATTTATTTTTATTCTGCCCATAAACGTTAGTTTTCGGAGCAAAGTGACTGACCGCCGCAGTGGTGTGGCTAATGCCCTACGCTTAAGTGTCGCTTTTTATTGGCAATCGCACGACGCACCCTAGTCGATGCACTGGTGCTGCAGCTGTCATGACATTGGGTGACTTCACTTTTTGACTTAGACTTTCACTGAGCCTTTTCGCTGAGCGAAAGCTAAAGCTGAACGCTAAAGTCTGTAGTTAGACCACAGTTCAACTTAACTTTGGTTTAAGTCTACTGACTTAGACCAAAACGATTAAAAATGGCAGAAAAACAGGTAAATCTAACAGGAAATAAATCAACCATTTCTGCTTGGACTTGCTCATTTAATTGCACCACGCATGCAAATAACGTAATTACGTAACATCTGATGTCGTTGCATATTCATTACGGCGTTTATTTTTGGTACCAGACTGCTTTAATTTACTAAACTATCCGTACGCATAGGACTGTAAATAGTCGCCATGTTTTTGCTCAGCTAAAGTCAAAAGTTGAAGTGGATTCCGGCTCAGCGAAAGTTAAGCCCTAAGGGCTAAAGCTATCTCTTCCATGCAAATTGAACTGACTTGCCAGGTTAGTTCGGCTCAACTTTGGTCTAAGTAGGTACTTTTGGACTCAGCGAATCGCTGAGACTAGCTGAGTCCAAACTTCGGTCTAACTAAGTAAGTTCAGGCTCAGCGAAAGTCTCAGTGAAATCACTTTACTTTTTGACTTAAGTAGGTACTTAGATCGAAGTTTAGGCTCAGCGAAAGTCTAAGTCAAAAAATGAAGTCGTCCATTGTTTACCGACATCTATCATCTCTGTTATCATATCCAGTCACAAGACACAATTAACACACAGCGCTGCTATCATGATGCTTGCAGCTAAAGTGCTAACTGTAAAATGCGAAAGCGCGAAATCTGTTTCAATGTAAGGTGCAAAATAAAATGCGAATTTTGCGTCTCATTTTTTTATTTCTCGGTTTGCTGTGTCTCACTGCAACAGCTGATCAGCCCTCTGAGTCTGACAGGTCTGATTAATTGTCACTGGCAAGCATCGGAGTTTGTTTAACGCTCGCGTCATCGACTGTTGTATGTGTTTTATAGGCCTAGTCTATCTATAACCTGCAATCTTGTTTATTTATTTATTTATTCCTTCATTTCTATTGTTGTCAGCGACAGCTCATTCTAAGCTAATAGCTTGTTGATATTCAACAGTTAATAACTTTGCTAAAAATAATATTTTTCAACAATATTTGGTTATTCTTTCAGCAATTTATTGGGGATTAAGCGTGTGAAATTTTGTTCATTTTCGTTCAGATTTGACATTTCCATTGTACCGTGTCTAGGGGTTTACTTTTTTCCGGACACAGTGTACTTTGCTTCATTGTCTACCATGATCTTGATGACACCCTTGGCACCTGATTCTATTTTGCTTTAGTTTTTCAACCCTAGCTGAACTGCAGTCTTGGATAGATTGCTACTGAACTTTGTTATCTACTGTGTTCAGAAAAAAACACCCACTCATGTTTTGTTTTGTATCTACGTGAAAAATGTTCAGATTTCCACAAAAATTTCAGGAAATGTTTAGGAGGAAACAGGTATTCCACGGTATAAAAGTTAGATAGTCTTTGCTACCAATGACGTCATATTATCGTGTTTGTAAACTATGGCTTTTACCGTTGAAAACATACGTACCTTTGATAAAATTTTTGCAAGTCAGCAAGGGTTATGGAGCAGCAAGTTTGTGCAAAATGCTTACAGACAATACACAGACAATTGAATATTGATAAAAAAAAAATGTTTAAATAAAAAAGTTGGCATGACCGGCAGTATCAAGCCTGATAGTGGCAAAGTGGTCATCCATGCAGTGACGCAGTGCTCGTATGCTTGCCAACATCAGCGAAGTTGAGAATTTCGTACTCAGCCAAAAAGAAATCACGAAAACAGTTCAAAAAGAATAATTATGTAAAGAATTGGCATATTTTTCGATTCAGTCAGCACAATGAACAATTAGTCTGTTTCAACATTTCACTAATGCCTGTCTTCAACGGGAAAAACCCATAATATACAAATACGAAAATATGACGTCAGCATGACGTCACTGGTAGAAAGAATATCTAATTTGTTTCACAGGTGGAATGCTTGTTTCCTTTTAAACATTCCCTGAAAATTTTATGAAAATCTGGACATTTTCCACGGAGATATAAAAGAAAATGTAAAGGGTGTTTTTTTCTGAACACAGCATAGTTTTTACGATCATAATCAACATCATCATCAAAAGTTTTATAATGTGTAATGTATGCAGTGGTAACAGGCTAGTCATTGCATATCAGAAAGTCACAATAATAGCAGCCCCTGTCCTCCAATAGACAGCATTCTGAAGTTAATGACTGTCTGGAGGATAACAGAGAAGATTATTAGAACTACCTTAATGGTTAATTACATATGCACACGTACGATGGAGTTCTTACAATTTTAGGTTTAGCTCATTTTTTGTGTTTTGTGTTTCTGTAAAGGTTAAACTTGACCATTCTATTACTATGTGTTTGTGTGCATTCTGCCTGCAAAGGCCGTCCCTGAAATGACCTATACTGTGTCAGGCGGGACGTTAAACCCTACTCGCTTACTCGCTCACAATAGTGGAATATATATGTTAGTTTAAAAACAATGCCAAGATGTTTGCTATGATTATGCTTCATGGGATAAGTATAGCACAGGAGACATAGGTTTTTTAAATTTTGCCCATAAATAACCCCAAAATGGAAGATCCAGCAATGAATTTTGCATTTTTTCGACTGCAATATTCTGACAGGAGGAAGTTGTCAGACAAGCTACAATGAAGGATGATGCTAGTAATTTTCTGATCATTGTCCTGCACAATGTGGTATTTGCAGGCCATATCCCCATCCACGTTCCATCGAGCGACCCGATGTGTTTGGTCTGGAATTATGCGGAAATTCTACGGATTCTCCACAAGCACTGCTGTGTCCTTGCCTTCCTGGCAGGCCACACCCACGTCGGTGCCTACAGCCAAGATGAGCACGGCATTCACCACATTGTCTTTCCCGGTGTTATTGAGGCCACACCAAACTGTCCCGCGCTACACTCGACCGTCCTGCTGTATCCCAACTGTGTTGTGATTAAAAATGCAAAAGGAAGCAACTTGCCGGATATTGCTTTGTATACTAGTCGAGATGAAATAAAAAAATCGAGATGAAGAAATCCAGATCCAGGAACGCCTGATTGACACAAAAATGTGCAAAAATGTGACCGATTGGTCAGTGCTTTTCGTGCCACATCCCACGTCTCCAAAAAATTTTACCGGTATTCCTTCACAACTTGCTGGGATTCAGGTGGTGCAAAATGCCAGTTTTGTGCTGTCCGCTAATGGTAAATCCTGTTGGGTGATACAGAGTCCATGAAGAAATCTTGATTGCCACAAAAATCTAGTCAAGTCTTGGCCGTGCCCTCCCTCTCTAAAAGGTTTATAAAAATCTGTTCATTTTTGGAGATATTTTGCTACAACAAAGATATATATGCGGACTGGACTGCTTAATCAGCTGCTTGATATGTCTGTTATTGTGTGTATATGACAGTCATTTTTTTAAAGATTTCTGACTAGTTTACTGAGTCGAGTAGATGATTTAAATGACTTTTTTGTTACTCAGAGAAAGGCAAATAAGTTATTTGTAAGGAATTTGTAGTACATCATTAGCAAAATAAAATCAACTGTAATTTTATACCGTAAAAACTGTTAATAAAAGCTGCGGGTCTGATACTGATGTTTTAATAGAAGCCAGGTCTCAAATAAAAGCCTGGTCCCTATTATAAGCAAGGTCTTCAATATAAGCTGGAAATCCAAGTCATTGTTGCTGTAAGTGTACTAGCAGTTGTAGTAGTAGTAGTGATTAGTTGTATGTGCAGTAGTAGTATACACTTGTTCTAGGTTGTATTGTAATAATACTGTTGCGCACACTAACCACAGAAAAAGTGTATTACCGTGCTATTCCAGGTTGACAATGTTTTAATAGAAGCCGGGTCTTAAATAAAAGCCGGGTCTCCAATACAAGCTGGGGGTCTAAGTCAGACGTTCTAATATAAGCCGGATGCTTCTATTAGCAGTTTTATGATATGTGTGTATTTTGTATTTGGATTTGTTTTTATACTAATGTTTAATTGCTAGTTGGTGTGATCCTTTTCATTTGGGCTTGTTGCAGAAATTTCCAAATCCTAAAAAATCCCTCGAAAACCTCGAACTGGAGTAACTCCCAAAAATGTGCCGTGTACGTTCAAAAATGATTGAAAGTAATACTACAGCGTTTTGGCTATCATGCTGGAGCATATGTTACATCAGTAATTGTGTATTCTTTTATTTTATTATTGTTATAACTATTCTAGCTTTAATGCTGTTTTACATATTGTGCAATGAAAGCATGTTGTTGTTGTGATATACAGGGTGGTCCAAAAAACGGCACAAAGTTTATGGCACCATAATTTTGCAACTGTACATCACAGAGTCATGCGGTTTTCAGCAAAATGTTCTGAAATTCTTTACATGACTAAAGTCAGTGTTTAAATACAGCAATTAAATATTCTTTTTTACCACTAGCAAGTGAACTATTGAAAAACAGAATTACCTTCAATGTACCTTGGTCCATAAAAACATGCCACTATTATTTTAATAGCTCCGTGAAACATTGGCCGATTTCAATAATTTTTGGCATGCGACATTAAGAAGAAACTTGACGCAAAGATCTTTAGTTTTGGCCACCTCACCTTAAGGCTGTCGTTACACTACCGTGTGAAATGCAGAAGTTGCTGTTTGGCCATTGAAAACAATGAATTCCTATCGGGTAGCGTTTGCGTCGGCTCAGAAATTATAAACTGAATGGCGACAAACGCAATTAGCAATTATTATAAAAAAATCACACGTATTACATCACATCATCTTCATTTCAGCATGTGCTCAAAATGTCCTGCAGCACAAACGCAAGTTGTAGACGTTGACACCAATTTTGCCAACAGCACGTTCAGTGAAATTAACTGCACGACTCAAACAGCTCACTCGCTGTTGATGTATCATTTTAGTTTGTCGACTTAGAATTTTAAAATGAAGATGAAGCAACAAATTTGCAATGATTTTGCGGTCTCAGTAATTTTCTGAGCTGACGCATGCACTGCCCAGTATGAATTCATTGTTGTCAATGGTCAAAATACGACTTCTGTATTTCACAAGGTAGTGTAGCGACAACCTTAGGGCGAGGTGGCCAAAACTGCAGACATTCACGTCAAGTTTATTTTTAATGTCGCATGCCAAAAATTATTAAAATCGGCCAATGTTTCAACGGAGCTATTGAAAAAATAAAAGTGGCACGTTTTTATGGACCGCGGTGTCGAGGGTAATAGTGAGTGTTTTTGCATAGTTCAACTGCCAGCGGCAATGACAAAAAATATTTAACCACTGTATCCAAATAATGACTTTAGTCATGTAGAGAATTTCTTTTGGAACATTTTGCTGAAAACTGCATGACTCTATGACGTACGGTTGCAAAATTATGGTGTCATTAACTTTGTGCCGTTTTTATTGGACCACCCTGTATATGGAACTTGTTACTGTGTTGTGAAATATACGGAGGTGCATAGCGGCAGAGACTAGGCTAAGTGTTCACGCTTTCTGTGTCAAGCAGTTCAGTTTTTAGTCGATCATACTTAGTACGGTCATGCTATTCGTACGCTCCGTTCATCTGTCCATCTGCAACATATGTATTGTGGCTATACAGTACGTCGTAGGAAGTTGGCGATGATACCATTGTATAGGGCATTGGCGAGTTCCTATAGGCTGTCAACAGTATGTGCCTGCAACGGTTTACTGGCAATTTGCAGCTTGAGTATTTCATGAAGGTATCATTGGTTTTTAACATTATATTGTTAGTTACATATATAAGTAAGAAACTACGTTTATATTATGTCCACTGAACTGGTACGGACCCAGGCTGCGAGTATGGTCAGCTAATCGTAGCAATAGCTGGGCTCTCTTACATTATGCTTGATAGTTATCGGAAGGATATCAGATGTAGTTTCAATTATTATTAGCCATCTGTCTTAGTTTATTGAGTTTTATGGTCTTTGTTTACATCACCAGTGTCTTAATATATATCTGTGATAATCTTGTGCTTCGGTGTATATGGTTGTTAATTTGTAATAAGACTGCACAATCATATAAAATACTAATCCTCTTGTCATTTTCCAAGGATAATCAAAAAAAGTCCAAATAAGAGTCAGTGCAATGTGGAGGAGGGTTTATGGGGCTCAAGATTATGGTATTTATTTTTTTCACACATCAAAAACACAAAATCTGATGTCACCAGATGCAGTTTCTGGGGCAGCAAAATGCGCTTTCGGCCGTAGCTCCACCCCAGACCCAGCTGCCGGAGCTCAGTGTTGCCCCAGACCTAGCTGCATTGAGTGGATCTGCTTGTAAGGAAGGGAACATAGGAGGATAAAGGAAGAGAAGAAAATGGGAAAAGAACAGTAGGTGAGGGCAGGATGGGAGGGAATGTGAAGGCAAGGAAAAGATAAAAGAGAGGACCCGGAATGATTTTCTTGCAGCAGGGCCCGAAATTTGAAGTTACGTCACTCACTGAACAGAGTTAGCTAACATGCGACTATGCGTAAGGTTTTCAGATGTGCAATGAGTTAAATGGCTACCTACTAGCTTAATTAACTGATCTGTCAGTAAAATGAATATTAAAGTGGCAAAAATAAACAGAATCGTGTGACTGAAAATACTGCAATACTGTATTAAGACAATAACACAACATGCAACAAAGGTACAAACTCAATGGGTTGCAACAGTTATTAATAAGCTATGCAGATTCATCAGATTACAGCAGACATTGTTCCCAGCGAAACAAAAGCAACAATGGTCGTCCAAACATGACACATTTATTGGCAATATTTTTTAAATTTTAGCC